>VOFC01001068.1_pt1 | contig 191128 bp, 166 predicted proteins | sample 5384161 | NCBI WGS metagenome assembly VOFC01 (sample SAMN12384722, study PRJNA508395) | human gut metagenome | isolation source: healthy gut B | host: Homo sapiens
CGACATCAGTTTCATCGGCGAACAATATGAGTTTCGACGAAATATCCCGTGGATAGACGATGATGCTCCCGGATTTGGAGCCAGTCGTGCTGACTATGAAACCCGCATCATCGCCGGGAACACATTCGACTATCCGTATATACACGGCCGAGCCATAACGAATGCCGGATATTCTTTCCTATCGGCAAGCGACGAAGCTGTGACCGACCAACTCGTTGCCTTGAACGATTATCGTATCGTTGACCTCATTCTCGGAAAAGAAAAACAAGTGAAAATAGGCAGAGGCGTCACCGACAGAGCATTTAAAACATTCCCCGAATCCCTGCAAACGATCATTGCCGACTATTGTGAAAACGGAGGAAACATCTTCGTCTCAGGAGCCTACGTCGCTACCGATTTATGGGACAACGGAGATGTGAATGAAACCGACAAACGATTTGCCAATGAAATTTTGCACTATACATGGAGAACAGGACAAGCCTCGGTCAGCGGACAAGTGAAACCCGCAGCTTCACCGTTCCCTGCATTCGACACACTCCATGTCGAATACCACAATACGCTCAACGAAAATTGTTATGCGGTAGAATCGCCCGACGGGATAGAACCTTTCGGAAAAGGAAGTTATACCATACAACGATACGGAGAAAACAACATCGGCGCCGGAATCTTCTATCGGGGACAGCGTTATAACACATGCATTTTAGGATACCCGTTCGAAACCATCAAAACGGAAAAACAAAGGAATGAGCTGATGAATGCCATTCTATCATCTTTCGACCAAACAATAACCCATCAATAAGTTATGAAAAGAATTTATCTTTTCTCTCGCTTTTATTGCTTGTCATTATCGGCAGTAGAGCCGCAAACTTCAAATTCGCATTTCTCACCGATATACACATTACCGCCGGAGATTCTATCCCTTACAACGATTTAGCCCGGTCGGTAAACCAAATCAACGATACTCCGGGCATTGAATTTGTCATTGTATCGGGCGACATCACCAATATAGGAGATCGCAAATCGATGGAAGTGGTCAAATCGCTACTCGACCGACTGAATGTCGAATACCATATCATTCCCGGTAATCATGAAACGAAATGGAGTGAATCGGGAGTAACCGATTTCGCAAGAGTATTCGGAAGCGAAAGATTCAAATTCGAACATGACGGTATCTTATTCATGGGAGTAAATTCAGGCCCCATCATACGAATGGCCGACGGTCACGTGGCGCCTCAGGACATCGACTGGATCAAAACGGAATTGGACAAAGCCGGTAAAGAAAAGCCCGTAATCTTTATCACTCACTACCCCCTACAACCGGGCGATGTAGATAACTGGTACGACGTTACCGATGCCATACGCCCCTACAATATCCGCCTCGTCATGGGCGGACATTACCACAAATATATGCAACTGGAATACGATGATATCCCCGGTATTCTGTGCCGGTCGAACCTACGAGCCAAAGAGAAAACAGGCGGATACTCTCTGTGTGAAGTCACCCCTGACTCCATTTTCATTTACGAGCATAAAATAGGTAATGTCCCTACCCGTAAAGGAGCATACTCCATGACCGGAATGAATTATCCCAAAAGCAATGCCGGTTATCCTCGTCCTGATTACTCGGTTAACAAAGAGTTCCCGCAAGTTTCGGAGCAATGGCTCGTCAGAAGCGGATATGAAATATTCTCCTCACCTGCCTATTGGGATAAAAAAGTTTACGTAGGCGATGACTCCGGGGCCATTTCCTGTTATTCGGCCACCGACGGCCGAAAACAGTGGAGTTTCAAATCGGATATGCGTATCATAGGGACACCTGCCGCCGATAAAAACGTCGTCGTATTCGGCTCTGCCGACATGAATATATACGGTCTGAATGCATCCGACGGCCGACTGTTGTGGAAAATAAACACCGAAGCACCCGTATTGGGAGCAGTTACCATACGAAACGGAATCGCCTACATCGGAGGCAGCGACCACAAATTTCGCGCAATCGACATTAAATCGGGAACTGTCGTTTGGAGTTACGACGGCGTAGAAGGCTACATAGAAACCAAACCCCTCGTTTACGACAATCTCGTGATATTCGGAGCATGGGATAAAAACCTCTATGCCCTCGATAAGAAAACAGGAAAAGAAGTTTGGAAATGGCACGAAGGGAAACCGGGTAGATTCTATTCGGCAGCGGCCGTTTGGCCCGTGGCGGCAAATGGAAAAGTATTTATCGCCGACCCCGAAAGAGCATTGACAGCTATCGATGCTTCTACCGGAAAAACCGTATGGAGAACCAAAGAATCGATGGTACGTGAGACCGTCGGCCTGTCGGAAGACAAACGGAGAATTTACAGTAAAACCATGAACGACAGTGTCGTATGTTACTCTACCACTACCGACTTCCCTGAAAAAATATGGGCTTCGAATGTCGGATTCGGATATGAGCACGCCCCGTCCATGCCGGTTGAAAAGAGGGTGTTGTTTTCGGCAGTACCAAAAACGGATTGATGTTCGGATTGATGCCCACACAGGCAAAGTACTCTGGAAACACAAAGTGGGTAATTCGCTCATCAGTACACTCGTACCGCTTTCTAAAAACAAATGCCTGTTTACTGCCACCGGCGGTGAAATAGGATTGTTGGTAATCGATTATAAAATAAACAAACACAAATAATTTTCCCTATGAAAACAATAAACTGTTTCATACCTTTTTTCTGGTAAAGTTCAAGTTACCGAAACCATCAAAGGATTACGCAACTGCAAATATGTGAAGAACATATATTTGCTATCTTCAGAAAAAAAAGCAAAGAGCAAATAGAAGGTTGTGAAATACTGGACATTCCGTCGCTCAATGCCTCGACCACTATGAAACTTTTGGCAGCGTACAGCGATGCCGATTTCACATTGCTTTTATACGAAACACACCACATTAGAGTTAGGATACTTCGCACTCGAACGTATGGTTCACATCGCCGAAGACAGCCAAGCCGGTATGGTATATGCCGATTCCTACCATGTAATCGACGGTGAACAGAAGAAAGCCCCGGTCATCGACTATCAGTTCGGCAGTTTGCGAGACGATTTTAATTTCGGTTCCCTGCTGTTATTCAACGCCGAAGCACTCAAAGATGCAGTTGCCCGCATGAAAACCGATTTCCAATTTGCCGGATTATACGACCTCCGTCTGAAATTATCTCAAAAACATCGTTAGTACACATTAACGAATATCTCTACTCGAAGTCGAAAACGATACCCGAAAAAGCGGAGAGAAAATATTCGATTATGTAAATCCCAAAAACCGGGGCGTACAAATAGAAATGGAAGCCGCATGTACCGAACACTTGAAAGAAATAGGCGGTTATCTCGAACCGGTATTCGAAAAGATCGAATTCAACGCCGACAATTTCGAATACGAGGCTTCGGTAATCATTCCCGTACGGAACCGTGTACGCACCATTGCCGATGCCATCGACTCGGTCTTGAAACAAAAACGAACTTCAAATTCAATCTGATTATTATCGACAACCACTCGACCGATGGAACCTCGGAGGCTATCGATCGCTTTGCCGGCGACGAAAGAGTAATCCACCTTATTCCCGAACGAAATGACTTAGGTATAGGCGGTTGCTGGAACATGGGCGTACATCATTCCAAATGCGGGATATTTGCCGTACAATTAGACAGCGACGATGTATACAACAACGAAAATACCCTGCAAACCATGATCGATGCATTCTATGCCCAAAACTGCGGTATGGTCGTAGGAACTTACATGATGACCGATTTCAATATGAACATGATTGCTCCGGGTATCATCGACCACAAAGAGTGGACTCCCGAGAACGGACGGAACAATGCACTCCGCATTAACGGATTAGGCGCACCCAGAGCCTTCTACACGCCACTGCTCCGTCAAGTGAAGGTTCCCAATACGAGTTATGGCGAAGACTATGCCCTCGGTTTGAACATCTCGCGCCATTACCAAATAGGGGGCGCGTTTACGAAGTAGTTTATTTGTGTCGCCGTTGGGACGACAACTCCGACGCTTCACTGAGTATCGAAAAGATGAACGCCAACAATTTATATAAAGATCGTATTCGTACATGGGAATTACAAGCCCGCATCGCCATGAACAAAAAATAATGCAAATGAAAGTTACATCGGAACAAGCCAAACAATTACTGACCGACCAACTCTCCGTATGGGAATCGGCGCGTGACAATTACAAAGCATTGGAAGCGGTACAGGTTAAAGAACTAACGGTAGAAGGTTGTACGGTCAAGATACAATTCAACCCGGCCCGTATCGTATCTTCGGCAGCCAAAGTGGATACTCAATCGCTGAAAGAGCGCAAATGTTTTTTGTGTGCCGAAAACCGTCCGGAAGTGCAAGAAGGATTACCCGATGGCAGCTATACATGGTTGATTAATCCTTTCCCCATATTCCCGGAACACTTTACCATTCCGGTAAACGAGCACCTACCGCAACTTATCGAAAAGAGATTTGGCGACATGCTTCGCTTGGCACAGGCCGCCGAACATTACGTACTATTCTATAACGGCCCCAAATGCGGAGCATCGGCCCCAGATCATGCTCATTTCCAAGCCGGGAACAAAGGATTTCTACCTCTCGAAAAGGAGTTGAAAAAGTATAGGCGCATTCCCATACGAACCGAAAAATCGGCTCGTCTAAGTCAAGTCGAGGATTATATCTGTCCCTTCTTCCTTATCGAAGCGGAATCGGAAGAAGCCGCCGAAAAAACTCTTTGTGAAGCTCTATAACGCACTTGAACTAAAAAGAGGGCGAACCGGAACCCATGATGAACATACTCACATGGTATGAAGAGGGTAAATGGAGCTCTTGTATCTTTCCGAGAGCCCAGCATCGACCGTCGTGTTATTTCGCCGAAGGCGACGAAAAATATCTTGCTCAGCCCCGCCTCGGTCGATATGGGTGGTGTGTTCATCACCCCTCTCGAAAAAGATTTTAGGAAAATCGACGCTGAACATCTCGAAAAAAATACTTTCAGAAGTCTGCCTCGACCGGGAAAAAGATGTACGAAATAATAGAAAAACTTAAATAAATATTCATGAAAGAGCCACAAGTTACCGTAGGAATCATGTCAGAACGACAAATACGTTTCGTCTTCAACGGGACGTATCTGGCAAATGGTGTTCCGGTCTCAGGAGAGCATGAGGCTCATACGGACGGGAAACAGATCTTCTGGAACGGAAACCGCTATACCCGAATCGTTTTCACTCCGAAAAAAGAAAAAAAGAAGACTATTCGTTTTGTCTCAAAGAGGTGACTATCGGAGTAAAATTTCATTGGGAAAGGAAAGAAGACCAAACTTTCAAAGGTAATCTGAACCTGATAGTGGAAAATGGACTTATCACAGCCATAAACGCTTTGAGCGTAGAAGACTATCTACTTAGTGTCATATCTTCCGAAATGAGTGCGACCGCCTCGCTCGAACTATTGAAATCGCACGCCGTCATTTCCCGAAGCTGGTTGTTGGCCCAAATAAGAAAAAAACAAAGAGTTAGCCGGAAAGAAACCCGACTCGTTGATTCGTACCGACAAAGAACTGATTCACTGGTATGACCGGGAAGACCATATCAACTTCGACGTATGTGCCGACGATCATTGTCAACGCTATCAAGGCATCACTCGGGCCTGTACCGAAGTTGTCGCACAAGCCATACAAGCTACGCACGGAGAAGTTCTCACATACGATGACGAAATATGCGATGCCCGCTTTTCAAAAATGCTGCGGAGGCGTCGTGGAAGAATTTTCCTCTTGCTGGGAAAACATAAATCCCCCTACCTGACGGCTCTACGGGACGACAAAAAATGAAAAAGATTTTCCCGACTTGAAGAACGAAGACACCGCCCGGCAATGGATATACACCTCCCCCACAGCCTTCTGTAATACGACCGACAAAAAGATACTCTCGCAGGTTCTCAACAATTACGATCAGGAAACGACCGATTTCTATCGATGGTCCGTTGTTTACTCCCAAAGCGAGCTGGCTCATCTCATTCATGAAAAATCTGGAATCGATTTCGGTGAAATCATCGACCTAAAACCCATAGAACGAGGAACGTCGGGCAGATTGGTACGGTTACAGATACAAGGTAGCAAACAAACTCTTATTATCGGGAAAGAGCTGGAAATTCGCCGTGTACTATCTCCGTCCCATTTATACAGCTCGGCTTTCGTCGTAGAGCGAGAAGATATACAGAACGGAATACCCCAACGGTTCGTCATACACGGAGCCGGCTGGGGACATGGCGTAGGGCTCTGCCAGATCGGAGCCGCCGTCATGGGCGAACAAGGCTATCCTTATCGCGAAATACTGCTACACTATTTCGTAGGTGCGAACATAGAAAAACTATATTAAAATACACACCATGAACCCTCAAAAGAAAACATCACCTTGGGCGTGGATCCCTACTCTTTACTTTGCACAGGGATTACCCTATGTAGCCGTTATGACCATATCGGTCATCATGTATAAAAGATTAGGCATATCGAACACCGACATAGCGTTATATACCAGTTGGCTTTATCTGCCGTGGGTAATCAAACCGTTTTGGAGTCCATTCATCGATTTGCTGAAAACCAAACGATGGTGGGTAGTCACTATGCAGATGTTGGTAGGCGCCGGACTGGCAGGTATCGCATTCACCATTCCTGCCCCGCATTTCTTTCAAATAACACTCGCCATTTTCTGGTTGGTCGCATTCAGTTCTGCCACCCACGACATAGCAGCCGACGGATTTTATATGTTGGCTCTCGATACCCACGACCAAGCGATGTACGTGGGTATCCGCAGCACCTTTTACAGAGTCGCGACCATAGCCGGACAAGGTCTGCTGGTGATTCTCGCCGGATTGCTCGAATCGAATACAGGCCTCACTCCGTTGAACCTCGAAATAAAGGCCGGTCCGGAATATGCCAACGAAATAGTTCTTCCCTCCACCGACTACATCATCGACGCAAACAATGAAGAAATGCACTTCGTCGCATCGCCCTCCACCCTCGAAATAGGAACAACGGCCGATCCCCATGCAGTAGACTCTATCAACGCATGGGTAAAATGCCAAAACATTGCGAACGGATTTGTCCTCGCAGAGGCGAAAAACCCATCGCAAACGAAAGATGAAAACAGTAGCGGAATAGGCGAAAAAATAAACACTTTTATCAAAGAGACATTCGGTGAAAAAAGAGAAAGAACCGAACACAAGCTCACCGGGAATATAGGCGTTATAAAAGTTTGCCTCTCCCAAAAGCCCGGAAAAGGAGAAAAGGTCGTTTTAAATACAGTGCACAAAAGCGGAGACCAAAGTATCTATCTCACGCAAGGCGACCGTTTGGAATTCACCGAAGAGAATTGGGATAAGCCGGCTTATATCGCGGTACAAATAGACCCGAAATTAAAAGAAGCATCGAATGCTTCGTTCGAATCCACATCGGGAAATATCTCGCTGGCATGGTCGATCACTTTCTTTGTCCTCGCCGGATTCTTTATCGCTATATGCTTGTATCACAAGTACATTTTACCTAAACCGAAATCAGACAAAGCCGTATGTGAAGCAACCGCCTCGAACATTTTCAAAGAGTTCTTTGCCACGTTTGTCACATTCTTCCAGAAAAACAAGTATGGGTGGCTGTCCTGTTCATGCTACTATACCGATTGCCCGAAGCTCAGTTGGTAAAACTTATCAACCCGTTCTTGCTCGACCCCAAAGAATTAGGAGGATTGGGACTGACAACGGGACAAGTCGGTTTAGTATATGGTACTATCGGGATTTTAGGTTTGACGATCGGTGGAATCATCGGTGGAATCGTAGCGGCAAAAGGTGGACTCAAAAAATGGCTTTGGCCTATGGCTTGGAGTATTTCCCTCACCTGCGCTACATTCGTTTATCTCAGCTATTACCAACCCGATAGCCTGTTCGTCATCAACCTCTGCGTCTTTATCGAACAATTCGGTTATGGATTTGGATTCACAGCTTATATGCTGTATTTGATTTACTTCTCCGACGGGGAACATAAAACGGCCCACTATGCCATTTGCACGGCATTCATGGCCTTAGGTATGATGTTACCCGGCATGGCTGCCGGCTGGCTGCAAGAACTCATAGGATATAAACACTTCTTCTATTGGGTAATGATCTGTTGTGCAGCGACTATTGCAGTATGTGCATTCATAAAAATAGATCCCAATTACGGGAAAAAAGAGACAGAAGAAAAAGAGACAGAAACAAAATAATATAAAAAATAAAGTCTATGAAATTAAAAAAAAGTATATAATTTTGTGTTTGATTACAAGTCTTACAGGAGGACTGAGCGCACAAAAAAACAATGACGGGTATCGAAGTTCTGAAAAAAGATAATTTCAAAATATTGGAAGGGAAAAGAGTAGGTTTGATTACCAACCCGACAGGGGTTGATAATTCGTTGAAATCTACTATCGATATTCTGTTCGAAGCTCCTAACGTCAATTTGGTGGCCCTGTACGGGCCCGAACACGGCGTGCGTGGCGACGTGCATGCCGGCGATAAGGTAGAAAATTCCACAGACCCATCGACCGGATTACCGGTATATTCGCTATATGGGAAAACCAGAAAACCGACACCCGAAATGTTACAAGGTATCGATGTGCTTGTCTACGACATACAAGATATAGGTTGTCGCTCTTTTACTTACATCAGTACTATGGGCGTGGCTATGGAAGCGGCCGCTGAAAATGGAATCGAATTTATCGTACTCGACCGACCCAACCCCATCGGAGGAGAGAAAGTGGAAGGGAATCTCGTGGAAGACGGTTACATCTCTTTCGTAAGCCAATTCAAAATACCATACATTTACGGACTTACTTGCGGAGAGCTTGCCCGAATGTTGGTGGGGGAACACATGCTTGCCAAAGACTGCAAACTTACAGTCGTCCCCATGAAACACTGGAAACGAAGCATGGACTATACTAAAACAGGTTTGCAATGGATACCTTCCTCTCCACATATTCCGCATCCCCATTCGGCATACTTCTACCCCCTGTCGGGAATCGTGGGAGAGCTGCCCTACCTCTCCATCGGAGTGGGATATACCATACCGTTCCAAATGTTCGCAGCAGAATGGATAGATGCCGATAAGCTCGCCGACCGCATGAATAAATTGAACCTGCCGGGTATTAAATTCCGCCCCATGCATTTGAAGCCTTTCTACGCTTTCGGAAAAGGGGAACATTTACAAGGAGTACAAGTACATATTTTGGATTATAAAAAAGCTCGACTTTCCGAAGTCCAATTCTACATCATGCAAGAATTGGCCGCTTTGTATCCCGATAAACCCGCATTTTGCAAAGAAAATGAAAGCCGATTCGACATGTTCGACAAAGTATGCGGAAGTAACCAAATAAGAGAAAGATTTTCAAAAAATTACCATTTCGACGACATCAAGGACTATTGGTATAAAGACGTCGAAGATTTCAAAAAACTATCTCGAAAATATTATCTCTATAAATAAAGAACAGATTGTTTAACGTACCGAGATGAAAGAACAAAAGTATAACGCTTATCTGAAAGAAATCGGGAAATTTATCCCGAAAGACCGGATATATACCGACGAGCTTCGTTTGTTGGCTTGGGGAACCGATGCCGGATTCTATCGACTAATCCCAAAAATAGTCATTCGGGCAAAAGACGAAAATGAAGTTTCCCGGCTCCTCGCTTTGGCCGACAAATATACACTGCCTGTCACATTTCGAGCGGCAGGAACTTCACTCTCAGGTCAAAGCATAAGCGATTCTATACTTATCGTAGCCGGGAAAAATTGGGAAAAATATTCCATCTCGGAAGATTTCGAACGCATTACACTCCAACCCGGTATTATCGGGGCACGTGTCAATGAAATATTAAAACCCCACGGTCGTAAATTCGCACCCGATCCTGCATCGGTAAAATCGGCTATGGTGGGCGGAATCGTCATGAACAATGCATCCGGTATGAACTGCGGTACACACGCCAACAGCGACAAAGAATTGCTTTCGGCGAAAATCGTGCTTGCCGACGGTACTCGGTTGAACACCAGCGACCCGGAAAGTCGAACGACATTCGAAAGAAAACACACCCCGTTCTTGAACAAAATCATCGAGATAAGAGACGAAATACGAAACGACAACGAACTGAGTGACCGTATCCGCAAAAAATATTCCATCAAAAATGTCACCGGGTTGAATTTATTACCTTTTGTGATATATGACGACCCATTCGATATTATCGCCCACCTCATGGTGGGGTCAGAGGGTACGCTCGCTTTCTTATCGGAAGTTACGATGAAAACCGAGCATGACTATCCCTATTCGGCGAGTGCCATGCTTTACTTCTCGAACATAAAGGATGCCTGTCGAGCGGTCGTTGCCATGAAACCCGGTCCCGTATTCAGTGCAGAGCTGCTCGACAAAAAGTCTTTGGCTTCGGTCAACGACACGACCGGAACGGGTCTTACAGCAGTTTTGACCGAAACGAAAGCCGATACTCCCGAAGAACTACAAGCCAATATCGAAGAAATAAAAAAGATACTTTCTCCATTCGAAACCGTTACTCCTATTCACTTTACGGACAAGCCCGAAGAATATTCGAAATACTGGGCTATCCGTTCGGGTATTTTCCCATCGGTGGGAGGAACTCGCCGACCGGGTACGACCGTTTTGATCGAAGACGTTGCGTTTCCATTGAAAGAGCTGCCCGAAGCGACCGCCGATTTACAAGAGTTATTGGTAACGAATGAATATCACGACGCTTGTATTTACGGACATGCGTTAGAGGGAAACTTCCACTTTATCATCAGCCAGTCGTTCGACTCTCCCGAACAAGTCGCCCGATATGAAAAACTAATGGACGAAGTAAAAACATTGGTAGTGGACAAGTACGACGGTTCGCTGAAAGCAGAACACGGAACCGGACGGAACATGGCTCCATTCGTCAAATACGAATGGGGAGAAAGGGCCTATGGATTCATGAAAGCCGTCAAAGAGTTGTTCGATCCGAAAGGATTACTCAATCCCGGTGTCATTTTCAACGAAGACCCACATTGTCATTTAAAACACTTCAAACCTATGCCTCTGACAAACGCTCACGTAGACAAGTGCATAGAGTGCGGATTCTGTGAAGTGAATTGCCTGACTTGTGGATTCTCTCTTTCTTCCCGCCAGCGTATTGTCATTCAACGGGAAATTTCCCGGCTCAAAAAACTATCCGATACGGAAAGTTCGGAACGGCTGAAAACATTGCAGAAACAATACAAATACTTAGGAAACGCAACCTGTGCGGGAGACGGACTTTGTTCCATGTCTTGCCCGATGGGAATCAATGTAGGCGATTTAACGCACGATATCAGACAAGCGAATTTACCCGAAAAAAGCATTGGATACAAAACCGGCGATTTCGTCGCCAATCATTTTGCCGAAACGAAATCGGCTCTCAGACCTGTTCTTTACTTGGCGAACATGGCCCACAATATGTTGGGCGATAAAGTCATGAGCTCTATTGGGCAAGGTCTTCACCAAATAGGTGTTCCATTGTGGACACCATCTATGCCCAAACCCTATTATCCTCATCGAATACAACAGCACGAAGAATCTCTGAAAGTGGTCTATTTCCCAAGCTGTATCAATCAAACTATGGGTACGGCGAAAGATTCACCCGACCAAACGCCCCTGATCGACAAGACTGTCGCCTTGCTGCAAAAAGCCGGATATGAAGTCATCTTTCCCGAAAACATGAAGAATCTCTGTTGCGGAACAATCTGGGAAAGCAAAGGTATGATGGACATCGCCGACCGAAAATCGGCCGAATTGGAAGCTGCGCTATACAAAGCCAGCAACGGAGGAAAATATCCTGTACTCTGCGACCAAAGTCCCTGTCTGCACCGTATGCGCGAGGTCATGACCCAAGTAAAACTATATGAACCGGTAGAGTTCATATATACTTTCCTGAAAGACAAACTTGTTTTTTCTCCTATCGACGAACCAATCGCCGTTCATATCACTTGCTCGATGAGAAAAATGAATTTGGGAAACATGCTCGTCGATTTGGCTCGTTTATGTTCTACAAAAGTAATTGTTCCCGAGGAAGTAGGTTGCTGCGGGTTCGCCGGTGACAGGGGATTCACTTATCCCGAGGTCAACGCCTATGCTCTCAGAAAGCTCAAACCCCAAATAGAAAAAGCAGGAGTAAAAACCGGTTATTCCAATAGCCGCACTTGCGAAATAGGACTGACGACCAATGCAGGAATACCTTATATTTCTATCGTCTATTTAGTGGATAAATGTACAACCTCAAAAAATAAATGCCATGAACAACCCGCCTAATAAAAGGCTTCTTTCTCTCGATATACTGAGAGGTATCACCATCGCCGGAATGATTATGGTAAATAATCCCGGTTCGTGGGGACATATCTATGCACCGCTCGGCCATGCCGAATGGATAGGTCTGACTCCCACCGACCTCGTTTTTCCGTTCTTCATGTTCATCATGGGAATATCGACTTATATGTCGTTGAGAAAATTCGACTTCCGGCTATCGGGAGCGGTAGCGTGGAAAATCATACGCCGCACGATTGTTATCTTCGCTATCGGATTGGCTATCGCTTGGTTCGGATTGACCATGCGTACCTATCACCAACTGGGGGAGAGTCTCTATCCTTTTTCGAACGATTGGGCCGCTCTATGTGGAATTTCGACCATATCCGTATATTGGGAGTCATGCCCCGTTTAGCGATTTGCTACGGAGTAGCCGCATTTATCGCCTTGATTGTCAAACATAAATATATACCCCACATCGTATCGGTCACATTGATTGCCTACTTCGTCATACTGATAACAGGAAAAGGGTTCGAATTTTCCGAAGATAACATCATCTCGGTAGTCGACAGAGCTATTTTAGGAAGCAACCACATGTATCACGATAACGGGCTGGCTCTCGACCCCGAGGGGTTGCTCAGCACGATACCGTCGATATGCCACGTACTTGTCGGCATATTTTGCGGGGGACTCATCATGCGTACAAAAGATAACGCCGTACGCATGCAGAATCTTTTCATTGCAGGAACGATACTCACTTTTGCCGGATTACTCCTCGAATACGGTTGTCCCATCAGCAAAAAAATATGGTCTCCTACATTTGTTCTCACCACATGCGGATTAGCAGCCAGCTCATTGGCTTTGCTCATCTGGATCATAGACATCAAAGGATACAAAAAATGGAGCCGATTTTTCGAAGCATTCGGTATCAATCCCTTATTCATGTACGTATTGGGAGCTGTGTTAAGCATCCTCATCGGTAGTATTTACGTTACTTACGGAGGAGCGAGTATGACTTTGAAAGGAATGATTTACAACGAATGGCTCGTTCCTCTATTCAAAGACGAAACTTTTGCATCGCTTATATTCGCCCTTTTATTTATCGGTGTAAACTGGATTATAGGGTATGTTTTGTATAAAAAGAAAATATATATAAAGATATGATTATTATTGCAGACAGTGGTTCTACCAAAACCGATTGGTGCGTAGTAAACCACGGAAAACAGGTTAAAAGAATCACAACGGGGGAACCAATCCGTTTTTTTCAGACAGAAGAGGAAATAAGCCAAGTGGTAAAAGATAAACTCATGCCCCATTTGGACGGAGTGAAAATAGATGCCGTTTATTTCTATGGGGCAGGTTGTGCCTTTCCAGAAAAGAATGAGATTGTCCACAATGCCATTTATAGGCACATACCGGTAACTATCGAAGTCGGGAGCGACTTGTTAGCAGCTGCTCGCAGCCTTTGCGGACATGAAGCGGGTATCGCCTGTATCATGGGGACCGGATCGAACTCTTGTTATTACGATGGCAAAGAGATCGCAAACAACATATCCCCATTGGGATATATCTTGGGCGACGAAGGCAGCGGCGCTGTTTTTGGGGAAACTATTGGTCGGCGACTGTTTGAAAACCAACTGACTCCCGAACTAAAAGAAAAATTTTTCAACCGCTTCAATCTCACTCCAAAAGAAATTTTGGATAACGTATACAAGAAGCCTTTCCCCAATCGTTTTTTGGCATCGGTATCGCCGTTCCTCATCGAAAATATCGAAGAGCCTTGTATCCACAGAATCGTTCTGAACGGATTCAAAAACTTCTTCACCCGTAATGTCATGCAATATGACTACAAAAATGTAAAAAGTACATTTCATCGGGTCTATCGCATACTATTACAAAGAAGTTTTGGAAGAAGCCGCCCTTGCCCTGCAAATAGAATTGGGAACAATCATAAAAGTCCTATGGAAGGTCTCGTCGAATTTCATTCAACTTTATAAAAACGCATATTATGGCATTCGTAAAAATAACCGAACAACCGTCTCTATACGACAACCTCGAAAAAAATCGGTATTGGAAATATTGCAAGATATCAATACCGAAGACCAGAAAGTCGCTTTGGCCGTGAAAAAAGCGATTCCTCAAATAGAAAAACTGGTATCTCAAATCGTTCCCCGCATGAAACAAGGCGGACGCATTTTCTATATGGGAGCCGGAACCAGCGGGCGTCTCGGAGTACTCGACGCTTCGGAAATTCCCCCGACATTCGGTATGCCCCCGACATTGGTCATCGGACTAATCGCCGGCGGCGATACAGCTTTACGCAATCCGGTCGAAAACGCCGAAGACGACATGAACCGCGGCTGGGAAGAACTGAAAGAGCATAACATCAACGAAAAAGACACGGTAATAGGAATCGCGGCATCGGGTACAACCCCTTATGTTATCGGAGCTCTACATGCGGCAAGAGAGCACGGTATTCTCACCGGCTCCATATCGAGTAACCCCGATTCCCCCATATCGAAAGAAGCCGACGTGGCGATCGAAATGATTGTCGGACCTGAATACGTCACGGGGAGTTCCCGCATGAAATCGGGAACCGGGCAAAAAATGATTCTCAACATGATAACAACATCTGTCATGATACAATTGGGACGGGTCAAAGGTAACCGTATGGTAAATATGCAACTCTCCAACCAAAAACTAGTAGACAGGGGTACGCGCATGGTGTCGGAAGAACTGGGTATGGACTATGACCAAGCCAAACGATTATTACTTCTGCACGGCTCTGTGAAAAAAGCAGTCGATGCCTACCACACAGAAAATCCTAACTTATAAACACATCGAATTCATGAAACCGTTTTTTATCCTTTTAGGGCTATCGATATGCGTAATGAGCCTGTCGGCACAAGAAGCATACCAATATAATCAGTTTTATTACCAACGCTCCACATTATTCGAGAAGTTACCTATCGACAGCGACGATATCGTATTTTTAGGAAACAGTATCACGAACGGTTGCGAATGGCACGAGTTATTCAATAACCCCAATATCAAAAACAGAGGAATAAGTTCGGACGTTTCGATGGGGGTTTACGATCGTCTCGACCCAATTATCAAAGGGAAACCGGCAAAAATATTCCTGATGATCGGTATCAACGACATCGCGCATCATTTATCAACCGACAGCATCGTTAAGAACATAACCAAAATCATTCGAAAGATTAAGAAAGAGACCCCTTCCACACAACTTTACATACAAAGTTTGTTACCCACGAACGACTCTTTCGAACGATTCAAAACGATTATGGGAAAAACGCCCCAAATTATTGAAATAAACCAGCAATTAGAAGAGCTTGCCCCGATAGAGAAATATACATACATCGATCTGTTTCCACATCTGACGACTCCGGGAACGACCGAACTCGATCCTCAATATACGAATGACGGACTGCATCTGCTCGGAGATGGTTATCTAGTCTGGAAAGACGTTTTATTACCTTATTTGCAATAACAAAAATCCGGCAGAAGTCTTTTCTTGATTTTTTCTGCCGGATTTCATTTTTTATTTTTTTCCAACTACCTTAATCTCTATCCTTCGACCATAATCGTCAACACTTCCATTCCTCAAATGGAGAAACACAGAGGTTATTTTGAATATACTAACCGATAGTAATATCGGGACAAAGTCAGTTTCAACATCGGCTACGGATAACTCTGCATTCAATAAAAAATTTATAAAGTTATTCGATAAATCAAGATATAACAAATTATTTTTTGAATATAAATTCAAAAAAAACTCTTGATTAACATAATTAAAACATGTAGCTTTGTAACCATAAATTTATTAAACAAATTTAATTTACCATGAAAAAGATTGTAATACCTCTTCTTTGGGGTCTTTTTGCCACAATTCCCCAGCCACTTCCGGCAACCTCCTACAAGAGCATTATCGTCAACCAATCAGATGGCTCCGAAATGAAAGTAACCATCGAAGACGATATGAAAACAACGGTCGCCGAAGGAAATCTAGTAATCACTTGCACCAAAGGTGACATAGTCCTGCCTGTCATCGACATAAAAAACTGGACATTCTCTACAAGTGCAGGCAGCGATGACGTGTGGACCGGAATAGAATCGCCGACCGCAAGCGGAACAAATTGCATACTCAACTCCGACAGAATCATTCTCAGCAACTTACCCGAGGGTTCCACGGTCACTCTTTGTTCCATCGACGGACGAATAGTTAAAAGTAGTCGTGCCGAGGGCGATTACGAGTTCTCTATCTCCGAACTGCCCAAAGGCATATATGTATTGACTTATAATAAAAACACACTTAAAATAGCGGTTGCAAAATGAAAAAAATTCTACTTCTCACCGCAGCCGTTCTCATAAGCGGTTCTGCAATGGCTCAACACGAACATTTCCACGTGTTCCGCAACGATAACCAATTCAACACGTTCAACAACGTGCAAGAAATAACCTATCAGGGATCACCCTCTTCGGGGTACAACAAAATGCAAGTGACCGATGCCAAAGGCAATGCGACCATTATCGACATAGAAGCCATCGACAGCGTTGTAGTTCGTCCCATAGGGATTCCCGAATTTCACGTGAATCTAACCGATTACCCCGAGTGGACAGAACTTATCGGCAGCAAGAGCGACGAACACCCGGCCATACTGCGCATGGACGGGAACGGAATGTACGACGACCTGCCCGAACAGGAAGTAGTATTTCGCGGTCGAGGCAACTCCACATGGAACATGAAAAAGAAACCCTATCGTTTCAAAATGAATAAGAAAACTGCGGTTTGCGGCATGAAGAAAGCAAAATCATTCGCGTTGATAGCCAACTACATCGACTGCTCTCTTATGCGCAATACCGTAGCTCTTTGGCTTGCCAATTACCTCGAAATGCCTTTTGCCAACCATTGTGTGCCGGTAAAGGTTTATTTCAACGGTATCTGCAAAGGTCAATATATGCTCACAGAGAAAACAGGAATCGGCAGTGGCAGCGTCGATATCGATGAAGAAAAAGGAATGTTATTCGAAATAGACTCGAACTACGACGAAGATTACAGATTCGCTTACAACCTCTATTCTCATACCGCAATTCAAAACGGGAACAATTCCCAAGGCACTCTGCCCGTAATGATCGCCGATCCCGATCTGACCGAAATAGCTCCTGCTCTCGGACTTACGGCCGATGAGTACTTCAATACATGGAAAAACGATTTCTCAGCCATGCTCACCGCTGTGATGACAACACCCTCGAAAGGTAGTTTAAAAGAATATATCGACCTTGAATCGGTCGTTAATTTCTTCATGGTCAACTCCCTATCTTCCAATCATGAAATGGAGCATCCGAAAAGTTTCAAACTTTATAAAGATTCACTCGATGGAGTCTACAAATTCGGCCCGGTATGGGACTTCGACTGGGCATTTACATTCGACGGAAGAGAAGGTGCTCCTGCCAATACTCCTATGGTCGACAACAACGGAGACTGTGGCGGCTACACTTTCATCAAAGCCTTGCTGAGCAATGAAGAGATACGCACGCTATATCAACAAAAGTGGAATGCTTTTGTCAAAGATGGTTATCCCGAATTGAAAGCCTATATGGAAGAATACGCTACCCTCATAGAACCTTCGGCCAAAGAGAACGGAGTGCTTTGGCCTGCCGATTACAGCGTGGATTGGAGATTAAGCGAAAGCTCTTTCGACTTCCGAGAAAACTTCGATAAGCTCAAAGCGTGGATTCAACAGCGTATAAACTATTGTAATGAAGACCCCAACTTCGGTCTATACCGTTGATTTTCGTAATTACATCTCTAACCAGACTATCATTATAACGATTTAAAAGTTGGAAAAAACTTCATTACGTCATTCAAAATAAAAAAATCCGGCAGAAACCGATTCTCGATTTTTCTGCCGGACTTCATTTTTTATTAACACTATTCCACGACAATTTTCCGATTATATATCTGCCCCGACGATTTCACGGAAACCAAATAAATTCCGGGGACAACCCCTCAACAGGCAAAGAAGTAACCGATTCTTTAAGCTTTTTCTCTCATAACAATTTCCCCTTGTGAATTTATGACCGAGAGTTCCGATACGCTATCTCCGGGAAAAATTACGGTTACATATTCGCGAACTGGATTGGGAGCAACCGTAAAATCTACTCTCTTATTACCGTCAACACCCGTCATCACCGTATATTTCCAAGTAGCCGCCTCGGTAAATGCCGAATAGTTTTTCAAATCATCGCGCGAAAAAGCAGCATAATAGTAAGTCGCTTTTTCTAACTCGGAATCCGTATAGCACTCGCCCTCTCCATCATAAACAACCTCGCCGTCCGTTTCATCAGCAGCGAACCGGTCATTACGGCGGACAATAGTCGTCGCCTCAAAATCGGGAGCCGGGTTAATAAGTCCTGTCATAGCAATATCGTCGAGAGCCAACACTCCACCGCTGCACGGTGCACTACTGGGAACGACGAAATCCAATGAGATCACTCGCAAAGCATCACATTTCTTACTCGTATTCGGATGCCAATCGAACGCTTGGAAAGTGCGAATATCTATTTTCGCTTTTTTCCATTCGGTCGAATTCAACGGTAACGTTTCGTTATACCACCAGTCATCGGCATTACCGTCCAAGTCGTTATCTTCTTTTACAATAAGACGCAATGTCCGGCTCGACCCATCTCCCCTTATACCAAAACTCCAAATAAGGAGAATCAGAAAAATCTCGTGCCTTTTCAAAAGCGAGAACCGCCGCATATTCACCCCATGCCTTGTCGATATCATAAGTCATTTGAAGAGCCTTTCCCTCATAACCGTCTACCTCTTCAAGAGATCCTCTACCACCGCTATCGCCTACACCTTCGACCGAAGTTATTCCATTCTCGAAATCGTCCACCGTGATGTTCACCGGTATTTCATAAACCGGATTTTTCCAAGAAAGCGTAATTCTCCCATCGACAAAATTTCCTGTAAATTCACTCGGTGCAGGAGGAGGCGTAGTATCCCATACAACCGACACCTTACCTTTGGCATAAGCCCTTACGGGAGTATTCACTCCATCGTCGATAGTTCCATAAATCCAATAATCTCCTTTCGGTTGTAAATTGCGTACATTCCAATCGTACGAGTCTATTGCCTGTACATCGCTGGATAACCCTGTTACAATAGAAGTTCCATTAATACTGTCCAAAGAATAATACAAATTGATTTTTGCCGTACCCTGAGGATCGAAACAGGACCATTTGATTTTAAAACTATCGGTCACCGGGTCGTTATTTCCGTTCGGTTCCGTAATATATAAACTCGGCTTTAAACCTCCCGAACGAGTAAATTCATACGAATAAAATTCATTCCCGTCTCTGTCGCGAGCAATCAATTTGACCTTTTCACCACTCTCCGACACATCGATCGTAGAGAATCCGGCAATCTTATTAAACATCAAACTATACGGTTTATCCACCATGTTATATTGATCCCGGTTGCTCCCGTTCATCGCACCCGGACGAAGATAGTGCACGCCCGCTTTATACAGATGCTCGAAATTATGTTCGTCACCACCAAAGACAAGAATATGCTTACCCGCCAATGCGTGTTTCTCCAACAACGGCGCTATATATTCCTTTTGGCTGGCCGACCACTGCCCATGATAACTGGTTGAATAGACATTGACATGCGCAAAAATAAATATCCATTTCGAATCGGCATTCGTTAATTGTTCGTCCAACCAAGTCAACTGTTTCGAACCAGTGGCAAACGAAGGATCGTCTTTACCTTCATTCCAGTTACAACCGATAATTTTCACATCGCCGTAGTCCATAGCGAAATAGGACTCTCCTCTCGGGTCTATCCGTTCATCGGTATCGATATATCCATGAGATGGGACAGAAAAATAATCGTAATAAGTAGTAGGGCCGTTTTCATCGGATTTATCCATCGTTTCATGATTACCGATAACGGAAGTAAGAGTCTTCGCTGTAAGCATGGATTCTCCGGGAATAAAAAATGCCGAGTTCCAAGTGCGCATATCGCCTTTATTTACCAAATCGCCGATAGTAATCCACATATCGGGATCGACACCCAACATAATCGGAGCCGAGTTCTGCCAAATCTTTTCATCGTTATCATGTACATCGCTGAACGCGACCAAACGGAAATCGGTTCCTTTCTCTGGGGCTGTTTTCGCCGTACAAATCGTTTCATAACGACGACTTTCGTCCCCCACCTGATAATAATATTCTGTAAAAGGTTCGAGTCCCGTCAATTCGATGACGTGCACAAATCCCTCGCCGTCCACATTCCAACCAGTCTCGGCTGTGAGCTTTTGTCCCAAATCGGGTGTTTTCCCATAATAAACCGTACCAGACGGATTAGCATCCAACGTCTGCCAAAGAATACGCACCGAATGGGTTGTCGGGGACATACTGTATGGTTTTTGAAACACTCATAAGGCAATTCGCCTACCGGTGCGTTTTCAGTAGAAACGCCCCAGCGCGGGTCGCCCAAATCGCTACCGTCATCACCGGCTCCCACAGCCGGAGAATCTTTTGTACAGCTGGAAGTTTCCATTCTCTGCATCTACAAACAGAGGATTCTTAGATATAATATTCTCTTTCGGTGCACTTCCATACAAATCCACGTTATAGGAGATAACGTTCTTTACAATGCTTTCATCTCCGTAGGCCGTAAAGCTCTTGGTATCGTCTCTTCTTTCCGAAAATGCCGAAATACAATTTTTTATCGTCGAACGGCCTGCATTATACAGATATACGCCACGACGGTCATAGCAGTTATAGAAAGTACAATGGTCGATCAATACAACCGGCATCAAGACTAGTTCTTCGCCACAATTTATACGGAAGAAATAATTGCTCCCTGTATTAAAATTAAGGAATGTAGAATTAGTAACGGAAAGAGTTTCGACCTGCGTATGAGCGCTAGAAGCATAAATCGCTTTGTTTGTCGTACTGTTGTCCGCCCCTATAAATATACAATCGTCGATCGTCAACGATTCTATTTTACCGGACAAAGAAACATAGACAAAACGATTGGTATAATTACGTACCGTACAACCGGATATAACCACGGGAGCTCCGGTGACCGTATCATCGATTCGAATTGCATCAACAACTTCGGAGGCTCCATCAAAAACGATTCCCCGAATGGTAGCCCCGTCTTTTATCGAAAGCTTTCCTTGAATGATCGGAGCCGACTCCAACCCCTCGGCAGCACGTAGAGTAAGGGACTTATCTATCGTGACATTTCCTACATAGGTAACAGCTTCGGATAACTCGATGATATCGCCTACCACTGCCGAAGAGACAGCGTCGGCAATAGTTTCCGTTCCCGAAACCGGAACAACCGCCGCCCTCACATACAGAGCTGACAAAAAATAATGATAACAATAAAAACTTTTTCATTTGGATTAAATTAAGGATTAATAGTAAGTATAACTCTCGGCAAGCATAAACGGTTATTGCCATTATCCGGCATTCACCCTCATTATTCGCCTTTTACATCGGCGTCAAATTCGATTTTTTGCCCGCTTACCAAACGATCGCATTCTATGGTTATCTCCATATCGGTACTACCGGCCGGTATCCCTACCCAACGGCTCTGACCCGGCTGTAAGTCTTTCAAGCTGTACTCGGAACGAACTCCATTGACTGCGACGTAGGCATCGTAATAAATGGGAGCCACTCCCGCATTCTTTATCTGTACACAAGTAGAGTCCTCTTTCACTCTCACATCTGTTATTTCATAACGATAGCCGCACAGCATACTCGCTTGTTTGATTCTATTCATTGTCTGGTACGAAGGCTGGTTATTCCCGATCATATAAGTTATGTGAAACCGTTTGGACTCACCTTCGAAATTCCGGCCATGTATACCGTCGGGATAATCCAATACATGCTCCTGATCATATTTCGTATAATAACCGAACTCACCTCCTGCGGGCGAAGTCTGATATCGTTTTTCTCCCAAAATCTTCCAATTTTTGCCGTTATACTCGTCGTGCGTCTCGTGCATAAACGAGTCGTCGAACACACCGAATTTTAGATTTCTCAATGAAGCATCGGCTTCCAAAGGAGTATATTCCGAACTTGCGGCATCGATAGAAACGCTCCACGGTGTACTCTTGAATGTTTCGCTCATAAACCTGAAAAACTCGGCTTGAAATTCTTTGGAGGGGAATGTCTGTCCCATAATTCTCGGCCCATCGTATATATGGTACTCAGCCCATAAGCCGAAACCGGTTTGAAGGAATGCCAAACGCGGATCATTGTCATACCGTTCTGCAAACTTCTGATAAAACTCTTTGTGGAACCGTTGTAACTCGGGATGCCGCCAGTCGGGAAATCCGGTCCGTTTTCCCTCACTCAACGCCACGGTTTCTTCATAATCGGGCAACTCGCGGATATATTGAGGCACAGCGCTTTCATATCCCGGATAGGTATACCAAAATCGGATAATAGCTTGATGCTTTCGGGATGCGACAGCATCGAGAATTTGTTCGAGAGGAGTCCAGTCATACACGCCTTTTCCCTTCACTATATCCTTATATTGCATATACGAATATTCAAGGCTGATGGCATCGGTATTCCGCTTGGCGTTATCTGCCCACAAAACGATACCCGTCATCGGTTGTACTCCTGTAATTTGCGACTGCAACGATATCTTTACGAAGCCGTCGAAATCCGGTTCTTCCATTTCATGTTTCGCTTCTGTATCGTGACAAGAAAAAAAGAGAAAGCATAATAACCGGGAAAAAGAGATGTATAATTTTTTCATCATGATATATCGAATTTAAGAAAATAAAAGCGGAGCGGCGGGATTGCCGCTCCGCAATAAAGGAATGAAAAAGCTATGTAATTATAATGTTGTAGGAGTAAATGTGACCGTAAATTTCTTACTGTTTGCCGGAACAATCGTGTAATAATTACCGTCCAGATTTTCTTTGTCGATAGTAAATCCGTCTTTCAAATCGACAACTATTTTATAGTAAGTTTCTTCTGTCGGAACAGGTAATAACAAACCACTATCGCCAGCAGGAGTCACCCCGTCAAAATATTTCGCAGAAATACAGTATTTACCATATTCCTCTGCCGTATAAGGAGCTGCCCAGAACGAAACGTCACCACCCCACGGCAAAATGGTTGCTATTGCCTGATAGGTATTCGCCGTCGGCGAAGTGCGATACAACGTTAAACGAGTCTTTTCATTCCAAGAGCCACGTTCAATACCCATAAATCTATTCCAACACCAGCCGTCCATATAAATTACATCGGGATAACCCACGTTATTCATGACGTAAACCGTCCCCGAGAAAGCATCAAGACGTATCAAGTATTCGCCTGTCGGGGCAATCATCTTCCAAGTAGGATTACCGGCCCCGGTAAACACGTCGTGATCACAATAAGCCATAGACAAATCGACTCCCTCGGCCGTTACGGTTTGGTCTTTCGTCAACTGAGCCAATCCCTCGTACGAGAAGTACTCTCCATCGATCAACGCCAACGAAGAGCCACAGAAAGATATGGCAGAAGGAGCTAATGCTCCGTTAATATAAATACCTTCGTTGGTATAAGCCAATGTGCGAGTACCGTCGCTCAACTCTACTTTGGTATATTCTTCACCTTCTTTAAACACTTTCATCGAGAAAGCTCCGCCCAAAGTAATCGAGAAGCTGGCAGCCTTGTCCTCTGCTCCCAAAGTCAATTGACGATTGGCGAATGTCAAGAAATTATCTTTTCCTCCCTCTTTGAAATAAAATTGTCCGGCAACGATAGCACCCCACATATCGGTTTCTACGCTACCCGTGCCGTCCGACGGCGGAGTCCATGCCCAATATTTGCGATTACCATTTTGATATCCCCATCATCTTCGTTTTCGAACGTTCTACCCAAATACCATTGTCGGGAGCATCGTTATCGTCCCAGTGTCCGGAAATCGTACCGAAGATATAAAGCGATTCGCTGATCGGCGACCAATTTTGAGCATTACCCAAAGTCAATTCGAAACTAACTGCATTAAACGAAATTTTGAAATAGGCTTCTTCCTCGCCACCGAATACGATATTGTCTTTTCCAAGAGCTATAATCTCGTCTCCTTCCATACCCCACGACATACCAGTTTTATTGCTATTGGCATAAATCTTGCCCGTAGCACCGGCCGGAATAAAATCTTCCACGGAAAATACATTTCCGTCCTTTTCCATCGTATAGACCAAATTGTTATCTAAGGCCAGATAAAGAGCATCGAATGTCGGAAGCGTCACACCTTTAATGCCAACTTCTTCCGTACTCAACTCATTGCTGGAATTTTTCACCGTAACCGAAATAGTCAAATCCCCGGCTACTGCATTTTTAGGTAACGGAAGAGCTATCTTTTCATTCATGTCATACGTTTTTCCGGTAAGCATTTTTGTCGTTTCATAAAACGCCCCATTGGCATTACTTACCGAAATCATATATTGACGCAAACCTTTTTCATCGGCAAATTTAGCCGTCAAAGTCACCTCATCGCCATATTTTACATCGGCATTCGGAGTTACCGCCAGTTCTGAAATAGCAGAGTTCCCAGCAGTACCGCCGCCTCCATTAGGTTCATCATCGTCTTTACAAGAAGTAAATACAACCATTGTACTTACCAGTAAAAACATAAAATACTTCATTGTTTTTTTTCATCACAGTAATTTTTTTGGTTAATAAATTATATCACTTCATTTACGAATCACTCATTTTTTCGTAAATACTAAATCTCCATTATAGATATCGGTCTTCTCATCAGAAGTTACATTAATTCTCATTAAAAAGACTGTTATATCCGGTTTCAGCTTCCCAAACGCCTTCATTCGCCAATTGTATCGAATAATCGGGATTATCCTCAATGTTTCCATAGGATCCGGCAAATTCAGATAAATATCATAATCTCCAATCGGCATATCGGTCGGCAATCCGGCTTCTATTTCGATAGTGCTTTCCATATCGGGTTTCCATTTACGAGGGTCGACATCGAGAGGCAAAACATAAGTAGTCTGGTCCGATACATTTCTCAAAACCAACTCTACCGCCCGAGGATTAAACGGAGCGGCATATCCTTCATTTTTCACCCGCAAAACGACTTTCAGTAAATGACCCGGAGTCACATTAGTCGTATATCCGCCCGAAGTAAGGACAAAACGATATCCCATCTCCCGTTTAATTTTATCCATACAGCCCTGAGCGATCCAACGATCGTTCACGCCTTTATAATAATCGCTGTTCAAATAAGACCAACGAAGGTTACGCATTTCTTCCTGAGCCTTACTACAATCGGCAGGAGAAACCCCATCGGGAGGACAAGTCTCTCCACCCATAGGCAAATAAAGACCTTCCTGACCTAAATATTTTTTATCTTCGGTCACATTTTGGTACGTTCCATAATCGGTCTCACTGGCCATGAAACAGTCATTGTGGTGGCCAATACGCGCTGCAATTCCATTGGTATAAGCATTTGCCGCAGTCAATGCCGTGGTAGGCTTCCCGTTCAATCGGAGATATTCCTGCTTATATTGAGGCGTGCGCACTTGAACAACACGTCCCTCCGGCAATGCTTCAAGCAATTTATCGAGGACAGCCTTACGAGCCGACGGTGTATTCAAGTTATTGGTCGTATAATACCACTCTCCCCAGGAACCTATAAACCCCGCTTGCCAAACGGCTATTACATCGGCGTTCTTTGCCAAATAGGGTTTCAATTGGTCGATATGTGTTTGAATAATAGACAGCGGTGCATCAGGCTCAGTCTCCAAACTAGTATAAGCAAAACGTAACACACACTTTACACCGGCCTCCCGCATAGCCGCCATATCTTTATCGAAAAATTGAAGAGCTTCGTCAGTAAGGGCTTTATCTCTAAAATTTTTCAAATAGAAATACCTGAATATCAAAGAATATCCATTCGCACGATAATTTTTCAACGTAGATACACTCAACGCTCCCGAAATTCCCATTTCACAAGAAGTCGCTTTATAAAAACCTCGTTCGGGATTAACGATTATTTCATTGGAAGCCTTATAAGAAACCTGCTCCATAGGAATATCCGATTCCTTATTGTTCTCATATTCCTTCTCACAAGAAGTACATGCCACTCCCAAAAACATCAATGCACCGGCACTGAATAATTTAAATATCATATTCATAGCTCTTTCATTTAATTATTGAATTAATGTCAGAGAAACCGGTGTCCCTCAAATGAGGGATACCGATCCCCATCTCTTAAATAGTATATCCGGGATTTTGAATTACCTTTCCTTTACCATCGACAATAACCGACGGAGGCAATGGATAGACATATTTATATTTCGAAGCATAAGGGGCTTGGTCGGCATTCAATTCCAATACCCTATCCAACAGTTTGTCGAAACGAATCAAATCGGCTCTGTATTGACCGCTTTCACACCAAAACTCATGAGCCCTTTCTATCAACAACTGATCGATAAATGACTCTTTCGAGGGAAAATCGGATAACTTTTTATCATCGAGTTTAGCCCGGCCACGAACATCATTCATCAAGTCGACAGCCTCTTGCGTCACACTGCCGCCCGGTTTCATCACGATAGCTTCGGCCAACGAAAGCAATACATCGGGATAACGATATACGACTATATCCAAATCGGAATATCCGCCACTACCGGGAACCGCAGGATCGATCTCATACTTTTGGGGAAGAGGCCCCAAATCGAGATATTGATCGGGATTTTCCCGATTACGAATCTCACCGTCTCCTGTCGTATATTCAGGAATCAAATAGGTTTTACGCGTATCGTTAGGCTCGAACGAATCATAAAAATACCACGTGCTTTGTACCGTCGCCCAACCTTGAACGAGACCATCGATATCCGGCGGCATAGCCATCATGTGCCACTGGTTCTGACTGGGACCATCAATAGCACAAGGTATTATATAAATGTATTCCGACGTGCATTTAGACTGTCCCGCCAATTCGAACAAGGACGGGTAATCGTCGACCATCGCATAGCCATAATCGGCCGTCATCATCTCTCGGGCAATAGTCTCTACCTTGTTATAATAAGATTGATCCTCGGGAGTTTCATGCAGATATAGACGAATTAACAACATATTGGCCAAACCTTTACTAAATTTTCCATACTCGGTATCTTTCGGATAAGGCAAATTATCGGCAGCGAATTTCAAATCGTCTTCGATAAACTTAACCATCTCCTCACGAGACAAACGAGGAAGCGGAGCTTCATTCAACGGCTCATCAAGAACTTCTACCGGTGCAATTACCAGCGGACCGAACATATCGTACAAAATGTATGACAGATAACCACGAGCACAACGTACCTCGGCGATATAACGATCTTTTTCCTCGCGAGATAATTCGCTCTTTTCTATCATATTCATTACCGTAGTACAACGACTTATCTTACCGATAAAACCGTAAGGCTCGTCACGAGTATAATAAAAATAGGTTACATCGGTAGTTTCCGTATTGAAAGAAAGTTCATGGCAATACTTCTGAGCGCCAAACTTTCCCGCCAGAATTTCGGTGCAAGCATCGTTCACAAACATTTGCCCCCTTTCGGAAGTCGTATTGATACCGTCCCACCAGCTACCACGCAGAGGATAGTAACACGAAAGAACCATTGCCTCCAAATCTTCTTTCGATTGAGGAAAGATAGACGGATTTATATCGCTATAATCGATTGGATCCAACTCGCAACTATTCAGCATAGGAACCAACAGCAACAATAGTGTAAATTTTCGAAAAATCTTTTTCATTGTATTCCGTATTATATTGTTGTCTACTAAAATTTAATATCTACACCGACCGTAAACGTGCGGGCATTGGGATAAGCCGCCGCATAAGAATCGGTTTCAGGATCGAGACCTCCATAAGGAGTAATAACGAATACGTTATTTACATCGACATGGAAACGCATATTCTGGAAAATTTTCCGTGTAGTAGCAGTAGAAGGAACCGTATATCCCAACGTTATATTTTGTAAGCGGATATACCAAGCATCTTCATAGAACCAGTCTCCGTATCCATAGGTCGAACCCGAGAAAAAAGAACTGGGATTTTTAGTCGAGGGATTATCGGGCATCCAACGATCGTCGAGACAACGCAACCCGTTATAACCATACTGTGCCATTCCCCAAGCAGAAACGCCATAAGCCATACGGGTGGGATCCATCATCACCCGGTCGAAAGAGCCGTAGAAATTGAAATTCAAGTCGAAGCCTTTGTACCGGAAAGTATTGTTGAAACCAATTGTAAACCCGGGATCCGAAGAGCCTAATAAACGGTTATCGGCATCGTCGATAATACCATCTGGTTTCCCGGTCAAGACAAAACGTCCGTTACGAACTACGGGATCGCCGGTCTCAGGGTCACGCAAATAACCGTTCAAGTCCTCAATAATCAACTGACCCGGTTTCAAATCGGGTTGCGCAGCAGGAGCCTCGTCTCCCTCTTGCATAATACCGATGGCCTTACGAGAATAAATGGCCCGAATAGGATCATTATCCCCTTCGTATACCGAAGGTTTCAATCGGTCGTATGCTCTACCCACCAGTTTTTCACACGAGAGAAAGTAATATCGGAGAACCAAGAGAAATCTTTTGTCACGATATTTTTCGTATTCAAGGTAAATTCAAATCCCCGTCCTCCTGTCGTACCGATATTAGCCGAAACGAAAGTCAGGTCATGATATGTATTTAAAGGTTTATCTGTCAACAAATCCGTTATCCGACGTTCAAAAAATTCGAACGTACCGCCAATACGTCCATCGAACAAAGCAAAATCCAAACCGACGTTGAACTCTTTGGTTGTTTCCCATTTCAAATCGGGATTTTCCAAACGCCCTAAAAATACACCTGTTTGTTGGCTATTATCCTGTTTATTATATGCCAACTGTGCATAATAAGCTGCAAAAGCATTATTGGTTACACCTGTCGCATTTCCTACCGTACCATAGCTGACACGAGGTTTCAACATCGATACTACCGAGCGGGCAGGTTCCATAAACGGCTCTTCGGCCATATTCCAAGCCAATGCCACGGACGGAAAATAGCCCCACTTGTGATTACGGGCAAATACGCTGGCTCCATCGGCACGGAAAGTAGCGGTCAACAAATAACGATCCATGAACGTATATCCTACACGGGCGAACGCCGAATAAATCTTATTCTCACTACCACCGGAAGCCACTTGTTTCGTACCTTCCCCGGATTGAAGACTGTTCCATAAGAATGCATCGGTGATAAATCCATTGTTGCCAGCACTTACATAATAGTCCTTATTAAACTCGGCCGACCAACCCACTACCGCATTAATACGGTGATTACGGTTGAACTCTTTCATATAGCTACCGGTCGTCTCGATCAGATATTTCTCGCTATCGTTTTCACTAATCGTAGCGATACCGTCGGAAAGACCGCCAAAAAAGAGTCTCCTTAGGCATATAAGTCTTACGACTTTGATGAGCCCTATCCATACCCATACTGAACTTGAATACCAAATCTTTGATCGGCTCATAAGTCACATACGCATTTGCCAAAATACGATCCATCAATCCTTTATCCGTATTCAACAACAATGAGGCCGGATTCGGCTGGGTCGGTAACTGCGGATTGACAGGATAATTGCCATCTTCATCTTGCGCCGGAATATTCGGATTCATCTGTACGGCAGCCCGAATCATACCCGATTTTTCATATTCTTCGGCTCCGAGCTGCGTATTATCGTTAGCTATACGAGAAGCTGTAATCTTGACACCGGTTTTGAAATATTTATTGATAACCTGATCCACGTTAATTTTTGCCGAATAACGTTTCATTCCCGAATTTTCAATAATACCACGATTATCATAGTAATTCAATGACATCATAAAATTGGTATTTTTGCTACCGCCTTGCACACTCACATTGTGTTGTTGCACGCTACCGTTACGGGTAATCAAATCGAGCCAATCGGTTCCTTCACCGGCAGCTGCAATCTGTTTATCGGTAAACGACAGTTTATAAGCCACACCGTTTTTGGGAGAATCGATTGCCTCCTGTAAAGTACGATTACCATAGGGATAAACGTTATTTTCATACATCCACAAATCCCAAGTTGCAGTATTCATGGCGTTCATCCACTCTTTCAGATTATAGACATCGTAATTATCGGTGTATTGCTGAATAGAATAAGACCCCGAATAAGAGACAACCGTCCGGCCCTCTTTTCCTCGCTTGGTCGTAATTAAAACCACACCGTTAGCAGCACGGGAACCATAGATGGCCGTAGCCGAAGCATCTTTCAGAACTTCGATAGATTCGATATCGGCCGGATTGATAAAATTCAATACGCTCTGTGTCCCAGCAACCATTCTTTCATTCGTCGTCGATGGTTGTTCCAATTCTGTTATGGGAAAACCGTCCACTACGTATAAAGGAGTTTTAGAACCATTGATAGAACCCTCTCCACGTACACGGATATCCAATCCACCACCCGGCTGGGCACTATTCTGAGAAATCACCAAACCGGCAGCTTTTCCTTGCAAGGCATGAGCAACAGAAGGCGCTACCGCAAGATTAAGATCATCGCTCTTCACCGAAGAAACAGATCCTGTCAAATCACGTTTCTTTACCGTACCATAACCGATAACGACGACTTCGTCGATGTAATTTCCATTTTCGGTCATAGTCACATCTAATTTTTTCGAACCGCCTATTTTCACCTCTTGGGTATCCATACCCACATATGAAAAAACAAGCGTTCCATCGGCTGGGGCCGAGATGGTGTAAAAGCCGTTATAATCGGTAGAGGTTCCTTTTGTTCCTCCTTTCACAAGAACACTGACACCGATTAACGGATCTCCAACAACATCTTTCACAACACCGGATATTTGTATATTCTGAGCCATTGCTCCCAAATATCCGCACATAAGAATCAAGGAGACGAAAAATCGCGTACAAAACCGAAATTTCATACTGTGTTTTCCATGATTCCGTTCTACTTTCTGTAATAGATTCATAGATCGAGATTTTTAGTTTGTTAAAAAAATTATATAGAGAAATTTGGACTTTCACTTTTTCACCTCGTTCGCTTGGAACAAAAGCGCTCTCTCAAACTTGCAATGCAATCGAGCCTCAGGCCCCTCAACCTCACCCAACGAAACTTCATTGAAGTAATCATACAGTTCATACTTTTTACCTTCTTCCAGACCTTTCACAAGGATATCACCGTCGAACGACGAAGCATAAAAAGCATAATACAATGTACCGTCCTTACGAATGACATGAGCTTCGGGACGAGAATAGCCGATATCATACAAGCCATTTACATATTCTCCTGTCGAAAGCTTATCTTCTCGTTATACAGCGAGAACCATTTCTTCCAGATAACCTCCTTCTCAGAAGTCAATCGATAATCGGCTTTTACCTTAGGATTATTCTTTGGCCAAGTAAATTTGGTTCCCAATACGGCTCCTATACCGAACGACGAAGCAAAGTCATCGCCATGATCGCTCAATTCGACATGATCGCCGAAATAGGCCGTTCGAGGAACCAGTGCTTTATAGACATATCCTTTCAAACGTACTTGCCAGCTACTGGTCGGGTCGGAGGCTACCGTTTGGTTGGTATAAGGCAAATTATAAAAAGACATACAGCAGCCGCAGGGACAGTTTTGAATAACCGCATGCGGATTGATTGACCGAGATTCGTCATATATCATCTTGAAGAATCCGGGTAACTGCTCATAAGAATATTGGGGACATTCGGGGTGATGCTTCCAATTATAATCGGGATGCACGCTATTCAAATGCTGACCATCGAGTTTCAATCCGTCGAAGTCGTATTTTTTCATAAATCGATCCACCAGATCTCGACTATACGACACCACGCCCGAATCGACAGGGGAAAGGTAATAACTGTCCCACCAAGTAATATAATGCGGGGTCTGTTGTTTGGAAAGCGTAATAAAATCGGGATTTTCTTTCAGCACTTTCGTACCCGGATCGGCAGCCAGCGGAGCCCACCAAAGTTGAACTTTCAAACCATAGGCCTTCATCTTTTTCACCAAATCGACCATATCCCTATCGCCACCGGGGGAAACGTTTGGTATCGAGCTCCCAGTCTCCTTCGGCAATTTGGTAACCGTCATCGACAGTCGCCCATTTGATGCCCAATTCTTTCACCTTAGGCAAAGTCCCTAAGATTTCGGCAAAAGTGGCTTCTCGTTCATATCCCCACGCACACCACATGGGCTCGAATGCGGCCGGTTCCGATTCGGGCATTACCAACCCGGAAACCTGCATATATTCTGAAAACTGTCGAAGCGGAGCAAAGCAATCTCCTTCATATACCGATACGAATGTCCGCACCGTAGAAATCGTATCGCCCTGTGTAAATGCCACGACCGATTCTCCCGCACTTTCGACCGCAACCTCTGCATAGTTATCGTATTTCGATTTCTTCACCGGAAGCGAGACCAACCGGGGAGAAAGTTCTACATGTCCCACGGCAATACCTTGATCTCACGCCACAAACAAGTTACAGGAATACCTCCACCGTAATCCGAATCGTTCATTCCCATATAGTTACGTTGATAAAAGCTAGAATCGACTGGGAGAATCCAATCGGCTCGTTCTATGGTAGACTGACCTTGAAAAGACCAGAACGCCGGAGTATCTTCGTTATCGATCACCCGGAACGCATGGTTTACCCACTTCACTACATGCAAATCGCGAGACGATTCATTCACATATTTTACTTCGGTAACGGCCATACCGGGGAAACGACTATCCACACTAATCGTTTGTATTTTTTTGATAGTACCGCCGAAAGGCATCGAAGCCTCTCCAATCAACGTATAGACAGTAGTATCCCCGGCCACCCGAATATCCCGGCTTTTCAATTTAAAATCAGATACCGTCCCTCTTCCAGCTCTATATATTCAGTCTGGCTTTTTTCGGTCAAAGGAGCATCATTTCCGGTTAACTCGACCGTCATGTGCATATCCTTATCCACAGACAGAATCATCGGACCGCTTTTTATTTCGAGACCTTCGCTGCAAGAAAACAGTAAAAACGAGGACAGTATTGAAATAATCGTGTATTTATCGATGTGTTTCATGGTTTCTTTTCTTAAATTATTTCATAATTCGAATGAAATTTTCCCGGTAGATTTTTCGCAAGACTTCATCGGGAAGGTCAAAACCCGAATAATACCAGTGATAGTGATAATCGGGAACATAAAAGTGTTCGTCGTCGGTTTCGAGAATCCGAAATGTCGTTTCATACATTTCGGCAGACATACCGTTATCAGTCCCATATAAAATGCGATCGGCGTAACGAGTATAAAATTTCTTCATGTAGCGAGGAATACTTGCCGTCTCTCCGAAACGGGCCGACATATCGACATATAAATTGGAATACTCGTCGAGTAACCTCCCCACGATAGAAAGATCATAACTGCAATTGATGAAATGGCAGGCGACAAACAACGTGTTCGGGTGATTCTTAACAGCCTCCGAAAATTGTGCAATCAACTGTTCGTGGGATTGCATGCCGGGTATTGACATATCGATTTTCCATTTCTTCCCATTCATTAGCCCATCATTATATTTATCATCGGGCAGATACATCAATAAGGCTCTGCTACATGGATATTCAATGGCATCCCCAACTCTGCACAAGTTTCATAAATCGGCGACATCAAAGGGTCGTTCAAATGGATTCCTTCGGCCATATTCGTCTGGAATGCGACATATACGCCCAATCCTTTATCGGTTACCTCTCCGACACCCTTAGCTCCCATTTTGTGGCAACGCTTCAATTCCTCGACGGCTGTTTTTACAAACGAAGACTTTCCGTAATCCGACAGGTCGAGGCCACACCACAAATCGAACCGGTCCTTATAAGGAGCATAAACTTCTACGATGGAATCGAAAGAAGCCCCGGTATATCCAGTCAATACAACTGTTTTCTCGATGCCTTTCCTATCCATAGTTTTCACCCACTGAGCAACCTCTTCGAGTGAAGAAGGGTAATCGTGAGAGTGTGCATCGATAACCGGATATTTCGCTTTCTCGACCTTCGTTTCGGGTATTTTATAAATAGATTTCGGCATATACTCTTCCAACAGTATATTCTCCTGTCCATACCCGGTCGAAACAAAAAGCAAAGCGACTAAAAACAGATAACAGTGTTTCATATACCAAGATTAAGTTCGTAATAATTCTTATCGTCATTCGGTGGCGCTTCCCACCATTTTATATTTATCGCACAATAGTTCTACCACAGAATCGGTCGCCTTAGGGAATACTTTTCGCAAATCGATTTCATCGCTATTCTGCAAGGTTTGTTTCAATGCCCGCATAAACGTGTCTTTTATCTCTGTCGCCAAATTGACTTTGGCTATACCGTTGCGAATAGCCTCCCGAACCATATCGTGAGGAATACCCGAACTCCCGTGCAAAACCAAAACCACATCGGTTGCGGCATGTATCTCGGCCAAACGGTCGATATCGAGACGAGGTGTCGATTTATAAAATCCATGAGCCGACCCAATAGCCACAGCCAAAGCATCTACCTGTAGCCCGGACGAAACGAACGGCATCTTCCACGGTCGTAAAACCGGACGAATCTTGCATTTGTCCCAACTTAGGCACATAGCCCAATTCGGCCTCCACATTAGCCCCGTACGGTCGAGCCATCTCTACAACCTTACAAGTCGTTTCGATATTCTCCTCCATACTCTTTTCGCTGGCATCGATCATTACCGACTCGAATCCGGCATCGAGGCAACGTTGCACCAACTCGACAGAACCTCCGTGATCCAAGTGTATGCAACCGTCAAGCCGGTAGTCTTCGAGTCCCTGACGCGCCAATACAACCGCCCGCTTCAATCCCATATAATCGATCGAGCTCCTTGTCAATTGTAACATAACAGGCGCCTGCACTCGCGATGCGGCTTCGAGTATGCCTTTCAAGGTCTCGTAGTTGTAAAAAATTGGTCGCCAGAATGGCTTTCCTTTCAAGCTGAAACTGTTTAAGTTTTTCCTGAACTTTCATATTCTGTTATAATGTGATGTGCTGATTAAACCTATTCCGTGCTATCTCCTCGATGGTCTTTTTATCGGCAAAAGCTCCCGTTCCTCCTGCCGCAGTCGTGTTGATGGCGCCTGTGAGATTCCCGAATCGCTGACAATCTTCCAAAGTCTCGCCTTTGACAAATCGCGAAATACACCCGGCATTGAAACTATCGCCGGCGCCGATTGCATCCACGACTTCCGTATTCAAGAACGAAGGCAGAAATGCCGGTTCTTCTCCCCGACGAACCAACAGAGATCCTTTACTCCCCATTTTTATAATTGCTGTATTGACATAAGGTTTTATTTTCCCGACAGCTTCATCGATCGTTTCGGAAGAGGTCAATAACATAAGTTCTTTTTCATTCGGCAAAAACACCGAAACCAACGGTAAAATGCGGGTATAATCGAAATCCCAGATTTCTGTCGGGTCCCATTGCGTATCGAGCGAAGTCGTCACGCCTTGTACACGAGCGTAATCGAGTATTTTTTCCAAATCGGCTTTTAACGCCGGTTGTAGGAATATGGAAGATATATGGATATGACGACATTTCTCAAATACCGATTTGTCTATATCGGCAAACGACATGACCGCCATCGCACCCTGATAAGTTACCATAGCACGGTCTTCGCCATAATTCAGTACAATCGTCGCCCCCGAAGAGTGTTCATCGGTTTCTATCAACATGGAGGTATCCACTCCTTTGGCTTCGAGGCTCTCTCTTATCAGATTACCGAGAGTGTCTTGCCCTATCATTCCCACAAAGCCCACTTTTGCACCCAACGCGGCGGCATTGGCGGCAAAAATAGCAGTCGAGCTTCCCAACGTAAGAATCATATCCCCGGCAAATTTCTCTTTCCCCACTTCGGGCTCTCCGTCGATATTATTCAGAATCAAATCGACATTCAACTCCCCGATAGCCAAAATATCGTACGGTTTCATAGCAGATAATCATTAAGGTTTACCAAATTGAACGCGTTGAAATACTTATCCATATCGTGTTCGATGCGCATCAAAACAATATCTTCGGACTCATAACCATTCCGATTCAAGTTTTCATAAAGTTGATTGCGGGCTACTATCGCCTCCGGTTTTTGCCAGATATAACGGCAACTTGTCCGCACTAACCATAACTTCCTCTCCTCGGAAAGCTCATTGAAATGATGGCCTTTTTTCCGATTCGAGCAACCATTTGCGCCAACGATTCGATTCATCGACAAGTTTCCAAAGCACATTTTTCATATCGGAACAAACAGCGACTCTTCCCTCCGCATGAAGTCGCTTCTCTATTCCTTCGAGTTCCATCAACGCATCATATTCACTGATTGTAAACTCAGGCCCTACATTGGCGGCTCCCATTCCGCACAACGGATAATCTTCGGGATTCAAAACCCCGTCGGTATAGTGCCCCTTGATGTAGCTTCCGAACTTCGCCACCTTAGCGGTCAATTTACGCGCTACCTCCTTATCGAAAGTAACCGTATGCAAATCGGTTCCCACTTTACCGACAATGAAGCAGGGCCATACATCGTCCAAACCGCAAGCCCTCAATCCGGCTTTCAACTCGACGATAAACGTATCGAACACACTCTCATCGGCCAAACCGCCATGAACTTCTTCTGTCCCCACTTCATACGAAACCGGGGGAAAACCGTTAGACCGGCGGAATGTTTCGGTATGTTCGATCAGCTCCACCGTACGTTTAGCCACCAGATGTATATCTATGATTTCCCCTTTGGGAACATGAATATCGACAGTCGGATCGACATGTATCAAATCGTAACCGGCAGCGACCGCAGCTTCGAACGATTTCTTAACCGCAGCCATAGCTCTATCGGTATCCCATTTCTCGACGGACTGTATATCTTTTTCAACCACGGCCCTCCGTGGTCCACGGCCACGATATAGGGCCCCGTATAATCGACTGCCCGAGACTCCATACGCAACACATCGGTAAAAAACCGACTGAGTCATTCCGGTATATCCTCCGTCGCAATCGACTTGATTAAGTGTCGCCGCAAATTTTATAGGCGCATTATTTCGCTTAGCCGAACGGAATGCCGCTTTAATGACCGCCATCGAATTGGGGCACACGGCCAACAACGTGCGGGATATATGTTGCGTTTCTTTCAGTTCGGCAATCCTCCTCAGGATATATTCAGTTTTCGGTTGCGTCGTTTTCATGTCGTTCGATTTAAAGGTCATAGATTTTCACACCTTCCACTACACGGGATATATTTCCCGAAACCGAAGGTTCATCGGGATTCAATCCCAAATTCTCCGATTTGAAATAGCCCAATAATTGCCCCACCAAAACATAGGGGATACAGGCATATTCATTTTTTTGCAATTCCCCGGGATTTGTCGCTGCAACGACACAATCGAGATTCACCCCCGGTATGACTATCCCCGAAGGCGAGACCACTATTTGAGCTACGACTTTATTATTTTCGTTAATTTGGCGTATCAGATCACGCTCGTAATGAAACACTTTTTTCATCATCTGAACAAAGATATACGAGCACGGTATCTTTATTGATCACAGCTTTGGGACCATGACGGAATCCAAGAAACGAATCGAACTTGCAAACGACCAATCCATCGGTCAGCTCTTGTAATTTCAAATGACACTCTTCCGCTATTCCCTTCAATGCGCCGGAGCCTAAAAATACAGCCCTACCGAATTTTCGCGCAGCAATCTCGGAAAGCGATTTTTCACCGTTCTTCAAAATATCCGTGCAAAAGTTACTATCGCCTCTATTTTACTTTTTTGCTCCGGCAACTGCTCTATATTGAAAATCAAAATAGAGACCAACGCCATAGTCGTAAAACTGCTGGTCATAGCCAATCCTTTGTCGTTTGTTTCCGGTGGAAGTAACACCAGCAACACATTATCCCGAGAACTTTCTCTCGCTAAATCGCCCGTTTCATTACAGGTTATGATAATATGAAATACTTTCTTACAATATTTATCGGCAATATGTACGGCCGCTAAACTCTCAGGGCTGTTTCCCGAACGGGCAAAAGAAATGAGGACGACAGGTTTTCCGGTAGGCAAACAACTTTCGGGATAAGTAATAATATCGGTAGTCGCTACGGCTCGACATTGAGAATAGCCTTTTTCCACAAAAATCCCGGCCAATGCATTTCCGATAAAGGCCGACGTTCCAGCACCCGCCAAGATAATTTCGGTATCCTTTCCGATATGGTTGTTCGAAATGAAAGTTTGTATCGCGGCTTCATTTCTGCAAACCAAATCATACGCCTTCAACCAAACATCGGGTTGCTGCATAATTTCACAATATGTAGCCGTTTTATGATCGCTTAAATCCATAAAGTACTGTGTTAAAATAAATTGAGAACTCTATTATCACTCTTCTTGTCCTATTTCTCTATCACAAATATAGACAAGCGAAACTTTCGATTCGAAATATTATATCAACAAATATCTAAATAATACTTTATGAAAATCTATAAATAAAAGATTATCAATAATTTATATAAAAATAAAAATATTTCGAAATGTTTCGATTGTTAAAATACATTATAAAACAAAGATTTATCGATATAATATTTATTAAATTATGGTGTATTCTAAAAAAACAATCTACCTTAGTAATAAAATAATTTGGTATAAGTTTAAAATCAAGCACAAGCACTTTCGATTCGAAACATTTTTATCCCAAAACCTTATCATTAAACTACGCAACAATGGAAACATACTATTCAGCCAAAGAGCGCCGAGCGCAAATCCTACAACTTCTAAAAAGCAGTCCCAAAATATTGGTATCTTCCCTTAGCCAAATGTTTAATATATCGGAAGTTACTATCAGAAAAGATTTAGAAGAACTTGAAAACAGGAATTTATTGATACGAGTCAGAGGGGAGCGATACGTTTACCGAAATTAAACATTGCAGAAGAGCAAGCGACTACCGAGAAAAAAAGATTTCATTATCGAGAAAAACGAAGTATCGGGCGCATGGCGGCTACACTGATACAAGAAAACGATACCATCATTCTCGATTCGGGCAGTACAACGATGGAAATTGCTAAAAACTTACACTCGTTCAAACAATTAACCATCATTACAAATGCCATAGACATAGCCATAGAATTAAGTAAATACAAACGATTCAATGTCATTTTACTGGGCGGTCATTTAAGAGATTCAAGCCTCTCTATGGTCGGTCCCATAGCAGAGAACACGCTCAAAATATTTTATTGCGACAAATTATTTCTGGGTGTAGATAGTTTCAATTTGGAACGAGGAGTTTCTACTCCCAACATAGAAGAAGCCAATATCAATCAAACGATGATTACAATGGTAAAAGAAACTATCGCCGTTTTCGATTCGTCCAAAGTCAATAAAAAAAAGTTTTGCCTTTATCGCCCCCGTTTCTAAATTGAGTGCGATCGTCACCGACAACAATATGCCTCCGGACATTAAAACACAAATCAAAAAAATGGGGGTGAAACTATACGAAACCAAACCTGATTCATAAAAATAAATATATATGATTAATAAAAGAGGATACTCCTTATAAACGGGAATATCCTCATAATAGTATTAGATCGATAATCTTTTATCAATAGACCGTATTCTGCGGATCCATATTTGTCCAACCGGTCGTCCAATTATTAGCAGCGGTCTCTGTGGGTCCGAACGCACCTATATAGGCCACTTGTTCAAAACCGGAAGAAACCAGAGAATGGCTCCAATCGGCGGACAGACTTACTAACGGACTGTCCTGAGAAGGAACCATGCAGAACGATGTCAAATTCTGAGGGTCTCCTTGCAGTTTCAAATCGGCGATAGCCGTATAAGCGATATTCTTGCCTACTTCTCTATTGAAATAACTATCTGCAAAAGCTCCGTTATCCGAAGGATCGAACTGTGTACCATTCGCCCAATATTGTGCATCTTGATAGTTCTTAATCATACCGGCGAACACACAATTCGAAACGACCAATTTCCCCTCGGTGGCATGAGTCTGGGTCTTTGAATTTTTGTCATTCTCAATGATTAATCCAATGGGGAATCCGGCAAATACAGAATTAAACACTCTCAACTGTGTATTGCGGCGCAAATGCATAGCAGCCTGAAAACGAGCATCGGTAAGACTTCCATTTACGCCAGCCTCATTAGTGTAATTCGTCGGATCGAGTACCGGACCGAACATCGATACGTTTGCAAAAACACGCAAGAAGTATAAGGTTCAACGGTCGCAGCGTCGGCACAATTATCGGATTCGAAGCCGTTGGATGCCGATTTATCCCCAATCTTCGGATTCCGCAAAGCAGCCAAAAACTGCAATTTACCAGAAAATCCGTTATCCGTATCGAAGTCGTCGTCCCAAGTTCCCAACGCCACCAAGTGTTTACAATTTACCGAACCACCGAACCATTCGTAAGAATCGTCTCCCGAGTAAGAAACTTGTACATAATCGACTGTCGTTCCGCTACCCACCGAACCAAACGTAATGGCATTGATTTCATTATCAGTCGAATATTCGATACCGGCAAATTCGCAACGCACATATTTCAATACACCGGAGTTATCGGTATCGTCGTTACCTCCATGTTTACTTCTGACACCACCTTCGATAGTCTGCTCTCCCATGTTGTTTTTGGCTTTACCCAAAAGGATAATACCGCCCCAGTCACCGGGTTTACGTTTGCCCGGAGCCTGTGCCGATGTAAATACAATGGGGCGTGCGCTCGTACCCTCGGCAATGAGTTTGCCTCCGCGCTCCACAATCAACGTAGCCTTAGACTCTTTCTCTCCTTTGATAACTACACCCGGCTCGATAGTGAGTGTAGCCCCTTCGGTAACATAAACGAACCCTTTCAAATTATAGGTGTTCGGATAGGTCAAAGTCATATTGGACGAAATCTCGTAAGCATTCGAACCGTCTCCCAAATCGAAAGTCTCTCCACTCGGAATGGGATTGTCATTGTTCTCATCACAACTTACTACCGCCATTGTCGCCAAGCATACAAAAGCAATTGTTTTGAATCGTTTTTTCATTTGATTTTTCTGTTTGATTAGTATTATAGAAAAGGATTAAAAACTGAATGTGATACCTACGCTCACCGAACGTCCCGGTTTATACGACTTCGTAGTCTGTTCGCGTTTCTGTAACTTTCCCTCGGCATCATAAAATTGCGGATACTGCTTATATACTACTTTTTCACCGATGATATCTTTCACTCCGGCTTTCAACTCGACGAGTTTACCGAACTTCTTAGACACCGTGAAATCGAGACTATTACGCGGTAGTTCATAGGTATCGGGGATATTCACGCTCACATCATTCGTAGTACTGTTGGACTTTCCGATGCCGATGATACGCTTTCCCAAACGATTGTAAAGCAACGACGACATCAATCCCCACTTTTCATTCTGATAATAAAGTCCGGCATTGACGATATAAGGCGACTGCCCTTGCATTTCCCTGTCTTCGGTTTTAACAATACCCGATTCGTCGAAACGTACTCTACTCTTTATCAAAGTAGCATTGAGTAAAAGGCTTAATCCTCTCATTCCTAAGAAGTCGAGAGACTTGCGAATTTCAATCTCCGCACCGAAACTCTGTGCCGAAAGTGCGTTCTCATAATTATATCGCAGCGATCCTCCCATATCTATAAAGGTCCATTCTATGGGGTTCTTGAAGTATTTGTAGAAAATACCTAAGCTGATGACTTCTCCCCGTTGCGGGTAAAACTCGTACCGGAAATCGAGGTTGTCTATCTTACACGTCTTCAAATTCTCGTTCCCGCCTATTTCATTAAAAAAGGTCGAAATCGTAATATACAGCCGGCGAAACCTCTCGAAACTCTGCCCGATTCAAAGAACGTCCATAAGCCAGACGAAGCAAATTGCGCTCATCGAAATTGTACGTGGCATTGACCGAAGGCAATAAATCGAGATCGGTATAATTGCGGCTCGTCATCAACACTTGCGATGCCGACTGAGATTTATCCCATTTCATTCTCAACCGATTGTATTCAAGCCTCAAACCGGCATAGACATTGAATTTACCCATCGGCAATTCTATCGCGCCATATCCCGCTCCATATATGTTGTATGCCTCATAAGCATTTTTCTTATCGGTAATCTCGTCTATAAAGACTTTATCGGCACTCAACCAATCCTCGCTCATCATTTCTTCATAAGGCAGATACAGGTAATATGCACGTTCTTCAAGAGAGAGATTCTCGTACCGATAGATAAATTCGCGAGGCGTATAATTACGGGTACGATACTCGGATATCAATCCGCCTTTCACCGTAGAGAGTATCTCGCCCATAGGAACTGTTCCCTTGTAGTCCACACTACCCGAAAACACATGGTCGGACAAAGATTGGAAATAACGTTTGATGCTCTCATTGCCTACTTTTAACTGCGACACGTCTACTCCATCACTCATTCCCGCCTGATTAACGACTATCCGGCGGTCGGGTTCGGTTCTATAAGCATAACTATATCCCATGTTCCACGCCAGAGAATGGAGCTTCTTCTCATCTAAAAAATGATTACCGGTCAGCTGTCCCAAATAGCTCAGACGCGATTGGTACAACATCTCCGTCTCTTCCCGATAGGTCAAACTGCTCACATTTCTTTCTCCCGAGCGTTCGGTCAATCGGTTCTTCCCTAACATATTAAACAGGTTTCGGAATTCCAATTTATTTTTTCCGTCAAATACAAAAGCCCAATTGTACATTGCACCCAATCGCACATCGTTGGAATACTGGTTATCGACATAATCATTGAGATACACCGGTTTATCGGCATCCGAAGAATAAATACCGAAACGGGCATTCGTGATATCCTGTATCGTTTTATAGGTATTACTATAATTGATATAGGTAGTCATACCTATATCTGTCCCGTCCTCGGTTTCGAACCGCCGATTAATCGTCAGAGATAAACGTTGATCGGGAATCGGATAATAACTTTTCACTCGCCAATCGTTATTAAACGAGCGTGTAAGCCGTGTAACTTCCGCCGGATCGCTACCGGTAACGTCCATGTGCGAAGGCATGCCATTCGACAAAGGTCTCTTGTTCAAATCGAACCCCAACCAATCGGTAGTACTGCCGGGATTCAGACGCGTTTTTACAAATTGAGTATTGGTATTGAATCCTGTCGTATAACCAATCTGAATGGAGTTACGTAAAGGTAGACTCTTGGTAGAGATACGAATAAATCCACCGGCAAAATCGGCCGGAATTTCGGGAGCCGGAGACTTATAAATAATCATATTCTCGATTTGAGAGCTGGGCAACATATCGAATGAGAAAGCTCGGCTATCAGATTCTAAGCTCGGAGAGCTGTTCCCATTGATCCACACATTATTATATCGTTGCGACAATCCACGTACCACAACAAACCGATCGTCTATTACCGATATACCCGGTACTCGTTTCACCACTTCCGATGCATCTCGATCGAGTGTTTTGGCAATCTGTTGCGAAGATATACCACTCGCTACCTGTACTTGCGCTTTCATTCCTTCTAACAAAGACATCTCCGTATCGTTCCTGCGATAGGTAGAAACCACGACTTCATTCAAAGCGACCCCGTCTTCCTCCATCTCAATTTCAAGACCCGCGATAGACTCTCCCTGCTTCACGTTCACCGGAACCCGAACCGTCTTATAGGATAAATATCGGCAAACAATCGTCTGCTTTCCTATGGGAATATTTTTCAAACTAAACTTTCCGTCCAAATCGGTAACTGTCGCTACCGAACTATTCTCTATTTGTACGGTGGCCCCTATAATTGCCTCTCCACTTTTCTTATCTCTGACTTCTCCGGTAATCAAACTTCCTGTCGAAGCTGTTATCCCCAATGCATGAATCGAAAAAAACAAAACCTAAAACAACCGCCAGTAATCCGCTTTTATACATATATTTTTACCTTTTTCTTTCCGCTGCAAAAGTAAAAGCAAAAGACTACGAAAACATGACAGCAATATGAATCAATATATAACATGTATTACATTATCGTATACCGAATTTTGCAAATATATTTCAGCACGATATGCAATATTGTATCTCAACCCAATAGACCCACAGAGAAAAAACTATCTATCGTTCGACCTACATGTAGCGCTTTCTACGGAGCTCGTATAAAAATTCAGCTTATTTAACAACTTCTATATGACTGATTTCCTGCAATGATTACATTTATGTAAGTTACTAATATCGATGTTTTTCTTGCAAATTGCTTCGCAAAAATCCATCTTTGTATTGAAAAACAAAAGTTATTAACGATAATCGAAGTAAACTTAAAACGAAAAAACGATGGACAAAATCACAAAAATCAATTCAGGAGAAAAGTTTACCCACACATCTGTCGGAAAACTCGCCGAGTTCAATGGTAAACAATTCCTCAAAGACACTGTCGGTACAACTGGTTGCGAAATTTCATTCGGGACAATAGAGCCCGGCCAAGCCGCACCTTTCTTTCACAGCCATAAACAAAACGAAGAAATTTATATTATTCTCAGTGGCTCCGGCGACTTTCAAGTAAACGATACGGCTTTCCCCATTGCCGAAGGATCGATCGTCCGTGTAGCCACAGCCAGCAATCGTTCCATACGATGCACATCAACCGAAAAAATGCTCTACATCTGCATTCAGGCAAAAGAAGGTAGTCTCGAACAATGTACTATGGAGGACGGTGAAATCACCCAACAAGAAACAAAATGGTAGTAAAACAAGGAGGCTGTTCTATGTTATTCAAGAACAGCCTCCTCTCACATCATAGTTAAAGTTATTTATTCCGCTTCAATTCCAACACCACTGCACCGCCAGCAGTAAAAAATACCAAATTCCCATTTTCGAGTATGCCATAAGTCCTCACACTATTCAAAGCTGAAAGTATGTTTTTCTCTGTCTCCATATCGGGACACATCATACGAGTTGCAGCCACACTGTGAAAGGAGATAGAATTTCCTACGGTCTCATCACTCCGTAATTCCCCTGTTATACGATTACAACCCGAGTTTCCACTTATTCGACCGTCAGCAATATCTAACTTGACACTCGGTCGCATTTCCAAATCGGTAGATAAAGTATCTCCATACACTTTAACAATATTCCATTCTCCTTCCAATCCAGATAAAGGAACTACCGAAAACCTCTTACTCAATAACATGACAGGTTCTTTATCCGAAGCATACAGGGCAATTTTATTTTTACCCGCGCGTTTAACGTTCTTTACCGTAGACAACACTTCGATAAGTTTTCCTTCCAATTCCATATCGGGACAAGCCATAAGAGTGGATGCCATATAACCCAATTCTATTTTATTGTCTCTGGAAAGATCCAGACTCCCCGTTATACGATTACAACCGCTATATCCATATACTCTCCCTTTCTTCGTATCGAATCCGATAAAGGGGTTCGATTGAGCCCGAACCGGTTCACCCTGAATTTCTACCACGTTCCATTCACCACAAATATCATTTTCCGATACCATATCTCTCGCCGTTTTACAAGAAGGCAATAATAAAACTCCCAAGAATACCGACAAGTACATCTTTTTTGCTTTCATATCTCTATTTTTTTTTAATCTACTATTTATATGACTCCAATAAAGAATTGGAGAAAGGAATATAATACTGCGTCTTTATATATTAAAAATTTTTAAATACGCTATTTTCCCTCAAAAGTCTTCCTTTCCTCGATAGCATTTACAATATCCATCATACATTTTTGCTACCTTTACTAAATATTCATTTAAACTACGGATTTATCATGAAAAAGAAAAATTTTATTCCTTTCATTGCAATCGCTGTTTTATGTTCAGCCTGTCACGACAAAACTACTTTAACCGGAGATTGGATTGAACCAGTACCGGGTACTACAAATACGATACAAGGATTCAGTCTGAAAGAAAACGGAGAAGCAACGTCCATCAATATGGCCACCCTTCAATATAAATCTTGGGCGCAAGAGGACAACCGGCTCATTCTATCGGGAGAAAGCATCGGCAATCACCAAACAATCTCATTCTCTGATACTTTAAAATTTGCAAACTATCGGAAGACAGTCTGATTTTGAAAAAAAGGCGATTTGGTTAAAACATATACACGTCCCAAAAGTATCATTCCAGCGACTCCGATCCAACCAGCTACATCTACTACGTTTACAGTAAAAAGGGAAATTAGTCATCGGACATGAAGTACGCTCTTTTATCGCAGAAGGCGACACCACCTCATATTGGATCATTGACGATTCGGGAACACTGAAAGAGGAATATGAAAAACTATCGGAAACAACCCCAAGCCATATACTCCGGTATATGCCGAACTAAAAGTTATCGATACCGGGAAATCGAACGAAGGATTTGCCGCCGAATATGCCGGGGTCTATCATGTAAAAGAAGTGTTGAATATATCCCCGATTAAACCAGAATAGGCGTGTAGCCATATCATGAATATAGCCTACATAGGTGCGAGGATAAAGATTCCGTAAAAATTCGTGGGGATCGACTTGTATTTTAATAATGAATCTCTTGTCGGCAACCACGTTACGAACTCCTCGGCGAGTGGTAAAAAAAGCCGCCGAATAAATTTTTTGGAGATATTCAACCCCTCCGTCACTACGTGCCACCTCCCCTATATTTTGCTATGCAAAACACAGAGGAGGAGGTTATTACTCTCCTATATATCATGTTTGTTCTTCTCCCCTGCCGTGTCCCATAGCATTACGGGGGTATTGCATTAGCCATATAGAGAAGATGGCACGTAGTGACGGAGGAGTTGAAAAACACCATCTTATCAGTCCGTTTATATCAGATATTTAACCCCCTCGCCATACGGGCACTCCCCTATCTCATCTGCGATGAGCAGAGGGAGAGTTGAATTCATACTCCTCCACTGTGCTTTTGTAGCGCAAAAATATAGGGGAGATACCGAAGAACGATAGTTTCTGAGGAGAGGGAGTGGAATATACAAGGACAATCTCTACTAATTATCGACTGAGACAGAATAAAGAATATAGACGTAATACATTTCGATGAAAATAAAAGAGTGATGAAAATCTCATCACTCTTTTTTTGTAGCGAGACCGGGGCATGATCCCGGGACCTTCCCGATTTTGTATCGGGACGTTCTAACCCTTCGCCACCAAGTGCTCGATATACTTGCGACTCTTTTTTGACTTTATCTCACGCTCCCGAAATAATGCCGAACTCTTATCGTTATACTCTTCCGAATAAACCAACTCCCACGGACGACCACCTCGGGTACTGGGGGTAGCACCTGCGTTATGTTTCGACAAACGAATCTCTATATTATGCGTATAACCCACATAATATCTATCCTTCGTGCGAGAATAAAGAATATAAACGTAATACATTTCGATGAAAACAAAAGAGTGATGAAAATCTCATCACTCTTTTTGTAGCGAGACCGGGGCATGATCCCGGGACCTCATGATTATGAATCATGCGCTCTAACCAACTGAGCTATCTCGCCAAAACATGTTTATGTATCGCACCGACCGATTGTCAAATGCGGTGCAAAGATAAGGGATTATTTTATACTACACAAAAAATTGGCTTACTTTTTTACTCACCAATTCATGCAATCCATCGCCGTATCAACCGATATATCTCTCCAATCCACAAAACAGACGAAGTTGCCACAAAAATATACACCCAGTCCATCGGTTGTAAAGGGGTCACACTGAACAATGCTCCACCCAAGCTGACGATCAAAATCTGCCCGGCCAGAATAATGAGGGTAACCCACAGAAATCCTTTACATGAAGCCAAACGATCAAAAGCGGATTGTACATTTCCAAAAGCCTTCGCATTGAACATATTCCAAAATTGTAAAAACACGAATATGGAAAAGAAAAGGGTAAGTTCATATCGGGTAAGCCCTCCGGGAACTGGCGCAAAGTTAAAGAAATGAGTAAAAAAGCGATAGATCGAACTGAGCGAGCGATGTAATATCGACATGTTTGAAATATTGCAACAGCCCGAACAAGAGCAACACAAAAGCAATTCCAGTCCCGATGATACCTCCTGCCATAGGCCGGGTAACGATATTATCGTTCAAATGACGCGGCTTGTCCCGCATAACCCGCTCGTCGGGCGGCAAGGAAGCCAATGCCAAAGCAGCGAAGGTATCCATAATGAGATTTACCCAAAGCATCTGAGTGACTGTCAACGGCGACTCTGTTCCTAAAAAAGCACCGATAAGGACAATCAAACATGCGGCCACATTGATAGTCATCTGGAAAAGAATGAACTTCTGTATGTTACGATACAGCGAGCGTCCCCAAAGCACCGCTTTGGTAATACTACCGAACGAATTGTCGATAATTGTAATGTCGCTCGCTTCTTTGGCGACAGATGTCCCGTCACCCATCGAAAGCCCCACCTGCGCAGCATTGAGTGCCGGGGCATCGTTTGTTCCGTCTCCGGTAACGGCAACGACCTCATCTTGCGATTGCAACAAACGTACAAGTCGCTCCTTATCCATTGGACGAGCCCTAGCGATAACTTTCAAATCGGGGATCCGTTCCAACAAAGTTTTATCGTCGAGAGCCGCAAATTCGGGGCCTGTAATTATATTACGATCTCCGTCTTCGGGTGTCCATAACGAAATCTGGCGAGCTATTTCACGAGCTGTGGCCGGGGTATCGCCTGTTACGATTTTCACTTTTATCCCCGCATTCAAACAGTCGGAAACTGCCGCAGGCACTTCCTTACGAACCGGGTCGGCAATGGCTGTGATACCTAAGAAAGTCAATTTGATATGGGGAGCCAAGTGTCCGGCAATGAAACACACCTCATCGGGCTCGACCAAAGCATAGGCAAACCCCAAAGTACGCATGGCTTGATTTTGGTATTGCAACAGCTTTTCTTCCAGCATCGGACGGCTATCGGCCATAGGAACATTTCCCGACGAAGTAATCCGATCTGAACAGAAATTCATCACATATTCGGGAGCACCTTTCACATAAAGCACCCGGTGATTCAATAACGGAGACTGAACTACCGTAGCCATATACTTACGCTCGGTAGAAAATGTCAACTGTTCGATTACCTCTGCATGACGACGCAACGCTGCATAATCGACTCCCCGGTCGGCCAACCAAAGCAGCAAAGCGCCCTCAGTAGGATTGCCCAACACTTTCACACTGCCGGCAGCCTTATCTAAATGAGCGGTCGAGTTTGCCGCTATACTCTCAAAAATAATGTTCTCCACTCCCGACTCAGGAGTATAATCGAAGGCCGCCTCATGCACTCTCATCTGGTTTTGCGTGAGAGTTCCGGTCTTATCGGTACAAATCACCGAAGCCGCACCCATCGTTTCGCAAGCATGCATTTTACGAACCAGATTATTATTCGCCAGCATACGCTTCATACTCATCGCCAAACTGAGCGTGACACTCATCGGCAATCCTTCGGGGACAGCCACGACGATAACCGTAACAGCTATCATCGCTGTCGATAACAGATAGCTTCCGAACAATAACCAATCGATAACGGGGTGCTCTGTCAGGTAAATAACCGTTCGAGCTATAAAAATAACGGCAGCGATAACGTAGCTCGCTTTTGTAATAAACGAAGCCAATGTATTTAGCTGCTTATCAAGGGGCGTTTGCGTATTATTTTCTATCTGAGAACCAGTATATACCTTACCGTACTCGGTCGCATCGCCCACTTGCGTTACTTGCATGACACCATATCCGCCCAACATCGTAGAGCCGTTCATAACAGCATTGGAAGGATATGTGGCTTCTTTATCGAAATCGGCTTCTATCGTCGTTTTAGTCGCCATCGGCTCTCCGGTTAAAGAAGATTCATTCACCTGCACCGATACGGCACTCAATAAAAAATTCCATCGGCAGGTATTTCATCTCCGGCATTCAACATAACGATGTCGCCCACGACAATCTCCCGTTTGGGTATCTCCAACATGTGTCCGCCTCGTATGACCTTGACAGGAAGATCGTCGTTTACCTGATTGAGAATATCGAATTTCTTAGCCGCACTCATTTCGAAAAGAAAGCCGACAACCGTCGCCAACAATATAGCCAAAGCGATACCTGCCGGTTCGAACAACGCCGACATACCGGCCTCTCCCGTAGCGATATGATAAACCGCAACAGCGACAGAAAGCAGTAATGCGACTAAAAAGAATACGAATAATCGGATCGGAAAACTTTTCCAAAAACAATTTCCACATAGGCGTACGAGCCGGGGAGTCAATATATTTTCTCCATACCGTTCCCGACTGGCCAATACTTCCGATTCGCTAAGCCCGGAATATTCTACCTCAGATTTCATCTATTCTATTATTCTATTAATACCTATTTTATAAAGAAACCGCTATGCGAACAAAGCTATCACCTCATCGATGGTAAGCAGGGACTGTTCGCCCGTAGTCATATTTTTCAATGTGATTTTTTCTGCCGCAATTTCATTTTCACCGACCAAAGCAACATACTCCACACCTGTGGAATCGGCATATCCCATCTGCTTCTTCATCTTAGCGGCTTCGGGATAAATTTCGGCCCGTATACCGGCAGCTCTTAACCGGGCTAAATGAGACAGACAAACCTCGCATTCCCGCTCTCCGAAATTAACGAACAGGACTTGTGTCGATTCCATCGACTCCTTCGGGTATAAATCGAGCTGATTGAGTACATCGAAAATACGATCGGCCCCGAAAGAAATACCGACACCGGAAACTCCCGTCAAGCCGAACACTCCCGTCAAATTATCATAACGGCCTCCCCCCGTAATGCTTCCAATCTGCACATCCAAGGCCTTCACTTCAAAAATTGCTCCCGTATAATAATTCAAGCCGCGAGCCAAAGTCAAATCGATTTCAAGCGATGATCGCAGAGACGAAGCAGATAGTTTTCGTAAAATATATTCCAACTCGTCTATACCTTTCAATCCCACCTCCGAGGCGGATAATTCCCTACGCAACACTTGTAACTTTTCTTCGTTGCTTCCCTGCAACAGAATCACCGGTTGCAATCGGGCGATGGCATCTTCGGACAAACCCTTTTCCCGTAATTCGTCATTCACCTTATCCAATCCTATCTTATCGAGCTTATCGATAGCGACCGTAATATCGACTATCTTATCGGAAGCACCTATCCACTCGGCTATCCCGCTCAATATCTTCCGATTGTTCAATTTAATAGCGACCCGTATTCCGAAACGGGCGAAAACCTCGTCTATCATTTGAATGAGTTCCACCTCGTTCAATAATGAATCGGAACCTACGACATCGGCATCGCATTGGTAAAATTCACGATAGCGTCCCTTTTGCGGACGGTCGGCTCGCCACACGGGCTGTATCTGATAACGTTTGAATGGAAACGTCAGTTCATTACGGTGCATCACGACGAAACGGGCGAAAGGAACCGTCAAATCATATCGTAACCCTTTCTCACATAACCGGCAAGACAAGCGGTTGAGATTACGCTCCTCTAAATCGGTCTCGGTAACATCGGAAAGAAAGTCTCCCGAATTAAGGACTTTAAACAAAAAGTTTATCCCCCTCTTCTCCATACTTTCCCATCAAGGTCTGTAAAGTCTCCATCGCCGGAGTCTCGATTTGACGGAATCCATAAAGGCCGAAAACATGCTTTATCGTATTGAATATATAATTACGCTTCGCCATCTCTTCCACAGAGAAATCTCGCGTACCCTTCGGGATACAAGGTTTTGCCATCATATTTGATAATCTTATTCTATAAAATTTCTACGGGGAAAACCCCCGATATAAATGAACTACAAAAATAGCGTAAACCAAAGACAGAAACAAATTTATCGGATTCTCCCGAAATACAGCCTATCTTCGCTTTTCATGCAAAGGTATAACATTTTTCCTTTCACCACATTTTCAGGTCCAAATTCTTAGAAGCTGTTTTAAATTTATTGAGAAAATATTTTCAACTTTTCAAGTCGATGACTAAAAACGATAAGCTGTTCCTAATGAAATGCGGCCGACTCCGATGAAATGATGTGTATTGGGTATGTAGTCATATAACTTATCGTCCCACAACGTCATCGAGGGCTCCGCAAAAAGATCGAACGAACGAGAAACATTCCACCGGAATTGCAAACCTCCCTCGGCCACCCAACCGATACCGCCATCACTGTTATAATTACTCCACCCTATACCGGTTCCCAACGAGGCTATCAGATGGAAACGACGATCGGGATCGGGTTCAAGAAGCGATGTAAGACTCAACAGATAATCGACATGAGCCGTCCCCAAGCAAAGAGTTTTCGATGTATGGGGTGCGATAAAATCATATCCCAAGCCTATTTCCATACCCGATGCCGATGTAAACCATCTACCGAAAGAAAGGTCTGCCCCTACCGAAACTTTCCGATAACGGTCCACCAAAATCGTTTCACTGAACAACGACGGACCTACCGAAACGGAAAAATAGTTTCTCTTATCGAAAGTTCGTTTTCCTCCCGCAACTGTATTCCCGCCCAATTTATAATTGAGGCCAACCATCAAACGAGCCTCCGGGTCGAAGCCCAAGCCATTGTCATTCCGAGAAACACGAGATAAGAAGCTGAGGCTCGATAAACAAATCGATACCCGAAGATACATTGAACCGTCCTTGTACTCCCGCTCTGACGCCATAAACAAATTCATTTTTCTTTTGGCTATTTCCGACTCCGGCATACCTCCGCCTAACGCAATGAGGTCAAACAACCTATCGGAATTATATCCGGCCGTAAAAGCCGACAGATTAAACATATAGTCGGCCGACAAAGCCAGCGACATATAACGTGGAGCCGCACCGTAATATCCATAATCCAAGCCCAACCGCCAAGAGGACAAGGGAGTGTACCACTTGCCGACAGAAACAGCCAATCCATGACCTCCCGCAAAATCATTGCCAGACCGTCTCAATACTCGTCCCGTATAGGCCAATGACAAGAAATATTTATCGGACAAGTCATAAGCGGCATGATTGGCCTTATAGTCATATCGATCGAGCTGATATTGCAGACCGACATTTAGAGAAGTCAACATGTCGACAGGTAAACCGGCAAAGCTCTCACGAGAATATTTTTTCCCGAAAGCTCTCACTTGGGGTTCGATAAACAGTCCGATACCCGAACCTACATTCCACAATCCTTGCAAACTCAAACCCATACCGGGATAAAATCCCGAATTATAGCTGGTCGCATAGGATAGTACGGCTCCAACACCCAATGTCACATGGAATATCCGAGAAGGATTATACCCATACAACGTCGAATTGATATTCCACAAATAATCGAGTTGTACAAGACCGAACTTGCGATAACCGGGTTGGGAATCGCCATACGCGCCTCCGCCTGCCGTCAAACGCACGCCCGACGCGGCCGTAAGCCATTTGCCCAAATAAAGAGAAGCCATAGGACCGATTCGATCCAAAGGATTAGTGCGCAACCCCTTATGCAGAATACCTGCTGCTCCTATATTTAAACCGTAAAACATGTGGTCGACAAAATTCTCGTTACGAAATTCTACGGTTTTCTCAAATGATCCGTGTTTCATTCCGTAAGCATAAAGATTGTAGGAAAGCCCCGCCGTAACGGTCGGCACAACATCGACCGAAGAGAACAGGTTTCGTTCCCAACGGTTATTTTGACTCACATTCAACCGAGGCTCGACAAATAAATCGAACATATCGTTGAGACGGAATGTCCCCTGCAAGCCTATACCCGCTCCGAATCCATGTTGGAAATAGCCCTCGGAAGAGACATAGTCGTAATTAAACCCGGCAACCCCGTTCAAATTAAAAAACCGATTGCTATCATACCCATAAAAAAGCGTGGAAAAATTCAATAAGTAATCAAGTTGACCACCGACAGCCAATGTCCTGTATGGAGAGAACTCGGCATCGAGAGACGAATAGTTTAACAATAAACGAGCTCCCGAAACAGGATTCCACCATGTACCCATACCGCCGAAAATGCGGAAACCTTTATTGGGCAAAGGATTGGAAAGCGAAGATTTCATCGCCCCTGCAAATCCGGCTCCCATCGTTAAAATAAAGATCTCCTATACGGCGAGGAAAATCAAAAAGCATCTCTTCCCTCGCCGACCGATTGAACGACGGCGATACAGGACGATATGTAAATCCGGCCAAAACGGAAGGAAGCGGATCGACAGCACTCAACCCGTCTTTCCAAGATTCGTTCGAAAATACATCGACACGAGGTTCCACAAATACAGCCCAATGATCCGATAGGCGAAACTCTCCGTGCAAACCTGCCCCGGCGCTCCACCGGGTATGCAATTTATCGTCTACGGCTACCGAATGAAAACCCGCACCCAATACCCCCGACATCTCGAACAACCGGCTCGGATCATATCCACCGAACAAAGCATGGAGATTAAACAGATAATCGAGTTGCAAGCCGAAAGAAGACTTATTATATAATTCGTCGGTCTTCAAATAACGCATCAATCCAGATAGTCTCAAAGAAGAAACAGAAGTAAATCGATTTCCAATCGACAGCATAGCCGTAGCCCCGGGATCAAGGAGGAGCCCAGAACCGCTCGTCAATGTAGTTGCCATACCGCCTTCCACAGAAACGAAGAAACCTTGATCGGCTCCGAAAAAAGGAGCTTTACGACGCACCGGGTCCGATAGTAAACGATAACCTAAGCCGGCCATCAACGAAGCCTCCCAGTCGTAACGCATCCAAGTCTTTATCCCGTCTATTCCGTCGGAATAAATTCCAATACGGGGTTCAAGATAGAAAAAAGGTCAATGGAGAAAAATTAAACCTTGTCTGCATACCCAATCGAAATCCGCCGGCATGCGACCAATTGCCGGTACGATATAGTAACTGATATTCACCACCGGCGACACCGATTAACTCGAACATTCGAACGGGATTATCTTTATGCAGCAAAGAAGTAATATTCATCAAATAATCGGCAGACAAACCGACAAAATAGGGATTCACCCCTGCGAGCCCGTTATGTAACCCCGCATTTAACCCCACACGCATACCGTGCACCGGAGAAACCAATCGCCTACCGTCAATCCTGCACGAAGCCCCAAACCGGGAGTAGCGAACAAAGAACCGGCCGAACGATCGAGAATCAGGCCTGCCTCCCCTGAAATAAAAAAGATGGTCGCCAAATTTCTTTTTAGCATACCTTTCATTTTTGGCGGGCTTTTGCAAGGTATAATCCAACCCATTAAACTGATTATTCTCCGGTTGTTCCTGCGCAGCCGCACTAATCGTAAAAACGACGATTAAAAATAGCGGCAGTCGAACCACCGAAGTAAAACCGCGCATAATATATCTCATTTTCATACTTTAATCTTCCTGTTGTAACAAATCCAATACATCGCCATCGACACTGGCAACATCTCGTAACGACGGGTCTTTCTTGAACGCACTCTCCAAATAGGACAAAGCGAGAACCACCTCGTCGACACGATTAGCCGCCACGGCCTTGATATACTCCTCTTTGGCCGAATTTCCGAGCAGCTTCGCTTTTTCCCATGCTTGTTCGTTCGACTTGATAGCCAAAAGCATAAGCACTTCGTTAAAAAGGCGATTCCGCCGATATTTCCTGCATCACCTCGTTGTAACGACCGTTCAGCGCGGCGGCATAGACTTTCGCTTTATGATAAATACCTGTATCCGGCAAATCGAATGCCAAAGAGTCGGCTTGGGCATAACGCCCAGCAGACAACCAAGCGACCACTTGGTTCAATCTTGTTTCATCGGGCAATTCCGGCATTTCGAGATAAGGTAAAAGCAGCTCTGAATCCGGCTCTCCCTTATCGATAAGAATGGCTGCCAAATCGGTAGCCGCAACCAAAAATTTGGGATAGACCTCCAATGCCCGGCGGCATATCGCCTCACGCTCGGCAATCGAATCGGCGAGATTGTACAGCCGCCAAAACTCATTACGAGACAAAGATGCACTATCGCTACGATAGAGCACTTCGATTTCTTCGTCTGTGAGATAACGGTATTGCGAAAATAACAGCTCATAACTTACCCGACGTAACTGAGGCAAATACCGGGAAGTTATCAAAGGGCGATAAAAAGGCAACGATACGACATTTCTCGACTGCCGGTTCGGATTATCGGGATATTTATCGATTATTTCCTGTATAGCATCGGCCTCTTGGATTTTACTATCCGCCCGAAGCAAATCGACTACCCGGTCCCAAGTCTCGACCGATGCTGTCGTATGCATATCTATTTGCCTTCGGGTAGACTCGTTCAACTCTTTAACGATGAGCGACATTGCCGATACCATACGTTTCTGCGCCAACTGTTTGTTTCTCTCATAGTTCCCCTCCGGCGATGCTGTTCCTGCAATAGAAAAACTTTTTAACCGAGCATTCGGGTCGTTCTCTACCTGATGCAATCGGGAAATAAGCCGGTTCAATTCCTCTCGGTTATCCCCATCGGCGAGATTCAAATCGCTCTTGTTCACTCTGAATGTAAGATTCACATCACCCTTCGTATCCCGCAGTTGCATCTCTGGCTGCGGGAAAAAATTTTCGTTCTTTACCGCACTGCCGGGGATCTCGTATTCGAGGAAACGCAACGGGTTCACAACACCCCGGGCAATAACAAACGTATCGCGATAGAGCACCCGATTGTAATTTTCCATCGAGACCATCATATCGCAACGGAAATCGTCATTTACATTTTCTACATAGGTCGAGTCACTATACCCGACCAAATCGTCCTTGCGGGAAGAAGAACTTTTCACCTGAACATATCGCGACAAAGGGTCTTGACCCGAATCATAATCGTACATACGTTCCTGAGTAATGGCATACTCTTTCCCATCGAAAACCAAAGGTTCGAGAAAAATCATCTGCTCCCGGGTGACGTTGTAAACACCCGGTTGTATAATCATGCGGGCATTCGTAGAAAAAAGCTCTTTGGGAATTTTCACACGAGTGCGGATATGAAAATAATTTCCTTTCACTTCAATATCGGTGGGTTCGGGAACCACATTGTCGGTAATCCTCTTGGCAGAAACGACTACTTCTTCGAGAGCTACGGCCGAATGACGAAGCACGACATCGACCGTCAATTCCCCACGGACGGCAGCTTTACATTCTTCATATCCCAACGATGTAAACAATAACTCTCCTTCCGAATCGATTTTCACCAAATATTTTCCATCTTCATTCGTCGAGCCGATAAGTTTATTGGTTCCGGCATTATAGATACTCACCCGAAATAGCGGTTCCCCCTCGATATTGGTCACCGTTCCCCGTACATTTATATCACGCGCAGACAAAGGCAAAGCGCAAACGACACTCAAAATAAGCCCTATGAACAAGGAACAAAATTTATTGAGATTCAACATAACAATCTATCAATTAAAATCACTTAAATATATAAGAGAAAGATAGTCCCAGCCGAATAGGGACAGGCGACCATTTGGAAAGATTGGGTGTTGCCGGTTTTTCCTCTCCTTCCCGATAATCGAAAGCCCGTAACTTCGCCATACCGATACCCAACGTAGCTTCCATATTCCAATGACGACTAAGGACAAAAGCGTAGCCGTAAGTGAGACCGGCGGCCCAAATATCGCCCTCATAAAGATGTTCTTTAAATTTCACATTATAAAGTCCACCCAACAAACTTATTCCCATGAAATGCCGAGCCATAGGCCTATTAAACCAGTACCGCAACTCCGGCTGAAAACGGAAATGCGTGGCTTTCATATCGGCAATCGTAAACGAAAACGGATTAGCCGCAGCACTTATATCGAGGGTCAATCTTTGATTCAACCTCATTTCTACCGCCAAATTAGGCGATAATGTAGCCCAATCGATGAGATTACTTTTAAGAGCGACACGTTGTGCATTGACCATTTGAATATTCAGGATCACTCCCAAAATAATAAAGCATTTATTAAAAACCTTTTTCATACTTATTAACTAACCGGAAGCCGATCCCCCTTTTCAAAAAGCTTCACTCGAAGTTTTTAAAACCGTTTCTTACCCAAGTATTAAATAACTCTCAAAAAACGGAACAAAAATATATAATTCATTCATATATGCAAAATAAGCTTATATTTTTATCTCTCATTTGTATAAAAAAAGGCTGTTATTCACATGAATAACAGCCCTTATTTTTTAATATTATAGAAGCAATGCTCTCTTAACTGTCCCGTCGCCCTCCTGCAAAAATAATAATGTAGTACACCAACGTTGCTAACGACCCCAACGCTGCCACTACATAAGTATATGCAGCCCATTTCAATGCGTCTTTGGCCTTGTCGTGAGTACTTGCATCGGTCACCCCGGCTCCGTTCAACCAAGCCAACGCCCTTTGACTGGCATTAATTTCCACCGGCAGAGTAATAAAACTAAACAAAGTCGTCGCAGCAAATAAAATTATACCCAATAGCATAATAGCCGGATAAGCCTGTATCGTGAGAATCCCTATCAATAAAATCCACTGTACCCAATTCGAAGCGAAGCTCACGAACGGCACAAGAGCCGAGCGCAAATTCAGGAAAGAATAAGAACGGGCATGTTGTACAGCATGTCCACATTCATGGGCAGCCACGGCAGCCGCTGCGACACTGTTGCCATAGTAAACATCACGGCTGAGGTTTACCGTATGTGTGGCCGGATTATAATGATCGGTCAAATGCCCATCGACCTGCGTTACAGAAACATCGTTTATTCCATTCTCCTGCAACATACGCATGGCAATATCCCGTCCTGTAAGGCCATAAGGAATGGGAATTTTAGAATAACGTTCGAATTTACTTTGCAATGTACGTTGTACCGCAAAGCTAACTAATGCAATGACTATAAATAATACGTAAACCATAATCTTCTTTTTTTAATATCAAATTCGCAGATTGCGCAAATATATAGGAAATAAGGGAATAGATGTGTTAATGCAAAAGTTATTATAACAAAAGAGTGTTAAACAAGGAATATCAGAACAAAAACTCCGAGATAAAGAAAAGACTCGAATCCGGAAAACATAAAAAAGTTTAATAAATTATCTCCTTCAAAATTTATTTATACATTTGCGTCTGACAATATAGTCAGACATATAAGACAAACTACATAGTTAAACTTAATTTATCATTCACATGCAAGGGGAAAAACAGTACAAAACAGGACTCGATGTAGGCTCTACAACAGCCAAAATAGTCATTATCGATGAATCCGGGCAAACCGTTTTCTCTCGTTATGAAAGACATAACGCCCAAGTGAACGATCTTCTTTCCGCCTATTTTCGGGAAGCTCGACAAGAACTGGGCGACATCGAAACCTCTATCGCAGTTACCGGCTCGGTAGGCATGGGAACAGCAGAACAGCTACGAACCGAATTTATACAAAGAGGTCGTAGCCGCCCGGTACGCCCAGCAACTATATCCATCTGCTTCGGCTTTGATCGACATCGGCGGAGAAGATGCCAAAGTCGTTCTCTTTCAAGGGAACCATATCGACCTTCGCATGAACGGGAATTGTGCCGGCGGTACAGGTGCGTTTATCGACCAAATGGCCGTACTGTTGGGAGTAGACATCGAAGAACTGAGCCGATTGGCTTTGCAAGAAGAGCATATACACCCGATAGCTGCCCGCTGCGGAGTCTTCTCCAAAACCGACATTCAAAATCTAGTCAGCAGGAACGTCCCGTTGGGCGACATCGCCGCCTCCATTTTCCATGCCGTCGCTGTACAAACCATCGTAACATTATCGCGAGGCTGGACATTCCACCCGCCTATTCTATTATGCGGCGGCCCCTTGACCTTCATTCCAGCCTTACGAAAAGCATTCGCCGATTATCTGCATTTGCAGGAGAGCGACTTTATTCTTCCTGCCGGCGGAAACCTTCTTCCCGCATTAGGCTGTGCCCTATGTGCCACGGAAGAAAAAGCAGTTGCTTTATCGATTAGAAAATCTCATATCCCGAAGCACCGATATCACAACAAAAAACAGCCTGCCTCCGCTATTCGATTCCGAAACGGATTATGACAACTGGAAGAAAGAAAAAGCACATTATAACTGGCCCTCTGCCCTCTCGTTCAAAGGATACAAGAAGCTGTATTGGGAATCGATTCAGGATCGACTACCACAAAAATAGTCGTGACAACCCCCGACGGCGCTATCCTTTTCTCGCACTACGCCCCCAATTTGGGGAATCCGATAGAAGCCGTCCGAAAAGGGTTGACCGAATTAAAAACACAATGCGATAAAAACGGGACGGTATTAAACATAACAGGCTCCTGTTCGACCGGATATGGAGAAGAATTGATAAAAGCGGCTTTCGGCCTCGACGGAAGCATGATAGAAACTATGGCCCATTACCGAGCCGCCCGACAAATGGCTCCCGATGTCTCTTTCATTCTCGACATCGGCGGACAAGACATGAAAGCTATTTTCGTCAAACAAGGAGCTATCACTCGCATGGAACTGAACGAAGCCTGCTCGTCGGGATGCGGTTCGTTCATCGAAACCTTCGCCCGCACATTGAAATACGACGTGTCCGATTTTGCCCGTTCCGCCTGTATGGCTTTGCACCCTTGCGACTTGGGCACACGCTGCACCGTCTTTATGAATTCAAAAATTAAACAGGTTCTGAGGGAAGGAGCGACAGTAGCAGATATAGCCGCAGGGTTGTCCTATTCGGTCGTAAAAACTGTTTGTACAAAGTCTTGAAGTTAAAGGACGGCAAAGAGTTAGGAGAAACGATTGTCGTTCAAGGAGGAACGATGCATAACGATGCGATCGTCCGTGCATTCGAATTGGAAACCGGTAAAAAAGTCGTACGAAGTAATTTACCTGAATTGATGGGAGCATACGGCTGCGCCCTACAAGCTGCTTCTCAAAAATTGAATTCGCGCACGATAAACCAACTACTCGAAACTACCGAATATGCCAGCCGACAAATTCAATGCAACGGCTGTGAAAACAAATGTTTCGTATGCCGCTATACCTTCCCCAACGGTAATACGTTCTTCTCGGGAAACAAATGCGAACGAATTTTCACCAATCGGGGGGAAAGCGAAAAACCCGGACAGAACATATATACCAACAAATATGCTTTGCTGTTCGACCGGGAAACTCCGGAAACAGGCAACAGAACCATAGGTATACCCCGTGTCCTTAACATGTACGAGAACTATCCCTTTTGGCATGCTCTCTTTACTCGCTGCGGTATTCGGGTCGTACTGTCCGATATTTCAACTTTCGTCAGTTATGAGAAAGCTCTCAACTCGGTCATGTCGGACAACATCTGTTTCCCGGCCAAATTAGTGCACAGCCACATTCAAAACCTGATTCACAAGAAGGTGGAACGCATCTTCCTGCCATACGTTGTCTACGAGCACGAAAGCGACAAGAAAATGAACAACAGCTACAACTGCCCAATCGTCACCGGGTACTCCGATGTCATACGCAGTTCCATGTCGCCGGACATTCCGGTAGACTCTCCGGCCATCACTTTTGCCGACACTGGCTTACTCACCAAACAATGCACGAATTACCTAAGTTCTTGGGGCATATCGAAAAGAGATGCCGAGCAGGCTGTGAAATACGCGTTGAACGCCCTGAAACAATATTCGTCAGACATACGCCGAAAAGCCGAAAACATTGTCAGGGAAAGCCGCAGAAAAGAAGAACCGATCATCTTGCTCGCCGGACGCCCTTATCACACCGACCCGCTCATACAGCATAAACTTTCCGAAATGATAGCCAATCTGGGAGTAAACGTCATCTCGGACGACATAGTTAGAGACAACTCCGAGATAGAGACCCAAGACACTTACCTCATCAAACAATGGGCCTATATGAACCGCATCCTGAAAGCCGCTGAATGGACAGCCCGGCAAGGAAACGATATTCAATTCGTACAAATGACCTCTTTCGGCTGCGGACCCGACGCCTTTCTTCTCGACGAAGTAAGGGATATTCTACATCGTAACGGGAAACCCTTCACGCTTCTAAAAATAGACGATGTAAATAACATAGGTTCTCTGAAACTAAGAGTGCGTTCTTTGGTCGAAAGCCTGAAACAAACGCCGCTACGCGGAACGACAGAGAAATTCCGTACAACAGAAGTCTTTCGCAAAAAAGATCGAAACCGAAAAATCATAGCCCCTTTTATGTCGGAATACATCACACCTCTGTTAAAGCCGATTTTCAAATTGTCGGGGTACGACATAGAGGTATTGCCACCGAGCGATGCCTCCTCGGCCGAAACCGGTTTGAAGTATGCCAACAACGAGGTTTGCTATCCAGCCACACTCATTGTGGGCGATATTATCAACGCTTTGGAATCGGGGAAATACGATCTCGACAACACGGCCGTAGCCATTACTCAAACCGGAGGACAATGCCGTGCGACCAATTACTTGGCTCTTATTAAACGAGCCATGCTCGATGCCGGATTCGGAAATGTTCCCGTAGTCACGTTGGGATTAGGACGAAAAGTTTCCAACGAACAAGAAGGCTTCGAACTGAAATGGCAAAAAAGATAGTGCCCGTCGCACTCAATGCCCTGCTCTACACCGATACGCTTTCTAAATTTTATCATGCCTCGGTAGTCCGGGAAAAAGAACGGGGAGCCGCGGCCCGATTGAGAGACAAATATTTAAACCTCGCCGAGCGTCCCATTCTTGAAAACGAGCCTCACAAGTTAGTGGAATATATCCACCTTGCAGCCCGGGAATTCAACGATATCTGTATGGACAAAACCTGTCCCAAAATCGGTGTAGTGGGAGAAATATTCCTCAAATTCAATTCCTACGCTCATCAACACGTCGTACGCTTCTTGTGCGAACAAGGTATAGAAGTGGCTCCTCCCATTTTATTGCCGTTCTTTATGCAAGGATTCGTGAACCGCGAGAACAAGGAAAAACTACTCTTAGAAAAGAAATGTATACCTCATTTCCTATCCGACTTATTCTACCGATACATCGACAAACGGATAGCCCTGTTTAACAGAACGGCATCCACATTCCGGTATTTCACACCCTTTACCGACATCTATGAAGAAGCGGAAGAGACGAAAAATATTGTCTCGGGTGCAGCTCAATTCGGCGAAGGCTGGCTACTACCGGCCGAAATCATAGCGTTCACCAAACAGGGTATAAACAACGTCATATCGTTACAACCATTCGGCTGCATCGCCAACCACATCGTATCGAAAGGGATAGAAAAAAGCTGCGTATGCTGTATCCTGAATTAAATTTATTATCTTTGGATTTTGACAGTGGGGTGAGCAGCGTAAACGTAACGAACCGATTATTACTTTTTCACACACAATTTAAGTGCCTAAAAACAAACGACTATGAATTCAACTTCAACCATCGCTCACCAGAAGACAGAGCAAACCGAAAATATAGAATCGCGTATTATCGAGGCGGCAAAACAAGAATTTATAAAAAAGGATTCGAGCAAACATCGATGAGCGATATTGCAGCGGTCGTAGGGATCAACCGTCCCACCCTGCATTATTATTTCAGGACAAAAGATAAAATGTTTCAAGCAGTTTTCGCCTCGATCGTTGCAAAATTTTTACCTCATATCGATACTATTTTTTCGACTCAGCAATCGTTCTCTGAAAAATTAGAAGATGTTATCGACGTCTATGTATCCATTTTCTCGACAAATCCTTTGCTCCCCAAATTCATCATAGGCGAAATTCAACGCGACGCCAACCATTTAATAGAAACTTTTTATAGTTTAAACCTCGATCAATATTTGAAACACATCGGAGAATTTCTTGAAAAAGAAATGGAAAGCGGAAACTTTAAGAAAGTACCCCTCCCTTTATATTCATGACACTTTACAGCCAACTGGCTTTCCCTTTCCTCAGTAAGAACCTTACCATGAAACTCTTTTTCAATGAAGACAAAAGATACATTCAATGCCTTTCTACAAGAATGGAAACAACACATTATCTCGCAAATCACCTATCTTTTGAAACCGTAAAAAGACAAAACGAAAGGGGTGTCGTAATGAATGATGCACCCTCTTTGTACATAAAAAAGAAGGGGCGCCACAATGCGCCCCTTCTTTCGTATAATACAAAACCAAGCTATTCGGCCGATGTAGCCAACGGGGCAGGAGTCGTATAAACACGAGCCTTCAACTCTTTGTCGAGCATATACAACCCGAAACCGTTATCTTTAATCATTTTCAAGCTATCGATTAATTCCTGAGCATTAGCCTCTTCTTCAATTTGCTCGTCGACAAACCATTTCAGCATATTGGCAGTACCGAAATCTTTTTTCCTCATCGGCAAGCACACAAAGGTCATGAATCAGGACGGTTACTTTTCTCTCATGAGCCAACGTATCTTCAAAAGCTTCGAGAGGCGATTTCCATTCGGTCTTCACACCGGCAATAGGAGCCAACGTTACTTTACCGCCACACGAGAGCACATATTTCATAAATATAGTAGCATGAGCTTGTTCCTCTTGGAACTGTATAGAAAACCAATTAGCAAAACCTTGATTTCCAGCCGCTGCAAAATGGTTGGACATCGAAAGATATAAATAAAGCCGACCAAAACTCGGTATTCACTTGGGCATTAAGAGCCTCTTCCATTTTCTTGCTAAGCATAATTCTATTGTTTTTATTTATTGTTTTACAAAAATATAATATAAAATTAGAACAAATCTAATTTTAATATTTTTTATATAACCGGGCTCTTATTTCTATAAAAACACGCCCCCGTCGAATCACTTCGCCGGAGGCGTAATACCCTATGGCAGTAGGGACTTAACTAATAATTTATCATATACTTCTTCTCAGAGTTCATTTAACAATCTTAGTACTATATCCGCCGCAACGCACTACATAAACGCCAGCGGGATAAGCAGACATGTCAATAGCACCCGATCCTTCTACAAGTTGTTTCATCACGAGAGTACCGCTCATGTTATAAACAGCAGCTTCGACCAGCTGAGCCGACTCTACACGAACAGTCCCGTTAGAACGGTCGTAATAAACTTTCGCCTGAGCAACCACACTTTCTTCAACCGACGAAGGCTCGGTCGAAACGGTAAGTTTATCGAGACAAAAATACGTCGGTGTATTGATGCCATAATCACCCACATCGCTCGACTCCATCGTAAAGTAAATTGAAGCAATCTGTCCCAATTCACTCAAATCGACCCATTCCCAGGTATCGTTCAATTTCCAGTCGTCGGCATTCTCAGAACGGTAATCGGCCAAATAATATTCCACGGTTCCTGTCTCTGTGCCTTGCTCATCGATACCGTGAGCAACTAATTTAAACCAATCTCCCTGCTCGAATTTAGTCGAATATGGATTCCCCTTCTCAATAGCATAATAGACATAAGGGTTGTTGCATACATAACACCCTACGGCATAATATGGAGCGGAAGTGTATACCTCGCAAGTCTTCGCATCGAGGTCGATTCGGTATAGGCATCCCAATATGCCCCTAAATAGGGAGTTCCCTCACCGGCAAAGCCTCCCTTAGCCATACAGCCCCATTGATCATCGGTACCTGCCGATGCCGATATGGCAGTTACCTTGCTGGCAAAGAATCCATTTGAATAATTGGAATAAGGAGAAGCGTGCGAAAACATAAATTCTTGTGAATAAACAATCGCATCATTATTAAAAACATCTGCCCACAACCCGGACTCATCATACTCGATAGGAAAGTCTCCTGGATTCGACAAATCTAAAACGATGTTTTCCGCAAAAACCGCACTGCATACACAAACGGCAAAAACAAGTAATATTTTTCTCATGTCAAAAAAAATTTAATTAGTTAATATTTATTGTTTGATTATTCGAATATACTCAGTTCTATCGTTTGCACACACCGACAACACATAAATACCTGCCGGTAAAGAAGATACATTCAAACGAGACTTCGACCCGACCATCGTATCACGATAAACAGCCACACCTCGAAGATCGAATACAGTCAATTCTGCGCCAACACAAGCTCTCACCGTCAGAATATCCCTGACAGGATTAGGAGAAGCTACGATTTTCAAACTTTCTGCATCCTCAATTCCACTAACTTCGGTTACATGCACCGAAACCATTTTTGTCTCTACCCGCCCATTCGAATTGACCGTTAACGAGAAACTCGTATCGCCCAATTTCTCACCGGAAAGAATCAAATCATATCCCTCGATTCGGGCAGAAAGAATAGAGGGGTCTTCTACCTTGACTGTCGAAACGATCGCCGCAGAAAGATTATCGGCATCGGAAACACTCTCTAATAGCGAAATTTTTACAGGACAACTACCCACCGACAAATTATCGGAAATCGAGATAACCGGATATTCATTATCGGGGAATACCGGCATAGCCGGGAACCAATAGTATTTCTCATAAAGTAACGTATTCAACAACTCGCCATTCGTCCCGTCCACTATGTGAATCCAATTGTTCATGTAATGGGACAGATAACCCGATTCCGTAGAAGTTACCACGACATTATCGGTCTGCGGATCCACTCTCAAACCCGCACCATAGAACATCTGCACATACTCCCCGTCTTGATCGGGCAAAGTAAAAAACGATGCATTCAATTCATCGGTATCTATATTATAGCGTACGACTTTATTTTTTACTTTCATCGGCAAAATAAAGCAGGTTAGATTTATATGCTGCGCATAAACTCCCGGCATTCCATGCCCCCATGTATCGGCGACCCGACAACCGGAGGGCAACGACCGAGTCCAAGTTTCGAACGAAACCGGATTTATCCTAACCAACGCATTCCCATCGGCAGCCCAAATATTTCCGTCTCGCCCCAACACAAGTGTCGCGATAGACGGAAGTTCGATAGTAGTTTGTAAGGTGTGGTTTTCGGCATCGATCACCAATACGCCCTCCGATTGCTTCGCAGCAAAGACATATTTACCGGCTCGAACCATAGAACCTATCTGACCCGAATAAAGACCTTCGTCATTCGAGGTCCCTTCTATCACATCGCCGACCTTCATGTTTTCAATATCGAAAACAAAAACTCCCGATGAACTTCCTATATATCCCGTCTTCTCATCTACACCCAAAAAGGAACGGCCGTCACCGCCACCTATTTGGTCAAAAGCCGCTATCTTTTCCAACGACAAGGCATCGGCCACGACCAGTCGCCCCCTGTCGATTCTTCTTCGGTCGACTTCGCCTGTTTGGAAATTAAAAAGAATTTTTCACCGTAAATCGTTCCGAACTGCGTTGTGACACCCAACTTCTCATCGGGATTCTCCCGACGGAATACCCGGTACAACATTCGGCCATCATTCGTCAGGAAATTAATGGTTCCGTTATCCCAGCCATACCAATCTTCATTGACAAAAAATATCCCTTGCGAATAATCGACAGCTTCCTGTATATATGGCTCTACCGCTACGGCATTAGCATAATCCGGTGTATCGCTACCGGGTTTATCGTAATAAAATATATAGGTATATCGATTTTGTATCGGCATTTTATTGATTTCGGTCTCAGCCTCGTTTCCGCTTTCGCTTCGGGCCAAACAATGCCATACTCCATCTTCCGAGACCGAAGGCGAATTCCAATGGTCCTCTTTGTCGACACACTCCCATTTCTTGAAATTATTCGGAGTCGCTGTAAATTGTCCCGTAGCATTAGACTTAGGATAGGTCGTATCGCCGCCGACAACCAATGCAACGGTATTCTCCCCATTCAGGTCGAAACCCAATCCATCGACCGTGTAACCACCTTGTCGGCGCATCAGAGAAAACAAACGAGGATCCGTTTTCACCACATCGTTCAACATTTCCACGATTGTAGTTTCTTCCTCCCCTTTATAGCCCCACGCCAACGCTTCGGGCGTTTTCCCGTCGTTCCAAGCGATGACTAACATGGCTTCGACATTCCCTTCTCCTATCCAATAATTTATATCCGAAAAGGAAACGGCACGAACCGACATAGACCAACTGCCGAAAAAAGCTAAAAAAGAAGTAAATATTTTCTCATCTTTCTATTTTTTTTGGGAAGATGTCCCGGAGCCGAAACTCCGGGGACATCTTCGTTTTACTATTTCACAATCATAGACTTATCGCCTACAATCTTCTGGTTTTACATAAACTTTCGAAACTTCGATCGAACCGTCCTCATATACAGTTTTCACAATATTGATACCTTCCACGGAGCAAGGCAAAAGTTTCCCGTCCACCGAATAATATTCACGCAAACGCACCTCCTTTTCGACAGCCAGGTCATCGATACCGGTAGCCGTCGTTACCTTGAACAATATGCTAAACTGTTTATCCGACGTTGTCAATACCAAGTAGTAATAAGGATCGTTCGGCAAATCTTCTCCTTCACGAATTACGGTCACTTCGTTACCGAGTACGAAACGGTCAACTCCTGATCTTCGACAGGGAATCCGCTACGTATCAACATGGCCGAAACACTATCGGTATTAACGACAGTCCGATTAAACTCTATCACGAAAGTTTTCGTATCGGGTTTAACGTCTAACGCTTCCTCGCCATCGAAACTCATCGACGGAGTAGTCGATACTATTTCCAATTCATCTAACCACGGCATGATTACGAAATCCTTCCAATAGGTGGTCTGGGCATAGAATTGACAAGTTTGGGCAGGGACATAAATCCGGCAGGTTGTCGGCACTTTGGTAAATGTATTGGAACTTGCACCGGTCGGCGGTGTATTGTTAATATAGATACGTTCCAAAGAAGAACAACCATTAAACGTATAAGTGGAAACCGAAGCTATTTTACCATTGGCAACTACTTTTTTTAACTTAGCATCATTGCGGAACAAACTCGATCCCAACGTAGTTATCCCCGTTCCCAAAACAGCTTCTGTCAAACTGGAACAGCCATAGAATGCCGAAGCTCCCAAAGAGGTTACTTTATCGGAAAGATTTACCGAAGTAAGACTTGTACAACCGTAAAATGCATTCGTCCCGATAGAAGTTATCGATTCGGTAACCGGCAATGATTTCAAGCCCTTACAATTATAAAAAGCAGAATTGCCGATAGAAGTCACTTTTTCCGAAAGTTCTACATTAACCAGATTCGTACAGCCGTGGAACATATAATTAGGCACAGAAGTAACTCCACCCCCTATTTTTTGCAGATTCCAATCCCGTACAGCTTTGGAACACATAAGTTCCCAGTTTAGTAACCCGATCGGGAATAGCTACCGACGTTAATTTTGTACAGCTTTTGAAAGCATAATCTTTTATCTCGGTAATGCTTGCTGTCAGCGGCAACTCGGTAAAGGCCGTACTTTGGAAAGCATATTTGCCGATCCCAGTAATATTCTCCGGCAGAACTACCGACGTCAAAGCGGAACAGCTGCTAAACATATAATCGGGAATAGAGCTTATACCTGTACCCAAAGTCGCCGATGTCAACTTCGTGCATTTCTCAAAGGCATAACTACCGATCGAAGTTACACTATTCGGAATAACAAGCGACTCTATCGCAGAGCAACCCGAAAACACATAATTACCGAGCGAAGTAATCTTATCGTTTAAAGGAATATCGGTCAACGATGAACAACCTTTAAATGCGCTCGCCCCGATTTCGGTTACCGACGGACAAGATATCTGCGTTAACGCAGAACATGTATTAAACGTATAGTCACTTATTTTCGTCACACCTGTCCCGATAGTTACCGTTTCCAACGACTTGCAACCGCTAAATGCATAGCTGCCCAATTCGGTCACGCTATTGGGAATATTCAACGTTTGAACCGATACACCATAGAAAGCCCTGCTGCCTATCGACTGCAAGCCATCGTTAAAAAGTTATGGCCGTTAAAGGATTATTATAAAAAGCCCAATCACCTATCGTTCTCACCGTAGCAGGCAAAACAAGAGAAGAAATTTTCGCACTGGCAAACGCACGTTCTCCAATAGTTTCGAGAGCACTTCCGAATGTTACGGATTCCAACTTCTTACAATCGCTGAAAGCATAATCACCGATAGCGGTCAAACTATTTCCCAACGAAACGGTAGCCAGAGAAGCACACTTGTTAAAGGCATAGTTACCAAGAGTACTCACACCGTCGGGCAATACGACCGATTTCACAGCTGTCTCGGCAAAAGCATAATCGCCGATTGTTTTCAAGGAAGAAGATGAACGCTCCTGTGTACCCAAAGTCACCGTCGCCAAAGAACTACAACCGTAAAAAGCATAATTGCCGAGCGTTTCGACCCCATTCGGTATCGCAATTTCAGTCAAAGCGGCACAGCCGTTAAACGCAGCTTCGCCAATAGCCGAAACATTTCCTAACCCGACAGCATTCAAAGCAGAACAACCGGCAAATGTACGAGTACCCACCGAGGATACCGTAACCGGCAATTCCACCGATTGCAAAAGCCGAACAGCCATAGAAAGCCGAATCGCCCAATAAAGTCAAAGAGTTCCCCAGAGCAGCCGAAGCCAACTTCGTACAGCCCTTGAAAGCCAAAGCCCCTATCGATTCCATATCTGCCGGCATACTTACACCGGTCAAAGCGATACAATTCTCAAAGGCCGAGCGACCTATACTCTTCAATCCTTCACCCAAAGAGAGGGTTGCCAAAAGAGGACAATCGCCGAAAGCCTCATTACCGATCGAAACCGTTTGCGCAGGCAACTCCACAGATGTCAAACGGCTGCATCCGTAAAATGCCCCTTCGCCGATTGTTTTCAAAGTCGAAGGAAAAGTAACCGAAGTCAATTTAGCACACCCCATAAAAGCCATATCGTCGATACCGACTACTGTGTAAGATTCTCCCTCTATCAGGATAGTTGGGGGGATCGTCAAAATCCCCGAAAAAGAGGCATACGAATCGTCATACACCACGAGGGCAGTTCCCGGTTCCTCTCCCGGAGCGGCTATTACCGATTTATCGCCGACAACGAGCGTAACCGTATCGGTAGAAATCGTATCGAGCATGTTACTCACCACACAATAATAACGCCCGGCATCGGAAGTTTCCGCCGAAACGATCGAATAAGACGACGCTTCGGCATCTTGTATGGCTACTTCGTCTTTGTACCACTGGAAATACAAACTATCGCCTTTGAACTCAGGGGCAAAAGTTACCGATTCTCCCGGAGAAACCGTCACATCTTCGGGTTGGACTTTCACAGAAGGAGCTGTCGGCCCGTTTTTAGGAGCCGGCGCAAGAGGTTTCCACGATTGAGGCGACATGTTTACCGAAAAATTCCAACCGTCCCAACAACCGTCAGTCAATTTACGGCCCGTAATTCCAGTCCCGGGTATCCCCAAGCATCGCTATCGTTCGATTTCAACCAATAAGACCAATACCCTTGATACCAGCCCGATTGCCAATAGTCCTCGGGATCGGTACAGGTCCAACCGTCATATCCATACGACGAAGAAAAGATTACCCCGTTCTCATCAGGGGAAAGTGTTACTCCGTCCTTAGTAATAGAAAAATCGCCACTCTTGTTAACATCGTACCCAAAGCCCGATACAGTGCTTCCATACGCCGTTCCAGTTTCGGTCATGATGAAAAAACGAGGGTCGGAAGCGGCAATTGCACGCGCCATCGTTTCACCGGTAGCTTCACCGTCCCAACGGAATCCCCAAACCAGCGCCGAGGTTTCACTCTCGGCATTCCATTGTACGACGAACGCAGCGCGATTGGCCCCTTCGCCAGACCAGTTTTCGATCATGTCCATCGTGAAAGTTCCATCGGCAATCGCCCTCGGCGATACCATCTGCGGCTTTGCCGTAGGGTGCGGACGACCTTGCACAAGGACTTGTGCAGGTAATTGTAAAACCGCAAACAGCAATACCATCAAAGCATAAATCTTTCTCATCTTTGTTAAACTTTTAAGTATTAAATAAATAGTTCTTTCTCATTCAATACTTGCAAGATACACCACTTATATGCTTCCAAAACTTTCCCGGACTTCCCGGCGTTTTTTTTGTCACAGCTCATACCTCGCAAGCTTTTCGGACAATACACACGGCAGGTCTTCTGACTTACTCCGGTAACCGATGCCTTCCCAATCGTCATAATCAGTGGCTTTCAGTATTCTCGGGACCTTTTTATGGAGCTTACAGCAGCGGGACTGTTCGGGACTTACACCCGATTCCCTTTTAATCGGCGGACCTTTTCAAGTAGCCGAACCTGTGTGCACTATATTTTTTTTTAGTTATTTTCCTCTCGTTTCTTTCTATTTTTTCATAGTCATTCTTCTATATGTAAATCGGTAACACCCATTACTTCGGTCGAACATTCGCCCAACCAACCGTTGAATTGGTTCACTCCCGTATAAATTTTTATGAAATCGACACCCGGTAAATCGACCGGATTACCTTCGCTATCCACCGCCCAATCGATTTTAAAATTGGACTTTTCGCTACTGTTGGGGTGATTATCCGCATAACCCCAATCGTATGCGTAAAGGACATAATAACTCCCGTTTCCACTCTCGTCGATAGCGTTATCGGCAAGCCTGCTCCCTTTGAAAGTTATCGAACTTTCCGAAATCCATTGTGGATAATACGGTTGCTTATGGAAAGTGAGTTGCGATATATATCCTGTATTTCCATAATTGTCGGTCCACCGGACATACGTAGAATCCGTGATATTCGGATTGGAACAAGTCACCGGCTCCTTGTTTTCATCGGGTCGATAGTAGGTTATCTCATAATTCTTCAAAGTCTCTTTTTTATAATATTCGCTACCGGCCAACTCGTACCATTCATCATCGGGGAACGCCATTCCCGTTCGTATCGACCGAGACCATCACTATCCCGGGTTCGCTACTACCTCCCAACGGGGCATCGGGACGAGGATTGTCATTGGCATAAAATGCGTTACCCAATATTTTGAAATCGTATTCTCCCGGCCGATTGACAATCGTATGGTCGAAACCGACGACAATATATCCGCCATAGCCTCCCAACGTGACCATCGTACGGGCGTCGTATGCCAAACAATCTTCGACTTTCTGCCGCATAGATTCTTCGGTATCTCCCTCGGTATATCTCGGAAGCTCATTGACAAACTGTCCCGGTGCAGGGCGATATTCATAAACCTTAGTTATGTAAGGGCTATAAGCTACCTCTTCTTTGCGAACGACAATACGCATAAGATGGGTTATGGGATTAGCCGCATCATAAATCTGGAATCGCAACCGATATGTTCCCGTTTCACTTGCTACAAACGTATAATCGCGTGTCGTCGCCACAATCGAATCGGTGACAGATACCGAATCGGACTCGTAAGAAAGAGCCCATTCGTATCGTTCTCCGGTAAAACCCGGGTGTAACGTCAAGCCCTTCATGCGTTCCACTACATACGTATCGTCAAGCCCTAATGTAATCATAGAAGGATTATCGGACTGACAAGAGGCTATCAGCAAAAATCAAAGCCATCGACAAAACATACCACACTTTCTTCATATCGGTTTATTTATTTTTTTATACAAAAAAGCCATGTGCGCCGGAATATCCCCGGTACGAACGCTCCATTTTCTTATCCCGTCCCGTCCATAACAATGCAGATTTCCGCTCGACACGTAATTCTTGGCATCCGTTACATAAACGTCTCCGGTCTCGGGATTTACTTTCAATCCATAAGGGATTTCTATATCGGTTTCCGTACCGTCCTTAATAAAACTATTTGAAATCAATTCCCCGGTACGAACATCGATAATACCGTAAGTAACATTATTTTCTTGCGAAATATTACTCCACTCCACGCTATACAGATAAAGCGAATCGCCGCAAATATCCATCTCGCTGCAAGAGACATTCAAAGTATCTCTCACCTCCATGCGGTTTGTACGCTTATCTTTTCCAGAACGAAAAGACGGGAAGGAATCTTCTCATAATCACCCCGAGATGAAACCCATAATTTCCCGTATTTATCCGCCCGGATACGATGCAAGTTAATTCCTACGGGAATCTTCGTATCTGCGTCATCGTTTCGATATCGATCACCGAAACCGTATTATCATAATTCGGTTTACGATAACCGCCTGAATTAGCCACATAAATAAGGCCGTCTTGAATGACCAACTCATCGGGTTGATAACCCACCGTTACTTCGGCCGTAATTTCGAGAGTAGCGGTATCGACTTGAAAGACAGCTCCGAGCTGAGCATTCGGGTCTATCCTACCGGACCTACATAAGCCGAAACATAAGCAAAACCTTTATCGAAGGCGATATATCGGCAATTAGGTATGTCCACTTGTCCCAATCGCTGACAAGAACGAGCATCGAGGACTTCGACCTTATGCGAACAGTTGATAACCGCATACATCTTGGAACCATATATCTGGACATCGTTACCCACATCGCCCAATTCCTTTACCACGTTAGGATTCTTCTCGGCATACAAGTTACGGACATAATAGCCGTTATCGAAATCGACGAAATCGAGCGTACATTTATTCGAACCCATATTCCCTCGTTCAACAAATAAAGTCCGGCATAATCAGACCGGCTGTTGTCTCCCGAGCGGCAATCGTTCATATTCCGCCAAGATAATGACCTCGTCTTCCCGACAGGAAGTCATCAACGATATTCCCGCCAGCAGGATACACGAAACAATATGTGCGACAACCGATCTCATTACAATTCAATGGCAATTCCAAAACGATAGTTACGCATGGGCATAGGATAATTAAGAACGACGTCGTATGCCTGATCAAACACATTATTAACCTCGGCCGTCACTTTCAGGTTCACCGATTTTATCCGAAACGATTTCACCAAAGATATATCGCTCGTGTACCACGGCTGCACATAATTATATTCGATATTTTCTTGCTGATTGTACCGTTCCCCTACATATACGAAACTATAATTCAAACTCCAATCGTCATAGCTCAAATTCAATATGGCCGATCCGCTATGCCAGGGTATATACGGAATCTGGTCGCGGTAATAGTTATCCCGAGGACTGGTTATATCTATCGCCTCTTGATAGGTGTATTGCACCTTCGTCATTAAACTTATTTCATACGGCAAACGGAAAGTCGCCGTAGCCTGAACGTCAACACCCCGGATATCGACTTTACCGAGATTGAGCATAGTCCACCGGAACTGCTGTCCTTTGGGATAGGCGATAATCTTGTCGGAAACGAGGTTGTAATAAACGTCGGCTCCTGCATGAAACCCCGAAAGGAAACCCGTTTTCGGAGCGACAGCATAAGTAAATCCCACATTGTATTGCGTAGCGCTTTCGGGCTTCAATACCGAGTTACCCATATCGGCATAGTACAAGTCATTGAAGGTGGGCATGCGATATATCTGTTTATAAAAAGCGCGAAACACCCAATTATATTTTTTAAACGGTTGATAAGAAAGAAATACCGCCGGAGTCACTTTACTTTTATTAGGCGCTTTTACTTGTCCCGATGCTTTCTCATCGACCAAAGTCGCCAAAACACTGGCCTGCATTTTCAAACGGTCGGCAAGAGAAAAAGCCGTTGCCGCCGAAATCCAGTGCGTGTACCGGTCGGCCGACATGTACTCCGACAAACCGTTCCACTGCATGTCGTATGCCACCGAGACGTCCCAATTTCTGAATATCGAATACTTATTGGCTACCGACACATAAACCTCTCGTTGTTTATACTGGTTGTCGACTCGCATCAGCTTATCGTCGTTATTCATATAATGGGTATAATCGAAAGCATACTTGGCATTCACCTTAATCCCATATTTGCGGGTAATATCCTGTTGATAGACACCCTGCACGAAAGAATTCCGGTCCCACAAACGCTCTCCGTTGCGCCACACGTTATTGACGATAGCCCCCGGAATCCCCCGCTCGGAACTATAATGATAAACATAGGTTTTCCAATAACCGTTGGGCAAGTAACCTTGCAATCCTCCTTCGAACCGAACGGCATCGATGTCTCCGTTTTTACGGGTAGCCGTGGTATCGTATGCCGTCTCTCCCGAAGGAGTCACCCGCCGGTAACGGAATTTATATTTCCCGCTCGAATTGATCCACTCGCTATTGAATGTCATGCTGACCGTCTCGCTAAGTTTATATTCAAACAAAACCGAAGGATTCAGCAAATCGAATGACCCGGCCTTCACAGATGCTTTCAAATGCGATTTTTCTCCCGGTTTAAATTTAGGGCGACGTGTCGTCAAATAGATAGAGCCCGCCGAACCGAACTCCCGAGCAGACTGGAATATCTCGCTTTTTTTGACCGTTATACAACGATATTTCCTCTATATTTTCAAGCGAAAACTTGCCCAAATCCACTTGTCCGTTCTGAGCATTTCCCAACTGAATTCCATTATAATAAACACCCATGTGGTTTGTACCCATGCTGCGAATGTTGACAGTTTTCAATCCTCCCACGCCACCGTAGTCCTTAATTTGCAAACCGGAAAAATAACGTATGGCATCGGCGACCGAAAAACTATTCAACGCTTTCAGTTCCTTTCCGGTGAGCTTCTGCGAAGGAATCACTTCGTTATACCGGTTGGCGGTAACCATTACCTCTCCCAATGTCTGTATCGAGTCAAGAGAAGAAGAATCGGCATTCGCTTGTCCCACACCGCAAAGCAGCGACACCATCATACCCCACACACATCGATAAAAAGTCTTCATCGGCCTATCCTTTCATAAACAGCCTTCGGGTATAATGCCTAAAAATCCATGCAAACAAGCGGCTTTATATTTACTCCGCAGATTCACAAGCTCTACCCCACGAAAGCTAATGACAAACAGCATGGCAGGTCTTCTGACTTACTCCGGTAACCGAGGCCTTCCCAATCGTCATAATCAGTGGCTTTCAGTATTCTCGGAACCTTTTTGGAGTTCACAGCAGCGGGACTGTTCGGGATTCACACCCGATTCCCTTTTCATTCTACACCCCGACCGGGGCTTCGAAACCAATGCGTTGCAAAGGTAACATAAATTATCGACTCCTTTCTATTTTTTATTAAAAATATTCCAAACCAAACATGCAATCCAATCGTTACTTCAAAAAAATAGAAATTTATTTTATCCGAAAAATAATGTGTACAAATTTGTATTAATCATAAATTTTACCGAATATTGTGAACATATTCGTTGAAGATAATACGCATGGAGGAAAACAAGATCTTGAAAACAATAGTATCCCTCTGAAAATCTGGCGATTTTATATGGAAGGATTTCGAAGCATGACCTTAGGGAAAACTCTTTGGGCAATTATCCTCATCAAGTTGTTCATCATGTTTTTTATCTTGCGGTTATTCTTTTTTTTCCCCAATATCTTGCAACAGAAATACGATACCGACGAGGAGAGAGCCAACCAAGTCATCGAGAATCTCATTACTCCGAATAATCCTAAAAATCAACAATCATAAGTAACCATGAACGATCTTTTTTCCCTTGTAGATTGGTCGAGAGCACAATTCGCACTCACCGCCATTTACCACTGGCTATTTGTTCCCCTTACATTGGGACTGGGAGTAATCGTGGGTATAATGGAAACCATTTATTACCGTACCGGCGACGAACGGTGGAAAACGATTACCAAGTATTGGATGACCCTTTTCGGAGTCAATTTTGCAATCGGAGTAGCAACGGGTATTATCCTCGAATTTCAGTTCGGTACGAACTGGTCGAATTATAGCTGGTTCGTAGGCGATATTTTCGGAGCTCCCCTTGCCATAGAAGGAATTATGGCCTTTTTTATGGAAGCGACTTTCATCGCAGTCATGTTTTTCGGCTGGAACAAAGTCAGCAAAAGATTCCATTTGGCCTCTACATGGCTCACGGCAATAGGCGCTACCATATCGGCTCTTTGGATATTGGTGGCCAATTCATGGATGCAATACCCTGTGGGTATGAAATTCGACCCGGAAACTGCACGAAACGTTATGGACGATTTCTGGGCACTGGTACTCTCACCCGTCGCTGTCAACAAATTTTTCCATGCCGTCTCGTCCGGCTGGGTATTGGGCGGTATATTCGTAGTGGGGGTAAGCGCTTGGTATCTGATTAAAAACCGGGAGAATTTCTTAGCCCGTAACAGCATTCGTGTGGGAGCTTGGGTAGGATTGATAGGCACGCTCGTCGTAGCCTACACGGGCGACGGGTCCGCTTATCAGGTCGCAGACAAGCAGCCTATGAAACTGGCGGCTATGGAAGGAGTTTACAACGGTAAAAACGGACAAGAACTCATCGCTTTCGGGATACTCAATCCCGACAAGAAATACGACAACGACGAGAAAGAATTTCTTTTCGACATACCCATACCCAAACTGTTATCCATCTTGGCGACCCGGGAAATCGACGGATTCGTTCCCGGAATCAACGATATTATTAACGGAGGTTACGTCGACAAAAATCTGAAAGGAGAGGAAATCATCGCTCTTTCCGCCCAAGAAAAGATGGAGCAGGCCGTTTAGCCATCGCAGCTCTCGCCGACTTCAACACCGCCAGAAAGGACAACGACACAGAGGCCATGAACGAAGCCAAAGCAAGGTTAGAGGCAAACTATGAATATTTCGGTTACGGATATATCGACTCGGTAGAACAGCTCATTCCACATGTGCCGTTCGTATTCTATTCGTTCCACATCATGATTATTTTAGGAGGCTATTTCCTCTTGTTCTTTATTTTCATTTTGGTGTTATCCTATAAAGAGAAATTGCAAAAGTTGAAATGGGTGCTATGGATTGCCGTTCTAACGATTCCTCTCGGATATGTCTGCTTGGAGTCAGGCTGGATCGTAGCGGAAATGGGACGCCAACCGTGGGTGATACAAGATATCATGCCTACCTTCGCAGCGATCTCTAACATCGAAGTGGCCTCGGTGCAAACGACATTCTGGATGTTTGCCGTCCTGTTCACCGTACTGTTGATCGCCGAAGTAGGCATCATGTTGAAACAAATAAAAAAAGGAACCGAACAAAAATAAAAAACTATGGAACTGAATGAATTATTTTACCAGAACTACTGGTGGTTTCTTATATCGCTGTTAGGTGCGTTATTGGTATTCCTGTTGTTCGTACAAGGCGGTCAATCCCTATTGGCAGTCATGGGTAAAACCGAAACCGAGAAAAGCATGATGGTGAACTCCTTAGGCCGCAAATGGGAATTTACATTCACCACCCTCGTCGTATTCGGAGGAGCGTTCTTCGCCTCGTTTCCTCTATTTTATTCGACCAGTTTCGGCGGAGCCTATTGGTTATGGATGGCCATACTGTTCAGCTTTATCATACAAGCCGTATCATACGAATACCGTTCAAAGAGCGGGAATTTCCTCGGGAAAAAGACCTACGACACCTTTCTTTTAATCAATGGTATCGTCGGTCCCATATTATTAGGTATAGCCGTAGGCTCGTTTTTCACAGGATCGGACTTTATCGTCGACAAAGGGAACTTGACAACCATAGGCTCTCCGGTTATCAGCAGTTGGACAAACGATTGGCACGGGTTGGAAGCTATTCTCGATGTACGTAATCTCTTACTCGGATTTACTGTTCTATTTCTTGCCCGTACGCAAGGAGCCTTATATTTCATGAACAATATCAAGAACGACAGCATTTTCGAGAAATCCCGGAAACAAGTATTATTCAACGGCGTTTTATTCGTTATTCTCTTCCTATCGTTCGTTACAGCGACTCTGTTGGCCGACGGCTATGAAGTAGCTACCGATTCGGGCATTATCGCCGTTCGTCCCTACAAATATTTCTTCAATTTCGTGGAAATGCCGTGGGTCGCTATTCTGTTTTTGGCAGGAGTCGTTTTGGTGTTGTACGCCCTTATCCGTTCCGTGTTCGGTCAACACTTCACAAAAAGGAATCTGGTTTTCGGGCATAGGAACGATCTTAGTAGTTCTCAGTCTGTTTTTCATCGCCGGATATAACCATACGGCTTATTATCCCTCGTCCGTAGACATGCAAAGTTCACTGACGATTTACAATAGTTCTTCCAGCCTGTTCACCTTGAAAACCATGAGTATAGTATCGTTACTTATCCCATTTGTTCTCGCCTATATCGTTTACGTCTGGCGAGCTATGGATGCCAAGCCTATCACAGCCCAAGAAATGGAAAGCAACGAACACAAATATTGACACTTGCGTATTCGCAGAAAAGAGCTTACTTTTGTTTGTTAAAGTAAGCTCTTTTTTTATGGACGATACCTACCTCACCATATCGCGCATCTCGGAAGGAATTTATAAAGAAAAGATGAGTAAATTCCTTGCATTCGCCATACCGGTTTCATCGGTGGAAGATGTCAAAAAGCAACTCGAAAAATATCAAAAGGAGTATTACGATGCTCGTCATGTCTGCTGGGCATATATGCTAGGGCCCCAACGAACCGATTTTCGCTCGAACGATAACGGAGAACCTTCGGGAACGGCCGGAAAACCTATCCTCGGACAAATCAATTCGGCGGGACTAACCGATATTCTCATTGTCGTCGTCCGATACTTCGGTGGAATAAAATTAGGCACGAGCGGACTAATCGTCGCCTATCGCGAAGCCGCCTCCGAAGCCATTGCCGCAAACGAAATAATCGAACGGCAAGTCGAAGACGAGGTACATTTCGGATTCGAATACCCTCTGATGAACGAAGTTATGCGTATCGTCAAGGAAGAAGGACCCACCATCGTATCTCAAATATTCGATATGGATTGCGAGATGACTCTACGCATACGCCGTTCGCTGATGGACAATTTAAAAAAACGTTTATCCAAAGTAGACGGAGTTCATTTTATAAATGAAGAATAAACAAATATGACAGAAAAAGAGAAAATGGAAAAGGGGAATTGTATGATGCCGCAATCCCCGAACTAATCGAACAATTGCTATCTACCCGAGATAAAATTTTTGAACTCAATCATCTGAGGCCCTCTCAATTAGAAGAAAGAGAAAAACTCATTCGGGAAATCATTGGTACTACACCCGAAAAATTCATAATCATATCGCCTTTCTTTGCGACTATGGGCATAACATTCACTTGGGCAAAAATTTCTTTGCCAACTACAATTGCGTTATGCTCGACGAGGCTCCCATCACCATAGGCGACAACGTGTTCATCGCCCCCAACGTGAGCTTCTATACGGCAGGTCACCCCTCCGATGTCGAGCGACGAAACGAATGGCTCGAATACGCATGGCCTATTACGGTCGGGAATAACGTATGGATCTGCGGAGGAGTTACCATCACTCCGGGTGTAACCATAGGAGACAATAGTATCATTGCTGCCGGGAGTGTCGTCACAAACGATATTCCGTCCAACGTCATCGCCGGAGGAAATCCTTGTCGGGTTATACGCACCATAACCGAGAAAGACAAGCTCCGGTCATTCAGTTGGGAAGAAAAAAAGCCAAAAAACAAGTTAAACCCGCATGACGGAAACTCATTCGTCTTGCCCTCGTACCGATTATTATCGCTCCACTTTAATTGAAACGAAGGACGGAGCGATAATATCCACGGCTGGTCGGTTTCAAAATCGAAATCCGTCCTATTCATATAAATAGGACAAGGAATATCGAGCTTGTCTTTCATTTCCGTATCGGGGAATAATTTATATGGAATCGAACGCCGTTCCAATTTATCGAGAAACGAGTAGTTCCGGGTATACAGCTTCGCCTCTCCCGGCGAAGACTCCATCTTTTCCAACACATAATCTATCGTTTCCTTATACACGATATTCTTGACCGCTAAGCCAGACAAACAGATAAAAATGTCGGCAGAAAGCAACGAAAGAATCAGTATATGCAATCCACGGGAGAAACGGGTTTTCAGCCCGAACCGTTCGGCATAAAACAGCATAACGAACGGGAATAGATAGAAAAAGGCGACGTATCGAGCCCACCACCCCCGACGGAAGAATAACCAATGAGACGAGCAACCCGACAAGAACCGACAGATACCAACGCATACGACGAATATGCCCCGTACAAACAAACAAAACGATAGACAACAAAATCGCTTCGAAAAAGAATATACCGAATCCTCCGATTCGAACATCAGACGCGACCGACGATAATATGTCGATTTTAGAAATCCCGAACACATGTATGTCTTCGGACAGCATATCGTCGGAAGGATTAGAAGCCACCGATATTAAAGCCGCTTCGGCATTAGATTTCCCTCGTATCGCCGGCAATACCTGACAATCCATAATATCGACTTTACCATTCCCCGAAAGAGGATAAACAGGAGAACCGTGCTCTTTCCAATTAGTCAGATAGGGATTGTATGCACCAACACCAATCCCTAACAAAACAACGAGCGTACATACCGCAGTCAATCGAAAGGAATGTTTATAACGGCTTTTTCTCAACAATGCAAAGAAACAGATTCCTCCCCACAACACGACCCAAAAGAAAATATTGAATTTTATCGCCGGAATAAAGAACAATAACAATAAATCGATATGCAAAGCCCTTTGTATCCCTTTCACAAAAAAAAGAGATACATGTTAATAAGGAAAATAACCAAAAGCGTATAAAGAGTCCAATCTATATAATAGGTACACATCTGATTAATCACGACCGGATTGAGAGCAACCACCAAAGCAACCCATATGCGTAAATATTTATTCATCGTCGGCAAACAATAACATAAGAATAAATAGATATATACTATGGAAGAAAATACGAACCATAAATTCAATGCTTTACCGGCATCCAGATTCCCCATACAGGAAACAATCGTAGCTGCAATTGTTTCTATTCCTCTTGGATAATGCTCTACCCATAAAACAGTATATCCATCGATAGGAGTAGGGCTGCACGCAGAAGAATAGATCGGATTCCACCCGTTCACCAACTCCCGAATCGTACAAGCATGATACCATTGACCGTCGAACGACCGATCGTAAATACAAGCGGATAACCCAAGAGTAACCGACAGTACGACAAGCACGGCAACAGTCGTGGTCCACCTCACGCATCCCCGGATTCTCTTATCGGAACACTCCCATAAAACCGATATACATACAGCAATCGGAAAAATAAAACTATTTATTTGCAAACTTACCCATAAAGATAGCACGGCCAGCACATAACTGACCAAAGGTATCGCAATCAAGAGCCGGGCGAAAGACTCCATCGAAGCGGTTTTATCCGTTGAAAAACAGTGAAAGAATTTCATCTTTATGGATTCTGGCAATCGGTCATAAAATTTGTTTTATTTCAGAAAGGGAAGTAACGGTATAATCGGGTCGGGCTCCGGGAATAACGAGATTATCCCTGTTAAAATAAATAGTCTTCCAGCCGGCATTCATGGCTCCCAATATATCGGCATCGTAATTATCGCCGACAATCAATGTTTCGAAGCCTCTGCCCCCACAATCTGCAAAGCATAGTCGAACAAACGCCGGTCGGGTTTGGTAATACCTATTTCATCGGAAAGAATCAATCGTTTGAAATAATGAGAAATACCACCCGACTCCAATTTACGGGATTGAACCTCGGCAAAACCGTTGCTCAATATATACAAGGAATAGCCTCTTTCCGTAAGATAATCCAACAATTCGACCGCTCCCGGAACCAATGTCTTCTTCTGGGACAATACATCGAGGTAGCGATCGTTCAAGGCCATGATAAACTCCTTATCCTCGGACATTTTACTACCTGCATGCCGAAGCGGACGAGAAAACCGCTCGACTATCAAATAATCTTTCGTTATCCGATTGTGATGATACAACTCCCACAATTCGTGATTCGTCGCCATATACAACGACTTGAACCGGTCATAATCGGGAATCTCTTTTTTCAAAGCAAACTCATCGTAAACTTGCCGCAAAGACAACACGGAATTTGCCCTGAAATCCCATATTGTATCGTCCAAATCGATAAATAGAACCTTACATAGCAATTCAGACATACGTTTATTATTTGGCACAAAGATAACGCAAACAAAAGCCGAAACAAAAAAATTTGTTTCGGCTCACAAAATTTATTTTCACACCTCTATACACAGATATTCAAACTCTTCACATGAATCGATATTTTCATACGGTATCACATTCAGTCTTTCTCTACGATAGCCAATCCATTCCCGACAGCTCTGGGAGAACCATCGGAAGGACGATTACGAACAATAAACGAAGCCTTCGCCTTTTCATCTTCGTCCCGCAAAACCATTGTCGAGGAACCTCCCCGTCATAATTCACGGCATCATAGCTACCTATTCCCCACATAAAATCGGCCAATTCGTAAATATCCAAACCCTCGGCATAATTCGTTCGCCGGCCATCTACCACCACGACGTACAACGTTTGTTTGTCTTCCGACAGTCCTATTGCCGTACGGGGGTGTGTATCGCACAAATATGTACCTATACTGCTGATCCCGTCATTAAATACACCTCGTTTAATCAAACAGCCCAAACCGCCCAATGCTTGATAAATATCGGCTTTATGTTTGATAACATTGCTGGCAATATCGATATCCACCTTTCCGTCTTTTGTCATATAGACCGTAAATTCATGATTGGGATCTTGCCACCAATCGCTCAACGGATATCCGTCTTTCCAAAAAAGATGTTTCGGTTTAATTAAAGTCGTTTCACCTTTCGAGTCTTTTTCATACACCCAAAAACCACCGTTCACGGCAACATGTACCCGGCGTCCCGAATTTTCGAGATACTTCGTCTGTTCGGGAATCGTATTGACTTTTGTCGGCATGGTATTCACTTCACCGAACGGTGTAGTCGTCGCAATAGTCAATTTATTCACGTCGACTTCCGCCACATAAGCATGCTGGCGAGCCTTAGCCGTGTGAAAGTCAATCTCGGAAAATACCAATCCCGGATACCGCTCCTCTGTCGTCACCCGGTTTACTTTCACCACCAAATCGGTACGACTCAATATTTTCTTCACCAAGACCGAAGTCGTATCGGTCGTAACCGGGAACGAAGGGGTATTATCACCCTCTTTCGAAGGTTCGTCTTTCGATCCGCAAGCTACAAAACCGAATATCAAACCTATCAATAAAAGTTTGCTCCAATAATCTCTGCCTAACTTTATCATAATATACTTCAATTAATTATTTTTCAACACTTTGGTAAATTCTATACCACCCGACCTATCGTTGGTTTCCACCATATAAACACCGGCTGGCAAAATCGACACATCGACAGGTCGACCCGAAACCGCCTCTCCTTTCATTTGCAAACTCCCCGACAGATTATATATTGTATATCCAACTGTAAAACTATCAGAAATAACATAAAGGTTATCTTCCGAAACAAAAACTCTTATCGAATTCTGTTGTACATTAGGTTCCATGCCCGACTCTCCGGTATATTCATAAGCACCTATCATAGAGCCGGTAGTATTGCGTATTACGCCTCTCCCATCGACAGCCAGATTATCCGTATAAACTCCATTATCGTTTATGTCGATATAGAAAGTAGATTCCCTCAGAGCAGCAGCACTCAATACATTCAGGTTATTATTTCCGCATGCAACGGACTTCACTTTTTACAGTAGGTACAAATCCCCCATTATCGGATAACAGCAAGGATAATTTTCCATCGACGATTTCACTATCCAACACTTTCTGCAAATCCTGTACACAACGGTCATAATTGCGACATACCATATCGGTAGATTTTGCCGTAATATTCATTCTATCTGCTCCACCATACAAATTATATGTAGAGTTTTGTAAGGAGGCCGACTCTCCTAAATAGACTTCCCCCGCAGCGGCAGCCGAAGAAAAATTACCGGCGATTATGTTATTTACCAATCTCACCTTTCCCGAAATCACATGTACGGCAGAACCGTTGAAATTGACCGAAGGAACTCCGCTCGTCGTATAACACGAATCGGTATTGCCGACAATCGTATTATTCACCAAATTCAAACTTCCCGACCCCGACTTAAAATAAATAGCGCTACCTCCATTGGTTTTATCGGAAAGCGAACTGCTTTTCGCAGTCAACCGATTATTGACGAATGTATTATTGACAAATGTACTTACCATATACTCCGACTCGCCCATCTGCGTATAAACCCCGTTCCGACTACTGACATTATCGGCTATCGTATTCCCCGACAACAAGGAAAAAATCACACCGTCCGAATATCCCGAACTACCTTGTGTCGCTCGATTCTGCACGAAATAGGAATCAGATATATGCGACCGCCAACCCGGAGAAGCCAAATAAAATGCTCCACCCTGAGAATCGGATTGATTTCGAGCAAACATCGTCCGATTTATATTCAAATTTCCCCCGGAATATATAGCACCTCCATACGCCAAAGCATAATTATCACACAACTCCACATCTTTCAAGATGAGGTCTATTCCTTTCGAATAAATAGCGGCTCCGCTATTGAAGCCGGTCACATCGGCATATCCCCGGTCAACTTCAAACCGTCGAGTTCCACAAAACAAGAATCGGCAACGGTCATTATACGATAGACATTATCCTCCACGCCCGATGCAATACGACCCGACTCATCGGTCACATCGTTCCGGTTCAAATCTCCCGACAATTCCGTTTTCCCGACTACCGAAGAAAAACTCTCGTCATATCCGCCATGAATACGAACGCTCTTATACACGTTTACCGTCGCTTGCCGACCTGCATGCGACGATGTTTCCACCGGATAGAAAACGCCTTCTGTCATAAAAATAGTATCTTGTTTCGAAGCGACATCGATAGCCTCCTGCAAATTATTGAACGGGGCGTTTTTCGAACCATCGGGAACAGCCGACGGAGTCGTGCTCACATACCACTTGCCCCGCTCCAAATTATCTTTAAATGTGCAAGTAATCAAAATGGGTAAATGATCGGAAGGCGTAATTCCTCTCCCGAAGTCTTCTGTAATCGTCTCGTAAGAAAGCACATTCACCCGCTCGCAAAACACATAGTCTATGGGTTCTCCACCCGTAACGGCAGGATTCCACTGTGCAAACGTAGTACCCGGTCCAACCGGAGCCGTCTGCGTCACCTTGCGACTATCGTCTAAATAAGCGTTGAATGTGTTATACATCGCTTTCTCCGAATAATAGGCATTGAAGTCACCCACGATAATAGCGGGATAACCGTCTGCTATTTCCTGCATTTTCTGCACATTGATCCGCGCCCCTTCGGCACGTGCAAGTACGCCCTTATGGTCGAGGTGCGTGGAGAAATAGAAAAATACATCGCCGGTCGTCTTGTCCTGTAATTTCACCCACACGGTATTCCGGCGTACCGCCGTATCCCACGACAAATCCGGAGCCGCAGGGTTCGATGTCAAAAATATTGACCCTTATCCAGCAAAGTAAACTTCCCGGCCTTGTATACGATAGTCGTATGCGTACCGCTCGTCTCGGAAATCGCTCCCCAAGAATGAGTCGCATAATCGTCGCCCAACAATTCCTCCAATTGAGGCAACATCTTGATGCTGTTCTCTTGTAAGCCCACCACATCGAAATCATGCTCCACAATATTTCTAACCACATATTCTTTCCGCACATTCCAATCTTTATCTCCCGTATCGGCCGCATTTCCCCTCGGATATTATACGACCCCATTCTATACACAGGCGAAGCCGAAAGCCCGGCTATCATGCCAAAGAATACCACCGATAATAAAAATCTGCTTTTCATATTCAAAATAACTATCTGTTTATCCATATTTTTTTGCGAGAACACTTTGCCTTCGGTCACTATCCTCACTATATACATACCTATTCCCGGAGCCGATATATGATTGCTGTTTTCGGTCAAAGAGACCAAACACCCCGAAACATTATACAACTCGACCCGATCAACCGCCTTACCCAGCAATATCGTCCGCCCCGATACAGACAAATCCAAAGACTTACCTTCTATCGTCTGAACGTCCGAAGCATTTTCATTATAATAATTATAAACCAATTCCACGGCCGGAATATCTATCCGATAATTTTGCCCCAACGTATTTATATCCATACCCAATGTAAAATGCGAGAGCACCAATGGATAATTCGCGATATCGAAAACATCGCCTAAAACATCGGGGAAAGCTATATCGCATATATTCTCTTTATTCGCTTCGGGAATCGGTAAATCGACTGCGACTGTCTTTTTCGACGGAAGTTTCAATGTACAAGAAAACGTCTTAACCTTCGCTTCTCCCGGATTTATATGAATCCGTAATGTATCGGGCAGACTATACAGAGGAATATCCCCTGCCAAAGAAATCGTTTTCGCCGAAGTACTGTTATATAAAAACGATATTTGTAACCCCTCTTTCTCGGAATTAGTTACCGACGTATTTTTAAACCCGGCCGAGGTTGTGAAAGAAACTTTCAGCCAATCGGGAGTTCCGTCATTTATATTCAATACATGTTTCAAGGGCTCCTGCACTTTCACTTTCAGAGTATCCGACACTCCTGATATAGAGCCACATATCTCGGCCATTCCGTTTTGCAAGCCTTTCAAAACGCCATTCTCCACAAAAGCTACATGCTCGTCCGAACTGCTCCACGAAAGCGCACTCGGATTAAGAGGCACTACCTCGCCGGTACTTTTCGTCATCGACACTTCCACCGGATACTCATAATGACAATCGCTCACAACCGAATCCAATCTGAAAACAATATTATCTATATCCTCTTTCACCACGACCTCCATTTCACAAGTATATCCGGCCGGTGTACGAGCATAAATTTTACCCAAACCTATACCGTCGGCAACAAAAGTCTTACCATCGGCTTTTACATATCCTATCTGTTCGTCACAAGTAATCGTATAATTAGACATTTCCGTATTTATCAACAGTCCATAGGCATTATACCCGTAAACGGTCGGACTATATTCCTCTCCTTTGGATATGACATGCGGAGGTGTCGCAAAATCTATTCCCCCGACAAACGAAGATGCAGGTGCTGTGGAAACCACGAATACACCATCGCCGACCTTACGCTGCACACCTTTGGAGCTGGGATAGTTCCTTACCCCCAGCATACTGGTATACAATGTGCTCGAACCTCCTCCATCTAAATTCAGGGCCTCATCGGCTCCGGCATATCGCATCAAGTCGGCCAATTCCCGGGTACGAATGCCTCGCGAAATTTCGGTACGACCATCGCAGACCAACATAATCAATTTCTTCTTATCCTTACTGTACCCGATTGAAGTACGGGGATGCCACTCTATGGCATCAGCTCGCTCCCCCTTCCGTATTCAATACCTCCCCGTTTCCCAATATCTTGGGATTACCGGTAGTCAGATGCTCCACCATAACGGTCTCGCCATCAAACGACATAGGTAAATTCACCTCTACTTCGTCCCCGTCATTCAAACTTTGAATAAAAGGCCCTGCCAAGCCTTTTCCGCTAATTACGTACCCACCGTCGGGAATCGCCATATTGGTCCCTCTCGCCCATGCACCTTTCACGGTCATCTTACAAGGCTTCCCGGGCACTAAGCGTTCTCCTGCTTTCGGCATCAATGCGACCTCATAATACATCGGGAAAGAACTACCTGTCACCTGCGTCACTTGCCCCGGCATTTTATCGGTATAGAGAATAATTTTATTGTTTCCGGCGTTAACATTTACTCCCGATATCTCATACGAATCGGTAGCCGTAGTAATCGTCCCGGTAAAATCGACCGAAGCATTGCTAAGGTTCGGTACTTTATCGGACGTAATTCCAAAATGACGGCATATCGCCGATGTAGATGTCCTATAAATTTCACCTTCGGCGACCGACGCATGATGCGGCCTACCGACAATACTGGTTTTTCCGTCGTTCGCAGTTCCCGACATCGCAAAAAAACCACCGTTGATTCCCGCAAAATAAAAACTTTCGCCCTCCACACTATGACTTTCCGCCATCTGTGTAACAGTTTGAGCACCGGCTAAATGATCCGTAGCGCACACTGTTCTTATATCCACATAAGGATCGGTAAGATCTACCGTCAAATAAAAAACCGTCAATGTCGTATCGGGCCCTGTCAATAACAACGATGTCTGCGTAGTCCCGGGACCTATTTTAGCATGAAACGTAGTATCTACCCGATAGTCCGTATTCCAAACTTTCCACGTAACGGAAGCATATGAATTGCATACCGTTAACCATAAAACCAACCATAAATAAATTTTCAATTTCATAGTACGACATCAAACTTATTATTAAGAAAAAAGGTAATGAGAATGTGAAAATATGCTGCCGGAAAGGACTCCGGCAGCATACCAGATGAAAAAACTACTTAATTGAGATGTTATTTAATCACTTTGAATGCCTGTCCGCTCACGGTCATAATATAAACACCCTTAGCAGCAGAGGACAAATCGATTACTTCATTAGCCGGTACAACTTTCACGACATTACCGCTCAAATTATAAACCGTCACGTCGGTATCTGCCCCATTCACTTGGAATATACCGTTACCCAACGTGCTTACCGAAACCTTGCTAACATTCGTCAGGTCTGTAATACCCGATGTAGCATCACCGTCATAAGCTCCCACACAAGTAGTAGCAGCGCGTTTGTAACCGCGTTGGTCGACGGTCAAATCGATATTCTCCGGCAAGCTCCATTCGGTTTTTAAAGCGTTCAGTTCATCGAGAGTCAAACTCGACATACGGGTAGCCGGAACCAGCGTTTGTGTATTTCCCCCATTATCACCGAAAGTAGTCTCTCCGAATACATCGGCATAGGTATATGTTTCCTTGTCGTTGCCACTCAGATACAAAAGTGATGTCGCTTGAATTTCGGGAGTTTGCGTACGATCTCTCGGAGTAGCCCAAGTGGTACAATACCATGCCGTACCCGAAATATTATAACCGCCACTGTTCCATGTGCCCGGACGAGTAGCACTATTACGGCTCAATAATATAGCAGGATTAGAAGGTGCGGATTCGCCTAAAACAGCATTCACAATATAATTATTCGCCATATAATTGTATCCGCCATAGCTCATTACCCCCAAACCGCGACCTACATCCTTTGTAGTATTGTTATTACCAGCAACCGTACGAGCTTCTTGTTCAGCGGTATAATCTTTATTAGCAATTGTATTGGAAATCATATACATCGTCGTTCCGGGATAGCCCATTACAACACCGAATCCTTCGGTATAGTTATCGGCCACCAAACTGTTCACCAAATAGAGGCGGACACGCTCGTCACTGCTACCCAAAAAGATCGCCGATCCGCGAAGTTTATTGGTATAAGCCGGTTTACCGTCTTCACCACATTCAGATTCAGGATAATAGTCGGTCGTAAAATAATTATCGGTAAACTGACAGCGTTGAACCACGGCTTGCGTCAGATATTCATCTCCTGCATAAGTCGAGCTTGTAAACAATCCTAAGGCAGTACCCTTCTCACTAGAAAAGTTTTCTGAAAAAAACACAATCAGAGACATTTGCATCAGAAGCAATAAGTGTCAAACCAGATGTTCCGATAAAGGCGGCTCCATTTTGAATAAAGTTACACCATTGCATATCCAAATCGGTATTGAATACCATCACCGCCCCTTTATAATTACTGGCGCTATCGTAGTTGCGGAAAGCGTGTTTGAATGTGAATCCTTTTACGGTAATATTCAATCTCGTTTTCGTATCCACCCCGTCTATTTCCTCACGTCTCTGCATATACCACAAGTGAGTACGGTTACCGGGAACAGCTGCTACATCGCTCTCGATAGCCCCTGAAATGACAGTTTCATAAGGAGAAGGATACGTAATATCTGTATTCGTACCCGTACTGGCAGGGTCAAAACCGCCCAAAAGAGTCACACTTCGATTAATAGCTAAATATTTGTCGAAATCGGGAGAGGACAATTTATACACTCCACCGGCAAAACAAAAGACATCGCCATCGGCAAAGTTTCCTTGTTCCATATTCTCGGCAAAATAGTCATAACTAATCGCTTGTTCCCACGACGAACCGTCCGTGTCGTCAGAACCGTCAACTTTTATAAAATACGTCGTGGCAAACGCACTGGGTGCTGTCGCCAACATAAACCCTGCAACAAGCAGGCAAGAAGTCAATTTTCTTTTCATAACCACTTTTTTTAGATTAGATTATTGGTAAATATTTATTTTTAGCAAGGAGAACAGAGATAGTCACCTCCATTCTCCCCAAAATAGCTTAATAAGACAAGCCGTCTTCCCAACCCGGGTTTTGAGTCAAACTATGATTCAATGAACGTTCGTCGGTCGGTATCGGCCACAGATAATCACGTTCCTCATTCCAAGTCCGTTTCACATCTTTGTGAGGCCACATATATCCTTCGGTGTCGTTGGTCAGGAAGAAATCCACACCCAATTTATATTTGGTCAATCCCAAACCCGACGGAGCCTGATCCTTGTAAATAGCTGTTTCCATTTTTCCGTCTCCGTTCAAGTCGTACTTACCTTCTCCCGGGGAAATAGACCCCATGATACTCGTTGGTAAGCTGTTTACCCTCTTTCCAACGAATCATATCGAACAAACGGAAACCTTCGAGACAAAGCTCTACCGTACGTTCGCGGCGTATTTCCAAAATCACACCGGTCATCGCACTTTTCGTCACATTGGGATAACCGGTCACATCGGCCATCAAATAAGGATCTGGATTGGCATTCGCCTCGTCCATATCGATATGAGCATCTCCCATTCCTGCCCGATCACGTAACAGATTGACCGAAATATCCAAATCGTCCTGCGTCAACGTTCCCAATTCAGCCTTAGCTTCGGCATAGTTCAGATAAACTTCCGCCAAACGGAACAACGGGAAATACATCGGCGATTTGTTGGATTGGTCGTATTGCGGCTCCATCACATATTTGATGTATTGATAACCGGTCAACGTATATTTAGACAAGGTATTGATCATCTCCTTCGTCGTACCTTTCTGTACGTAACCGGGAGTCAGAATCGTCTGAGACAAACGGGGATCGCGACCGGTCACTTCAGCTACAAACTCATTCTTTTTCATGCCCGGGCTTATCGGTGTAACGAGAACCGTCGGCCATCAAATAATGATCTACGAAACGTTTGGTGAACGATACCCGTTGATTACCCGTCATCGAATTGCACTGAGAATTATGCAAGACTGAAAGCTCCGTACTGTAACGACGTCCCAAGATGATTTCCTCGGCAGGAGCATCGAGCCGTGCGAACAAATCGCGATACGGAGTAGAACCTGTCTTATAAAGCGAGAATCCTCCTTTTTGAATCAATTCCAACGAAGCGGCAGCCGATTGTTTCAGCATTTCTTCCCAATCGCCCAAATTGTGATATTTACGGAACGTTCCTTCGAACAATGCAGCGCGGGATTTCAATGCCAAAGCCGTCCATTTGTTCACTTCATACGGAGTCTTCGTCTCGGGCAACATAGATATCGCTTGATCCAGATCTTCCATTACCTTTTGCATCACATATTTACGAGAATCACGGGGTTTATACAACAGTTCATTATCCTTTGACCCGATTACTTCGTCGTAATAAGGCACATCGCCGTAACGCTGTACTTTCGTGAAATAGAAGTAAGCGCGCATAAAATGGGAGAAACCATCGTAATGATTACGTGCGTTTACATCGTCACAATTTTTACACCATTGGAAATACGTATTTATGACACGTAAATCCTCCCAATCCCATGCTTTTTCGGTACCGGGAGTACGATTACCTAAAATCTCGTTATCCAAGATATTTTTGATGACATCGTCGGCACAGATGTCATTCAAATCATCGGCTCCGGGAAGCATACCATAATAGGAATTCGTCCACAGACGCAACTCCTCTTCGCTCGAAAAATAATTTTCGGGAGCCATCGTATCCTCGGGGATCAAGTCCAAATCGGTACAACCCATCAAAGCAGCCCCGGTCAACGTACAGAATATATATAAATACTTTTTCATTGTCGTTCTGTTTTTAATCGTTAAAATGTAATGTCCACACCCACCGAGAAATTTCTCGAATAGTTATAAGCCATACCCGTGTTACCGTTTCCTCCGGCAGCTTCCGGATCGATATACTTGGTATATTTTTTCATCGGCGACCAGTACCAAAGGTTCTCACCGGTAAAATAGACACGCAGTTTGGTAAAGACCTTTTTCAAAACCGGCAATGTATAACCCACTGTGAGATTCTTTAACCGGATATACGATGCATCCTGCAAATAACGGTCATTATTTACACCCAACTGACTATCGGCGAAAGTCTGATAACCGCGGAAACGAGGTAAATACCCACCGGGATTCTCTTCGGACCAGCATTGATCCATAAAGTTCTCGGGAATAAAGCTCGTGAATGCCCGAGCATAAGGTCCCCAGAAGCCGGTGGAGAGATGACTTGGATACCAATCTCTCTTACCTACCCCTGGAAGAAGACACCTAAATCGAAACCATTCCAGTCGGCCCCTAAACGAAAACTATAATTATAACGAGGTGTCTCGTTACCGATAATCTCTCTATCACCCGGATCATATACTGTATCATCACCTTTATTGATCACATTATTATTGTCCAAATCACGGAATTTCAAATCGCCGGCACGATAATAAGGTTCCACTTTATCCGATAAAATACGGGCATTTACGAAATCTTGATTGATTTTCGATGTATATTCGGTAGCCTCCTCGTCCGAGGCAAACAACCCATCTATCCGATAGCCCCAAATTTCACCCAAAACCATACCTTCATAATAGTCGGTAAGCAATTTTTCAGGATTGTTATACTTCGTAATGACCGTTTTGTTATCGCCCAAAGAGGCAGACACCGTATAATTAAACCGTTTCCCCATCAAAGCGAACGAATCGTTCCAATTCAATGAAAGTTCCCAACCCTTAGTGCGCAAATCGGCACAATTTTCTTTGGGTTCCTTAGCACCGAAAACGCTCGGCAACACATACGACTTAGCCAACATACCCTCGGTATCCCGAATAAAATAATCGCCCGTAAAATTCAATCGGCTATTGAGGAACGACATATCCAAACCTATATTCCATGTAGCGATCGTCTCCCATGTAAGATAACTGGTCTTAGGATCGCTTGGATAAGCATATTGCAATTTGCTCGTCCCATCGAGCGTATAATTCAAAGTTCCACCTGTATTGATCTCCTCTAAATAAGCATACTCATCGACACCATGCTGATTGGCCAATTTACCATAAGAAAGACGTATTTTCGTATTATCCACTACGTCTCTAATAGGTTCCCAAAAATTCTCCTCGCTGATACGCCAACCGGCAGAAGCAGAAGGGACGAACACCCAACGGTGATCGCTACGGAAACGGGAAGTGCCATCGTAACGGGCACTCACTTCCAACAGATAACGGTTCTTATAATCGTAGTTCACCCGACCGAAAAAGCCACTGTTACGCCATTCCGAAATTGTCTGACTTCGGGTTATATCCCCTGTCGCATTGGCAAAACTCGACAAATTCTCACTCAACAGATTCAACTGTTCCAACCTCAGATAAGTATCTCGTGCACCTCGATATTGATAACCAGCCAATGCCGTAAAATTATGCGCCTTGTTCCATGTATGAGTATAAGTTCCATACACATTCAAATTGTGCTCGTTCGTCTCATAATGATTTTCCCGATAATAATCCTTGAAGTTACCGGTAACAATTGTTTTTTTCCTCACCCTGCTTATTGGAATAGTGCAAATTATGGTTCCGAACTTTATTCAATCGCCCACGATACTTATAACTATAATCTACCGTCAATACCAAATCCTTGAAAATATCAATATCAAAACGATTTCCTATAATTATATACTTTTGATTGTTAGCATGGCGCGCGCGATTGTCCACCAAATAGGGAGGGGTTCCATTAATGGTAGTATTGGCATGTGTCTCGGCATAAATAGCCTTACCTTTCGGGAGTCTTGGCAGGCCATGATGCCATCAAAGTTTTATCCACTTCCATCAACGTATTGTCTATGGTCGACAAACCGCTGTATTTATACGAAGAAGAGAAAAAGTTCATATTAGTCGAATAGCGTAACCACGGCTTGATTTTCACATCGAGTTTCGCTCTTGTAGAATAAGTGTCATAAGTATCTGGGTTGATATTGAAAATACCCTCCTCGCGATTATAACGACCACTTACATAATACTTCACCTTATCGTTACCGCCTCTCACCGAAAGGTTATATTCCTGCTGGGGACGAGTTTTACGGAACAGATAATTGTACCAGTCGAAGTTGGCATAATAGCGGTATGAACCGTCGTCCTGCAAAACGATCCACGGACGATCGGGATGCTCAGTCTTGTCGTTGCGACGCTCATACAGCATTTGCATTTCCTCTTCGGTATAATTGGTAAAATTGGTCGCATATTGCGAATAATAGGCCTTATCGACCAAACTTACCTGATCGTAGCCCGTAGTCATATAATCGGTCGATGTCGTGTTTTGCGACCAACCGAAACGTCCGTTAAAACTTATACTGGCCTTTCCGGCAGCATCCGAGCCTGTCTTAGTGGTAATCAAAATCACACCTTTCGAAGCCGTCGCACCGTAAATAGAAGCTGCCGAAGCATCTTTCAAAATAGAAACTGACTCGATATCGTTGGGATTGACCATATTCAACTCGGTCACTACTCCATCGACCATAATCAGCGGTGTGTTTGATGTCGATATAGACGATTCACCACGAATATTCAAATCATATCCACTGCTGGAACGACCGGAAGACATCTTCAAATTCATCGAAGGATCGGCTCCCTGCAATGCCATAGCGACGTTACTTACCGGACGAGCATTGATTTCTTTGGCACTGATGGTTCCCACAGCTCCGGTCAAATTGACTTTTTTCTGCGTACCATACCCCACTACAACCACTTCATTCAGTAATTGATTGGCTTCTTTTAATTTAACCAGAACAAAGTTTTTTCCATTTACAGGAATACTTTGTTTTCATAACCGACATACGAAACCTCCAACGTTGCATTAGCAGGTATGTCTTTCATAGTAAAAGCACCGTCGGCATCGGTCGAACGACCGATAGAGGTACCCGAAACTTTAACAACAGCCCCGATAATCGGTTGGTCATATTCATCTAAGACCCTACCAGTCAACTGATTGCTGGCTCCTACGGACTGTGCGAACATCTGGAAACCAGACATAAAGGCGATAATCAAGAGTAAACAAGACCATCTCCTGTGCAGTGTGTTCGTTAGTAAATTCATAATTTTTTTGATTTATGGTTCTTATTAAATTAGAAGTTTCTATATATTATTATAAGGAATGAAAAATTCATTCCTTTAACAAGCTATCTTTTTTAACTATTTACAAACGATTCTCCTTACAAAACAACATTAACACAACAGTTACGGCACAAGCGGATAGCAACAGAATAAAACCTCCGTCCCAACCGAAATGCTCGAAAATATATCCCATACCGATATTGGCAAACACGGCCGATCCCAGCAAATAGCCGAACAACCCCGTGAAACCGGCAGCCGTACCAGCCGCTTTTTTAGGAACCAAATCCAAAGCCGAGACTCCTATCAACATTACCGGACCGTAAATGAGAAATCCTATCGCAGCCATAGCTACATTGGTTACCATCGCCGAAGCACTATTCCAATAAATATAAACCGCCAGCATAACCAGCAACATATAAATAATAGTCACCGGACCACGACGGCCTTTAAAAACTTTATCGGAAAGCCAACCACAAAGTATAGTTCCGAAAATACCGGCTATTTCGAACGCAAAATACGACCAACTGCTATTCGCCAAATCCATGTGCTTCACCTGTTCGAGATACATCGGCGCCCAATCTAACACACCATAACGTACAAAATAGATAAACGCATTGGCAAAAGCGATAATCCACAAAAGCTTATTATTGAAAACATGCCCGAACAGAATTTCTTTGGTAGAGAGTTCCTTTTCCTGTTCGGCGGAATATGCCTGAGTACACTCTTCCGGCTTATACAGTTCGATAGGCGGTAATCCACAGGATTGAGGCGTATCACGCACCAGTAAATAGGCAATTACAGCAATGACTACGGCAACCATAGCCGGGAAATAGAAAGCTCCGCCCCAGACTCCGAAAATGGTAATACCGAAAACCGCCAAAGGAGCCATAAGAGCTCCACCGACATTATGAGCGATATTCCATATAGACATCTTTACGCCTCGTTCCCGGACAGAAAACCAGTGAACCATCACCCGGCCACACGGAGGCCAACCCATACCTTGCACCCAACCATTTACAAATAAGATGCAGAACATAAGCATGATAGAAAGCGAACTGACCGTCCACGGGATAAGACCCATAACAGTCATAATCACTGCCGAAGCTATCAATCCCAAAGGTATGAACACACGAGCATTGCTATGGTCGGAAACTGTACCCATCACGAACTTACTGATACCATAAGCTATCGAAACGGCAGACAAAGCCCAACCTAAATCGGCCTTATCGAAGCCCATCTGTTCGAGTGCAGGCATGGCAATCGAAAAATTTTTACGTACCAGATAATAACCTGCATACCCGATAAATATACCGAGAAAGACCTGTAATCTTAACTTCTTATACTCCTTGTCCACCCGTTCTTTGGGAAGCGGATCGATAACCGGAGCCGGTTGGAATAACTTCAACATACACTATCCTCTCTCTAAAAAGTCAGGCTAAAATATAATTTTTTGCCAGATTGGTAAAATTTTTAACTTGTTCCGTTTCCCAATTTTTATCTTTTCCCATTTCACGAGCCATAATAGCCGCTACACGAGGAGCCATTTCCATAGCAGCCCGAGCATCCATAAAGAGCGCCCGAACACGTCGTGCCAATACATCTTCCACCGTTTGAGCCATCTCCTCCCGCACAGCCCAAATAACATGAGCTACCCGGAAAGTATATCCGATATGAAGCAACTCGCCCAACGAGGCATCGTTTTCTATCAATGCTGCGATTTGGTCGGCATCGCTACCGTACACGTAATCCCAAACCGAACGGTCCACTTCTTCCCGGTAACCATGTAATTGCATTTTACGAGTCACACAGGCTCTCGGTTCCAAACCGATCAAAGCAGCTACTTTATTCACCGCTTCTTCGGCCATTTGACGATAAGTGGTCCATTTCCCTCCGGTTATCGTAAGCATTCCCGAATCGGAAACATATATTTTATGATTCCGTGAAATTTCTTTGGTCTTTTTTTGGAATCGCTATGCGTAGGAGCAGCCAACGGACGCAATCCGGCGAACACAGACAATACATCGCTGCGTTTCGGTTTACGAGTCAGATACTGTCCCGCCTGATCGAGAATAAAATCTATCTCCTCGTCCAGAGGCTTCGGTTCTAATGAATTTTCATTCAATGGCGTATCGGTAGTTCCCAATACGGCCTTTCCATGCCACGGTACACCGAACAATACTCGTCCGTCCCTTGTCTTCGGTATCATCAAAGCCGAATTTCCTCCCAAGAAAGCGGCATCGACTACAATATGCACTCCTTGACTGGGACGTACTTTCTTGCGACTCTCCGGCTTATCCATTTGCATGATATCGTCCACATAAACACCGGTAGCGTTCACTACCCCTTTTACATTTACTTCATACGTTCCGCCTTCGAGAGTATCTTCCAAAGCCGCCCCGCAAATCTTCCCGGAATCATTCTTAATCAAAGACGTTACTTTCATATAATTGATGCATATCGCACCGTGGTCATGAGCACTCTGCATCAATGTAATCGCCATTCTCGAATCGTCGAATTGCCCGTCGTGGTAAACCACGCCTCCACGCAAATGATCGTGCAGCAATCCCGGCAACTCCTTCAAGGTCTGTTTCTTGGACAAAGGCAAAGACCGTCCCAGGCCCAATCGCCCGGCCAACAAATCGTAGCAACACAACCCGATGGTATAAAAAGGACGTTCCCACCAACGATAGTTGCCGATAATGAAACGCATATCCTTTACCAAATGGGGGCATTGCGCCATAAGCGACCACGCTCATGCAACGCTTCCACAACCATAGATACATCACCTTGTTGCAAATAGCGAACCCCTCCATGTACCAGCTTCGTGCTTCGACTCGAAGTCGCTTTTGCAAAATCATGTTGTTCTACCAATAGGACACGGTATCCCCGGCTCGAAGCATCCACAGCCACACCCAAGCCCGTAGCACCGCCACCTATTATCAATAAATCCCATGGTCTCTTTTCTTCGGCCATCTGTTTTATCAAGCCTTCACGTTTCATTTTCTTATCTTTCGATTTTTGATTTCTTATTAAATCTTGCGATTACTTTCTTTTTATGTGACAAAGAAAATAAAAAAGCAAGTATAAACCAAGAAAAATGTAAAAATTTTTCGTTTCGTTTTCTTTTCAATAATATTTCATTTCGTTTTCAAAATAAATTCTCAATATTATTTGTGCATTATTCAAATAAATTTTACATTTGTATGGAACAAATATTATAATATTATTATGCTTAGTATAGCCGAAAGACACAAACACATTCTTGACAAGCTCAATGCGCAAGGGTTCGTGAAAGTTTTAGATATCGCCCGCGAATTGACGTGACACCTGTAACGATACGAAAAGACTTGAAATTACTGGAAGAAAAGAAATTGCTATTTCGTACACATGGAAGCGCCAGTCCGGTAAACCCTCACACGGCAGATATCAATATACATATTAAAGAGCGAATAAACAGCGATGCCAAACGGCGTATCGCCCATACAGCCATTCGTCTGCTCGATCCGAACGACTCGATTATCGTCGCCTCGGGAAGCACAGTCTATGCATTCGCCGAAGAAATTACAGACGATCTAAACCTGACAGTCGTCACGGCTTCGCTCAATGTCTCTACTTTGCTCAACCGTTTCGAGCACATTCATGTGATACAGCTCGGCGGAACATTGCGTAAAAGTTCTTTCTCGGTCATCGGCGATTTAGCCGCACAGGCATTCGACAATCTTACTTGTTCCAAACTATTTATGGGAGTAGACGGTATAGACCTCGATTTCGGGCTGACGACCTCGAACATAGACGAAGCCCGGCTCAACCAACGTATGATCGCAGCCTCACTACGAACGATCGTCCTTGCCGACTCTTCCAAATTCGGGAAAAGAGGATTCGGGAAAATCTGCACACTCGACCAAGTCGATGTCATCATCACCGACTCGGGTATTTCGCCATCGGTAGCGAAAAGCATAGAGGAAGCAGGAATAGAACTAATCATTGCATAAACCTCAAATCGAAAGGAAACAAAAGGGGCGGGAATGTTATTCCCGCCCCTTTTGTTTATCTCCGAATCTTAAATTCCATATTAACAAAGAAAAGACCTGCTTCACACGACGCAAGCAGGCCTTTCACCAACGATAAGTGTCGCCAACTCAAAAGCTATTTCACTACCACTTTCCCCTTAACTAAACTACTTCCTTCGATACGTATCATATAAACTCCCGATTCGAGCTCAAATTCCTCACTTTCCCCATAGGCTTTGCGGCTCGCTCTCTGACGCCCGAGCGTATCGTAAATACCTATACTTTCGCCACCTTGCAAATTAACGATTCGCAATTGTCGTTTTCCCGGGGAATAGAATGTAGGCTGCTGCATTTCATCGGAAAGAGTTTTAAAGGATAGAGAGAAACGTCCCGTTTCCATTGCTCGATCATCTACCGTAAAACTATACGGCGCATGTTTCAAGTCCACTTTCCGTCCCGTCGATCTATCGATAAGAACCACAACATCATAACGATCATATTCCGAATCTTCGGTCAACGATATTTCATAAATTCCCGATTCGCCGGTATAGATACCCACCGGAGTTTCCCCTTCGATATCGGCAGTTTGAGTATGAGCAAATCGGACTCCCTTTTCATTGTAGACATAAATCTGCGGAATCCTCGGGTCGAAACTCATCATTTTCAACGCATCGTTTCCCATGTCGAAATTCATGGGTTCTCCGTACACATTATCGGCAACAACCGATACATAGTCGCAACCCGCCGATAAATTACTCCCCGAAATTTTCAACTGTACACCGTGAGGAGCCGGCAACGTATTCAACGGGATAACAGGCTTGGCAAACAGAAGTTCCTCCGATTCCTTCACCGTAGCAGTCTGCGTGAATACCGCCGAGAAAGGAGCAATCGTGTTTCCTTCCCACGAATTTATCGAAACAAAACGGCTGGCCTCCGGGTCATAAGTATAGAGTATATGGTCGATACTCATTCTTTCGGTAGTATAAGAGCACAAATAAGGCACACCGAAAAGATTCCAACCCATATTCTCTTTATACGTAAAATGAGGACGGCCACCGACCAAAGTCTTCAAATTATGCTGTTTCAACAAAATGCTTTTCCCTTCTTCTGCCGATTCTTCATAAACAGGCAATGCCGATGAAGATTTCGAGAAACGCACAGTCACCGCATCCGAAGCAGAAGGAGTCGCCATGAGATAACCGACATTCGCGCCCATCTGGTTATTTTCAAACGCCCAATATTTACTATTCTGAGGAGCAACTACGCTATACAAATCTTCGGCTCGCTTAGCCCCGTCATACTCGTATAAATATAAACGGTTCTTGTCGTCCCCCGATTCATCTCCGGCCTGTATAGCCTCTACCGGTAAACCGTCTATCGTAACGCCGTTCAACATCGTACCGTTCCCGACTTCAAGAGAGAATGGCAGACTCACCATATCCCAAGAAGCTGTCGTATCATTAATAAGCGGTTTCAAATCACGCTCTATGGCCAGATTATAAAGCGATACAGCATGCTCTCCTGTCCGCAAACCCGCAGCATGGTGAAGCAACAAATAGGACGGAGCGAAATCTTTCGTAAGGGCATCGGTCAGCCGCACTTCACTTTCCTTGCCGACATAGACGACGCTTCCCGCATGAGGATAATAATTATCGCTCACGTTGACAACCTTCTGCGGAGTCGTATTCCAAGTTTCGAAACAACCGTAATCCGGGCGAATTACTTCACCTTCCCCATGAAACTTATCAGTAAACAGCCGCACATTACCCAGCACATCGCAATCGGTAGACAGATCGATAATATCGGTATATTCCTTACCATTCCTGATCTTAGGCACTGTATATCCACCGATAGTCGTCACTGGATTTCCTTCATGGTCTACACCTGTTTCCTGTAAAGCTCCTATTCCAAACAAGACTGCATCTTTCTGGTCGGATAGCTGATAACGCAAATGTGTATCATCGGTAATATAATCCCCGACATAAAGCGGACTATAAGCATTCCCCGACACCGAGGTCACCTCTCCGTTTATCGTATTGATTATCTTTCCCGTACCGCCGATTTGTGCTCCCTCGCCGGGGGCTGTCACATGAATGGCTGCCGCATGCTCGTCCAATACAACAGCGGCGCTGCCTTCTTTCACCGTATTGTCATGTACCAAAACATTGTAGAGCAACCCGTCCGTTTCCACCACAGCACCGTCGGGGTTCACATTATTATATATAACACTATTGACGATGGCAAACGAGTCGGCGACGATCACCGCCGGGCTGTTTTTGCTTCCCGTAATATGAAAGCCATTCAATTCCGCCCAATTCTCCACAATCGTCCCGGCGGCACGGTCATTGTCCGAACGCACGACAGGAACCCCTTCCGCCTCTACCGAAAGGATACTTTCCGGTGCATTCTTTTCCAACAAACCGGGACGTTGAGTCAGCTTCGTTTCGTTGGTTCCCCGGAATCCGCCATAAACTTTCACATTTGCCATCCACTGTAAAGTCGTAGGCAAAACGTAGTCTCCGCCGGCTACCCACACCGTACCATAAGTTCCGCTCTCTTCCGGGTCTCCCGAATAGTACGCCGAATAAATGGCTTCCTGTAAATCGCCCATAGCATCGTCCCAACTGGAACCCAATCCGAACCCGTTAGGCTTCACATATAAATTAGATAGAACAACCGTTGGTACTCATAAGCACCTATATCTATGCTGTTACCGGCTATACGACGATTGCCTCCGGCATCCACGAACATAACTCTCGCCAGCGAATCGCCGGGAGCCACAGGCTCTTCCACCGAACCGAACGGATAATACGCAAATAAATCGGTGTACCATTTATCGTTTTCCGCTTTATTATATGAGTCGCCTGTCATGTATCGATACCCCGTATTGATCAGTTTACGTCCCGGACGTATGTTATACTTTTTGTCCAACGGAGTCGCTTCATCGGGAGCTTCGAAACGGGGACCGTACGACATATCCTCATTGTCGGAACTTAATGTTTTATTGATATTGGCAGCCTTATCGCCCAATACGACACCTGCGGAACTATTCCAATAAACATATTCGGCATTCGGCTGCTCTGCCGTCGCATCGTCCACCTGAACGGCATTGCTGTACAGGGTCGCATTCTGCACATCTATCTGGTTGTTCAAATCTCCGACAGTAGGAACAGCCGAAGTATAATTCCTCCAAAATATATTGTTATAGATCTGCAAAGGTTCGGCGACAAGCGCTCCACGTGCGTACAATCCGCCTTTGGAGTTATCGGCTATCGTGTTGCTGACAATGTTGCCCGTCCCGTTCAAAGCAAGCCCCCAAGCCTTGTTGGAATGAAGCACGGTATTATATATATTGCCTTTATTCAGATACACAGCCGCACCTTTTTCTCCGGCAGCCGTATTATCGACAAACACGCTGTTCCGAATCGTCGTACTGCCATTGGCTGCATACACGGCCGCACCGGTCGAACCCTCGCCTGTCGCATCGGCCGCATTTCCACCGACAAAAGTAAAGCCCTCTATGTTTACAGGAGCCAACGCCCCGTTTTCTCCGGCCGTATCCATCGACTCGTCTATATAAACGAGGTGTTTCGAATCGTTTCGATTTCCTCTGATATAAGTCGGGTACAATATAGGATCACGCAAATTATCCATAGCGACATCGGTCCCCGTGATGTTGTTGGGATATCCGCCCCTCAATGTCAAACTCTTGGTCGAGTATTCCAGATTTCCCACATCGGGTTTCTCCAAAACGAACGAATAACCGCTTGTCCCGTCTTGCAGGAACGGCACATAGTCGCCCGAAGCAATCTTGATATATTTATCTTTTTATTGGGACTGAGCAACAGTACCTGAATAGCCTGATGAATGTTAGACGTAGCCCTTTCCCACGTTTCTCCGTTGTTTTCTTTATCCGAAACTGCTTCGGAACTCTTCACATACAGTATATTACCGCCGAAAGGAGTCAACGATACCGTTTCATATTCATAAGCCCCTATATCGATCGTCCCCTCTTTCCACTCTTTCACATCGATCATATCTACACCGTCTTTCTTAATAATGTGATATGTATCGGGCTCTTTGGTAATACGCCATTTACTGTTCAGCGTATCCGGCACATTCTCGCGTCCCAACACTTTCTGCACGGCATAATATCCCTTGCCGGAACCATCGAGTACGACAGGTTCCGTCGTAATTGTCGTACTCTTCACCGAGCCGTCGGGATTCATTTCGATAACCGTATTCAGTCGGCGTGTACCGCCATTCGTACCCCGGTTAACCAGCGTCGAGAGCGAAGGCAGAGAGAAATCGGCAGAAGCGAAATAATTTCCCGCTCCGGCATAATCGCTGGGAAATCCGAACCGAGGCCCCATAACCGCTTCATTAGCCCGATCCAGAAAGACCTCGAAATTTCCTGCATCTTCATCGACATCGGCTGCTGAAGTAATAATTTCCCAATGATCTGCATTGATACGTTCGGCATCGTCATTCCCCCAGATAACCGTATTGGTAAGATTATTACCGGCTGTCGAAGCCGAATAAACGGTACTACCCGATGTTACATCGCCCGACACATTCTCGGCATGGGCATTACGCACGATCGTATTGTTGATTAACTGCGATGTCGAACCGGATTCGGCATAATAGGCCGAGCCCGTCGATGCCGTATTGTTGTAAATCACCGTATTGACGATGAGCGACTTCCCGCCTTCCCGCAGATAGACCGCACCTCCCGATTTACCGGGAGCCTCGTTCCCGCCCAATATAGAACCATAGATCTCTATATCGCTGGCATACACGGCTCCTCCCCCGAAATCGGCCGTATTGAGCAACAATTGGCAATTGCGCAAAGCAATCGGAGCCAAAGCACATAAAGCCCCGCCTCCATGATCGGTACACGACGAGTTACCTTTTACCATCTTTATTCCATCGAGTACAACCCTGCGAGTAGCCTCCGAGTCTTCATAATAAGCCACATGCGAATTACCGGAACCGCCGCCTATATCGCCCGAAAGAATCGTTTCATTGGCGTACTCGAAATCTTCGAGCAAGCCGTTCCCGTTCCAATCTTGACGAGGTCGCTCGCTCAAAAATGCCTCCCCTTCGTAATACTGGTCCGATGAAGGCATAGCCTGAGTTTCTTCTTCCGTAACGATATTAATATCCAACTCCGAAACCGTATTCCCCGACTGATTCTTATTGTCTATCGTTATATCGCTAATTTCCACGGTATATGCAGCTTCTCCACCGAAATAAGGATGAACAGAGACGAGCGAAAGCATATCGCCATCGGACAATGTATTTTCCTCATCACTAATCTCTACGGAGGAAGCACCGTTATATACCAATCCGGTCTTTAAATCCACCGTCAGTTTGTACTCTCCATTACTAACTCCTCCATTTATAAGCAAAGACTTTCTTACACCGGCTGTCGAATATAACTGTATACGCAACCTGCCTTTCTCGTCCTCTTTGATCAAAGAGGTAAAATGTATCGTTGCATGCAAATACCGATTACTCGGGTTTGTTCTTTCGTATTTCACTGCCTGTGGAAAACGGAAATAAGCACCTAAGTATGAATTATAATAATCCCACCCAAAAAGCCATTGCCTCTCGTTTGTTAATACGACACCGTCGTTCCCCGAAACTGTAATAGATGCCCTCTTAGAACTTAGACAATAATGCATACCGTATGCTCCTGCCGAATTTCCGGCAGCATAATAATCGGAGACATTGGAAGAATATGTATTCGATTTTTCCGCTTGCGAAAGATTATTCAAGCTCACCGAGGCATCATAAGGAACACCCGTAGAAGTCTGATGAAGAATATCGGTATCGAGAATTTCCGTCGATACCGTCGTGGAATTCTTGCGATTATCGATCGTAGCGCTATACAACTTCACACCGGCCGGTAATCCCGAGACGCGAACAGCCTCGATGACCGGAGATGTCGCCCAATCGGTATTTCCGATAGCCAGATAGCGCAAATCGTAAATATACTCGGTGGTGCTGTCGGTAGCGATGACCGGCAATTCCAGCTCATGAGGGAGTTGGAAGCCATTGACCGTCACAACAGGAGATGACGGTGACTTCTCATCGGTCGTGAAATGCAAGAACCACGAAGAGGGTTCGTCCTCCAATGCCTTTACCTCTGGATAAAAGGTAATCTCTCCATCGCCGCCCAATGTATAGGAATAGTCTCCTTTGTTCCATACACCGGTGGCATCGACACGCTTCGAGGGTTCCACTTTAAACGATTCTATCCAACTCTCGTAATAAGGTAAGTTACTGCCCCGGAATCCTCCGTATATCGATGAATATCTGTTAAGAATAAAAGAAGTTCCCCAATTATCCTCTTTCACCGAAGTTTTCGGGTTATACGTTCCCTTCGAGACCCATATCTCGCACCGGCGAGTATCCTTATTCGGATCGTGTTCGAAATTGGCATCATTCCCGAAATAATCGAGAGCTTGCTGTATATCGCCCAAAGCGTTTCGCCAACTGCGGCCGTTCGCCAACCCCTGTGCCGTTTGCGACACATACAACCGGTAGATTCCGTCTGCCCCCTTTTCGGCTTCGGTATCTCCCGCAGGGTCGATAACAAATATCCCGTCATAAGCAAAAGCTCCTATCTCGAAATAATCCCGCAAAGAAGAATCCTCTTTATAAAAACGATTCGTTCCGAGCAAATCGAGTCGAGAAACATGCAATGCCTCCATGAGCGGAGAGCCCGGCTGCTCGGCTCCGATACCGGCACGAATCAACGCCGATACACGTTTCAAAGTAAAATCGAGATTATCGGGGTCGGTAAAACCGGGAGCATTCAAGCCCACTATGGTCGATGTATTCTCATTCGTACTCGTCAACGCCATGTTTCCGAAACCCACGACTTTGATACCTTCGACCGCACAATGATTAAAGATATAGTTTTGATACCGCACGCCCGTAAAGGTCGTATCGACCTGCTGGGACATGTTTCCGTATATATTTTTTCCGTTACCGGAATCGTTCATCCAGAATACAGAATTGATGATAATCGGCTTCACGCCTATCGATATACCACCACCGGAGCCATTGTTCACAGTCGTGTTATCGACCACCGTACAATTTACGACCATCGAAGAGTCGTAGGCATAAATACCTCCGCCATTGGCTCCCACGTTATTATAAACTATCGAACCGGTAATCCGGCCGCCCGGAGCTAAGTAAACTCCTCCACCCTTATCGGAAGCGGCACAGTTGAAAACGGCACAATTTTGCAACAATCCGTTCGACGTAACCTTAACGCCGCCACCCGACTGCCACTCGTCGTCAGACGGGTGATTGGCATTTCCATAAACGATATAAACACCGTTGAGCAAAGCTATTTCGGGGTTGGGATCGTCGTAATAAGCTGCACCCTCGGCAGGCATCGTGGCGTTGTCTTTATGCTGCTTCATACCGAACGTTACGACACGATAGGCGCTTTCTTCTGTCGAACTGCCGATCATACCGTTGAAAAAAGTCCTGTTCAAACGCATATTACGTCCGTCCACAGTCTCGTCGTCAGAGATTCCCGCAAACCCTCCATACACCTCTATCCCTGCCGGAATAATAAACGAAGCGGTACGAGGCTGATCGGGAAGAACGACATCGGTAGGATAATAAGTGCCTTTCGCAATCCTCACTTGAATGCGAGTAATATTTCTATATCGACCCGATGCGTACGTCTCCTTATTGTGAATAATATAACCTGCCCAGTTGAGAGCTTTTTGTAATTTCGCTTCGCAAGCGGCATTCGCCCACGACGAACCGTCTACCGTACCGTTAGCCGCCTTCGTCACATAAATGACTCCCACCTGTTCTCCGTCGATAGTCTTGATAGCGGGCATAATCGGCTCGCTTTGGTCTATTTCGTATGCCCCTATATCGATAGAACAGTCTTTGAAACGGTCGGTATAGTCCATATCGGTTTCGGGTAATGTAATCCCTTCGGGACTATTATTCCCGGCATTGATACAGGGTGAAGTGCCCTGTAAACGATAGTCGTTATTTTCTTTATTTCCCGACGAACGATCCACGAATTGCGGAACTTGATTGATAATGTTGTCTTGCGTCAAGTTAGCGCCAGAGACTCCCGATATAGAACCCGAGGGATAACAACAATGCGAAGTTCTCAACACTACATTGCTATGAGCCTGTACCTGAGACGAGCCCGAATTATTATAAATAATGGTATTGTAAATATTGGCCGCACCATCGGCAAACCAATAACCACAATAAATGGCTGCACCGCTACCGGAGTTGTCGGCAATCGTATTGTTATAAAAATCGGCTACTTCAATATAAACGGCCTGACCGTTGGAATTACCGCCAGATACGGAATTACCGGCAAACACGCAATTGTACAACGTACCGTAACGCATGTAAACACCACCGCCGTATTGTTCTCCGTAATCGCTCCCCAATGCCGGCATATCGTTATTGAAAAACGAACAATTGGAAAATGTTCCGTTGTTACAAAATGCACCTCCGCCGCGACTACGGGATGCTACATTATAATTGTTTCGGATAATACAGTTTTCGAGCCGTCCGTTTTTCCGCAAGGCTACCCCTGCACCGCCATCTTTTCCGTGACGTATTCGAGTTCGACCGTTTTGTATTATAAATCCGTCCCATATCGTCTCGATAACAAATGGATTCAACGCCACATTATTAGTCTCGGTCGAAGCCTGTCCCTGCGAACCCGCTTCCAAACGACCTCCGTCCTCATAATACGGGAAAGGCTGGGTAAGTACCCTACGAACTTTATTCGCATTATCGTATCGACTGTTCAATTCATAGAACTGACTCGTCGATCCACCGGCATCCATATCGAAATAAGGAGCATACCCATCGAGCGAAGTAACAGCATTCGCCTCGGCGGTTGTCATCGTCTGTATAATCGTATTGTAGACGCGGGGATTGCGCTCGTATTTCCCGGGTGTACCGGTCTTGGGAAATCCGCCGTACACTTGCACAGCATCCGCATAAAGAATCCCCCGACGGCTGGTATATTCGCCCTCGGCTACCCACACTTCGACCAAACCCGTCGTATCGACACCAACAGGTATTTGTACCGATGCGCTACGACCGTTCGTTTGATTGTATGTATAATCTGTATAATTCAATGTCTCATAAGCGATCCGACCGCTTCCGTCCTTTTCAACGATGCCTTGTATGCCTCGTTGACAGCATACTGCAAACCGGTAATATAGTCGGTAGCATCGCGGCTGTCGTATTCGATTTGATCATAAGGCAGACCGTCGTCGAATCCATACCACGCATTTCCATTGATAGCGTTCGCCCACGAAGAACCGTCTCCCGTACCGAAATAAGAGGTTTGAGGAGAAGAGGCCGTACCGGTAGGCCCGCTACGCACGTAAAGAACCGAACCGACAGGATTCAGACATGTAGCCTCATAAGCTCCTATATCGGGGGCTCCACCCACAGCGAAATTATGCCCCGTAATATCGGCATCAAGAACCAAATCAGGATCATCAACTATACTTTCGTCTCCGGCAATCACCAACGGTGATTCGCAAGTCGGCTCGAATCGTGCGGGACCGCCCAACGGCGTATCGTATCCAGACGAAACTGCGCCGACATTTCGGGTCGGATTGACAAAAGCCGGATACAACGGATCGCCCTGAACGACGCTTAACTGCATGTTCTCACTCCACAGATTCCATTCTTCCGGAGCATTCTGGATAGCATTGTTACGAATATCGAGCATAGTGGCCGCCCCTGTAATTTGTACGTCTTCGGGAGCGATAGTCCCGGTCGAAGTATTTCCCCACAAAACCGAGTTATAAAGTCTCAACGATCCGTTCACCGCACAAATGCCCGGGGCATTGTTATGTATAATCGTGCAGTGATTGAGACGAGCATCATTTTCAAGGGTTATCGCCGAATAAAAGGATTCGCTCGCCAATCCCGTATTGGTATTATTATTCACCACCGTATTGGCCATTACCAATTTCTCCGTCGTACCCAACATAACGATTCCGGCTCCGTTCGTTGCAACATTATTCTCGATCATGCAATTTCGGATATACAATGTGCCATATTCGTGCAGCACACCACCCCCGGTCTTGATAGCCGAAGAACCGGTCGATGCATCTCCGTTGACGATATGAAATCCGTCGAGAATGGCTTCTCCGTCGTCAGACATAGTTACCACATGATAAAGGTTCCCACCGGCCAACGTACCGTCAAACACCGTACGAAAATCTACCGGATTACGCATCGGTTCGGCGACATCGCTCCCCGCCGGGACAAACGTCTGTCCGGGAACCGTAGAGCCTTTCGTACCTACCAATTTGGAATTGAAGCCTCCATACAAGGAAACACCTCCCCGCAAAACGACCGACGAAGTGCGACGATCACTGCCGATAGCTTTCCATACCGGATTTATCGTCCCCTCCTTCACCCATATCTCACGAGGACAACCGGGATATTCGGTATCCGGGAGTTCCGCCAAATATTCGATGGCCGAGTTCCCCGATATAATCGGAGATTCCCAAGACTCGCCCGAAAGGTCCGTATCGACCGACGGGTCGACAAAAATAACCAGTTTCTTTACACCGTTATCTTCTATGACGCTATATTGCAAAGACGGACGATCGGAAGCGAAAGCTCCTAAGACACGAGGCTCGACGAACGCTTTGCTGAGAATATCGGTCATCGCGACATAAAACTGTGTTTTCACCGGAGCATACCTGACATACGGAGCCTCGGATTGGCTGCCTCCTTTTCTTTGTAGGGCAGAAATTTCGGACGGAACCCAACGTTGTACATCATAAATAGTTGCAACGCATTGTCGAGCGTTTGAGTGCCCTCGACATCGGCGGCTGTCGTCTGGTACACGCCGGCCTCATCGTTGATAACGTCGACATTGCCGACTCTCACATTGGTAAAATCGGGGAAACTGGAATCATAAGCGATAGAAGAACGTCCTTTTGAATTTTGATCGGACAAGGCATACGTTTTTGAGTCACGGTATTCACGCCCCAAATCGTATTGGAAAGATTTTGCAACGCCGTATTATAAACCTGTATCGAAGCCGGCACATTCGATTCGGCCGTCTTTCCGTTTTTCCCGTAAAATTGCCGAGTATGTTCGAGGGTCGCATTTCCCCAAAGAACCGAATTATAGACTATGCCATATCCATCGACGATCATACCGCCCGAATTTCCTTCTTGGTCGGAAGCCACCGCCGAACAATAGTTCTTAACCACCGTAGAGGAAGAAAGCCCTCCCAACTTATCGAAATAGACCGCTCCCGCATCGGCCGAAGAGGTATTGTTGGAAACGAGCGTGTTCACCAAGACGCCCCGGTACATATCGTCTAACGACTCTTCGTATGCAGGATTGTTATACTCCGCCTCATCAACATACACACCGCCGCCCACGCGAGCCGTATTGTTGGTTATTACCGTTCTGAAAACGGTTCCGTTCCCCAATATGTACACGCCGCCGCCCAATCCGTTGCGCACCTGCACTCCGGGCGAAGCATTGCGAAAGACCATGCTGTTCACCAACATTCCGCCGTTATTCATCATCACCCCGCCACCGCGAGTCAAGGCAAAGTTTTGATAAACGATACAATTCGACACGACTCCGTTCTCGGTCAAATAGATTCCACCTCCCATACGGGTCGATTCCCCGCGCTCGCCATAGTCGGCGCAACCGCCCGTAACCACGACACCGTCGAGAGTCGTCTCCACAGGAAGCGGCTTTGCCGTAACGGCTTCGTACTTCGTGGTTCTTTCGTTAAATCCCTCGGAAGCGAACCATACCACATGGTAGGAGTTGCGCCCGTAATATTGCTCCCATTTCTTCTCTCCGGCATTCCAACGCCAACCTTTCTGTGAATCGTCATTCCGATCGACATCTCCGCTGAATATCGTACGATTGACAAACGCCCACTGAACATCGAGATGGTCCGGGTCGCGGGGACGAGTTGTGCTGTTGTTTATCCCTTCGTCGCCGGTTTGTCCCCGGAATCCTCCGTAAACCGAGATACCGCTACGCATGATGAAAGAACGATGCCTTTCCGTACGGCCCCTTATACCCGACTCATCGGTAAATGCCGCCGTAGGGTAATACGTTCCACCGGCAACCCACACCTCTCCCACTACATTCCGGGCATATAGTTGATCGATCGCCATCTGCACGTCCTGTACAGCCAAACGCCATGTACTTCCGTCCCGGACTTCTCCGTCGGCAAGAGGCGGTTCGTCGGGCGAAAGCTGACGAACATACAATATATTTCTGCCCGAAACCGGCTGATATTGATAAGCGCCTATATCCAGCGTCTTACTGACGATCCTCGGCTTCCCGGCAATGTCGTAAGAAACATCGGTCCCGTAATACGTGTTCAACGTCGTCATCCAAGAGCTCTCGGCTTTCGACAGCAGCACAGAATTTTGACGTAACAAAAACGAGACACCCAAATCGGCATACACCGGTTCCAATATAGCTCCTACCTGAGTCGTAGGATTGATAAAATTGGGCACAGAGCCCGTATGGTCGTTATAGGGCAACAACGAAATATTATTGCTGCCTTTCGTTTCGTCCCAATCGACGATCGCACAATTCGAGACATGGTCGACAAGAGCCTCGAATCCCTTCAATCCAGCATGGTTCAACGGATCGATACTCCATATAACCGAGTTGGATACGCTGATCGAAGAACCCGCCACATCGGTATCGGCCGGACGGCCTATACCATACAACTGGTTGTTGACAATCGTATTATTGACAATCGAAGTCTCATCGTATACACAAATACCGCCCCCGTTATTATTATAAACGACATTGTCGAAAACGACTCCTGCCTCGGAGTAGATGCCGCCTCCATATCCGAACCCGTCGCGACGGAATGCCGAATTGGATACCAACACCGAGTTATAGACAAAACACGGCTGGGAGTCCGAACCGCTATTCTTATGCATATAAACGGCTCCTCCTTTCGAGGCAAAATTAAAATAGAACAGGCATCGCTGTATGCCGCAACCGATACCGTCGAGCGATACACCTCCGCCGCGCCCCGAATTGCCGCCTCCATCGGCAGCCCCTCCGGCAATGGTTATTCCGTCGAGCATCACGCCCACACTCGACGGATCGAAAGTAACTACCGTATGGAGATTGTCTGTCCGGGTAGTATTCTGGGTCGGGTCGAGCGAAGAGAACATGTTATCCGTACCGACTACATCGTTTCTCAACCGGTCGCCCGATAAAATAGTCTGGTTCTTCAACGCCCACGGCTCCTGCCGGTCGCCCGAATAGACATTGCCGTATTCTCTCTCTTCGAGACTGTTCTCCCCCTCATAGACCAAAGCTCCTAAATCGTCGAACACTTGTCCGCGAAAACCGCCGTAAACAACGACCTGATTTCCTTTCAAGACGAACGAGGCACTCTGTTCATCGCCGGGAAGGAGCGGTTCGGTCGGGACATAAGTACCCGCCGCAACCCATATCTGCAATGTAGAGTTAATAGTATTCCATGTATCGGTAGAACGAAGAATCATTTGCAAATCGGAACCCTTAGCGGCATTCGCCCACGAAGAACCGTCGAACGTACCGGCTCCTTCGGGGGAAACATATATGCGTCGCAAATTGAAGGCCGGTTGAGCCGGCTGGATATTCGACTGAGCCTCTACCGGTAAGCTCGTCAGCGACAACAGAAACAATAGCAGCAATCCCGCCGAATATCCCATGCGTTTCGACACATCGGAAACACGGCCTGCAAAATCAATAATTTCTCTATTTCTTCCGTTCAACATAACCTATAATTCCTTTTCTATATCGAAGCTGTCCATCGATAATTATATTCCGTTTGCGTAAATCCCACCACATCGAACCGCAGCAAATAATACGGCGCAACCGCCAAATCCTCGGGGGTATCGACGTGTATGTTATAAGTAGTCGTCTTTACATAAGCGTCTGCATATACGCTCTGCACGACCAGCTCTATATCGAGCGTACCGCTATCGTAGAGATAACAGTCGTATCGCCCGTTAATCCATGCCGATTGACCCGGTCCCGAATTACCGGTAAGGCTGACCACGTGATCGACAACGGGGTCATTCGACCTCACGGCAAAGAATTTTCCCTCTTTGGGTACATTTTTCAACTTCAATGAAACGACTTTCGCCGACGTGCAGTCCCCATGTTCTTTCTGCCCGGCAGGCTTGGCGTTGTAATTGGATATAGCCGTCCCTATATTGTACATAATATCGACCTTAGAAGCCACCAGCCCGGCATCGATAACTCCCGAATGCTTCATTTGAACCAATTCGAGGTCGAGCAAAGTACCGGCATATAAATCGCGCGAAGGCGTGGCGATCGTCGTCAACGCCATCACCTCGTCTTCCGTCGACAGGGCATCCCATTCGTAGTGACTGCCGGCATTGACGATAGCATAAAACGAGGCGGTGCACTTCGGCACGTCTATGGCTTGAAACTCATAATAGGCCGTGCTTTCGGGCAGCTCTATATAATAATGTTCCATGTAAGCGGCAGCGCCGTTTTTAGGCTCTACATACATGAACAGGTTGATATTTTCGATGGCATCCGGCATCTCCGGCGATGTCCCGGGGTCTCCCGGAAGCCCCACCGCTCTCGAAATTTCCCGGCCGGTGTATATACTCAACGTCACGCTCGCCGTCTCCTGCGGTTCCGACGGACTGCCGGGCTGCAACGAGTTCTCGCCTGCACAGCCGCCGAGCAACCATGTAGCGAACAAAGTGCCATTATCGCATATCTCTGTTTCAACATCAAAGCTCCTATTCGATTAAACCTATATTCGACAATCTGCCCGCATTCGGGAATATTATATATCCACATCGATATCTCCTCCCGGTTTCCAGTCGATAGTCACCGCCACGGTCGCCTGCACATTGTGACCGATATCTATACTGCCGTCGTCCCTCACCACACCGTATATTTCTATACACTCTCCGGCGGGAAGCGGCTCGGTCAGATTGATCGTATTTCGTGTTATTTTTATCTCCTATGGTAACGTAAACATCGGTATTCCAGATAGCATTTCCCTCCGATAGGTTACGGTTCAAAGACTTCGCTCCTGCACTCGCCTCATTCCTCGACGGAAACGAAACAGCTTCGAAAAGCGCCAGTCCGTTTTCATCTTTCCCCGCTTCATTCATCTGTACGACAACAGGGCGGTCGTACTCATAAAGACTGTCGTTACACAAAAACCGGTTGCGGTTTCATTGACATATCCCTCTACCCGTTTTACCGGGACGACGGGATCGGTTCCATAACTGAGGTGTAACCTCGTCTTGGAAATACAAGGCGTCAAAACGACCTCGATAAACTGATTTCTGTCCGCTATCGTAAATCGTTCCCTCCCGACATACAGTTCCGAAACATGCGAAGATACCGTATCGGCCGCCGACTCATAAGACAATTTATAACGATCGGACGCGACACCGAGGTCGGAACATTTCACACAACTCGCCTGCGAAATATTGGCAATGGCAAAATGGTGATAATCGTTTGCAGGCAGGGTAATAGCGTAGATATTGTTCGACGGCATTCGTTCCCGCTCTACATACTCATGATAAGCGAGCGATTTGTTACCGTCATAAAAATGCATATTGAGATTCTCCATTCTACCCGAAAATGCCTGTGTATGGGTAGACAGTTCTATTCTATATCTGACGGTGAAATTGTTGCAATCGGACATGTTGTCGTCGATGCAACCGCTCGATAACGGCAGCAATGCGAAAAAGATTCCTCCGACAACCCATCTTTGCCAATCACCTGTTTTCATTTTCTCGATATTTATTTTTGAGGAAATATCTCCGGCGAATCGAAACGCTCCCGATTCACCGGAGACAAATTTTACAGTTTAACTATTTTTTCGAAATCAATCGCCGATAGGTACATCGATAACCAAACCGGCTTTCCAGTCTATATCGACAGCCAATGCCAATTCCAAACGCGGGTTAATCAGGTCGGGAACCGTATTGTAGGCTTTTGCCAACGAATTGATAGACAAGTTCGCCGTCGTATTGTAATCCTGCTGGAATACGCGAACGACTTCACTCTTACTGTTGTCCTTCTTATAAGTCAGCTTTCCTACCAAGTAGAACGTTCCGCCTTCGGGAACCAAATTGCCGTCTAAACCGTAGAATTGAGGACCGTCATTCAAGACCTCCAAAGCAATATTGGGTGTATGTCCCAAATCTTCTGCATTACCGGTAGAACAATCGGCCGTCTCGGGCAATAAGCTGTATATAAATGGAGTCATACCAGCAAAATCGGGAGTAGCGGCTTTCGTCAATTCGTAATCATTGGTATTCATTCTGTTGTCATATACAATCTTGGAATAAGTGTCGGCAGCAGAAGGATGCATTTCCCAATCCAGTTTATCGGGCAGACCGCCAATCAATATACCTTTTACAACAAAATTATGGTTGGCCAAAGTCACCTTAGTATTTTTACCGGCCGGAACTGTACCGTCGGCCGATTTGAATGCAGCTTTCACATCGAGACGTGCCACACCGTAATTGATCGTTTTGTTCAAAGCAATCTTCGTCGTCGCTACCGTAATCGGCGTACGAGCTCCGTTATAAACACCATTATTCCAATTAGTAAATGTCGGAAGAGTCGAATAAGCTACCGGATAGGCATTGGTCCAATAATACAAAAGAAGAAGGATAGCTGTATGCCTTCGAAGAACCGCTCGTAACAATACCCGAACCGCCGGGGCCGTTCTCATCGAACACGATAATACCGTTATCCAATTTATACGCTCCTTTCGGAAGATTGGCGGGGAAATCTTTGTAAGCATCTTTTGCCAACTCTGTCGCTATATTATCGACCGATGTCTTTGCCGTATTGGCTGCTGGCGTAGAGTATTTCGTATGTAATTCGTTCAACCCGTCCGAAAGATACTGTAAAGCCAATTTCAGATTTTCCAAAGAAGCGCTATTGAACGAAAAGTAACCATTCTGCAACTCTGTTGCCTTATTCTTCTCCTCACCATCTGTCAAACTACCGACATAAGTAGCCAATGCATCCGTAACATTCGTTTTCCACGCCTCTATCAAAGCGGCTGCGGTAGAATAGGAACCACCGGTATAAGTACCTTCGGTAATATTCTTCAAAGTAAACGCTATGTCGGCAGGAGTCAAAGAGGTAACCGAAGCATCGGGTGTCATCTCCAAAACACCTTTGTAAGCAGCGTCATGCTTGGCTTTACCGTAAAAAAGAAAAGCGATGTCGCCGGAAGGAATAGTTACGTCGGTAAACGTTTTTACAAAATTCTTGGCCTCACCATTCGTGATTTCAGCACCTGTCAACTGGGTAGCACCGGCCAATACCGAATTGGCTCCTACATAATCGCCGCTCAAATTTGAAAAAAGGCATTAACCTCAAACTTTCTATACCCAAGAAATTGTCGTTGCCTTGAACATCGTCGCTGGTAGCACGGGATACCGGCGAAGGAATAGCGAACGAGAAACTCGTCTTGACAGCATCTCTTTCCCCACAGGAGTCTCTCCCCCGGAATAACCTCTTCGTTGGAACAAGACGACAGAACTGCGGCAGCAGCAAGGAACATAGTCCCGGCTTTTTGTCCATTTTGTTTTCATTGTTTTCATCTTCGTAATTGTTTTTGTTAAAAGATTAATAATCGTTTTCTATATTTTCCAAGTTTTGAATAGCTACTTTGTCACCCATAGCGGCTGCCTGCTTGAACAAGTCCAATGCCGTCGCTTTATCGCCCAAACGATAATAGGCTGTCGCGAGAGTGTTCAAACAGCGTTTGTCTTCCCGTATGGGTCGAAGCAAAGAGACAGCCCCGTCGAAATCGCCCTCGGCAATCATACCTTGTGCTTGGTTGATCTTTATAGCGTTGTAATCCGGCTCCGAAGTATAATAAACCCTCATGTATCCCGAATTACGTTGGTCGGAGAATACCGAGCGCAACAGCTCCTTGAAAGGCTCTCCACCGTCCAGCCGGCGCAACAACCACTCCCGACGGCCGAGATCGGCCGTATGGTCGATAATATCGAGTCATCTCGTCCCGGCAATCGAATGTGCTTTCTTCCACCCGATCGCGCAATTCGCCCCATGCCTCGCCCCCGTTGGCTACCTCGTAGAGGCTATCCGGCAATTCGAGATAACTGTTTACATACTCCTTCAAGACCTCGGCGCGAGTGCCTGCCAAACGGGTATTCCGGCCGAGAGGACCCTCGGGCGAAGCAAACCCGACAATCAATATCTTCCCGACATCGGAACGGTCGTCGGCATAGATCTGCCTCAATATATCGACGATTCTACCGAGCGTCACATCGTTGTTTCGGTAATCGCGACGTAAGTCGGACTTATCGAGAGGGAAATAGACTTTCAATGCTCCCCGATCCCTCCACACGGTCATCGAATCGGAATAGGGCTCGTACTCTGCCATCGGGAACAAAACCTTTTCGACCTCGGCCAACCGTTCCGCCACGCTCGGTATCAATGCCACCGGCTGTACCGAAGGGACATAAGGAGGACGCAGTTTCACATCGGAACAAAGAAAGATGCCCGGCAAAGGTTCGACCTTGCAACACCCCTCGCGCTCACATAACAGGCTGAGATCGACAGGGGCTCTACCCATCCATTTTTTTTCATAAGGCAGCACGCAATCGTATTGCAACTCGCCGCCATCGACGGTCTGATAAAAAGGAACTTCATACGTTTTCCCCGAAAGCACGGCTTCCCGGCGGCGTAACTTTTGTTTACGCTTGCCTATAATCTCTATTTCGTCGAGAGCCAAAGAATCCACACCGTTCTCGATAACGGGAATAAGCCTTTGTACATAATCGGAAGCAACTGTTCCCGACGGAACCAAAATTTTGAAACTTACCCGAATACTATCTCCCGAACGGTGTATCGAAGCATTCTCGACCTTCACCTCGGCCCAGGCAAAAAATATAGCCCAGACAAAAACCGGCAGAAACACTATATATCTTTTCATCGCTCTCATTTCAGTATATAGATTATAGAAATCGCGGCTTCGGTAGGAGCAAGATAGCCTTTATGGCCGTCGCCTATTTTACGCCCGCAAGTACGACACTGGTAATAATCGAACGTATAAATCGGCTATATTTTTAGCGTGTTTTCCCCGATGAATTTTATTGTTTGTAAAGGCTTACAATACAAATAAATTTCAAAGTTTTTATTAATAATATAAAAATCAATCTGTTAAAATAAAATATAGTCATCGTATTTGTATTGTAATAATTCTAAAATATTGTAACTTTGTCACCGTATTTCAAATGGTAGTAATGGGGAAGCGGGGCAATAACAAATGATGCAAAATCTGTTATTGCCTAAAAATTAGAAGGTTATTATAATTGATAAAAAATATATGGGGCGAATAAAACGATTTGAGTTATAAAAATATATTTTGTACTAATCCTCACATAATTAGACAAATAGATGAAGAGAATCCTAAATATAATTATAATAATATTATTATCGGCTATTTGTTTGACCGGTACGGCGCAAAAGATAGCGGTAAAGAGTAATCTCCTCGGTTGGGCTACCGCCACACCGACGTTGGGAGCGGAAATAGGATTGGACGATCGTTGGACGTTGAATACTCATATCTACTATAATCCATTCACTTTCAGGGATAACCGAAAATGGAAGCATATCCGCGTACAACCCGAAGTGCGTTATTGGCTCTGTCAAAAGTTCAACGGGCATTTCTTCGGGCTTCATGTATTATACACCCATTTCAATGCCGGACAAGTTCCGCTTCCTTTCGGAATTTTTCCCGATGTTAAAAATATCGTTATCAAGGCAACACTTACGGAGCCGGGTTATCTTACGGTTATCAATGGATTTTAACACCTCGGTGGAGTATCGAGGGAAGTATCGGTGTAGGATACAAGTATAATACGTTGGTTTTAAACCTAATAAATATATCTATTTATTTACATTTAGAAATATTATTTAACTATTCAAATGTCACTATACAATCTACATTTATTGGGTTAAATAAGGATCTTCACATATTCTAAAAATAAAAAAATTTGCCTACAAAAACAGAGGGATCTTAACCAAAAGGGATATATCGAGTGGTCTCGATATATCCCTCTTTTTTAGATTCGGTAGAAAATTTGCGGGGTAAGAGGAAAGGGGGACGCGCCACCCTGTTCCTGTATTCAAAAGTATCAACCTTCTCCCCTGCCGTGTCCCGTAGCATTACGGGGAATTGCAGAGCAACATAGGGGGAAACACCGAAGAAACGATAGTTGCTAAGGAGAGGGGTAAAAAACTGCTGAGTAGATTTTTGATGACATTCAACCCCTCCGTCACTACGTGACACCCACACAAAAGAGCCTTTTCCCGATGATATAAAATCAAATTTTCACACCAAACGGAACGCCTTGCGAAGCTCCTCGGATTGTTCGTCGGTCAGACCTTCGGGCTCGAATCCCATCGCACGAGCCTGCAAATAAATCTGCGCCGATTTAGACAGCGTATCGATCATATCGAAACACTCGATCACATCGCCACCGACAGCCAATGCTCCATGCTTCTCCCACATAACCACATCGTAACGATCGAGCAACCGGATAGTGGCATCGGCCAGTTCGAGCGAACCGGGCAACTTATAAGGCACGATACCCAAACCTTTGGGTACGATAACCCGCGTTTCGGGAATCATGGACCACAACAGTTTTCCCAGTACATCGGGCTGTAAGAACGCTCGGTTATGGGTCATCGCCACCAAATCGGTGGGGTGAGTATGCAACACGACCTTATTGTCGATGCCACGGCCTTTCAAATAGTCGTGCATCGAGAGATGCGAAGGAAGTTCCGACGTAGACCGTACCGGATTATCGGCGATAATTTCATACCAATCTCCCGTATCGGAAATACGGATCACCGCCATATTTTCCATCGGGTGCGAAGCGACATAACGCATACGCCGGTTCGTACCTGTCACCAAAAAGAAATTCCCTTTCAATGCATTCATCACTTTGGGTAACGGGTATCGCTCGGAAATGGCAGGCAATGCCTTCTCTTCATCGGTCAATAAATCCGTAACGTTCACCGAAATATTTCCGCCGTTTCGTTCGGCCCACCCTCGTTGCCACAAATAACCAGCCACTTCGGCGACATCGGCGATCTGGCATTCGAGTTTATCGTTTTTAATCAGTTTCATCTCTTTTATTTCATTATAAATTACTGTTTACCAAATTGGGGAAAACCGTCGAGAAGATAAGAATCAGCAACCCGGCGATCAATACGGTTACGGTCCGCCGTCCTACCCCATTCCACTCTTTCAGCAAAATTCCCCACACGTTGCTGAAAATAACATTCAGCGACATCAATATGCTCCACGAGAAAGCCAGCATGACCGGCGAACCGGTGAAGAAACTTTTTCCCATGCCCAACCCGAAGAATTGAGAATACCAAAAGCAAACCCGCCAAAAGCGCAAAACAACAAGTTATTGACTCCTGTCGATACCGATACCGAGAAATACTCCCTGCCGGTACAATTCTTGATATTCTGCCACAGGCAATACGCCGCATTGGTACAAAAACCGCCCAATGTAACCAACAGGATCACCGGGTTAAGGGCGAACAAGTCGGACGCACCCAACGCCAATGCCGTCTGCTGCACTTCGGCTCCGGCTTCGAGCCCGAGACTGAAACAGGCACTCATCATACCGGCGAGCAAGGCGACCGAAATCCCTTTGGTAAAAGCGAAATCGCGTATAGCTTTCTGCTTCTCCTCATCGCTCATATTCCGAGCCTTCAAACTACCCGCATAACCGATCACCGCAATACCGGCCAACGTAATACACACCCCGGCCAACAAGACGAGACCTTCGCCGCGAAACAGATTCGTTCCCGCAAACAAAGCCGGAAGCAATGTACCGAAAGCCGCACAAGTACCCAACGAAATAGACTGTCCGAGGGCGACACCGAGATAGCGCATACTCAACCCGAAAGTCAATCCGCCCACTCCCCACAGCACACCGTACAAGACAGACATGAACGGAATACCCTCGGAGTAGAGTTCCCCGAGACTATGACCCGCCGGAACCGCCAGAAACGCACCCAACAAGGGGAACACCAACCATGCGAAAATCCCCTGCACGAGCCAGAAACTCTCCCAGCTCCAAGATTTCACTTTCTTGATAGGCACATAAGAGCTCGACTGGCCGAAACTCCCCACGGCAATAATCAATAATCCTATGAGAATATTCATGGCTCGTTACTGGCGTTTGGAAGTCACATTTTTCTCATAAGCCTCGATGTCGGCGATATAATCTTCACCCACGGGCACATCGTTCGTCAGGCAGAAGTAATCCCAAACAGCATTCCACGGCAGGCTCTTGCATTCTTCAAGCAAAGCGAGACGTTCGAAGAAACGCCCTTCGCCCTCATATTTGCGCAACAAGGCAAGCGGTTCGAGCAACGCTTGCAAGAAACATTTCTGTGTAGCCCGCGACCCAATGACATAAGCCCCGATACGATTGATAGAAGCGTCGAAATAATCGAGACCGATGTGTACTCTCGAAAGGGCATCGCAACGAACCACTTCATGAGCCAAGTCGAGTGTGTCGTCATTCATAATCGTCACGTGGTCGGAATCCCAACGAATGGGACGACTCACATGCAACATGATTTCGGGCGTAAACAACAGCAACGAGGAAATCTTGTCGGCGATACTTTCGGTCAAATGGAAGTGACCGGTATCGAGAGTCACTATCTTATTGTGCTTCACGCCGTAACCCAAATAAAAATCATACGACCCCACGGTATAACTCTCGGCTCCGATACCGAAAAGTTTGGCTTCGATACAATCTTTCATGTGCCGGTACTCGGTAGCGAAAATACGGTCGAGAGACTGTTCCAACAACCGACGGTAATAGAGCCTGTTGACGGTCGTATCTTTGGAACCGTCGTGAATCCAAAGATTCATGATACAAGGATCGTTCTGATATTTTCCCATCTCGTCGGCGATCCACCGGCAACGACGAGTATGTTCTACCCAAAATTCACGAATCGAATCGTCGGGATTGGCAAGTGTAAGCATGCCGCTTTTAGGGTGGGAAAACGAAGTGGAATTAAAATCGAGCTTCAATCCGTTCTCTTTGGCCCATTGCATCCAACTGGTAAAGTGATCGGGAGTAACCTCGTCACGATCGACCTTCTTACCGCCGAAATCGCCATACACCTCGTGCAAATTGATGCGATGCGAACCGGGCAACAAAGATTTCACTTTAAGCAAATCGGCACGCACTTCGTCGATATTGCGAGCTTTACCGGGATAATTTCCCGTAGCCTGTATTCCGCCAGTCAATTCGCCGTCGGGATTTTCAAATCCCGAAACATCGTCGGTCTGCCAGCAATGCAGCGACAAAGATATTCCCTGCATTTTTTTCAACACTTCGTTCACGTCTACGCCTATGGCGGCATAACGTTCGGCGGCATACTCGAAAGCCGCCTTCACGGCTTGTTCATTCTTCATGATATTCTCCTTTCTATTTATAATAAATTACATCTCTTCTTAAAAATCACGTATTTCTCGTTCCACAGTTCGGTATCGCACGGTTCATAACGCTGTAACGAGACCGCTCCGGCAGCCAATCGACGCATGGAATCCCGATCGGCTACCACGCCCAAAGCCCGCAACTGTACCAACACATTACCCAAAGCCGTCGCCTCGGAAGGCCCGGCAATCACAGGAAGTCCGATAGCATTTGCCGTAAAACGGTTTAACAAATCGTTTTGCGAACCACCGCCGATAATATGCAGACATTCGATGGGAAAAGATGCCACCGTCTGCAAGCGGGTCAAAACATAGCGATACTTCAAAGCAAGACTCTCGAATATGCACCGCACATACTCGGCATGCGTTTGCGGTACGGCCATGTGATGAGACTTGCAATAATCCGCAATAGCCTCCGGCATGGAAACAGGATTGGAAAAGGTCGCATCATCGGGATCGACATAACTTTCGTTCGTGGCAACGGACTGTGCCATTTCCACGATTTGCGGATAGGAATAAATCTCACCCGATTTGTTTTTCCACGCTTTCAGGCACTGTTCCAAAAGCCACAATCCGGTGATATTTTTCAGAAAACGGGTAGACCCGTCGATACCGCCCTCGTTCGTGAAATTCATTCGATAAGCCTCGTCGGTGACAATCGGCTTTTCCGATTCTATGCCCATCAACGACCAAGTGCCGGAGCTGAGATAAGCGAAGTTCCTTCCCGATGCCGGCACGGCCGCCACCGCCGATGCCGTATCGTGACCGGCAACAGCTACAACGGGAATAGCGGACAATCCGATTTCGGCCGCTACATCGTCCCGTAAGTTCCCGATTATCCGGCCCGGCATAACGACCGGAGGAAATTTTTCTACCGGAATATGCAAAGGTTCCAACAACCGTTCTTCTATCTGGCAAGTTTCGGGATTCATCAATTGGGAGGTCAACAATATAGTATATTCACACACCTCTTTTCCGGTGAGCAGATAAGAGATGGCATCGGGCATAAACAAGATGCTGCGCACCCCATCTATGTCGATACTGCCTTCGAGACGCATCGCATAAAGCTGGAACAGCGAATTGAAATTCATAAACTGTATACCGGTCAAACGATAGACCTCTTCCCGGGGAATATGTCGGAAATATTGTTCGGGAACACCCTCGGTATAAGGGTCGCGATATGCACGGGGCAACGAAACGAACGAACCGTCGGGCCGAACACAGACAAAATCGACGCCCCATGTGTCGACTCCGATAGAATCGATTGAAATCTGTCGGGAAGCCGCCATGTTCAGACCTTCTTTGATAGAATCGAACAGAGAATAAATATCCCAGTAACAACGTCCGTCAATCTCTTTAATCACATTGGGAAATCGGTTGAGAATTTCCATCTCCAACCTTCCGTGTTTCATTTTTGCCAAAATGACACGACCGCTCGTAGCTCCCAAATCTATGGCTATACATGCAGTGTCTTTCATGTAAAAACAAGATATTTTATAATTTACGAAGCAAAAATAAAATCGGAGAAATAGATTCGACTGATGTTTTTGATACAAAAACTTTCTATTTTGATATTCCGAAAAGAAATCCTATATTTGGGCTACTATGAATATAGAAGAGAAAAAATCGGATGCTTTAAAATATCTGAGAGTAAATGCTCGGGACGAAGAATGGGGTATCGTCATTACGACGGTAGGCTATCAATACGTTTCGCCTAATCATGCCTACCCGTTGTCGAAACACCCGGATAACTACAATTTCAAGAACGAAGGCAAACGCACCCTCAACGAATATCAATTGGTTTACATTACGAGAGGAGAAGGCTATTTTTCCAGCCGGTCCTGTCCGAAGACACACATAGAAGCCGGAACCATGCTGTTGCTCTTCCCGGGAGAATGGCACAAATATTACCCCGACGCCCGAACCGGCTGGGACGAACATTGGGTAGGGTTCAGAGGATTCCATATCGACAACCGGGTAAAAAGCGGCTTCTTCGCCCCATCGCACTGTCTGTTCAAAATAGGAACAGACGATAAAATCATAGACCTTTATCACGAAATCATGGACAAGGCCGAACGCGAGAAAGCAGGATTTCAACAAATCGTATCGAGTATCGTCTTACATTTGTTAGGAAGCGTGTACTACAAAGATTTGAATCGCTCGTTTAACGACGATCACATGATCGACATCATCAACAGAGCCAGAATCATGATGAAGGAAGAACAAACCGGGAACTTGTCTCCCGAAACCATTGCAGCCCGATTAGGTGTAGGATATTCTCTATTTCGCCGGGAATTTAAACGGTATAGCGGAATTTCTCCCGGACAATACCAGCAACAACTGAAACTGGCTCGTGCCAAAGAATTACTGTCCTCGTCCAATCTCTCCATTGCAGAAATCGCATTTGAACTGAATTTCGAATGCGTGGGACAATTCTCGACCTTTTTCCGCAAAAAGGAAGGAGTGACCCCATCGGAATTTCGACGACAACGATTCTGATTATAAGATTTTTACGCATTAAACAATAGACATTCGGGTAAATAATAAGAAATCGTTCCTTATCATTTTACCTATATGATTTTGACGCTTTGACTTCAAAATTTGACGCATTGCCCTTTTGCATCTCCTCTTCCAAGTTACTTTTGTTTCCGAATCATAAATAATATTTTTATCTATGAAAAAAGACATTCGCCTATGCCTTGTTGGTTCTTACGGCTCTCTATTCTTGTGAAGAAGGAAAACAGGAAGAACCCGTACTTCCCGAAACGACTCCCGATGAAATCTATTTAAACGTTTCACCTCATACACTCACTTTCGACGAAACCGACGCGTCGAAGAACATCATAACTGTCAGTACAAATACGAACTGGAAAGCAACAGTGGATAATTCGGAACTGAAAATAAACAGAACCGAAGGAACAAGCAAAGATACCTCCATATCCATTACCGAAGCTCCCGAAGGAAAGACTTGTAAACTCACGATTTCGACGATTCCCGCAAATGGAGAAAAAACGATTTCCAAAGAAGTGTCCATATCGAGAGCCGCGGCTGTCGTCACTCCCGACCGGACGATTATATATAACAACGATTTCGACAAAGAGACCGCAGTCAAAAACACATACTGGCCTTACCTCGACCAATTCGACGGCTGGAAAAATGCGAACGGAACCGGTAGCGGAGCCGAGACATACGACCAAATGAGCGTATCGGTCAGAAGCGACTGGACATCAGATTACGCCCCACCCTCCGACTACCGCCCTTACGCATCGGGGAAAAACAACATCTACTTTAACAAAGCCGGCAGCTTCGTTTCCATAAACAACATTAACATCGCTCAGGAAAAAGATTTTATCCTGCAATTCGGTAGTTCTGAAAACAAGATATTCGATTACGACGACTTGAAGGTCGAAATAGGAAACGGGACTTCATGGGTAGAAATAGACTATTCCAGAAATCTGACGAACAGTTGGGCTTTGACGACAAGCATGTTTTCCCTTCAAAACAGTTCCGGCACACTTAGTATCAGATTCACTGCCACAGGCGCCACACAAATGCGCATAGACGACATAAGATTGACCGACGGAGAACCCTCGGAACAAATCATTGTTTTCGATAACACCGTTTATCCGTTGGCAGAATTGCCTGCATACGAAAACGATGACTACGTCGTCACTCACTACGGCACGCTCGGCAGTCACAGGGTACGGAACTATACTATGCTGTTCGATAAAGAGAAACACGCCGCTTTGTGGGTTGCATACCCGCTCCATTCATGTTATCGGGGAAACAGCGGAAGAACCGAGGCTTGGGCGGCAGACCCTCTCATCGAAATGTTATATCAGGCCAAAGTTTATGGAGAAACATTCTGCTATTATAAAGACTATTCACGCGGGCATCAAATACCTTCGGCCGACCGTACGGCAACCGACGAACTGAACAGCCAAACATTCTATGCCTCGAATATGACACCCCAAAACGGAGATTTCAACGGCGGGATTTGGGCTTCTCTCGAAGGGAAAATTCGAGAAAATATGTGCCAAGACACTTTATACGTAGTGACCGGTTGTTACTTTGGAAATGGATATACGACTACTTACGACGGATATTATGGAAACAACGCCGATCCAGCTTCTAAAATCTGTCCCGTACCTACCCACTATTTTAAAGTGGTATTGCGTACTCGTTCCGGGAACTCGGGAAAAGCCGTCGGTCAATGTGGCTCCGACGAGCTGAAAGCCATTGGTTTCTGGTTGGAACATCGCAACGACTACCCCCAAACATTTAGTACAGAATATTGCAAATCGGTAGAATATATAGAACAACAAACCGGGTTCACCTTCTTCCCCTCCGTACCAAAAAGAAGTAAAAAAAACAATGTACGCCGTCCGATTGGGTTCTCTGAAATAACCCCGGCTGAGACTGACAGCACAAAAAAGGGGAACGGACCGTCTAAACGAAATGAACACGGTCGACAAGGTTCTTGGATTTTCTCTCCAAGAACCTTTTTTATGGACAAATATATATACCCGTCAAAAAACGCCCAGAATGAAATCCCAAGCTGCGAGCCGAAAAAACTCCCAATCATGGGCTCGTGTACAAATACCCGCAACTTCGATACGGGACAAATCGACGCCACAAGCCGTCAACTCCTCCACAGCAGCCGCCCACAAATCGATATGAAAACGCCCCGACGGATAACGATGCGCTATACGATTTACATCGAAACCCTCCGAGTCAAACGTTTGTACCACCTCATCGCCCACTTCGAAATTGTCGGGGCCGATCGACGGCCCCACCGCAACATACAGATCAGACGGAACCGTACCATACATATTAACCATCTCATCGATCGACCGTCGAACGATATGTCCGGCCATGCCTCGCCACCCGGCATGAACAGCAGCACAAGCCCTATGAACGGCATCGTAAAAAGCAAAACGGGGACACAATCGGCCGTCGACACAGCTATCGCTACGCTCGGACAATCGGTCATCACAGCATCGACACCGTCTAAACAAGCTGTTTGTTCTGGTTTAGACAACCGAATGAACTCGTCGGTTACAGACAGAACTTTCGTTCCGTGAATTTGGCGCGGAGAAATCAACGTATCGATACCTAACGAGCGACAGATCCTCTGTCGATTTGCGATAACTCTATCGGGATTATCCCCGGTGTATTCACCCATATTATCCGTAGAATACACATCACCGTGAACGACTCCGTTACGTGTCGTAACGAACGTAACGACTCCCGGCAGTGCATCGAACGAAGGAAACGAATACCACCTGCAATCCTTATTCTCGTGTAAAACCATTACCAGTCTTCTTCCTCGAAATTATCGTCGCCCGACTCGTCGCCACTTTCGTCACGTTCCAAATCCGTATCAAAGTTATCTTCCTCCTCGACCCGATGACGCTCATCGAGATTACGATGGGTCAGTGTCATCACCCGGTTTTCCTCATCGTTCAACTCACGCCACAACACATCTTTCAACTCGGTAATACCCTGTCCCGTCACCGATGAGATAAATACGACAGGCACATCGGGCAAATCGTTCTTCATCGCCTCGATCAACTCGTCGTCGAGCATATCGCACTTGGTCACGGCAAGCACCCGCTGTTTATCCTGCAAATCGGGATTGAAAGCGGTAAGTTCGCGAAGCAAAATATCATACTCTTTACGAATACTATCGGTATCCGCTGGAACCATAAACAACAATACGGCATTGCGTTCCACATGCCTGAGGAAACGCAATCCAAGCCCCTTTCCTTCGCTCGCTCCCTCTATAATTCCGGGTATATCGGCCATGACAAACGACCGATTATCTCGATAGGATACGATACCCAAATTCGGTTCGAGAGTAGTAAAAGGATAATCGGCTATTTTAGGACGAGCCGCTGAAATCGTAGATAACAATGTCGATTTACCCGCATTGGGAAATCCCACCAATCCTATATCGGCAAGCAATTTCAACTCCAAAATAACAGTGCGCTCCACGGCCGGTTCTCCGGGCTGAGCATATCTTGGGGTCTGATTGGTCGCCGATTTGAAATGCCAGTTTCCCAAACCGCCACGGCCGCCTTTCAAGAGAACTACCTCTTCGCCGTCTTGGGTAACCTCACATAAAAACTCGCCCGTATTGGCATCGAAAACCGCCGTACCACAAGGGACCTCTATGGTCTTATCTTCACCGTCTTTACCGAAACTTCTGTTCGCCCCGCCAGGTGAACCGTTACCGGCAAGTACGTGACGAGAGTATTTCAGATGCAACAGAGTCCACAAATTACGGTTAGCTCGTAAATAAACATTTCCTCCCCGACCGCCGTCACCGCCGTCAGGACCACCCTTAGGCACATATTTGGCCCGGTACAAATGCATAGCACCGGCTCCGCCCTTACCTGAACGACAAAGTATTTTCACGTAGTCTACAAAATTCGACTCTGCCATAATTGATTTATTATTTTTCTTTTGGATTAAACGATACAAAAATAGTTATTATGCAAACAACCCTAAGTGGACACATATTGCAAAAATAGCTATAATAAGTGAAATTATAAAATCCCAAGCCAAACGGAATGAAATATAGCGAGAATCGATTTTTACAGATTATAAAATAGTTAACATCGATAATACGCGGCTCTATAAGAATAATAAATATTTCTATTTTTGGACTTTTTCACTATCCGGGTTCGGAAATAGTTTCAGATTGTATTAATATTATTATCTTTGCGACATACTTATTAGATAATTTGAATTATTATGAAGAAAATTGTTACTCTTTTTTTGTCGCAATAGCGGCATTTTGCGGGTTCGCTTCAAAAGCAGAAGAAGCCACTACTTTCGAAGTGAACAGAATTAAGTACACCGTAACCGGGGAAAATTCGGTAGGTGTCTCGGGATTAAACGAAAATTATGAACCCGGTGAGGTAAAACTTACCGAAGTAATTATTCCTTCCACGGTCGAAAATGCGGGGAAAAACTATACCGTCACTTCGGTCGAGGAGTATGCTTTTCGGTGGACATCGGGCATCTTGAAAATAGAACTTCCCAATACCGTTACCGAGCTAAAAAATAACGCCATCTATTACAACGATGATTTGGAAGAAATCGTTTTGTCGGAAAACATTACAAAATTAGGGAGAATACTCTTTGGCATCGAACCGTAAACTGAAAAGCCTTGCCATTCCCGCCGGAGTAACCGAAATTCCTCAAAGCTGTTTTGCCAGCGACGAAGGATTGACGAGCATTACTTTCGCTAGCGATTTTACATCTATCGGCAACGGCGCTTTTTACAAAGCCGGTATGGCCGAAATAACGATTCCGGGAAGTTGTAAAACAATCGGCAACAACGCCTTCCAACTCTGTCCGAACTTATCCAAAGTAACATTGGGCGAAGGGGTTGAAACGCTGAACGAAGGAGCTTTCCGCGAATGTGCAAAGCTCACGGAAATCAATCTTCCGGCAAGTCTTAAAACAATCGGACAATATGCCTTCCTCAACGATGTAATGCTCTCGTCTGTAAGAATTCCTGTTGGGGTAACCGAAATAGGAAATGCCGCTTTCTCGAATGTCGGAGTCACAGCTTTTGAAGTAGAAACCGGCAATACCGCTTGTCAAGCCATAAACGGAGTTTTGTATTCGGCAGAAGGAAATATCCTCTTGGCGTATCCTCTAAATGCGACAGCCACAGAATACACGATTGCCGACGGTTGCTTGGGTGTAGGAGAAGGAGCATTCGCTCATACCACTCTTCAAAAAGTAATCGTACCCGAAGGGATGCGAGCTTTCGATGATAACGCATTCTCCGAATCTTCTCTTGCCGAAATCAATTTTCCCGAATCTTTGGTATTATTCGGTAATCAGGCTTTTGCAAAAACCCAGCTGACAACAGTTGTTCTCCCAGAAAACATGACAAACGTATATGAGGGTACATTCGCTCAATCTACAAAACTTCAATCGTTAACGATTCCCTCTGGGATTCGCACCATTGAGTCGTATGCCTTCAATGGGTGCACTGCGCTTACCGAAATACATTGTTTAGGAGCAGAACCGGCCACACTGAACTATTACGAAGGTTATGACCACCCTTTCAATGGTATCGATGCCTCACAAGTGAAAGTCTATGTTCCGAAAGGATTTAAATCGGCCTACGAATCCTCTGAGTGGGGATACCAATTCGACAATATCATCGAATCAAATACAGGTATTTTCCTACAAGAAAGTACCAACCCGGCCAACGACGCCGAAATGGAATCGATCGGGACTATTGAAATCACTTTCCCCGAGAATGCCTCTCTTGTAGAACAATTTCCTTCGGTAAAAGTAGTTAAAGGACAAGAGCTATACGGAGAACCGGTAGAAAACGCAGGCGGTTGGATGGCATTCGCCAGTGGTAAAAAAGTAAATGTATTCCCTGCCGACGAATATCAGGAAGGTCCACAACCCATTCCTATGGAAGACGGTGTAGACTATTACGTCACCATACCGGCCGGAATAGTAAAAAATGCCGAAGGTTCTTTGAATCAGAAAATCGTCCTTCACTTCGTCGGTAAAATCGAAAGCGGCGTAGACCGGATAGAAAGTAACGACTGCTTTGTTACAAACAACAACGGTACGCTCAATGTCGTATTAGGAAACTTAACCGATTGTACGGTCGAACTGTTTAATGCTACTGGAAACCTTATCAACAGCATTAACCATGTACAAGGAACAGCGACTCTTCATGTCGAATCTAACGGACTCTATATTGTTCGTATTGTATCGGGCGACACAATAAAAACTTTCAAAATCGTAAAATAATAAATCTTTTTATCAATTATCCGAAAAGGGGAGGTTGTATACCTCCCCTTTTAATTCCCCTTATGCTATCTATTTCTTTTGATAAGCTCTCCTATGGGTTTTATAGGCATCTTACAACTATACAAGCTCCCCTGTGTATAGCATAAATACAACACAAAAACAAAGGCTCATTAAAAAACTCGGGAAGCTGACAATCGCTCATTCCACGCATGGGCTTCTCGCATTGCCTTCAACAAGAAACAAGCCAAGCAGCTACCCACGCTGTATGTATACAACACCGTTTTCACGCATGTACTACACACATGTGAGCGCCTACACTTTCGCCATCTTCCTTGTTGATAAATTTTGCGAGAATTTACGCGTAGAAGATTACGTCTGTAAACGCCCTTAACATGTCTTTATCTCTATTCTGCAATAGAAAAACTGTTGCAAAAAATATGATTTTTAGAGATAGCTCCTAAAAAATATAGCCGTTATGAGTCTTCTATGATTAAAAAAAGAGAAAAGGGGTACAAAATTGTACCCCCTTTTTCTCTTATCTTATCGGTCTTTTCAAGAAATTATAATTCCGATATAACCGACTTAATAGATTCGAAAATATCATCAACACTACCCATACCCTGTATAGCGCGATATTTTTTCTCTTTTTGATAAAAATCCTTCAACGGTTTTGTCTGATTGTGATACACATCGAGCCGCTTTTGTATCGTTTCCAAGTTGTCATCGCTACGGCCCGATACTTGTCCCCGCTTCAACAAACGGTCGATCAATTCTTCCTCCTCCACTTCAAGCCCCAAGACAACATCTACTTGGGCATTGCGTTCGGCAAGCATCCGAGTCAAGGCCTCGGCCTGAGCGATAGTCCGAGGAAAACCGTCGAATATAACCCCTTTCTTGGATTCCTCATGAGAATCGAGCACATGCGCCAAAATATCCACCATCAACTCGTCAGGAATCAACTGCCCCTTAGAAATATACGAATCGGCGGTTTTTCCCAATTCAGTACCCGGGCTATCTGTTCACGCAATACATCTCCCGTAGAAATATGAAACAGCCCATATTCTTCGATGATTCTCTCGCTCTGAGTTCCCTTTCCCGAACCCGGAGCGCCAAAAATAACTACATTCAACATTTTACCTTATATTAACCTATTAAACCTCTTATTTCTTATTCCGACACCACATAAATATCCTTTAAATTACGCCCCTGCTCATCGTAATCGAGACCATACCCTACTATAAAAGCAGGAGGTATTTCAAGAGCTACATAATCGGGCTTCACATCACATTTCAAGGAATCGGGTTTAAACAGCAACGTGGCGACCTTTATCTCTTTCGGATTATGAGAATTCAATTGCTGCAATAACTGTTGAATGGTAAAACCCGTATCGACAATGTCTTCTACCACAACTACCGTACGACCGGTGATATCTTGCTGTAACCCATATATTTGCTTCACCTCTCCGGTCGAGTGCATACCCTCGTATGACTTCATTCGGATAAACGATATTTCGGAATCGATAGTCATTTCACGAAAAAGATCGGCTGCAAAAACAAATGCGCCGTTCAACACACATAAAAAAAGTGGATTCTTACCGGCCAGATCTTGATTCATTTTCGAAGCGATACGTCCCACTGCCGCCGCTATTTCGTCCCGTGAAATATACGGAGTGAAAAAACGGTCTTTAATCTGAATTTTTGTGTTCATTGGTGTTATACTGAATGTTTCGCAAAGGTATAATAAATCGTAAAAACTTGGAAACGATAATCTATATTTTTACAGAATCGCCCCCCGATCATCATTCGCCCCGACAAAATATACCATTTCCTTTTTTCTCACTATATTTGCAAATAGGATGCGGTTCGGCATAGTCAAGTCGGAAATTATATTTCCGCTTGCCTTTGCACTCACCTTTCGCTATATTTGACCTTATCAAAAGACTCCATTGAGATGAAAATATTTACGACCCAGTCAACCAAACTACTCGATCGATTAACCATAGAATACGAACCGGTATCTTCCATCGATTTAATGGAACGAGCAGCCGAAGCTCTTACTTCCGAAATATGTAATACGATTTCTCCTTCCCAACGTATCTATATTTTCGCCGGACCGGGAAACAATGGAGGAGATGCATTAGCCACCGCCCGATTGTTAATTGACCGGGGATATAAACCCGTCGTATATTTTTCAACACAATGCCTAACCATCGTTTATCGGCAGATTGTGAACAGAATCGAGAACGACTGAGGAGAACCGGTCATAACAATTTCTTTGAAATAACCAACCAATTTACACCGCCGGTTGTCAATTCCGGCGACTGCGTGATAGACGGCCTCTTCGGGGCCGGGTTGAAAGAACCCTTGACAGGAGGATTCGCATCTTTGGTACGCTACATCAATGAATCGGGGGCTTTTGTCATTTCCATCGACATTCCGTCCGGGTTATTCGGCGAATGGAATCCCGAAGCCTCAGAAGACCGTATTGTCAAAGCTCGGTTAACCCTCTCATTCCAAATGCCCAAATTGGCTTTCTTTTTTGCTGAAAACGCAAAATTTACAGGGGAAACCAAAATACTCGATATACGCCTTCACCCTCGCGCCATCGCCGAAACCGAAACTTGTTATTACCTAACGACAGCAGAAGATATAGCTCGTAACATACGACATTCCCGACCCAAGTTTTCGAATAAACGGGATTACGGACATCTGTTATTGGCTGCCGGGCAATACGCCATGATGGGCGCTGCCGTATTATCGGCAAAAGCAGCGTTACATAGTGGAGTCGGATTAGTCTCGGTACACTCGCCTCGATGTGCCAATCTCATTCTGCAAACAACTGTACCCGAAGCGATTTTCTCTCCCGATAAAGGAGAGAACCATATCGAAGAAATTCCTGTCCACCCCCGTTACTCGGCAATTGCAATCGGTCCGGGAATGGGGTGTAACGAAACGTCCGTATCGGCACTCATGCATTTAGTCAAAGAAATACGCCAGCCACTCGTGCTCGATGCCGACGCCTTGAACTGCATTGCCCGTGAACAAAGCCTTTTAAGATATCTGCCGTCCCATACCATACTCACACCGCACATTCACGAACTCGAACGCATGTTCGGCCCCATGACCGACGATGCTTCTCGACTGAAATGTATCACACATGTAGCCACGAAATACGATATAATCGTCATCTTGAAAGGGGCAAATACCGCCATAGCTTTGCCCGACGGAACCATACATTTCAACTCGACCGGGAATCCCGGAATGGCGACAGCCGGCAGTGGAGACGTGCTCACAGGGATAATCGGCTCTTTACTGGCACAGGAATACCCCCGAAGATGCCGCCATCATAGGCGTGTACCTCCACGGAGTTGCCGGAGACATAGCTGTTCGGGGAGTCGGGAGAAGAATACATTACAGCCAGTGATATTATCAATCACCTCGGACTGGCTTTCAAGCAGATAAAATCTATCAGGTATGATAGAATGTCAAAACATTTTATATCTTTGCATGAGATGCGAAAATAGGAAACCTTCGGTATAACCGAATATTTTTAAATTCGCTTCTGACTCGTATTATTTTATTTCATAACATCATCAAGAGAATCAAATGAAATATTTTATTCTAACTCTCGGACTGTTCCTTACGACGAACATCGGATTTGCCCAAGAAACAAAAAGACTCACTGCCGAAAAGCATAACGAGTACGGACTTATATACTCTCTCCCGCAAACACATCTCGATATAGAAGTGGTTGCCACAAAAACGACACGCAAAGCCGGCCCTTATTACCAATATGCCGAAAAATATTTGGGGAATACCGGGAGCCATTACACAAGACTCCGAAGAATGGGCGTTATCTTCCGTCAAAGTTACACCCTATGGAGTACCCGATCCCGAAGAACAATATCTGATGCAATTCAAACCGGGCGGTAATGGATATATCGTCTTAGATGAAAACGGACTTCTGCTATCCATCAACACCGAACCGGTCATCGATTCGATTGTCTCCACTGCACCGAAACAAAAACAGGAATCGCCGTTAGACAACAACGAATATGCGAAAGTCTACTCCGAAGAACTACTCATGTCGGCTTCAACGGTAAAAATGGCCGAAGTGGCAGCCAAACAATTATACCGTATCCGAGAGAGCCGCCTCAATTTGGTAACCGGTGAAGTCGATGAATTACCGGCCGACGGAGAATCGTTCAAACTTATCATACAACAACTCGATGAACAAGAGGCTGCTCTCACGGCATTGTTCATGGGGACAACGCAAACCGAGACAATCGTCAAACATTTCGATTATATCCCCGTTGAAGAAGTTACAAACGACATCGTTTTCCGTATTTCGGATTTATATGGAATCGTAAAGCCGGAAAATCTCAGCGGAGCCCCCGTATATTTATCTCTGAAAATCACCGAAGAAGGAGAGCTACCCATCGATAACAAAGGAAACATAAAAAAATGCCCAAAAACGCCGTAGCGTATGCTATTCCGGGGAAAGCAGAAGTAATACTTTCCGACGGTAAAAAAATGCTTTTCAAAGAGAATTTACCAATCGCACAATTCGGTGTCGTATTCGGATTGGATCCTTCTATATTCACCGACAAAAAAGCTCCTTCTTGTGCGACATTCTATCCGCAAACAGGAGCTATCCGGCAAATCGGCAAATAATATGCTTTTACCATACATGAAAAGCGGGTTGGCAGAAGCCGGCTGCGACGAAGCAGGACGAGGTTGTCTGGCAGGTTCGGTATATGCAGCCGCCGTAATATTACCGCCGTACTTTCGAAACGAATTATTAAACGATTCAAAGCAATTATCCGAAAAGCAACGCTACGAGTTGCGTCCCATTATCGAACAAGAAGCCATAGCATGGGCCATCGGTATCGTCACCCCCGAAGAAATCGACCGCATCAATATTCTCAATGCTTCGTTTCTGGCCATGCACCGGGCTATCGAACAACTGAATCCGCAACCGCAGCATCTTTTAATCGACGGTAACCGATTCAAACCGTACCCCGACATTCCCCATACCTGCGTCGTAAAAGGAGACGGCAAATACGAAGCCATTGCCGCAGCCTCCATTTTAGCGAAAACATATCGAGACGACTATATGAACCGATTGCATGAACAATATCCCATGTATGACTGGAATCGAAACAAAGGCTATCCCACAAAAGCCCATCGTGCCGCCATACGCCAATATGGACCTACACCCTACCATCGCATGTCCTTTCAACTGCTTGAAAGGCAACTCTCGATTTTTAAATGCAATCATCTCTATACAAAAACCGCCGATATTAATCGGCGGTTTTCTATTCTCATCTCCAAAAGGGGAAAAATCATCTCTTCATGATTTTTTCGTCGATACCTTTCCTTGATCGGTCACTACTCTCAAATAATAAATACCGGTCGGATAAGAGGACATATCCACTGTAAAAAGATTATCCGAAATATATACTTGACGACCGGTTCCGTCAAATATTTCTATCTTCTGAACATCGACACCCTCCACATACAAAATATCGCTTACGGGATTAGGATAAATACGGACCGACAAATCATCAACAACTTTTGTAATACCCGAACTTGCATCGGTAAACAACATTTTAACATCGGGCCACATGGTACTTCCAGAATACCCAATAGGAACTGCATTCGGATCTAACACCTCACTGTCATCAAAAGCAGAATAGAAGCGCGAACGTTGCGGATCACTGTCATAAGAGCCATACGTACCTTTGAACGATATATCGTATGACGTAGAACCCGGATTACCTTTAAGAATAAGAATAACCAAATTCCCTCCCTTATACGAATAAGGAGTAGTCAGCTGGAATATCCACTCTTCGTCGCCGGGTGCGACAGAAGCGGTTCCATCGAATACCAAAGTCATCTCATCGGCCGGAATAGAAGTCTCGGACAAATCCTCCAACTCGGTCTCACCTACCCATATTTTCACAGGAATATTCGAGTAACTTGTTCCCACCGAAAAGAATCGATACGATATCATCTGCAAAGTACCGCTTTTCAGTCCTACTTCGTCTTTATAATAAATGGTCTCACCAATCGACTCACCCGCCATGAACGACACCGGAAGGACCGAGATTTCTTCATCATGATCGCCTATCGAAATAAATTGGCTGCCCTCTTCAAGTACAGAAACCGATAGCTCCTCGGAACTGTTATTCGTTTTATCATCGTCACTGGCATATTCAATCTCCGCATGAATTTTGATATCACCCGATTCGGAAGGCGTGAATTTCATATCGAATACAATACTCTGCATTGTCCCGATTTCGACTCCGTCCATTTCTGCCAATACCGAGCCTGCGGCATCCAACAATTTTACTTTATAGTCTGTTGCAGCGACTTTGTCCACCCCTTTATTCCTTATCGTGAACGCATAAATCGTTTCAGACTCTGCACCGGGATACAAATCTCCCTTCAATGATACCGCCATAAGATCGTGCGTTTTTTCTCAGTTACGGTTACGTCGGCTTCCCAACCTTCGTCCCGACTCATAACATCGGAGTAAAAAACAAAGGTGAGAGCTCCGTCGATACTGGTCGATTCCAAAGAAACCAAAGCAGAAGGAACAGAAGTAGATGTAAATTCTCCAATCAACGGCGCATTGGTGTCAGCCCCATCGAAAATATACAAATAATCGCCATACGTATCCGTCACAAATTGCTTGAACGAGACATGCACCAAACCGTTAGAGTTTTGAGGGCGTATCGTAAGCGTATCGTTCCGAGTGTTCGGATAATAGGCATTCGGTCCAGCAGCATCATAAAAATGATAAGTTTTTCCGCTCTCAACGATAGCCTCGCCGTTTGTCATTACAATCCAGTCAGCCGGTTTCACAATAATCGGAGCGGCAATAGACACAGCTCCATTTCCCATATCGTTTACTGCATAAATCGAATAAGTATAAGTTCCGAATCCCGGTATCGGTATAAGACGTAGCCGATGGATCGGATATTTCTATTTCATTCGAAGCAGAACCATTGGAACGAGTAATAACATATTTTGTAATACTACCCGGATCAAACGTCCCGCCATACATACCTTCTTCGGGAGCTTTCCACGTCAATATAGCCTCGTTATCTCCTTGTTTCACCACAAAATCGACCACTTTTCCCGGTGCATTTTCCCCTACATAAGTGGAAACATCATCGCTATCGACTCCACCATCGCCTTTGGAATTTACGGGAACAAACCGATAACTATATAATCCATCTTGTAGATTCTCATCGGTATATTCCATAGATTGTCCTATCTTGTCGGACGAAACGGTCACGGTTGTCACCAATTCTTCTCCTCGATAAATCTTTATTCCTGTAAGTTCGGTCAAGGCTTTACCTTGTGCATCAAATGAAGGATTCCTCCACGCAAGAATAGCCGAATTGCCCGAAGCTACCACCTTACGGTCCAAAACTCTGTCCGGCGCTCCGACAGGGACATGGATATAAGGAATAAACATACTCGCCATACTGTCATCGCCATTTTTACCCACACCACCGATAACAGTAGCTGCACCAGTTGTTATATCGACCGTATAGAGCTTGTAGTCGCCACAATTCAGCCAATACAAAATTCCTGTATTTCGATCGAAATCCATACTTTGAGTAAAAGCTGCATTCACTCCGGTAGCTCCGATCAATGTACAGGCGGCTGTGGCTTTATCTATACGATAGAGATTATCGTCGGTAGAAATACCATACATCGTCCCATCGACATGGCAAGCCAATGCCAACATATAAACAGACATTGTCGAAGTTTGGAATGCTCCTATCTGCTTCGTCTCTCCGGTATTAAGGTCAAGAGTCATCAAATATTCGGCTCCATTTTTAATACCATACATGGTGTTCGTCGTGTAATCATACGTCATTTCTACCAAATGGACTCCATTAGTAGAAATAAGAGTGCGTGTACCATCGTTCATATCAACAGTATATAGACCTTCCAACGACGATTGTGTACCCGGTTTTGTCACCTGCGCATACCATTTATAATTAAAATAAGTACCTGCATAAACAGCCCCCAGAGTGGATTGAGCGGCTATGAGTTCTACAACTCCCAGATTATCCGACGAAAATTTCACCGGGCCTTTTTGTACATTGACAGGATTGCTTTGTTGCCAATTTCGATAAGCATAAATAGTTGTCTGCGCTTGAAGCGAGCTAACGACGCAAAAACACAGAAAAATTAGGGCGTAAACTTTCTTCATAAATAATAAAATATTAGTTGAACGATTAAAATTATTTTATTTCAATACAAAAATACTGATTAATTCTAATAATTTTAAAGCAATCTTCGTTACATTCTTATATTTTATTATTAGCTATAATTCAATCGATTAAGTAAAATATGCGTTACTCAACGCAACGATAACTACAATTTTATCTCTTGGAAAAGTTCCTCTACGGTAATATACTTATGCATCTTGTCATTGATTCGTTTACGCAAAACTCTAATGGCAGAAACCGAGACACTGCGACAAGCAGCACATTCCTTAGTATTCAATCCAAGAGAACTTAGACAAAAGAAATAAAACTCCTCGTCGGAGAATGAAAAATAAGCAGTAAGAAGTTGATAAAGTAACGCATACTCTTGACGTAAGGATTTAAATAGCCTGTCCCGCAACGATATTGTAAGGAAAACATTTCCTCCTTCGATATATTCGGTTACCTCCTTAAAAAATTCCGATTTCACAAATCGTTTGTTTTTCTGAGCTGTAATCTCTCCTATCCGTTCTACGATCTCCCGTTGCAATGCCTCTGTTCGTTTTTCTATTTCCGTAGAAGTTTCCCGATTATTTTCTTCCTCGACTTCGATGTGTTGTTTATTCGGGATAATTTTCCTTCTAAAAAAAAAATAAAACAGAAAAATACTCACTAAAACGACAACAACGGCTGTACAAACTATACTTAATAAGGTTCGGTCATGATTCTTCGGGAATATTCCACATTCATATTGTTTATCAACTCACCGTAAAATGCCGAATTGACCTTTGCTGGTTTTACCATTCCAGCGATGGAATCGCATAACGAATGATACAACCCGAGATATACACTATCGCCGGTCATAGCATACAAGTTCTCATAGGCCGAAGTCTTCGTATAGATATAATTACTACGAGCTGCCTTTTTCGTGTAATAAATAGCAGAGTCAATATTTCCTTCTCCACAAAAGATACTACCTCTTACCAAACAACTTTTATAGAATAATACTGAATCACGACAAAGAGGTCTGATTTCAGAATTATATTTCATTGCAGAAGCATAATCTCCCAATATCAGAAAATAGTAAGAAAGTGCATTTTTAGTTTTATAAAGTTCTTCCTCACTCTCAATTTGGGGAATCAACTCGATTGTTTTTTAAAAGAGTTGTATCAATACCTCCCCTCCTTATCTACATAGTAACATTTCCATAAGCCACGATAAGACTCAGAAAGCTGGCTTTTATCCGAAAGCATGGAATTGAATGTAATAGCCTTTCGGAACATTTTTTCGGCCTCCTCATTTATATTGCTTTTAAAAGCAACAAAGCAATCCGATTATAGTAAGCCCCCAAAGCATCAAAGTCTGATATTCGACTGGAATCAAGCTGCTAATTGCAGACAAATAATAAACGGCCGCCGAATCGAACATATTTTTATCCTCGAAAGCTACCCCTTTCTCAAAATAAGTCGAAGCCTTATCCTCCTCTACTACTCTGCCTGCACAAGAAAAACAACAGAATAAAAAGGGGAAATACCGATATGTAATGAATTAGCCTCAACATCTTTTAAGAACCATAAATTACCCTTCTTGCAAATTTAGAGAAAATATCCAACCTTACAAACAGTGATACCCGTCTCACCCTTAATAAAATCACAAAAACACAGGGCTCCCGTTTCCGGGAGCCCTAAATATATCATTTTATAGAGAAGACAAACCGACTATTCGGCCACTCTCTCCAACCATTTAAGCATACCTAACATTACACCCATCGATATCAAACATACGGCAAAGAACACTGCCCAGCATTGCCAAATAGGCCAAGCGTTGTACATAAGGGGACCAATCCACAACAACAAATTGCCCAATGCAGTCGCTCCTAACCACAAACCCTGACAAAGTCCCAACAAATGTTTGGGAGCCACTTTGGATACAAACGACAAACCGAGAGGCGAGATGAACAACTCGGCTACCGTCAAGAAGAAGTAAGTTACGATAAGTACCCACCAATGTGCTTTCTGAGACATTTGCTCAGCGACCGGGAGAAGTTTGAAATCGTCGGCAGAAGGATAACCTTTTAATGCTGAATAGATCACCAAGAATAAGAATGCCAATCCGGCGATAAACATACCGATAGCAATCTTACGGGGTGTCGATATTTCTTTTCCCCGACGGCTCAACCAAGCGAACAAAGCCATAACAATAGGGGTAAGCGTAATAACGAAGAAAGGATTGATTGCCTGCCAAATCTCCGGAGCGACTGCGCTCGAATCTACAAAATCGCGTGCAAAGAAAGAAAGAGACATACCATTTTGGTGGAACGAGAACCAAAAGAAAATAACGATACCCAAAACGGCGAACAAGGCAGCCATACGTTGTTTGATTTCTTTGGCCATTGCCCGTTTCTCCTCGGCGGTATACGATTGAGACTCCACTTTGGTCTTTTTGCCCGGAGTAGGAAAACGTCTCTGGTAAGCGACAAAAATTATCAAAGAGATAACCATAGCGACAACCGATGCTATAAACGAGTAGTGAATACCCTCGTTAAAAATTTGAAGATAGTTTTGACAAGCACTCGTCAGTTCTGCCACGTTACCGCCCGCTGCCGTCATAAGGGCATTAAGGTTATCCAATGCAGCCTGACTCATTTGGGTTCCATTGTTAATGAACTCGTGGCAAAGTGCCGGAAGTTGGGCATTATAGGCCATTCCATTCGCTCCCAACCACCATTCTCGCAAAAAGGGGCGCAATAAAAGGAGCAATCAAACCACCCACATTAATAAATACATAAAAAATTTGGAATCCGCTATCCCGTTTGCTTTTCGCAATCTTCAAAGCCTCAGGACCTTGTTTTGCAGCCTCTGCCTCAAAATCATCATACAACTGCCCCACAATAGCTTGCAAATTTCCCTTAAACAAACCATTACCAAAAGCTATCATAAACAATGCAAAACAGGTAAGCGGAAGCAACCAAGCTATATTCGTACTCGTTGCTAAAATCGGAATAGACAACAGCACATAACCCGTTGCCATGATTATCAGCCCGGTTCGAATCGTTCCTTTGTAATTCTGGGTACGGTCGGCGATAGCGCCTCCCACCAAAGCCAACAAATAAATACCCGCATAAAAAGAATGAATATATAGTACCCGATGTCTCCTCGCTTAGTCCGAATTTAGAACAAAGAAACAATACCAATACAGCATTCATAATGTAGTAGCCGAAACGCTCGCCCATATTCGCGAGAGCTGCCGCTATCAACCCCTTAGGATGTCCTTTAAACATAATAACAGATTTTAAGTATTAAATGAATTAATTGTTTTTCACTTTAAAAGCCAAAGCATACATGCGCATTTGTTTAACCATAGCCACAAGCCCGTTCGAGCGAGTCGGCGATAAATGCTCGTTCAACCCTATCCTGTCGATAAAATAAAGATGAGCATTCAAGATCTCATCGGGAGTATGGCCGGATAAAACCCGTACCAACAACGAAACTATCCCTTCACGATAATCGCATCGCTCTCCGCTTCAAAATAAACAGCACCCTCTCTATAATCGGCCTGCAACCATACCCGGCTCTGGCAACCTTCGATTAAATTTTCGGAAGTCTTATATTTCTCGTCCAAAGGAGGAAGGGCATTGCCCAAATCGATCAGCAACGCATATTTATCCATCCAATCGTCGAATACCGAAAACTCCTCTATAATCTCGTCTTGTATTTCGTCGATACTTTTCATATTATTCATTTTTCAATCATTCTTCATAAAGAACCGTTAACACGGTCTGGCCTACGGCTTTCAACGTCGACCGATCTATATTTCTCATTGTATCGTCCACCGTATGCCAATAAGGAGGAAAACCCGTCTCTGTATCTCGATGACATGGAATAATATCGATGCTGGGTATTCCATAACGGTTTACATACAAATGGTCATCGGTAACATATCCGCCGTCCTCCTCGATAAAATAGTTTCCGTACCCCAATCGCTTCGCCGTATCCCATACTTGCGCCACAATTCCGGAAGCATAATACTTCGAAAATAACTCTCGTCGAAATTGTGCCCCGGCTCCGCCCACCATATCGAGTAAGATCCCGAATCGGGCCCGATATCCCGGCTTATGAGGCCGACGTGTCCAATACTGTGTGCCCAATGCCCATGTGTTTTCGTCGCTCGACTCGCTCCAATAGGGAACACCGTAATCCTCGGCATCGAAAAAGGCTATATCGACACCCGTGTCGGGCTGTCTCTTCCCTATCTGACGAGCTATTTCAAGCAATACGCCCACTCCGCTCGCACCATCGTCGGCTCCGGCGATAGGCTGACGATGTTTACTCTTATCCGGGTCGTTATCGGCGTATGGACGAGAATCCCAATGAGCGAACAATAAAATGCGATTTTTCTTTTCAGGAGAAAACGAACCTATGATATTCCGTATAGAAAGCTCTGTCCCGTCATAAGCCGTAACCGTTCCTTGCTGCACTTCTACGACAGCGCCATGCCGAGCCAACTCGGAAGATAAATAATCGGCCGTTGCCAAATGTGCCGGAGTGTTGGGCACTCTGAAACCGAACTGCACTTGACGTTCGATATAAGCATAAGCACTATCCGTATCAAAAGAAGGAACCTCTATCGACACGCTATCCGTATCCTTTTCCTCGCTATTTTTTACCGACTTTGCAGAACAAGCGACCAACCCGACAATTAAAATTAAATACCCGGCCTTACGGTTTACTGTTTTCATCATGCTCAAAAATAAACATTCTGATAAAAACTCGCAAATATCCCAGCTATTTTATACAAAAAGATAAATCCACCGACCGCTCACCGACAGAAAACACGACATCTGCCCCCTCGATCATCGGCAAATTATCCGAGACATGTCCCACCGGAAAATCGAAACATACCGGATAATCATACTCATCGACCATTTTACGAATCAACTCATACAATGTACCACCCAGACCTTCGTTCTCGGTATACTCGGTAAACCTACCCACGATCAATCCCGACAACGAAGCCAAACGACCGGACAGTTTCAAGTTATAAAGCATGCGTTCTATTTTGTAAGGAGGCTCGGCTATATCTTCTATAAACAAAACCGTTCCAGGCAAAAATATATCATACGGGTAGAAATCAATCCGCACAAAACCGCCATATTTCCACCCACCAACATTCCCCGTCCCTCACCGCAACGGTTCAACGGGTGAGGATTTTCCTTGTATTCGGGAATTTCTCCGAATAAAATTTGCCGTAAATAGTGCGTACAACGATTATCCGCCGGCTCGGTAGTCAAATGCTTGCACATGGGAGCATGCAACGACATCACCCCACGGCTCACACAGAGAGAGCATGCAAAGCCGATATGTCGCTGAATCCGATAATCCACTTCGGATTCCGAGCAATATCATCGGTCAATCCGTCCAACAAATGAACAGCCCCATATCCGCCACGGCTGCACAAGACAGCCTTCACAGCAGGATCGTACAACGCATGGCGAAAATCGTTCATTCGTTCATCTATCGTCCCCGAATAAAGGCCCGAATGATCCAGACAGTGAGAAGAAACAGTCACACCGAGCGACCAACTTTCCAAAACGCCGGTCGCCCCTTTCACATAATCGGGATTGATAATACTCGCAGGCGAAACAATGGAAACGCTATCGCCGGGGCATAAAAATTGAGGTCTGTACATCATCAAAAATCCAATATTTTAAATCGTTTCTTATCCGACTCCTGTACATAATGTTGATAATGCCACCATTCATTAGGAAGCGGATAAAGCTCTTGTTCTCGCATGACTGCATACAAAAATCGTCGATTGTGATAAGCCGCCTCGCTTATCCTACCTGTCTTCAATAAATAATCGTCGTCGACCGTATGCGCTTCTTCTCCAAAAAAATCATACGGACTGCCCATATCCAATGCGACGCCATCGCTACCGAGTATCGATAAATCGACAGCCATGCCGTAATTATGGAAGCCTCCCTCATTGTAAGGATTAGCCACATACTGCTCTTGCGGTGTACCTCGCACTCGCTCGAACATTCTGCGCTGTATGCTTAACGGACGGGCGGCATCGTAAATCACCAACCTATATCCCGGCTTTAACTCCTGTAACCGGGCATGTACCCGGGCCAGCCGTGAAATCATATGAGGCAATAGATAGGCTTTTCTCAAATCGGGATATAAAATTTCACCCATAAAATTATCGGCCGTAGCGTATTTCAAATCTACGACCACACCGGGAATGGCAGTTTGAATATCGACCAACCCCGCCTGCTCGAAATATTCCTCATAGTTGATCACCATACGGCCGTAAATCCATTATTGGGTAATAAAATCTCATTATTGTTTTCTCCATGCCTAAACGAGTATCTGTTATGGCCATACGACTCTATCCGATAATTATCGGTAAAACTTACTAAATGAAGCTCTTCCTTAGAGGAAGGTAAAGAAATAGACACATCGGCATGGCGTGTGAGCTCGGGCACTTTAAAGTAGAATTCCCGGCGTAATGTAGGATAAGAACATTTTATCTTAGCATCGAAATATACATACTCTCCATCGATACATAATACTCTGTCGGGAATATCAGTGGTAAGTTTGATACCTATTGTTGCCGAATTTTCCAACTTCACGAGCTCCACTTCTATGTCTCTTACGCAAATTGGAACATTTCCCAAATAAAATTCTACCAAATAGTTCAATAAAAGAAACTGCATTTTCAACATTCAACGACTCAATAAAAGAAAGACACGACAATTCTTCTCTCAAAAAGAAAACCTCGCCTTGCTCTTTCTGGAAGAAAGGATTCTCATTAAAAGCAAAAAAGCATGAAAATTTGGTCAACTTATTCTCCGTTCCTTTCTTCAAATATTTCTTATAACGCAAAGATTGCGATATGCAAAATCCAGCATCTTTACATCTCATGTACTGTCCAGCCTCATCGTAGAGTTCGTCTTTTTCGATTAGGAATAATTTGAATATCATATACCATATCGTCTCTGTATGACGGGTTCTTTAAGATAGACGAAAATACCCCCTGCATATTCTTCGCTAAAAGACTACCTAGCAATCGCTCGCTACAATTATTCACGACATCAATCACTTCTTTGGAATCATACTTCTGAATAATATCCAATTCAGCGCCCAATGATTTAACAATACTATCATCGACCTCATTTCGAAACTCTTCCTTCACTCGTTGTTGCTGACGATCAAAAGAGGTTTTATCTCTTCGACTATACTCTGGGCAGAGGTTCTTTTCGTAAGTAACTGATAGGTTAACGTAAACAAGAAAAATGCAATAGTCGTACTTATAATAGACGTTAACAAATCGTACAAAATCCCTCCTGCATTTTCCATGCCTCACAAATAAAACCTATTACGGCGGCAGCCAATGCGACAGCAATGATAAAAAGGGCATACCAATAACGCTCCATCACATTCCGGAATTTACTTTCTCCCTTATCCTCCATATATAAAAAACTTCTAAATAATTAAAATCAAGACTCTACTATTCACAAAAATAGCAATCTTTCAATAGTATTTAAAATATCTGTCCCGAAATCTGTGAGACTTCGGGACAAACGACAAAAGCTATAAACAGTTTTATTTTTCTCGCATGAAAATATTGATGGGTGTACCGCTGAAATTCCAATTCTCCCGTATCTTGTTTTCGAGATACCGTTTGTACGGGTCTTTCACCCATTGCGGCAAATTACAAAAGAACACGAACGTGGGGACGTAAGTCTCCCGCAACATGGTCACATATTTTATTTTTACATACTTGCCTTTATGTGCAGGAGGCGGATAATTTTCTATCGCACTCAGCAACACTTCGTTTAATTTCGAAGTAGGTATCTTGGTATGCCGATTCTTATAAACCTGCACGGCGTTCTCCAAAACTTTATAGATACGTTGCTTAGTCAACGCCGAAGCATAGACAATGGGAAAATCGACAAAAGGAGCAAGACGTGCCCGTATGGCATTTTCGAAAGTTTGAATAGCCTTGTTCGATTTATCTTCTACCAAATCCCACTTGTTGACACAAACCACCAAACCCTTTTTATTTTTCTGTATCAACGAAAAGATATTCAAATCCTGTCCTTCGATACCTCTTGTAGCATCGATCATCAAAATACAAACATCAGAGGCTTCAATAGCTCGTATGGAGCGAATCACCGAATAATATTCGAGATCTTCGGTAACCTTCCCTTTCTTACGAATGCCGGCCGTATCTACCAAATAAAAATTGAATCCGAATTTATCGTATCGGGTATAAATCGAATCGCGAGTCGTACCGGCAATATCGGTAACAATATACCGGTCTTCGCCAATAAACGCATTGATGATAGAAGACTTTCCGGCATTAGGGCGTCCCACCACCGCAAAACGAGGAATGTTTTCCTCTATCTCGGGTTCCGATTTTTTTGGTAAAACGTTTCAATATCTCGTCCAGCAAATCGCCCGTTCCCGAACCGCTGGCTGCCGACACACAAAAAGGATCGCCCAGCCCGAACGAATAAAATTCGGCGGCGTTATACTGCCACTCGTTCGAATCGGCTTTATTCGCTACCAAAATCACCGGTTTATCCGAACGGCGCAATATAGCTGCCACATGGTCGTCGAGGTCTACCGCACCGGTTTTCACATCGACCATGAACAAAATAACATCGGCTTCCTCAATGGCCAAAGCCACTTGTTTGTTAATCTCTTCCTCAAAAATATCTTCCGAGTTAACAACCCAACCTCCGGTATCGATAACAGAGAATTCCTGACCGCACCACTCGACCTTACCGTATTGTCGATCCCGTGTCGTACCGGCTTCTTCGTTGACAATCGCTTTACGAGTTTGAGTCAGACGATTGAAAAGAGTCGATTTTCCCACATTCGGGCGTCCTACTATCGCTACTATATTTCCCATAATTCCACTTTCTTTTTACGGCTCTCACAGCCTTTATTTCTTAATCTTTTATTCAGGTATATACCCGAAACCTTTCAATTTATTTTCCCGACTACGCCAATCTTTCTCCACTTTTACATACAGTTCGAGAAAAACTTTTTTGTCAAAAAACACTTCGATATCTTTCCGGGCCAAAGTCCCTACCTTCTTCAAAGCCGAACCGCCTTTCCCGATAACGATTCCTTTCTGAGAATCTCGCTCCACATAGATAACAGCCATAATATGAATACGATTCTCTTCTTCATGGAATTGTTCTACCCCCACCTCACAAGCATACGGAATCTCTTTATCGTACGTCTGCAATATTTTCTCACGGATAATTTCCGTTACGAAGAAACGAGCCGGCTTATCGGTCAAAGCATCTTTCTCGAAAAACGGAGGTGACGGAGGTAGTAATTCCTGAATACGCTTCAACAAATAGTCGAGGTTAAATTTATATTGTGCCGAAACCGGTATAATCTCGGCATTCGGCAACAACTGTTTCCACTCCTCTACCAACGTTTCAAGAGCGCTCTGCTCTTTCAGCAAATCGATCTTGTTGATAACTACCAATACAGGAACCGTCTCCCGAGCCACCTTGTCGAGGAACGATTGGTTTTTCGCAGGAGCTTCCACCACATCGGTCACATAAAGCAAAAATATCGGCATCGAGTAATGCCGACTGAGAAAAATTCAGCATCGACTCCTGCAACTTATAATTAGGGACAAGAACTCCCGGAGTATCGGAATAGACGATCTGCATATCCTCGGTATTCACTATTCCCATAATTCTATGACGAGTCGTCTGTGCCTTCGACGTAATAATCGAAATTCGTTCTCCGACCAGTGAATTCATCAACGTAGACTTACCTACATTGGGATTCCCGACAATATTTACAAATCCGGCCTTATGCATAATTCTGTTTTATTTGGTTACAAGTCAATAACTTCTGAATACAAAAGTAGTGAAAATATTCTACCCGACGAAACAACCTACAATCGCTTTTGTTCGAAAACAAGAAAAGACGCATCTCTTTCGCCAAAAGATGCGTCTTTCTTATATCTCGACAAATTTATTTTGCGTCGTATCCCCAAACGAGATAAAGAGCTCCCCATGTAAATCCTGCTCCAAAAGCCGTGAGGACAAGTTTATCTCCTTTTTGAATTTATGCTCAAATTCGGCCATACACAAAGGGATAGACGATGCACTCGTATTCCCGTACTTTTGAATATTGACCAATAATTTTTCTTCCGGCAGCTTTTATACGATCGGCAATAGCCTCTATAATACGCAAATTTGCCTGATGAGGAATAAAATAATCGATCGTATCTACGGACAAACCATTGCGAGCCATCACGCTTTCCGAAGAAGTGAGCATATCGGTTACCGCATGCTTATATACCGCCCGACCTTCCTGATAAACAAAATGTTCATCATGATCTACCGTCTCGTGCGAAGCAGGATGAACAGCACCACCGGCTTTCATCAACAAATGAGGCAGTCCCATACCATCGGTATGCAACACGGCATCCTTCACTCCGACTTCCTCGTCGGTAGGTTCTAACATAACGCAAGCCGCAGCATCACCGAACAGTGGACAAGTAGAACGGTCCTTATAGTTAACCATCGACGACATCTTTTCTGCCGCCAAAACAACCACATGCTTATACAGTCCGCTCTTTATATAGGCAGTTCCTGCTTGCAAAGCAACGATAAACCCTGCACAAGCGGCTTGTATATCATACCCATAAGCTGTTTTTATTCCCAATTTTTCCAATACGATCGATGCCGTAGAAGGGAAACGATAATCGGGATTCGACGTAGCACAAATGAGTAAATCTACTTCACTGGGCTTTACTCCTGTTTTTTTCAACAATTCGGCTACTGCTTTTACACCCAAATCGGAAGATCCCGTTTCTTCTCCTTTTAAAATTCTACGTTCTTTAATACCTACACGAGTAGTAATCCACTCGTCGTTGGTATCGACCATATGCGACAACTCGTCGTTTGTCAAAACATAATCGGGAACATACGAGGCAATTCCCTGTTATTTTTGCATTCTGCATAATAATAAAATCGGCTTAGTGTGTGAAGAAATGCCCTAAATCGCTTTAGGGCCATACATACTTATCGATAAGAGCTTAAACAGCAGCTTCTTTTTCGATTGCCAATTTTCCTCTGTAATAACCACACTCTCCACATACAGTATGGTATACATGCCAAGCACCACAGTTAGGACAAACTGCCAAAGTTGGAGCCACAGCTTTATCATGAGTTCTTCTTTTGGCTGTTCTCGTTTTCGATTGTTTTCTTTTAGGATATTGCCATTTTTCTATTACTTTAATTATTATCTATTATTTTCTTTAATTCGTCCCATCTCGGGTCAGTTTCCTCCCCTTCGCCGGGCACTTCATCTACAACATCTTCATCATCGTATGATGCGGCATCTTCACTTTCGTCGCTATCGTCCATAGAACGCGCCGCATGTTTACGCAATTTAGCACTCATCGATTTATTGCATTTTCCTGCCTGATGAACATGCTTCAAAGGTATTGTCAGTGCAATGAACTCATATAAAAACCATGCAATATTCAATTCCCCGTCACTTTCAGGAATAACAACCACATTATCGCTCTCCTCGCTGTATTCCGAACCGAATTTCACATAGAGCGTTTCTTGGGTTTTTACCTCATGGTCCATATCGTCCAAACAGCGATCGCACGGAATTTGAATAACTCCTTCCAAATCAAAATCCAGTTCGAAAGAAGCCGCCGTCCGCTTCACTGTCAATTTCACCTTCACCTTTCCTTTTTGAACATCTTCACCTTCGATATTCTTAAAGAACTCATTATCCAATACATACTCAAAATCCTGAGTACCTATCAGCATACTTTTGAGCGGTAATTTATAAGCACTAAATCGTCCCAATGCTATTTGTCGTTAAAACTCCGCAAAGGTATAAAAAATAATCGTTACAAGTCAATCTTTTCGGTAGTTTTTATTTCACATTCACAATTTTTCAAATGGAGAGCCATAATCGATTAGCCCCGACAACATTCAAAAAAGAAAGATTTTCCAGCCCGACTAAACGACTCGCTTCAATTCGATTCTGAATGTCGTACCTTTTCCTACTTCCGAATCTTTCACATAAATGCGTCCGGCATGATAATCCTCTATAATACGTTTTGCCAAAGTAAGTCCAAGTCCCCAACCTCGTTTCTTGGTCGTGTACCCCGGATTAAAAACCGTTTTGAAATTTTTCCGTGCAATCCCCTTGCCCGTATCTTTTATATCGATATAAATCTGTTGCTTCTCCGACGTCATATAAACATCTATACGCCCTTCTCCATTCATCGCATCGACTGCATTCTTGCACAAATTCTCTATAACCCATTCAAATAAAGAAAGACACACCATCGCACCCTCGGCATCAGAAGGGAGATGAGTCGTAATCAATACTTTATCGGAAACTCTGCGACGCATATATTCTGTTGCATTTTCAAGCACTTCGTTGACATATATCAATTCCATTTCTGGCTTCGAGCCTATTTTAGAAAAGCGTTCGGCTATGACAGACAGACGGTTCACATCTTTATTCATATCCGACAGTAACGAGGAATCCACACCCGACGATTCCAACAAATCCATCCATGCCATCAACGACGAAATAGGAGTTCCCAATTGGTGAGCAGTCTCCTTCGATAATCCCACCCACACCTTATTCTGCTCGGCCTTTTTCGTACTAATCAACGCAAAATAAACGATTAAAACGAACAGGACCATAACACCCAACTGCACGTACGGATAAAGAGATAGCCGCTTCAACAAAATAGAATCGTCATAATAGAGATACTGTTTCTCCTCGTCTCCCAAATTGATCTCTATCAAATTGGATTTACTTTTCAATTGTTCCAGTTTCTCTTTGTAAATATTTCTCCGTATCCGTTTCGGGCAAATTCAAATTAAGGTACTGATTTATTTCGCCGGTATCATCGACGATAATCGCCGGTATGGAGGTATTGCTCTGTATCACTTTCAATATCAACTCCATGCTCATTTCAGTCTTGTCACTGGCCAATTCACGCGTCGCTTCGGCCCATATTTCCATTTTCTTTCGCTCCTCGATAGACAAGTCTTCTACAAGGTCATTCGAGACATAAAGTACCCCGCCAATCAGCAAGACAGAAATCAACAAAAAAAAATCAGTTTCCCTTTTTGTCGGGCATCATAGATATTTTTGCATAATATAATATACACTCAGTATTACATATTATATAAACGGCTCCACGACTCGAATATTATTCAACGGCTTCTTAATGTAAAAAGAGGAGCCTTTCGTTATTCAAAAACTCCTCTCTTCTCATACTTTTACCAGCAGTGTGCTGACTAACGGACTTGAACCCGGATTGTTCGATTATCTACCTTCACAAGATAAACGCCTCTTTCCATTGGAATTTTCTCTGTATCACTTTCTGACTCTATATAAAAGAGCATACGACCATCAATGCCATAAACAGATATTTTTTTCTTCCTGTCACCCCCTCAGCCATAATGCAACCGTTCATACCATAAACCCTGATGTCATTTCGGTTCAACTCATCTACTGCCGATGTTCCCAAACGAACGGTATTCGAGCGGAACGATTCTCCTTTATCATAAACAACAGTGACATGATAAGCTCCATATTCAATAGACGGAGTAGAATAATTCGTCTCAACGATAGGAGTTTGAGTCAGTTTCTGTCCATTGCAATAAACATGATACCCTACAACCGATAAATCTTTTACCGCCGATACCGGAACATACGACAAATCATCAACTAATAAAGCGAACTTATTTGAACTGATATAATGAATTGCAAAATAACGGGCATTCTCTGGTAACTGATAAGAATATTCTTTCCAACCTACATTAAGAACCGATTCCGTAGCGAGCAATTCAAAGGCATCTACATCGGTCGTTGTCGTCGAATAAAGCACTTCAAACGTCTCCGGCGTATATTCCGTTGTAGGAATCGTAGCATAGAACGACACGTTTGTTCCTCCTATAATTTCAGGAGAAATCAAGTAGTCGTCATTTTGAGGCGTCAGACCGTCATAACTCAAACCAGCCCAAGAAACCAAACATTTTTCACCAGAATGAGGCTTCCAGTTATTCGAAGTCACATCAACACCCTCGGCCAGAGGTTCCCAGACTTGAAACGCCATCGGTGTACCCATATTCGGAAATTCTACGAATAAAATACCGGCAGAGGTCAAGCCATCTCCATCTACCACCGTATAATCACCTATATTCTCATAAATAAACGATTCGTAACCTTCGAAATCATCTACCATCGGCTCGGGGGTCAATGTAGGCTTTGTCCAAGACAGTTTATGAGCCTTCTCTGTTTTCTCCCCGACTAGGTCGGTAATAACAGGCAACTCTGATTGAGAAGCGATTATTATTGCCTCCAATATATTATTTTCTGGGATCTCATCAGACTCTTTTGCTATAACCTCTGCTTTAATAGGAGTTTCTTTACCTATCATTTCAGCCGTAGGAGTAACCGTAAATAAATGATCGGCTGTTTCTCCCTGCGCCAAAGCCTCCGTCCGAGAAAGAGTTTGAACCAGAGTCTTATCTACATAAAGATTCACATCATAAGTTATCGACTGCTTCCCGTTATTTTTAACGACAACCGTATAATTTTCAGATTCACCCACGACAGGACGACGAGCACCTTTGATACTTTCGAGTTTCGCATCTAATTCCGACTCATTAGCAACCGCTATATTATCGATGATTACATAATCACTACCATTAGAAACAGCTCCATCAAACACAATTGCAATCCACGGATAATCTTTATATTGAGCCAAATTTATCTTTACATACGGTCCAACCCGGAAGAAAAGAGGCTGTATTGGCGCTATAAACCTCGGTATATGCTTTATCATCGGCAGTCACTTTCACCGATAATTTTCCGGCGGCATTCTGGTAACGATATAATAAAAATGTCAATGTAGGAGCATTAAAACCACCCAAATCTAATTTGGGGACTTGTAAACGAGCTTCTCCCTTACCCGATTGAGAATGGCAAACGAACATTCCTCCATCTTCCGGCTCCAAACCGAGACTACGGATATAATTCGTCAATCCCCACTCGGCTTGTCCGCTCAATGCCCCCATAATCCAAGGATAAGTTGTTGTCATATTATTCACACCGTTTTCCTCGAAAGGCATCGTATAAGGGATTCCCAATACGACATTATCTAACGCAGCCTCGCCTTCGCCCCCGATAGTAGTAGCAGAGACAAGGAAAGTATAAGAATCGAGTTTAGAAGAGGACGGAGTAGCCGTATAAGAAAGGGCTGTGGTAGTTCCCACTTCTCTATAACTCGTACCCACATACTCATAAATCTTATACGTAATATCAGATGGCTGGAAATAACCATTATGCACACCAACCGTAGGAACACTCCACGATAACTCGGCCTTCAAATTATCGGAAGAGGGTAAAGCTGTAAAGTTCGACACAATGCTTGGAACATCGATACCGCAATAACACGTTACCGTAGCTGTTCCTCCTTCACTAAACTCATTCTTGGCCACCACAGTATAAACGTTATTTCCCTGAACCGCATTCTCATCATTACAAGAAAGAACTTCGCCTGGTTGTTTACCCGTAAATTCAGCGACCACAGACCCGTCGACACGTTTCACGGTCACATCGACCGTACCAGTCAGCTCTTCACCGTTCAAGCTTTGAGTAGGCAACCGGAAACTCAGCGTTGCCGAAAGCCCCCCTTGTGCAGCGGGAGTAGCCTTTAATTCTGCAACAGCGGCCGGAGCTTTCATCAACGCACCGTTACGCACCTCTATATTTTTTATATTCAAGGTAAATTGATCTGGATCGGAAATTGCATGGAATCCGACATAATAACGGCCATGCTCTGTAACTTCAAAGGTAGCTGTAAAAGTTTGATATTCCTTGTTCGTCAAATCAAATGTCTGAGCCTTTTGTTGATCTTCCGGCTTATCCGATTTACCATAAGTCACTTCCAATTTCTCAGAACCCATTACACCGGCCTTAGCGTCAAACACGACCTCTATCATATGGGCGGTTCCCAATTCGATGGCCGGCGTTATGACATAATCATCGGCCGAATTCGAACAATAAGCATACTTCAACGAACCGTCGCTTATATCGTAGTACCAAGTATTATCATCGTTATTATTATCCTTGATCGTAAACAAAGAAAACTCCTGTTGAGTCGGTGCTACCATATAAGGTAAAGAATAAATACCGCAGAATACCGTTTGTTCCACTTTTACACCGGCATTTTCTCCACTATAAGCTACAACACTATATGTGTTAAACCCAAAGTCCGAATGTTCGTCTTCATACGTTAATGTCGCTCCCAAAACCGGATTTTCAAACGTTTTGATTAACTTCCCATTACGCAAGATTTCAATTTTAGAAACAGACGAAAGAGGTTCTCCTTGATAATTTTCTTTCGGAACGACAAAACTCATTGTAGCTTTCTGTAATCCTGCTTGATCTGCCGTCACCACAAAATCGGTTACGCCCTTCGGAGCATAAATACTTCCGAATTCTTCCACACGAATATTATCTACATTAACTCCAAAACGATCGGCAACGCTTGTACAATGAATTGCAAAATTTCCTTGCCCGTTCGCTTCTGGCACGTAGGTAAGTACAATATGTCTCGGAGAAGACGCATCCGCCATAATTTCCGTCGGTTCCATAACAATCGTAGATAACGATTCTACGGAAGGCTCCGCTCCCACTTTAACACCAATAATTTCTGCATTATACCCCGAGCCTGAACAAATATCGAACGAAAGCTGATAAACATTATAAGCTTTAAAAGTCATTTTAGGCAATACCAAATAATCATCAGCAGCATTATCGGCAGAGAAAGTATAACCCGCACTAAATTGACCCGTATCGAATTGCCAAGTCACACCATCGCCATTATTATCGATTATGTTCAACAAATCGAATGACGATGCATCTTCGAAAGTTTGTTCATAAGGAAGCGAAACGGCTTTCCCAAAAACGACCGAATTACTCTCGACCGACCCACACTCTTCTCCGCCGAACTTCACGATTACAGTATACTTGTAAGACTTTAACTCATTCTCGGGAAGATTATCGATATAAGTTGTCTCTTTTATGTCGGTCGATAACGACTCTCCATTACGAAGAATGTCATACGAAACTTTTGTCAAGTTTACCCAACCTCCATTAATACCGGCTTCGGGTAATGTCCAAGAAAGGGTTACCTTCCCAGATTCTTCGGCAACAGCGGTCACTTCGGTTGGAATTTGGGGCATATCTTCTCCGGTAAAAGTTTTTATCGAAGCTGCAACCCCTCTCCGCCACTATTCAAACAAATTACTTTCAATACATGTAATCCATTCGTTAATACAAGAGATATAGAAAATTCCGCACCGGGACTTTGGTTTTCCTTTATCTGGACAGTATCGCCATCGACTACTATGGCTACATTTATCAATCCTTTCAGTTCATTACCACCGGCAGTCCTTGTAGGAAGATCGCACGAAATTCGGGCTGTCGTCGCACCTGCGGAGTCACATAGGATATACTCAAATTTTCAACAGCAGCCGGAGCAGAAGGATCAGAAAAAGGATCTGTCGTGTACAAGCCAATCCACTCCTCTCCATTTTCAAAAGCCAATTGCGTATAAAACTCTTTCGAGACCGGATCTATTACAATCAACTCGCTCTCACTCCAATTACAAGCAGCCCAATAGATTTTACGATCGAGAGGGCTCCAACAACACGATTGAGAATATTCAGGGAAAAAACCTGTACTCACTACTTTCTCCCCTGTACGGCAGACTCTTTATCAAACTTATATACATCGCCATAATCATCGATTACATACATTTGCCCTTCTCCATCGATACACATTCCACGATAAGAATTTTCCATTGGAGCGACAACTGTAAAATCCAATGTTTGGAGATCCAATTTACTCAACGTATAAGCCTCCCCAGCCTCATCATAATTAATTGAATAAACGACATCATTGACCGGATCATAGGTCATATTCACCGCAGCATTAGGATATTCCGCCTCTTTTTCTATAACTTGTTTATCTCCCGTCACGACATCTACGACTACCAATTTTGCAGAATTGATACCCGACCAGTAAAAACTCGTCAAAAACCGATAAATAGAATTTTCCATTAGCGTAAGTCCCACCGCCTTCGCCTTCACCATATTCCTCTACGTCATACAGTTTAGAATAATCTCCTGTATTAGGATTAATCGAGTAGATACCATAATCCCTCTCTTCATAACTATTAGTAGCTGCCAAAAAGCCGAACAAATTCGCCGGTGAATTTTGTGCATTAATTTTGGCAACACGAGTACGAGCCGGCAACTTAGAGATATTAATAATTCCCACTGGATTTCGAGACGAGCGCTTTCTATATTTACGAACCTGCGCTTTACCTGATTTAAGAGGTACACTCCGTTCTGTAAATTGATAATTTTCACGTTCTTTCGGAATAGATTCCGACCCTAAAACTTTGGAAGAAAAAGCCATTATACACATAAGCACAACGATCAACCTCCAAAAACCTTTAATTTAGTACTTGATAACTTCATAAAAACACTACTTAATTATATATTTTGATTCCAAAATAAACAGCTCTTACAAATGCTACACAATAAATGATTAGCCTATAAATCGTTCCACAAAATTTTATGCAAAATTAAATATAATATATATACTATATAATACCCATATTTAGGTATTATGTAATATAATTTTACAAAATAAAAAGCAACACAAATATTTTAAATTATAAAAAATTTCATTGTAAATCGGCCATCAATCATAAAAATAATAAACGAAAAAACACTTCATATCTTCCATCTATACCCATTAATTCTATTTAGAACATATACAATACTATTTTGAAAATCAAATATTACTTCATCATTAAGCAATAAACTATTCAAAAAAAAATATCACCCTTTAACTCAATTATATCATAATATTTCAAATACCCATTCTAATTTTGCATAAAAAACATACAAACGATAAAACAAAAACTTAATACTACCTATCATGAAAGTGAACATATTTAAATGCCTAACATTATCTCTATTACTATGCAGTATCCAATTACTATACGCAGGACGCATATATGACGAATTCGAAGATACCTATAAAATAACTTGGATTGGTAACTCAAAATTGATTTCTGGAACGACCGACGATTGGGCACAACGAGCCGGAGACATCTATCGATTGAAAATCGACGATCCATCAAACTACTCATTCTTAGTTTATGAATTGCCCGAAAATGAAATTGCTCATGAAGTAATTGTCGATTACTATTCTCCGACCGGACTACGTCCCACTTTGGCCGTAAAAAATTCGGCCGGAGAAGAAACCAAATATGTGGAAGGTTGGGACAACGGTTATCCAGAAATAACGGATAAAGGGCATGGACTATATCGATGCACTTTAAAAGACAACTTGATACCGGAAGATGCGACTCAGGTCGTTATCTATTTAGATGCCCAATCCGACATAGAATTATTAAGAAATATAGTATATTATGGAGACGGCTATCAAGCGAAGAATTACAACGAAAAAACGAACTATTACCGGGTTCAAAAGCTATTGGAAAAAGCTGAAAGCGGCAATGACATTACCATCGGTGTCATAGGTGGTTCGATGACTGCCGGAGCCAACGCCGAACCGATGGAGACCAATTGTTACGGAGCCCGATTAAAGGCTTGGTTCGAATCGACTTTTGGAATCAATGTCAATTTCATCAATATCGGTATCGGTTCTACGAATTCCTATTTCGGGTGTATCCGTGCCGAAGAGAAACTATTACGATTCAACCCCGATTTAATTATAATCGAATATGCTTGCAACGACCAACTCGAAGATATTTATCTGGATTCTTACGAAAGCCTGATACGGAAATGCTGGAAAAACCCGGGTGAGCCAGCCGTTATATCGCTAATGCTATGCACGCAAGCTGGGATTTCAAAAATCGAACGTCAATATCCCATCGCTCAACATTGTCAAATTCCGATCGTCAGTTACAACGATGCCATAAAAGACGAAATAATCAAAGGAGAAAAAACATGGCTGGACTATTACCAAACCTCTACACTCATCGGCGGTGATGGCATACACCCCAATACAACCGCACATCAAAAAATCGCCGACCTAATAGCGACCGAACTTCTTGAAGGGAAAAAAGCATCGAACATCGATCGAATGGCATCACTACCAGCTCCGCTATATAGTAACATTTTAGAAGATGCATTTTATTTGAACGAAACCGATATAACCCCGGTCCAAACAGGTGTCTGGTCGGCGGGAGGTTCTATTTGGGATTTCGGCACAGGAAAAGGTTGGAGAAGCGAAATTGCAAACAGTGAACTTCAATTTAAAATTAACGGAGACGTTGCTGCCGTCACATATTGGAAACGCCCGGCAAACGAAAATTTCGGAACGGCCCAAATTTGGGTAGACGACAATCCGGCCGTAGTCATTGACGGCTCTAACGGAGAACACATCGACCAAATCGTATTGACCGATTTGGGAATCGGAGAACATATACTCCACATCAAACTGTTGGAAAACAAAAAATTCGAAATTGTATGTATTGCCGTTTCGGGGGAAAGAAGCTATTGGAACGGACGATACTATTTGGAAAACGTTGCCAACAATCTTAGGTTAACGATCAGCGACAATGACATTACGATGAATCCGAACGGTACAGGTTTTAATGTTTCTCATACCGACGACGGATATATCGCCTTCAACGAAAACAATTCATATCTATCGGTCAATGCTGCTACCGGCGCTTTGGAACTTTCATCGAATCTCGACACCGCCTCAAAATTCCTCTACATAGACAAAGGTGAAAAAGCTGCAATACGGGCTTTGGCTAACGGAAAATATTTGTCTCAAAAAGACAACATTATAACGGCCTCTACCTCCGATATAGCCGACAACGAATATTTTCTATTCAAAAACGAAGGCGATCCCACAACTATTAACGAATTAAGGAACAACGAAATCGACTGTTCCGTTGTATCCAATCAAATCATAATCAAAAATGCAATCGGAGAGCAAGTCAATATTTTCGATCTATCCGGTAAACTACTATATCGACAAAACATCTCGACCGATAATGAAAATATCTATTTCAACAATGGCAATTATTTAATACAAATCGGCGACAAGACATTTAAATGTAATATATAACTACCCATTCCGCTATGATGACAGCCAAAAGAAAATGTAATACGAACCCTTCGACATGACAATCCGGAATGGATTCCGGTAAACCTGTGGCAACTGCCCGCCGCAAAACTAAAATACGGACAAGCGCTTGACGACATCATCAATCGCTGCGAAATCGATATTCTCTCCGCCCCGTTCGACGACTCCACCGAAGACGCACGTCACTACCAAATCGGCAGCTATACCGATTGTTGGGGATCGACTTGGGTAAATCACCAAGCAGGTATTATCGGAGAAGTAAAAGAATATCCTTTTGCCGATTTCAATAAAGTTTGGAACTATGAAAGTCCCAAAAGTTATTTTTATCAGGCATCTCTGGATTTGAAAAAAGACAAAAGCGTTCATCGACACTCATAAAGACAAATTTATCTTAGGCGGTTGGATTAGCTTGTTCGAACGTATGCAATACCTTCGTGGTACAGAAAACCTTTTCATGGATACGTTGATTGAGTCTCCGGAATATTTCAAACTAATGGAAATTGTCGAAGATTTTTATAACACCTATTTAGACGAATGGCTCAAATTAGAAGTCGACGGAATAATTTTCGGAGACGACTGGGGCTCACAACGCTCTTTACTAATCTCGCCTGAAACATGGAGGAAACAATATAAACCTTTATACAAACGGTTTTTTGACAAAGTCCATACTGCCGGTAAATTCGTTTTTATGCATAGCGACGGCTACATTTTGGAACTATACGACGACTTGATCGAGATAGGAGTAGATGCCATCAATAGTCAAGTGTGGTGCATGGGATTAGACAAAGTCTCCGAAAAATGCAACGGACGTATTACAAACTGGGGCGAAATATGTCGTCAGCACATACTCCCCGAAGGAAGTGTCGAAGATGTAATCGACGCCGTACACAAAATGAAAGAAGCTCTATGGGTAAATGGTGGCCTCATCGGGCAATTCGAAGCCGGGCCCGATATGCCACTGGAAAATATCAAAGCCGGTTTAATCCATTGGAACGACTAAAAATTCTCTCAAAACATGGAACAGTTTCAGCCGAATGCAAACAACATTCTCGATGTCCTTTATAACAAAAAGCCAAAGTATCTCCCTCTATATGAACATCACATCGATATCGAATTTATAGAGAAATTTACAGGAGAAGAACTTATCGGTTACCAAGAAACAGAACCAGAATACTTTTTCAAAAAAGTAACGGAGTTTTGGAAAAACAATACCTACGATGCTTTTGACTTCGAAGCTCCAATCTGCGACGTTTTCCCGGAGCACGGTGCAATTATGGGAGGGAAATTAGGCCCCATTCAAACCCGATCCGATTTTGAGCGCTATCCCTTCGACGAAATACCCCATTTGTTTTGGGAAGCGAACAAACCCAAACTCGACGCTATCAGAAAAGTCTTGCCAACAGGAATGAAAGCATATGGAGGATGCGGGTATGGCATTTTCGAATCCGCCCAAGATTTGGTAGGTTACGAGAATCTGTGTATCATGCAATACATAGACCCCGATTTGTTCCGCGACCTTTTTATTCGTATCGGTGACTTATACGTCGAATTATGGTCCAAAATGATACAAGAATACAGCGACATCTTCATTTTTTTTCCGTATGGGCGACGACTTGGGACACCGCACATCGACTATGCTCGAACCGACAACCATCATTAACCACATACTTCCTCAAACCAAGCGTATAATAGACTTGGTACATCATGCAGAAAAAAAATTTCTTCTGCACAGTTGCGGTAACATATTCGAAATAATGCCCGACATCATAACTTTGGGAATCGACGCAAAGCATAGCAACGAAGACCAGATCGCTCCCTTTCGACGAATGGATAAAACGATATAACGGTCAAATAGGACTTTTTGGAGGCTTCGATGTAAATCTGCTTTCGTTGGGAACCTATCAATCCGTATATGACGAAGTATTGAAAAAAGGCACAGAATACCGGCGCATTTGCAAGGGTTACGGATTAGGTTCGGGTAATTCCATCGCTTCTTATGTCTCTGTCGATGGATTCAGAGGAATGATCGATGCCGTCAAACAAATTCGAAGAAAAGAAAAATAACAAAAAGGATTTATCTATATTGCGGTTGGGAGCCATTATCCCAGTTCCTCCGACTCAAAATTTGAATTCATCACAACAAGATAAGTCACGCAAATATTTGAAGCACACGTTTTCTAAATTATAACACTTTTGATAACATGAAACGAAAATTTATTTTACTCACCCTTGTAATTGCAACATTGATTGTCCCTGCGAATTTACAAGCATTCGAATCGACTGTTGAGGAAGAATTACAAACACCGTGGGAAGGCTTCGGGTACAATCAATGGGGATTCGCCCGCGAAAGCGACGGTAACACCTTTAAGCCGTGGTCCGATGATTTATGGAAAACCACGACAGAACGGATCCTTGCCATCAAACCTTCGTTAGTCCGCTTACCGGTAATCCGCGATTGGTTCAACAAAGATGATGATGGGAATAATCTGCCCATCGGAACTTATAATTGGGATAGCAAATACATGCAGGCCTATTTCAAAATTATGGACCTTTATAAGGAACACGATATTAAAGTTATGAGTGGTTTCTGGGGGGTCGGATATAACGGAGAGGATTATAAACAATTTTACACAACCGACGAATGTGCCCAACTGCAAGCCGACCTCATCGAGTATCTTTTTAGAACAAAAGGTTACGATAAAATCATTACCAGTTATGCGCCCTCGAACGAGCCTTTGGGAGTAGGTATCTCTTACGAAGATTGGAGTATCATGATAAAAAAACTTTACGCCGAATTGGAGAAACGCGGCTTACCCACAAATTTTCTGTCAGGAGCCGATTCATGGAGCGACTGGATATGGAAACCTGCACAATACAACGCAGATCAACTGTCAGCCTATGATTTCCATAACTACCTGAACGATACACCCGACGATACTTACAATCAATTATATAATCGCACCATTGAAACGACTTTTGCAAACTATCTCGCAAATGTCTATAAATACGACAATTCCAACAAACCCGTCCATGTGTCGGAAATGGCTCCCATCGGAGTCCCTTTTATCGACTGGCCTGTTGCCGACGCTCCGGCTCATTGTCGAATCGACACCTACGAATATGCATTAGGTTTTTGGGACTACGGCATACAACTTGCCCGTTCGGGCATGGCATCGGGATTGGCTTGGGCTCTCGACGGGCTGGAACAGAATAAAAATGCCGGCATGTGGAACAATGCCGGAACTTATGGCGGTATGACTTTACGTCCCTGGTACTACACATGGCAACTGATGTGCCGTTACTTTCCCCGTGGAGCAAAAATTCTCAAAATGACCGAACTGGAAGGGCGCAAAGATATTCGTATACTCGGAGCCCGTATCGGCTCCGAAGATTACTCGTTTGTCGTAGTCAATCGACGTATGGATGCTCAAAGCAAAACACAATCCATTACCTTTAAGGTCGATTGTACCAAACCTCTTTACATTTATCGGTTCAACCGCAACAGTTACGGAGATGGCGCTGCGTTGTCTCTTCCGTATGAAAAAATAACCGATCAAAATCTTTCTACCGGAATCACGGTGGAAGTTCCTATGGAAGAAGGTATATTCATCACTACCTTGGAACCGTTGGAGACAAATACGTCCGACACACAGTCTACTCTAACCATCGACTTTGAATCGCAAGACGGGTATATGCTTCTCGGCGACTATAACAAAGGGATTAGAACCTACATAGGTTCTAATCCCCGCAAACGAGACCCTAATACCAGCGACAATGCCGGATACTCCGAAATTCTAATTAACGACGAATACAATCCCCGAGATTGTTTCAGTACTATATTTCCGCTCAATAAAATCCTAATCAGTGAAGATTTTCCACTGCTCAATATTCAGTTGTACAGAAGTAGACCGGCAAAAATCGCCATTGCCTTACATGTTCAAAATGAAGACAGGCTATTGGGTTACGAATTCGAAATTCCTCACAGAGAATGGAGGGAATTACAACTGAACCTAACGCCTCTAATCGGTAAAACACTGGATTACATCATCATATATCCTTATAGAGATTCAGCGACGACTTCCACTCTCGACACCGAATCTTTGATTTTTGACAACATCTTTCTATCCAATACAGAAAATTCCCCTATCGATTTACAAGAAATTACAACAAACAACGACCAACAATACCGACAAATTCTGGACATCGACTTCGAATATTTGAATTCTTTTGTAAAAGTTATTCCGGCCAATTCCTCCATAATGTCTTCCATTGCTTCGAATCCCAAAATACAAGAAAACAATCCCAGCGATAAAGCCTGCCAAATAAATATATTAACAAGCGATGCCGATCAAGACTTGTCCGCACAATTAAATTTATATCCATTTGTACAAGTTCCCGAAAGTAACCACAACCTGTTCTTCTCATATTACCGCACGACAGGACAATCCGAAATCAAGATAGTCGTCAATTTCCTTTCGGGAGAAAAAAGCTGTCGGACACTTTTCCTGTAACGAGAAAAGAGAATGGTTTAGGTACGGCCTGAACTTGTCTAATCATGTCGGTCAAATCATTACAAGCATCGACATCTATCCCAATCTAAATTATTCAGACCGGCTGAACGTTCTCGACACTTCTTTCTTCGACAATTTTATATTTAGCGCCGAAGAAGTTTCGGGAATCGAATATGTAACAAACAACGACATCTCGGTAACCGCCGAAAACGGATATATTTATATTGAAGGAGTTAAAAACATGCCTGTCTATCTTTTCTCTGTCGACGGTAAATTACTGCACTTTGCAGAAAACGTAAACGGGAGTTACTCCATTCCGGCAGAGAATGGAGTACATCTCATTAAAATAGGCAATACTTCTTATAAAATAATCAACTTCTAATAATCCAGCGAAAATGGCAAAACTTTCAGATTTACATAATGCAATCGTAAAAGGGAATCTCGAACTGGCAGTCAGTACAACCCAAGAAGCGCTTCAAGAAAATATCGACCCGCAAACATTGATCAGCGATTATTTGATTAAAGGAATGGAAGAAATCGGGACTCAATTCGAAGCCGGAAAAGCCTATGTTCCCAACCTGTTGATGAGTGCCCGGGCTATGAAAGGAGCTTTGGAACTTCTTAAACCTTACATGGAAAATGACAAAAATACAATCTCTCTCGGGAAAGTTGTCATTGGAACGGTTAAAGGCGATCTGCACGACATCGGGAAAAACCTCGTAAGCTCTATGTTGGAAGGCTGTGGGTTCGAAGTAATTAATCTCGGTGTCGATGTTTCCGATGAAAAATTCGTCGAAGCCGCCAAAGAACACAAAGCGAACATTGTCTGTATGTCGGCACTTCTGACTACCACAATGGTTTATATGAAAGAAGTTATCAAAGCTTTTGAAAAAGCCGGAATCAGAAACGATGTCAAAATCATGATTGGAGGCGCTCCACTCAGTGAGAAATTTGCCAAAGAAATCGGAGCCGACGGATATAGCGACAATGCCAATGCCGCTGTAACTCTCGCCCGAAAATTATTGAACAAATAAGAGAAATGGAACATTCACTGCGGTTCGAAGAACTAAACTTGACAAAAAGAAACCGTATATATAGAAATGGGGTATGGAGCAGTATCTCCCGACAAAAATGTTCGGGATTTAGTCGACAACCTGTTCCTCGTTGCAAACAACATAGTAAGACCTCGTTTTTACTTTCGAATGTTCGACGGGTATGTAAACAAGGATTGTATATGCTGTAATCAAAAAATATTTCACGTTAACCAGACTATCGCCACACTGTTGAAAAACTCCGAAAGATTCGTTTTTTTCGCTGCGACTGCCGGTATGGAATATCAAGATTTTCACAATAAACTATCGAATGCAGACGATGCATTGCTACTATTCATCTGGGATACCCTCGGTAGTTGTATTGCCGAAGCGACAGGAGACATTATGGAAAAGTTCGTGGAAACAGAATTGCCGGGAATACCCCATACTAACCGTTTTAGTCCGGGTTATTGCGGGTGGCATGTGAATGAACAGAAATTACTCTTCTCACTCTTACCCGATAATGTATGCGGAATCACTCTCAATAGCAGTGCCCTGATGTATCCTATAAAATCTATCAGCGGAGTGATAGGCTCTGGACTTCATGTCGATACCCGCAAATACGGTTGTCAATTCTGCGAACTGGACAACTGTTATAAGAAACGAATTAAAAAATCATTTAATCATGAAACTCAATCTCAATCGGAATAAACGATATGCTATTCCCATTATGACACACCCGGGAATCGAGCTCATCGAGAAAACTGTAAAAGCCGCCGTTACCGACGGCCAGACACATGCCGATGCCATTATCGCCTTGTCAGAAAAATACTCCTTCCGATGCGGCGACAGTCATCATGGACCTTACCGTCGAAGCAGAAGCTTTCGGGGCAAAACTTCATTTCTCCGAAAACGACGTACCCAGTGTTGCCGAAAGGTTGCTTCACGACAGGAACGAAGTGGAAAATTTCCGCATTCCCGATACCGATACCGCCCGTATTCCCGAATATCTGAAAGCAAACAGACTTGCGGCAGAACGAATCAATGACCGCCCGGTCTTTGCAGGTTGTATCGGACCTTATTCTTTGGCAGGTCAACTTTACGATATGTCAGAAATGATGATGGCTATTTACGTCGAACCCGATTTAGCAAAAAAATACTACTCTCAAAATGTTCAGAGTTTATTCTCAAATACATTCGGTCTCTGAAAGAAACAGGAGTCGATGGTATCATCATGGCCGAGCCTGCCGCCGGGTTACTCAGCAACGACGATGCCACAATATTCTCGACTAATTATATAAAACCGATCGTCGAGACCGTACAAAATGAAAACTTCCTTTTCGTATTGCACAACTGCGGAAACACAGGGCACTGTACGCAATCCATGATCGACTCAGGAGCAAGGGCTCTCCACTTCGGTAATCAATGCGACATCGTCTCCGCCCTTCAACAAGTACCGTCCGATCGCATTGTTATGGGGAATCTTGATCCGGTCGGTATTTTCAAATCGTCATCTCCGAAACAAGTCTACGACGAAACGGAGAGACTGCTGCATGTTACTACCGATTTCGACAACTTTATTATCTCAACGGGTTGCGATGTTCCTCCGGGTGTCTCCCTCGAAAACATAAATGCATTTTATCGAGCTGTCGAGATTTTTCGTAACCGACATTAAAAGTAAACATCTGCACTTTTTACTTTGTATCCGATGAAAGACCGAACCTTTTCATTATAACAAAGCGATTGTAATAACAGAAAGAGGGCATACTCACAATGAGTATGCCCTCTTTATATTCCCCGTACTAACATTTCACCGTTTTTCTATTTTCACTTCACGAATACGAGTATTGGAGAAATAACCGTTCGGCAGCATTTCAATCTTTAAATAATTGCAATTATCGAGTTCTGTTTTCGGTGTTATGGTCGAATGAACAAAACGCCAAACAGACATTTCGGGTCCGGTAAACGACAATTCGACCTCTCTCCACTCGCAATTATCCGGCGAGACGTACACTTTGAAACGGTCGGTTATGGTCTCCACTCCCGACACTTTGATTTCAAAATGATTAAATCCGTCGAACTTATAAGTTATATAAGCATGTTCTTCATTGGTCGAAGGGTGAATAGTACCGCAATCTTCCAAAACTTTGAAGAACTGGAAATCGGGAGCAGCAGTGTTACATTCGTCATAGAATTTAGGGAACCCGTTTAATCCCAAATTGTCGGAATGATCATACATACGTTGGACACCCTCCATCGGATCCATCATATATTTATCATTTTTTACAATCTCCGGTTTGCTACCTCCAATCGTAGTCAACAGAACAAAACCTTTCGCGGGAAAATCGATAACTATCCCCTTTTGAAGATCGACATCTTTCAGAACTTCTTTCACAACCGGAAAGCCTGCTGTATCGACCGGATAATCGTCCTCGAAATACACATATTTATTGATTATCGGATCGTTTACGACGGTAGGAATCTGTACGGTTACACGCTGCGCAAAATCGGCTGTATTTGTAATCGCAAATGTCAAATCTCCTGTCGGAGTCAATGCGGCTACACCATTCAAATTCTGAGTTCTATAAGAATTGGAATACAAAATTTTCGACCCTTTCGGGATATTACGCGACATCAACGACCACGTATAAAACCACGGACGTATATTCGCTTCTTCCGGTTTATTTTTCTGTTCTGCGATTGAATTCCAAAATCCCCAACGTTTCTGTTCATCGAGGTCGTCCTTATAATGCATGGCATCATCCATACCCCACGCCGCAGCAGCCGACCAACCGGAGCGCAAAGTCTGAATCAAGGCATCGGCAACGAACGTTCCATACCACCACTGGTGAATCAACGTATGCTGGTCAAGCACCTCATTATGTCCGTCACGAATACCCATTTCGCCCCAAATATTCACTTTGCTGCTGTCCTGCATTTGTGTAAAGAAACGAAACATTCGTGTCTCATCTTCCACACGATTCGTAAAAGTCCAATCTTTATTGATATACCAATGATAATCGATGACAGGAACCACACTATCCAATTCGGTCAATGTCTTATTGAACCAAACATCAGTCCCCAATAACCTCCGTCCGGTCCCACAATCTCAATATCATTCAATCCCCGTTTATCCAGTTCCGAGCGTAGATTAAGAATGGATTTCTTCCATTTTTCCCATGAATAACCGTTTCGAGGATCATTGGCCACCAAATTTACTTCATTCCCCAAGTTAAATTGCTTGATACAAGTCATACCCTTCTCTTTAACCAAATATTCAACCAATTCAGTTACTTGAACGGCATATCGGGAATCGTCCAATTCTATCGTATACTTAGGCATATCGACGGGGACAGCCTGTTTCCAATTCGGATTCATCGGCTTCCACCACTCTCCAAGCAACACATCGATGTCGTTATCCTTACAAAATTGAAGCTGACGATACAAGTCGTTCATGAATCGACGAGAATTAGCATACCAACGGGCATCGACTTTCGTCGAATCCATGTCCCAAAGCAATATAGGGTCGTTCCCGTCATAACCGAAACAGTAGAAATAGGGCATTATGCAACAACGAATATACCCAAGTTTCATAAATTCGACTCGTCTAAACAAACGATCCCATTGCTCCTCCGTCATCGAATCCCGGTCATTGGGTTCCCATTGCATCGCCCCTCCATAATAGTTTTCCTGCAACACGAAATCGGTATCCACAACTATCGGATTCTGAACCTCCTGTTGTTCTGTCTTGCAACCGGACAATCCGAACAAGAGTAAAATCAAATATATCAATCTTTTCATATATAATTATCTACTTTCTTAATTATCAAATATTTACCCTCCCTAAAAAGACGATCTAATATCCGGGATTTTGAACCAATGCACCTCGGCTTAAATCTATATCATTTTGAGGAATGGGGAAAAGTTCTCTTTCCTTTGTAATAACGTCCCTTATCGACATCTTCTGTCGCATAGCCGTTACTATATACAGCCGTCATAATTTCTCCATAACGTTCCTGTTGCATCAAATCCATACGGCGGATTCCCTCACAAGCGAACTCAAAGCGACGCTCGTTCCAAATAGCCAATCGCACTTCCGCCACATTATCGGAAGTTATGTCCGGTAACGATGTCGGCTTTGTGTCGGGCACATACTTTTGAATGACTCGTTTCGCATCCAACGGACTGGATTCGCGAGCTCGTTTTCTCACTTGATTCAAATACTTTCTCGCACCCACGATATTGCCTTTTTCCAAACAAGCCTCGGCATACATCAACAAAACATCGGCATAACGAATGACATAAACTGTCATTTCTACATCTTGTGGATAGACCGGAGACACCGCATTTAAAGTCTCGCTCATGGGGACAAAATGCTTGCGGTCAAAAAAACGACTGGGATAATTCGCATCTCCTGTCACAAAATCATTCCCGACGAATTGGTCGCCTTGACGAACAAATGTCCAAGTAATTCGCGGATCCTCCGGGTCAAAAAGCATCCAACAAATGTTGAGTCGGTAAATGAAATCCATAGCCGCCATCGCTACTGGAAATAAACCAAACTCCGTTCCACCCCGTCGATTCATCCCAATTCTTTCCATTGGTGACATATTGTATCTCAAAAATCGACTCTCTCAAATTGGAATTTGGGTTCAACCATTGAGTCGCAAAATCTGGATCCAATTCATACTCTCCTTTTTGCTCGCCTTCAACCAGAACATAGAGCATTTTATAAGCATTCTCAAAATCACGATTATACCAGTATGTCCTACCCAACATGGCATAAGCCGCGCCGCTCGTAACGCGCCCGGTGTCTTCCTCGGAATACTCGCTCCGTTTCGGCAAAGCCGTAGCCACAGTAAAATCGGCTATAACCTGTTCCCAAATCTGGGCTACCGGTGTCCGGGGTTTATATATATCCGCAGGCTGTTCGGCATGCAAAAACAAAGGAACATCACCCCACAAATAAGCCAGATTAAAATACCAAACGCCTCGTAACCAACGCGCCTCATTTTCATAGCGCGTAAGCAACGTCTTATCTTCTTCCGTTAAATCCGTATTCGCAGAACGAAATATTTCGCTTTTGTCCAATAGTGTATTTATTTGGTAAATAGCTCTATACGCCATGTTCCAAAACTGGCTCACTTTACTGTTCGTCGTAAATATATTGAATGTTTCCAACTGATAAATATCCCCCTCATTGGTAAGGCCACTGCCACCCTTCTCGCAATCGTCGGATGCACAATCGTTGATAAACATCAACTCCAAGCTCATATCGTTCCAACTATCCTTCATATAGAAATAGCAGGCCGTCAATGCTTGATTTATCTCTTCGAGATTATTGTAAAATTCCGTGTCTTCTCGACCTCCGTACATAGTCGTATCCAAATCCTCATCTGTACATGAAGGAAGAAGGAACAACGAGCCTAACAATATATATAGTATTCTCCACCTTAGTTTCATAACTGTAATCGTTTAAAATTGAACATTGACCCCTACTGTAAATGTGCGAGGATTAGGATACCCCAAATTCTCTATACCCATATTCAAAGCATTGCCATTTGGAACTTCCGGGTCCATATATTTGAATTTTGTAAATGTAAACAGATTCTCTCCGCTCACATATAATCGCAAAGAACTAAACACCTTCGTAGCTTCGACTATTTTCTTCGGGAATGTATAGCCAATCTGTATAGTTTTTATTTTACAGAAGCTACCGTTCTGCACATACCATGACGAATTTCTATAATTATCATTATCATCTTTTCTGGTAATTCCGAATACATCGGTTTTATCACCGGGATTCCGCCACGCATCTGTGTAAGTTTCGGCTAATAAATTCGTTATACTCGTCTGCCTGAGAAGAGCTTTTGTCCCTACCCAAATATCATTACCGGCAACACCTTGAAAATAAAGAGCAAAATCGATTCCTTTATATCCCAATTCGATATTTCCTCCATAAATCACATCGGGGTTGGGGTTTCCTATATAATCCCGGTCATTGCTATCCAGCGTATTATCGCCATTAAGATTCCTGAAACGAGCATCGCCGGGTTCTGCAAGAGGTTGAAGCAAAGTCTTCCCATCGGCTCCTACATGGGCGAGAACCTCTTCTTTCGACTGGAAAATGCCATCATAAACATATCCATAAAAGCGTCCGAACTCTTCTCCGATTTCGTTCTTCGAGACAGTACCCCCAAATCGGATCGTTCGTTCCGGTTTCTACCAATTTATTTTTTGGAAAGTAAAGTTTGCGCTCACAGAATAACGGAAGTCGCCAACCTTCCCTTGATACCCGATCAAAAATTCCAAACCCCGGTTTTCTACGGAACCGGCATTCACCCACGGGGTTGTAGGATAACCGGCCATTCCCGGTAACGGATTCTGCATTAACATATCCCGTGTCGTCTTAATGTAAGCATCTGCCGACAATGTCAATGAGTTCTTAAAGAAGCCCAAGTCGACTCCTATATTGCCTTGCTCCACTGTTTCCCACTTAATATCTTTATTTCCCTTAGATGTAGAGGCATAAGCCTTCAACAGATTCAAACCGCTGTTAAACCCATACACCCATGTATCATAAGTAGAAACGACATCGGCATAAGCGAACGAAGGAATGTTTTGATTCCCGATTTGGCCCCAACCACCACGCAGCTTAACCGCACTCAATACATTCTGATTCCAATCTTTATAAAACTCCTCCTGATCTATACGCCAACCCAAAGAAAAAAGATGGAAATGTCCCCCAACGGTTACCCGGTGCAAATTTCGAGGAACCGTCGGCTCTGACACTGACAGTCGCCAAATAACGGTCTGCATAGTTGTAATTTATACGCCCAAGATAAGAAATCAAATAGTTTTCATAACGACTACCCGTAGAAGTTCCCTCTTTCGTCCCGGCTCCCACGATTTGGAAAGCATCGGAATTGCTCGGCGTATTCAACCGTTCTGCCGTAAAAGAACGACCGGTATAGGCTTCCCACGTGAAACCTGCCACCGCCGAAATAGAATGTTTCCCAAATTGATTATTATAACTCAACGTATTTTGAAATGTATAATTCAGTTCCGTAGAACTCGTATTGGCGACACTGTTTTCCAACAAAAATTTACTCTCCACGTTCGTACACATATTATATGGAGTATCATTCGGCCTCAAATCAAAAAACGGGTTAAACTCGGTATAGGTATATTCCGGTAACTCAAAACCCAACATAGTCTTAAAGTCCAGACCCTTTAATCCCAAATTGATATTTAAGTAGGCCGTACCGTCGATATTACGATTCAAATGTTCCTTTTTCTGTCGGTTCAATTTTGCAACAGGATTCGAATAATAGCTGTATTGAGATCCCATATATTTATTAAATTCATAATTAGGATCCTGCTTATCTGCATTTTTGGCATAAATCGGTGAAAACGGATCCGGTAACAATATTTCATTAATCGGAGTGTTCAAATCATGACTTTTGACATAGGCTGCACCTAAGGTCTGACCGATCGTTATCCATTTATTAAACTTATATTCGTTGTTCACACGCAATGTAATACGCTCATAATCCGATGTCATTACAATACCCTCTTGATTCAAATAACCTATGCTGAAATGGCTGGTCAATTTATCCGTACCGCCACTGACCGATAAGTTATAGCTGTGTTTAAACGCTGTTTGAGTGGTTTCATTCCACCAATCGGTATCATAGACATTTATATCCGTCGGTTCGCCATATTCGTCAACAGGGCCCAAGCCTTCTCCATCGAGATGATAAAGTCGGGTAATATTTCTAGGCATCCGCATTCCGTCATTTTCATACGCCTCTTCCAAAAAGCCATACAACTGATCGCTATTCATCATATGCACTCGATTAATTGCATTTGACCAACCGAATGACGCATCAAACGTGATACTGGTTTTACCGGATTTACCTTTCTTCGTAGTAATTAAAATAACGCCATTGGCTCCACGAGAACCGTAAATGGCAGTGGCCGAAGCATCTTTCAATACCTCAATATTTTCAATATCGATAGGATTAATAGTATTCACACTGCTCTCTTCCATAGGTTGCCCGTCCACGACATACAACGGGGTTAAATCGGTTGAAATAGAACCATAGCCACGAATACGAATCGTAGCTCCTGCCCCCGGAGTTCCAGAATTGGACGTGACATAAACTCCCGGAGCTTTACCTTGTAGAGACTGGGTAATATTCGTGTCGCCTGTTTTTACGATATCTTCTCCCTTTACAGAAGAGAGAGAACCGGTTAAATCGCTTTTTTTCTGTGTTCCGTACCCGATAACTACAACATCATCTAAGATAACTTGATTTTCCGACATCGTAACCGACATCGTTTTACCATTCACGGTCACCACTTTGGTGTCATAACCGATATAACGAAATTCCAGACTTTGTCCGTCCTCTGCCTTTACAGAAAAACGTCCATCTGCATCGGTCATCGTTCCTATATTTGTTCCTTTGACAAAGACGCTCACTCCCACGAGTGGTTCTTGTCCCGAATTAAAAACACTACCGGAAACAATACCACTGTTATTTTGACCCGATATTTCCAAAGGAGATATCGACAATATCAAAATAACAGATAAAAATTGCCATAATTTCATCATTCCTTGATTTTAAATTTATATGGGGATAAAGGCATCTTGAATTCTTTAATATCCCACACCCGAAAACAATATAATAACTTTAATATGCCAAATTCTTCAAGACTGTATCACCGACTTTACAAGCTACAAAACAGTATATCTGCCAGCCTCTCCAAGAAAATTCATCGACATTATCCTCTAATTTTCATGGTTTTAAAACATCGACTACAAGTAATGTCGAATATACAGATATTATCCAAACAAACAGTATCTATCACATAGTACCATTTATTCTCATTCCATAAAAATAAAATAGCCTATAACTCCCTCCAAGCCAAAAACTACCGCCGATTTTTATATTATCTTAAAGGAAAGGTGTACCAAAAAAGAATTTTTTGGTACACCTTTCAAAATTCATCAATAGACTACAATTTTAGACATAGTATCGCCGATCTTTACCAAATAAATACCCCTGTTCGATATCATTTGCAAAAACCCATTCAACGCATATTTTCCTATTTCCATTCCAGAAACCGAATATACACTCATTTCACCGGCTTCACCTTCTACATAGAGCGCACCTTTACCACCCCAGACTTTCGACGTCGAAACGACATTGTCGGCTATGCCAGAAGATGTAGCGACATCGGAGATATAGATATTATCGAGGTATGTAGTTTCTGCTACCGAAACATTGTCGGTTCCGAATTTTTCATTCGGAGAGAAATAGAATTGCTTGAAAGTAGACCCAATATATTCTTCTAAATCGATCACTACTTCCTGCCAATTTTTCCGATCCGGTAAATGGAATTTCTTGATTCTTATATGAACATGTACCACCCCAAGTTTCCATTCCGAATACAGAATTCTCATTTCTCAAAATACTGAAATGCAAATAACGACCGTCGGTCTCGGTAATCTCGGTCAATTGCTCTTCTTCGCCAGACAACAAACCGATGGCTACGCCAAACCAATCGGCGTTGTCCCACCCCCAATTCGGGTCGGTCGGGTCTTGTACAATTTTCAACACCTTGTCGCTACCATTGACCGCATCTTTTTTAGGATTATCTACCACTTCGATCGTAGAAGATGCATTTTGGGAACCAGCCATATCGATGCTATAATTCTCGGTTTCAAAGTCGACAGAAAACTCGGTCGGCACAATCATTAAATAAGGAGGTTTGACATATTCATACGAGTCTCCGCCTTCATAAAAAATTTCTGTACGACGATAGCACGGAATCCAGTTAGCCACTTCTTCATTGGCAACCATCGTCACTTTAATCTCTTTTACTCCCTCTGGCAAAGCGCCCTGATACCAAACATCGATCCAATAGTTATTTCCTAAAACTGCATCATAAGATTTTTCAACCTTCATGTCGGGGACCTCTTGATAATTCAGCTCATCGGTTGAATACTCGATTTTAATAAACTGGTCGAAATCCATACGATCATTGGGAACCAGCACATTGACTATGAATCCGGTTAAATTTTTATTTCCCCAAATGTCTCTATTAAATATAAATGCAGTAGGAGTAGAAGCCGATGACTTTTGTACATAACTACCATCTCCATAATAGGCATCCGCTGCATCATTGAACAAAGCACTACCACCTTCGATATAACAATCACGCTCCACATCGGCCTGTGTCATTTCATTCACATAGGTCTGCGCATTAACATTCACTGATGCTAATACCATTCCCACAGCAATTAAATTGAAAATTTTTTTCATGATAATTTATTTTTACGGGTTAATAATTTTTCTTAGAAAAACCACCAATACTCTAATAATGCAATTATAATCAAAGCAATACTGATGTATCTAAAATTTTTATACCAGGGAACTGTTTTCAATTCCCTCGTATCGTCTTGCCAAACGGATTTATTCCATGTATAAGTTTCGACATCGGTCTCCTTATTTCTATCGCACTTGCTCACGATAATATTCACAAGGACACTCAAAATCAACAAAATGGGAACCCACAACAAAAAGTGAAACGGTACGACGCCTCCGAATCCGAATTTATAAGTCATGATTAATGCCGACATAGCCAATCCCGACATTAAACCGGCAAATGCGCCGTTGCGAGTAGAACCTTTCCAAAACAGGCCGACTAAAAACGTCCCGACAATCGGAGGAGCCAGATAAGAAGAGAACTCTTGATAATAGGCGACTAACGATGCAAACTTACCGATCAACGGGGCCCATAATACAGCTACGACCAAAGCAATAAAAGAAGTCCACTGACCTACGCGCACCAAATGCCGGGGGCTGGATTCCGGCCTCCACGACTTATAAAAGTCCATTGTAAACAAAGTAGATACAGAGCTTAATGTCGCACTCAGAGTCGATGTCAGAGCAGAAACCATACAGGCAATCATCACACCAATCAAACCGACAGGCAACAACTTCAAAATCAATCGAGGATATACTTCATTCGTATCGATTCCATATTGTGCCCGCAATGTATTTCCATCTATAATTTCATTGGGCAACGTATCTCCCACACCGAACAAATCGATCATTCTGCCCACCATTCCCGGAGCTATGAAAATAAACAAAGTAAACACGTACAAAAAAGCCACGAATAAAAAGCCCAATCGACCCTCATTGACAGTTTTGGCCGACATAACTCGCTGTACTATGACTTGATTATTTCCCCAAAAATAAAATCCCAAAATAGGAATAGACAAAAAAATGGAAAACCAGGGAACCGTAGTATCCGAATTCGGACGAATCAAATTTAACCAAACTCCATCATGGAAATGTTCTACAAAATTTTCCCAGCCTCCGACCGAATTAAAACAAAATATCGACAGCAACACCGACCCTGCAATCAATATTATGGATTGTATCATATCGGCATTGATGGCAGAAGACAATCCCCCTATAATTGTATAAGTACCCGCCATCAAAGCCATTCCTATAATAATCCACATCATATCTATTTCGGGAAAAATAATTTTTCAGAATCAAAGCCCCTGTATACAAAGCAGCTCCGGCATCCAAAAACACATTGCCGATAATAGTGATGAACGAAAAATACTTCCGCGAACGATTATCAAAACGCCTTCCCAAATACTCGGGTATCGTATATATACCCGATTTAATATAAAACGGAAGGAAGAATAACGACACAAAAATTATTACGAATATAGCTCCGACATTATAATTAAATACCGCAATACCACTTATAAAACCCTCGCCAGAGTGCCCCATAAGTGTCGAGCTGCTCACACTAGCGGCAAACAAAGAGGACCCAACAACAAACCAATTTTGAGATTTTCCGGCTAAAAAATACTCACTGGCATTTTCATTCTTCCTGTTTTTAAGAGCCCACCAAATGATTCCCACTACAAAAAAAGAAGTATGACAACTATATCGATATTTGATATATTCAGTTCCATGGGGTATCTTATTTTTTTCTGCTATTCGATTTCACGAAATCGATCAATTCTTGAAAATCACACGTAGCCAAGTTCACCCATTGATCAGAAGCACCATAATAGACATACAAAATATTATCCTTAACTACGGCCCCTGTCGGAAAAACTACCCCCCAACGATATAAACCCTGCGTCTCTTCATACGTTTCCGGTTCAAGAATAAAATCTTTTGTTCTATACAATACCCTTGTCGGATCATTCAAATCGAGAAGAGCGGCGCCAACGCGATAGGTAAAGTTCGCATCTACTCCATGATAAAGCAAAAACCACCCGTCGTCAGTCTTAATAGGAGGAGTATTCCCCCGATTTTAACCTCCCAATCTTCTTCACCCTTCATCAATAATTTACTCTCGGTATTCCACATCATCAAATCGTCTGAACTCTTTATCCAGATAGAAGGGTAATCGGTTCCATAATTACCGTTTGCATTCACATAATCTTTCGGGCGATGAAGCATCCAATATTTACCATTTATTTTTTCCGGGAACAAAATCACATCGCGATCGTCCAACGAAGGCTCTGTCAAACGCCCCACTTTCTTAAAATGGAGCATATCTCGCGATACGGCAAGCGCCGTATTACTAATATTCTCCCTCAAACACTTCGGAGCATTCGGATCATGTTCCGGCGCTTCCACCTGATCATAATCATTCTTCCAATATTGACTAGCAAAATACGGGCGAAAAGCATATGTTACGAAAAATTCACTCCCCATTTTCACGATACGCGGATCTTCGTTTGAACCAGCATCAAACGAATCTTTACCCGGTGAAAAAAACTGGCTCTTTCGAAACACGCTTAAAATGAATACCGTCTGTACTTTCTGCCTTGCCTATATATACAAGATGTTCTATATCATTTCCGGCTGCCCTATAAAGCATGTGAAAAACGCCATTATCATATATTACCCCCGGATTACACACAACTAAACTTTCCCAATAATTCTCAGGATTAGGCGACAATATCGGATTACCCTCGTATTTCTTTAATTTCATAATATTTTATATATTTATTTCATCGACAAAATTAAGCGAAATTCCACATCACACTTAATACATTTTAGTCAAATACCTATATTATATTGAATAATATTATGCAATTTTTTATCATAATACATCAAAATACTATTATACAAAAACAATATATTTCTATAAATCAAATAATTACAAAATTAAATTATAAATAATAATCATATATATTATTGATAACACCCAAATTATTTTATATATTTGTACTATATATTAAATTGCTCCGATTATGAAAAAATATACAACACGAAATCACCCCGATTAATGAAGACGATCTCTTCATTATACTCAATCACCCAAAAGCCGATTTTGATTATCCCATACATTTCCATTCCGATTTCGAACTAAACTTAGTCCTATGGGATTTTGGACTCCGCATTGTAGGAGATTCCATCGAACCTTTCGAAGAGGTCGATTTAGTACTGACCGGCCCCAATGTTCCACACAAATGGGAAGGCAACAATGTCGAGAGCAACCATGTCATCACTATACAATTTCACGAACAGCTCCTAACATTCCCCATTCTTCAAAAAACGCATGTTCTCCTCGATAAAAGATATGTTGGAAAAATCGAAAAGAGGAATCCAATTCACAGAAAACAAAAATTCCGATATTGTCAAAAGAATAATCGCCATGACTCAAATGACGGGATTCAACGTTTGTCTCGAATTCTTCGCCCTACTCTATGACCTATCGACCAATCCGCGCCAAAGAATTTTAGCCAGTGGAACTTTCGACAACGATAGCATACTCAGGGACTCAAAAAGCCGGCGAATCGCGAAAATCAACGAGTATATAAACAACAACTACATGAATCCCATCAAATTATGCGATATAGCCCAATTAGTCTCTATGAGTGATTCCGCTCTAAGCCACTTTTTCAAGAAAAGGACAAATCGAAATATAGTAGATTACATTAATGACATACGAATCAGTAATGCCACAAAAATGTTATTCGAGACGACAAATTCCATCAGCGAAATCGCATTCCTATGCGGGTTCAACAACATCTCAAACTTCAACCGTATCTTTAAAAAAACAAAGGAAAAACGCCCTCGGAATACAGGGAATCAATACAAAAGATTATGATTAAATATTAATAACATCGGTCTATAACACTCTTAATCAAAAAAGTCTATACAAATACACAACTTATGAATTCTAAAAAAGATAAGTATAAAAAGAGAATCAGAATAGTGAGATATTCACGGCATTAAATTATATTTCCGAAAGGCCGACATAAACATTCATTAAAATATTTAATGTCTATATACGAATAATCTCCACTTGAAGAAAGATATAAGATAGATCAAAAGGCAATAAAAAAGTCTCACAAATATTAGACTTGTGAGACTTTCTACTTATTTTAGTATTTAGCGGAGAGAGAGGCTCTCGAACTTATACTTTCACAGAATATCATAAAACTGCAAACGACTGATAATCAAGTGTAAATTACAATATAGAGTAAAAGTAAATGTTTCTAAATGTCTTTTGCTATCTCAATAATTGGGTGTATATTTGGGTGTAGAATTTCAAACGCACCCAATTATGAATATCAAGCGCAACATCATTTTTGCATTGGAGAGCCGGAAAAAGAACGGTGTGCCAATCGTAGAGAACGTACCCATCCGTATGCGTGTCATCTTTGCCAGCCAACGCATCGAGTTTACAACGGGCTACCGGATTGACGTAGCCAAATGGGATGCAGATAAGCAGCGGGTAAAGAACGGATGTACCAACAAGCTAAAGCAAAGTGCAGCCGAAATCAATACGGACTTGCTGAAATACTATGCCGAAATCCAGAATATTTTCAAGGAATTTGAGGTGCAGGAGGTCATGCCAACGACCCAACAGTTGAAGGAAGCTTTCAACATGAGAATGAAAGACACCAGCGAAGAACAGCCGGAAGAAGCCCCTGTCAGCTTTTGGGAGGTGTTCGATGAGTTTGTAAAAGAGTGCGGTAACCAGAATAACTGGACGGCATCCACCTATGAAAAAATTTGCAGCAGTGAGGAACCACCTCAAAGAGTTCAAGGAGGATGCAACGTTTAACTATTTCGACGAGTTTGGATTGAACGAATACGTCAACTTCCTGCGTGATACCAAGGATATGAGAAACAGCACCATCGGCAAGCAAATGGGATTCCTCAAATGGTTCCTGCGCTGGAGCTTCAAGAAAGGACATCATCAGAACATGGCATACGATACTTTCAAACCGAAATTGAAAACCACCTCGAAAAAAAAAGTAATCTTCCTGACTTGGGATGAACTGAACAAGCTGAAAGACTACCAGATACCCAAGGATAAGCAATACCTGGAACGTGTGCGTGATGTTTTCCTGTTCTGCTGCTTTACGAGTTTGCGGTATTCGGATGTTCGCAATCTGAAAAGAAGCGATGTGAAGTCCGACCACATCGAAATAACCACAGTCAAGACTGCCGACAGCCTGACGATTGAACTGAACAAATACAGCAAAGCCATACTGGACAAATACAAGGACATCCATTTCGAGAATTACATGGCTCTGCCCGTCATCAGCAACCAGAAGATGAACGATTACCTGAAAGAGCTGGGCGAACTGGCAGAAATCAACGAGCCTGTACGGGAAACCTACTACAAGGGAAATGAACGTATTGATGAAGTCACACCCAAATACGCTTTGCTCAGTACCCATGCAGGAAGAAGGACATTCATCTGCAATGCGCTGGCTCTCGGAATCCCGGCACAGGTGGTCATGAAATGGACGGGCCACAGCGACTACAAAGCTATGAAACCCTACATTGACATAGCGGATGATATTAAGGCAAATGCCATGAACAAGTTTAATCAACTATAAAAGTATCAAACAGTTTCATAGATAGTTACCAATGACTATATTTGTAGAAATTATCATCACAATATGAGCAACAAGGAATCCAACATAGAGAAAACGAATTTTGATGCATTCATTCAAGCGGTCGGTTCGGAAATAGAACAGGCACAAGTAAGGCTGATTGTTGCAGCCAATGCACAAATGCTGTTCCATTACTGGAAGGTAGGCAATTACATCCTTTATCACCAGCAGCTGCACGGATGGGGAAGCAAAATCATCAAGCAGTTGGCAAAGGCTATCCGACTGCATTACCCTGAAAAGAAAGGCTATTCGGAACGCAACCTTACCTATATGTGTCAGTTTGCAAAAGCATATCCTTTAAGAGCGTTGCAAAGTTTCATAGAAACAGATGCAAGCCTGTCTGTCCCAACCATACAGAGTGTGACCAATGAAGTATTAAAACTGAATGACAAGCAATTTACGCAGGAACTTACTGCGCAAATACAATCGATTGATTGTCAATCATTAGCAATTACGCAGGAAGTTCCTGCGCAATTTGAAGATGTGGGAAAAACCGTGTCTGCCATTTACAGGATGGGAATCAGGGAAATAGAAGAAGTTTTCTTGACCTCTCCTATAGCCAAAATAAACTGGACAAGCCAAATGACTATACTTGACAGTTCGCTACCTTTAGGTCTAAGCTACTGGTACATGAAGCAGTCTGTGGAAATGGGATGGAGCAGCAATGTATTGAAAATGCAAATTGACAGTGATTTGTATAGCCGACAAATCAGCAACAACAAGGTAAACAATTTCACGACCACACTTCCGGCTCCACAAAGCGACCTTGCCAATTACCTACTCAAAGACCCGTACATCTTTGATACGCATATATCGTGGTAGAATTAAAGGCTACCCCATTCAAACCGGAGTATGCAGGACAACTGAACTTCTACATCAATGTGGTGGATGATAAACTGAGGGGAGAGAATGACAACAAGACTATCGGGTTGTTGCTATGCAAGGGAAAAGACGAAGTTGTGGCACAATACGCATTGACAGGCTATGACCAGCCCATCGGCATCAGCGATTACCAATTGAGCAAAGCGATTCCCGAGAAACTGAAATCAGCGTTGCCCAGCGTGGAAGAAGTGGAAGAAGAACTGGCCTCTTTCCTTGACAAAGACAATAACACTCAAAAATAGTTGCGTCCATGAAAGATGTAATTACAACGCTGATTCCCCGATACGGAGAATTGAACAGAATATATAAAGACTGGTTTGATAATAAAGGTTTCTCTTTTGAAAAGCAGAAATTCATTACCAAGTTCTATCTGGACTACAATGATGTAACGGTTCTTGAAACAGCCATTCTTGAACTGGTGTTTCATCTTCCACAGGAGCAATACACACTGATTCTGAATAGCCTGAAAAAGGAAGTATGCGAAAACATAAGTTATTACAAGAAAGGATGTATGCCGGATGAACAGACCGTTTACAATATCTGCTTCCGAGTTTCAGAAATCTATAAAGAAGCCATAGAAGAACAGCAATACAAGACGACCAAGCTCCATGCTCCGCTAAACGAAGCATACCACCGATACGATTCCATAGGTTATCGGGAACACACTGCAGAGGATGAAAAGCGTGCGGAAATGGAATATGAACGGTGCAAAGATGAATACGAGGAGAAAAAAAACAAGCTGACCGAACTCTACGATCTGCAAAAACAGACCAGAGAGAAAAGCCCTGCAATATGCAAAAAGCCGTTTCAATGAAATCTATCGGCTGGGCTGCCACCTCAAAGAGACATTGGCGAAATATGTATTTGATGAAACAAACGAGCCGGAAGAGCCAGCCGAACAAGAACCAAATGCCCCCAACATACAGATGAGCGAAAAACTGCCCAAACAGGACAGGGAGAATTGGAAGAGGAATATCCTGAAAATATTGGATATTGAGGAAAGCTACTACAAGTCAAAGTACAAAGAGCCTGTTTCCGATTTCCCCAGTGACAGCAACCGGAAATTTGCCAAAGAAATGGATGGTATATTCCGATAATCTGTGATATGCCCTGACATTTTACGAAACAACCACTTTTACCACTCAAAATAATTTTTTGAGTGGTATTTTTTACTATCTGATATTCAGATAAATAACAAGATATTCCATTTATATCATCCACATCCTTACCACTTATAACCATACCTAATTTTGCATCGTTCGAGAACAGAAATAACAGCCAGTGCGCAGGGCTGATTGTTAAACGACTAAATAGATTGGACGATGACAAATCTTCAAGAGTTATTATTAAAACCCGTCTGGCAGATGACAGGTGAAGAGTTCATATTCCTAAGTAAGCACGCTTCCCGTCAAACGGAAACGCAGCCACAGCCCATTACAGACACAGAAAGAAAATATGTGTACGGAATACTGGGCATAGCCAAACTGTTCGGGTGCAGCCTACCCACCGCCAACCGTATCAAGAAAAGCGGAAAGATTGACAAGGCAATCACTCAGATAGGACGTAAGATTATCGTGGATGTTGAGCTTGCCCTTGAACTGGCTGGAAAGAAAACCGGAGGACGAAAATAATGGGAGGACATGGCTATGGACTATATGAAAGAGACTAAGGAAATATCGGCTGAAGAAGCCATAATCCTTTGGCAAGCCTCACGTTTGAGCCTGTCGAAAAGTTATGAGAAAGCACCTGAAATCCTTAAAGTACATGATTCTGTCATTGGGACATTGGGTAATTTCAGCGCATCCATCGGCAAAGCCAAAAGTAAAAAACGTTCAATGTATCGGCTATCGTAGCCGCTGCATTGAAGAATGGCACAGTGCTGCGGTATGTGGCTGAACTGCCTGAAGATAAGCGGAAAGTGCTTTATGTTGATACACAGCAAAGGCCTTACCATTGTGTGAAAGTCATGACGCGCATTTTGCGAATGGCTGGTTTGCCAGATGATAGGGACAATGAGAATCTTGAATTTCTTGCCTTAAGAAAATACACGCCTGAGCAGCGTATCAGGATTGTGGAACAGGCTATTTACAATACACCCGAAATCGGTCTTGTAATTATAGACGGCATACGGGATATGGTGTATGACATCAACAGCCCCAGTGAATCAACACGCATCATATCCAAGCTGATGCAGTGGACGGACGACAGGCAGATACATATCCATACGATACTGCATCAGAACAAAGGGGATGAGAACGCAAGAGGGCACATTGGTACGGAGTTGAACAACAAGGCGGAAACCGTATTGCAGGTAGAAAAGGACAAGGGCAACGGTGACATCAGCCATGTTTCAGCCATTCACATCCGGGCAATGGACTTTGAGCCTTTCGCATTCCGTATCAACGACAAAGCCCTTCCCGAACTCATTGAGGGATACAAACCTGAAACAAAGAAGCCGGGAAGACCCGAAGAAGAGAAGTTCGACCCTTACAGGCATATCACCGAGCAGCAGCACCGTATCGCATTGGAAGCCGTTTTCGGGCTGAAAGAGGAATACGGCTACAAGGAACTGGAAGATGCCTTAATCAAGACCTATATGTCAGTGGGTGTAAAGCTGAACCATAAAAAGGCGGTATCGCTCATCACCATGCTCCGCAACAAACGGATGATAGTGCAGGAGACAGGCAGAAAATACACATTCATGCCTGACTTCCACTATTAGCCCATTTCCCTGCAATCACTTCACTTTATTCTCGGGGTGTATATATTAGGAATATAGTGAAGTGCTTGGGGAATGGGACTAAATCACTTCACTTTATTACCGTATCCTATATATACGAGAATTTAGTGAAGTGATTATAGACCGTACTTCCTAAAAAGGTACGGGCAAAAAGAAAAATAAACCAATTCACCAACTACTAAAACAATCATTTTATGGATATACAGACAGCCAAGCAAATCAGAATAGCGGATTATCTGCATAGTTTAGGATATTCTCCCGTCAAGCAACAAGGTGTCAATCTGTGGTATAAATCACCGTTAAGGGAAGAAGCCGAAGCCTCGTTCAAGGTAAATACCGAACGTGAACAATGGTATGACTTCGGTTTGGGTAAAGGTGGTGGTATCATAGAACTGGCTGCACACCTGTACGCTACCGACCATGTACCTTACATCTTGAAACGGATAGCAGAGCAGACACCGCACGTGCGCCCGGTATCTTTTCTTTTGGAAAGCAAAACTCTTCCGAGCCGAGCTTCCAACAGTTGGAGATTGTTCGTTATGTGTTCGAGGGATTTATGGACTACCTCTCCTTTTTGACATTGAGACAAGAGAGCTGCCCAAATTATCCGGAATTGGACGGGCAGGACTACATTGTATTGAACTCCGTATCGAATGTAAACAAGGCTCTCTATCCGTTGGGCAATTACGAACGCATCCACTGCTTTTTCGACAACGACCATGCAGGACTGGAAGCACTCCGGCAAATCCGCATGGAATACGGCAGAGAGCGGTACCTCCGGGACGCTTCGCAGATTTACAGAGGATGCAAGGACTTGAACGAATACTTACAGAAACAGATTGAAAGAAAAAGGCAGCTCCAGTCCGCCAAAGGGGTGCGCAGCCAATCACCGGAAAAGAAGAACGGCTTCCAGTTATAGCCCACTATAACTACACGCTTCGCTTTCGTAGTTGTGGGCTCTCCCGAGGGGATTAGGGCTTTGCCCTAATGACCCACTCAGGGCGTTTCACCCCTGAGAACCCCGAGCAAAGAGTGACCCTCTCTTTGCAATCTCCGCTTATGGGTTACCCCTAAGAACCCCTCTGCGAAAGCGAGCAAAGTAAATCAATTGTAAACAAAGGAAAGAAGCTATGGCAACAAAATCAAGCATACACATCAAGCCTTGCAACATCGCATCGAGCGAGGCACACAACCGAAGGACTGCCGAGTATATGCGTAACATCGGGGAGTCCAGAATCTATGTCGTTCCCGAACTTTCCACCGATAACGAACAGTGGATAAATCCCGACTTCGGCACTCCCGAACTGCGAACTCATTATGACAATATCAAGCAAATGGTCAAGGAAAAGACCGGACGTGCCATGCAGGAAAAGGAAAGGGAACGCAAGGGAAAGAATGGAAAGATTATCAAGGTGGCGGGATGCTCACCCATCCGTGAAGGAGTATTGCTTATCAGACCGGACACCACACTGGCTGATGTACGCAAATTCGGTGAAGAGTGCCAAAGACGCTGGGGCATCACTCCGCTACAGATTTTCCTGCATAAAGACGAAGGGCATTGGCTGAACGGTCAGCCGGAAGCAGAAGACAAGGAGAGCTTCCAAGTCGGTAACAGATGGTTCAAACCAAATTATCATGCTCATGTCGTATTCGACTGGATGAACCATGAAACTGGAAAGAGCCGAAAGCTCAATGACGAGGATATGGCAACCATGCAGACCCTTGCTTCCGATATTCTCCTGATGGAACGTGGGCAGGCAAAAGCTTTCACAGGTAAAGAGCATCTGGAACGAAATGATTATCATTGAGAAGCAGAAAGCCGAACTGCAACGCATAGAGGAAACCAAGCGACACAAGGAACAACAAGTAAGCCTTGCCGAACAGGAACTCAAACAGGTAAAAGCAGAGATACGCACGGACAAACTAAAGAAAACAGCCACCAATGCTGCTACCGCCATAGCAAGCGGTGTAGGTTCTCTTTTCGGAAGCGGTAAGCTGAAAGAACTGGAACATCACATCGAGCAGCTACATCAGGAAATTACCAAACGGGACAAAGCTACTGATGAATTAAAAATTCAGATACAACAAATACAGGAACAGCATAGCAGACAAATTCGTAATCTTCAAAGAATACATAATCAAGAACTTGAAGCCAAAGACAAGGAAATATCACGATTGAGCACCTTGCTTGAAAAAGCCCACAAATGGTTTCCCATGTTCAAAGAGATGTTGAGAATGGAAAAATTATGCGCTGTTATCGGGTTTACCAAAGACATGATAGAAAACCTCTTGACAAAGAAGAATCCATACAATGTAGTGGCAAAATTTATTCCGAAGAACACAGCTCCAGATCGAATTTGCTTTCGTGACGCCAAAGGCTATTATACTGGCCTTATGGACCGCCAGGCTCGCGATAAGTGGAAACCTCGATTTTGCTTTCAATGCTTCATTCACATCACTAAATGTTGCCAAGGTAACTATGAAGGAGCTGGGAATGGAATATTCTATGTCTTCATTCAAGTCACTGATGACCAATATTTATCTGGTGAAGCAATTTTTAAAAGCAAGGTGGGTACATTTTGAACCGAACTTTAATTAACAAGATTTTCAAAAGATCTCTCGTGCT
>VOFC01002100.1_pt1 | contig 190518 bp, 273 predicted proteins | sample 5384161 | NCBI WGS metagenome assembly VOFC01 (sample SAMN12384722, study PRJNA508395) | human gut metagenome | isolation source: healthy gut B | host: Homo sapiens
AGAATACGAACATCCATAAACACATTTCTGATATTGCATAATTTATTATATTAAATAGGTTTAAAATTGCAATTATTAAAAAATATAAATTATTCAAATTTGCAAATATTACATTAAACTTCAATATTATTTTATTTTGCGTAGAGTGTATACATTCGTGTATTACAGTCTGTACCCTTGTTATAGCATTTACTTTTCCAATCAGAATTTTATTTTTCATTACAAGGTACAAACTTGTTCTTGAACTATTGTCCTCTTCTATTTTTACTTCTTCATTTTTCAAGTTTTTTAATGTTTGCTTGCATATATCTGCATTGCTTGGAAATTTTTGTACTATTGTGTTTAATTCTTCACTCTCTGCAACTTCTTTTAATTTTTTGAAATATCCAAGTTTTATATTTAATCCTATTGTTAGTAAAACCATTGCAACTATTACACTTAAAATAATTATCATAAGGTTCCTCCTATTCTATCAAAAAGAGCGTAATAAATACACCTCTAGATTATATTTATACGCTCTTATTTCATTCTTTATTTTAACAATTAACCCTTTTATAATACTTTTTATAGTACATCTCTTACTGCTTCAGCGATTATTTTATTTACATCTGTTAGCATAACATTGAATTGCATTTCTGCTTCAAAATACTCTTTTATTTTTTCATCTTGTATTAGCTCTGCATATTTTTCTTGTAGCAATTTATTTTGTTCTTGCAATTCTGAATCATTATTGCCTTGCATTGCTTTTACTTGAATATTGTATCTTAAATGTTCAAATTCTTCAATTTTTTCTTTCTTGCTTGCATCAGATTCTATATTAACTTTTTAGTCTCTTATATCTTTCATACTCGCTTGATTCTTTTATTTCTTTTGCAAGTTTGTTTGCCATATCGTATACCTGCATATAGAACCTCCTAATTGTACTATTATTTTTGCATTTATTTTTAGAATTATTCAGCCATTAAGCATAAGCGTGTTTCTTCTTGAAACTTAATAGATTTGTAATTTCCTTTTGCGTATTCTCCGCTTTTTCTGCTTTTTTTGCTTTTTCTTGAAGCATTTGTCTTGCTTGGCGTTCTGCCATTGTTTGGCATACAGCTTTTTCATAAGTAAAGTGTGTATCTTGGGCAATCTTCTCCCAATTAAATTGTTCCTTAACTTTTTGTTTTGCTTTTTTTGCAACATTTGTTGCTAGTTGATGGTCATACAATAAAGCTGTAATTGAATCTGCTATTGAATTTGCATTTCCAGCATAAGCTTTCATTCCATCTACTCCATGAGTAACAATTTCGTCAAGTCCTCCAACATCTGAAACCACTGTTGGAACTCCTGCAAGCATAGCCTCTAATGCTACTATTCCGAAAGGTTCATAAGTACTTGGGAATACTGCAACATCAGCACATTTGTACATTTTTTGTACTTGATTTGAATCTAAATATCCGGTAAAGTATATCTTGTCGTTTAGTCCAAGATTACTGGCTTCCTGTCTTAATTCATCCATCATTCCACCACGACCAGCAATTATTAATTTTGCATCATGATAGTTTGATAATACCTTTGGCATTGCAGCAATTAAATGTTGAATACCTTTTTCATATACGAGTCTGCCAACATAAAGAATAATTTTTTCATTATCCATTGCATATTGTCTTCTAAAGTCGTAATCTCTTTCAATTCCTATAAAGTTAGATAAATTGATTCCATTTGGAATAACATTTATTTTTTCATAAGGTAATCCGAATAATCTTTGTAATTCATTTTTCATGTAGTTACTATTTACAATTACCTCTGATGCCTCGTATGTAAGCATCCATTCTGTGTCATTTATGTATCTTTGAGTATCATCATGTATTCCGCTATTTCTTCCTGCTTCTGTAGCATGAATAGTTGCAACAACAGGTATTCCATAAGCATTTTTTAATGCTTTAGCTGCATTTGCAACAAGCCAATCATGTGCATGAATAACGTCAAATCCACCTTCTTTGTTTATGATTTCTGTAGCTTTTGATACTAGATTGAAATTTAATTGTAGTATCCAGTCAATAAAATTGTTTGGGTGAATCATATAGTTATCTACTCTATAAACATTTACCCCTTTGTCATTTTCGTATTCTGGTACATCTGCGCTATCTCTGTATGTTACAACTGTAACCTCGTGTCCGTCCTTTATAAGTCTCTTAGATAAGTCGTGTACAACTCTTGCTATTCCGCCAACAATCCTTGGTGGATATTCCCATGTTAGCATTAATATCTTCATTAGATAATCTCCCTTCACAAAGTTTTCTTTGGTTTTCTACTTCGTATATTTTTCACAGATACATTTTATACAAAAAAAATACAAATGTAAACATTTTTTGATAAAAAAATTTAAATTTTTTAGTTTTATTTTCCAATTTCTATTGAATTTATTTTTATTTTGATATAGGATATAATAAGATTTTATGTGAGTAAAACTAAGGAGGAAAAAATGCCAAGAAAACCAGCAAATAAATTAAACGAAAATGAAGAAGTATCAAAGAAGAAAACCTCTGGTAGCGTTGAAAAAAAAGCAACCAAGAAATCTGCAACCGATTCAGCCACAACTACAAAGGCTACCGCTGTAAAGACAGCAAAAGTTACAGTTGCAAAAGATACTGCTGTAAAAGACTCAAGAACTACAGCTAAGAAGGAGCCTTCTACTAAGAAAGTTGCAAGTTCGAAAGCAACTAAAAAAACAAGTAAGAGTACAACTGCTAAAAAGTCTGCCGAAAAAGCTGCTAAGACTACTTCTAAAAAATCAACTGGCACTGCTTCTAAAAAGACGACTGAAAAAAAAAAGCAACTACTACAAAAACAAAAAGAGATATACGTACAAAAAAAGCAATTCTTGCAGATATAAATCCAGATGAGATAACTTCTTCAACAAATTTAACTGAAAAAATCGAGATTTTAGAATATTACGATTTACCTTATAGGTATAATCAAACGGTAGTTAAAGTTCTCGCACAAACTCCAACAACTCTATTTATTTACTGGGATATTTCTGATAAAGATAGAGAAAATTTCATTAGGCAATATGGAGCTGATTTTTTCAACAATACAAAGCCAGTTCTTATAATTCATAACAAAACCATGAATTACTCTTTCGAGATTGAAATTGATGATTTTGCTAACAGTTGGTACCTTCATGTAAATGATTCAAATTGCGAGTATTATGTAGAATTAGGACGTAGACCAAAATATAATAATTCTGAACCACAAATTAATATTCCAAATAATTATTTATATGTTTCTTCATCAAACGAGATTGATTCTCCAAATGATCACGTTTTGTTTGATAAAGCTTTAAAAACCGTCTACTTCAAAGATGTAAAAACAAATATTGTTACTGCAAAAGATATTACTTCTATTTCATTCTTGCGTAATATGGGCAGAATTTACAACTTATACGATTTATATAGTGACTTTACGAAGAATGCTTGGATTAATCATTGGCAATTAGATTTAAAAAATCCATCATCATCAAGTTCAACATTCAAATAAAATTAACTTTTCGCCTGAGTGCCTCCACTTAGAGTGCTGGCACTCATGTATTATTATAAAAAGGAGAATTCATAATGAAAAAAAAATCCAAAGGGCTATGTAAGTTTTGTGCTTCATGCACATTTGCCATTTGTTTATCATCCAGAAAGCGAAGACTATTTGGAGGAGCAATGGCTTTTTGAAGCAATATCAGAAACTTATATTCCCCTTCTTTTAAATTTTGATAAATTAGTAAAAGAGCATGTAGACTTTAGAATAACAATGTCTATGACTCCTCCTTTACTAAATATGTTAGATAATAAATTATTACAAGATAGATATATAAAATATTTGCAATCACACATCGAACTTGCCCAAAAAAGAAATTGTTAGAAATGCTGACAATGAACAGCTAAAAAAAATTTAGCAAAATATTATGTTGATAGATATTCAAATGATTTATACACTTTCAAAGATGTATATAAGTGCAATATCATCAATGGTTTCAAACATTTCCAAGACATTGGCGTTCTTGAAATTATAACTTGTGGTGCAACACACGGTTACTTCCCTATTCTATATGTTAATGAGAAAACAGTTAGAGCCCAAATTGCTGTCGGTGTAAAATGTTATGAAAAATATTTTGGTAGAAAGCCTCGTGGAATCTGGCTTCCGGAGTGTGGATATGTTCCAGAGGCAGATAAGTATTTACGCGAGTTTGGAATACAATATGTAATTACTGAAACTCATGGCATTCTATATGCTAACCCAACTCCTGTTTATGGAACATTTGCACCTATCGTTTCTCCTGATGGAATTGTAGCTTTCGGTCGTGATTTAGAATCTTCAAGACAAGTTTGGAGTTCTATTAATGGTTATCCAGGAGATTACAACTACAGAGAATGGTATAGAGATATTGGTTACGATGCCCCTTACGACTATATAAAACCTTATATTGCATGTAATAGTGCAAGAGTTCCAACTGGCATAAAATACTATAGAATAACTGGAAAAGACTGCGAAAAAGATTATTATAATGTTCAATGGGCTTGGGATTCCATCAATAAGCAAGCAGGACACTTCTTCGATTCACGAGAAACACAAATAACCGAAGCAAGTGCATTTACTGCTAATCCCCCTATCATACTTTGTCCTTACGATGCCGAACTTTATGGACACTGGTGGTATGAAGGTCCAAATTGGTTGTATACTTTATTTAAGAAAATTTATTACGACAAATGCGACTTTGATTTAATAACGCCAAGCGAATATATAGACAAATATCCACAAATGCAAGTTGCAACTCCATGCAGATCAAGTTGGGGTGCAAATGGGTACAGCGAAGTTTGGTTAAACAGAAGCAACGATTATGTTCACAGACACCTTCATGTTGCTGGTGATAGAATGGTTGAACTTGCAAACTTATATCCTGACGAGCCTTCAGATTCACTACTTCGAAAAGCTTTAAACCAATGTGCGCGCGAATTGCTTCTTGCCCAAAGCAGTGATTGGTTATTTATTATAACAAATGGAACTATGGTAGACTATGCAAAAAAAAAAGAATTAAAGATCATATTGGAAGATTTACAAAATTGTATCTTGAGATAAAAGATAATAAAATAGATGAAAACTATTTAAAGAAAATAAGCGAAATGGACTGTATCTTCCCTGAAATAGATTACATGATTTATAGATAAAATTTACAAATAAATTTATAGATAATTTACAGACAAAATTTATACTCATAGATATAATTTATAAATAAATATACATAAATTTATTACTAATTTTTTAATTATACTTTTTATAAAATAAGCATGAATTCATTTTTAAATTTTGAATTCGTGTTTTTTATTTCTTTTAGTCCTTAATATTTAGTGATTTATAAAATTTCTTCTTTCATAACTTAAGTTTTCTTTCAATTATATTTCTCATACTTTTAATTTCCAACATTTAAATCTTTTCATATTCATTTTTCTTTTGGTCAAGTTTCATTTTCTTTTTATTGGAATATTATTGTATATCAAGATTATTTTTGTAAATACTAATACAAAATATTTTAGAAATGTATAGAAAGGATTGCTTGATTCACAATGATTTCACTTTGTATAAAAAAAAGCAACAAAAATGATATTATAGATTTTTTATTCTCAGACATAGCAAATATTGATTTAGACAATATTACTTTTGTTAAGAAACAATTTTCAAAGTACATTAATCTAATAGTTCATTACTCTGGCAACAATGAATCCGAATTTTATAGTGCATTAAGCAATTCTATTGCGAATTGTATATTGTGCTGTTACGAAGAAAAAATTATTCATAAATTGTCTATGCAAAATTATTTTTATTTTGACAATGACGATATAGTGTGTATCGAAAAAATATGTAATTTGTTACTCTCTGATGCCAAGTGTGTTTCATGTGAATCAGACGATAAATCTTTAGTGCAATTAATCATATAGACAATCCTGAATTTGATTCTGTACTTTCAGAAATAGCCAATAGGAAAAATATTCTATGGTGCAAGGTTTTAAAATATATTTCTTCACATAAAAGCATTCTTCTAGAAGGATTTATTACATTCAGAATAAAAGATTATATCGATATTTTAGATAATGCAGTTGATTTTTCAGTCAGCCAATTTGTGATAAATCGTGAATACACTGAATTTATTGATTTATTAAAAATCTATATAAACTCTCACCAAATAAATTGCAATCTTGTACATTTGGTATATGTTAATAATGAATCACTTTTATTAGATGAAGAGAAGAATATTATTTCATTGACAAAAAATAATTTGGATACAAAATTTTTGTCAGACATAACCTTCTCTTCAAATGACTATGCACTAAATTCCCTTTTAACTTTATTGCCAAAAAAGATTATTATTCATTTAATAAATCCCGAAGATGATTTTATAAATACTATAAAATCTATTTTTTGCGATAGAGTTACTATTTGTACTAATTGCAATATTTGCAAGACTTACAGACTACTAAATAATGAGCAAGGATTAAACAGCTAATTCATATTGATTTTATATTCATCTTCAATAGGTCTTCCACCTGTTGAAGCTCTTTCATATGCTGAAGCAATCCATTAGTTGCTCTTTATAAAAAAATAAATCAAATTGAGTTTTATTTTATATTTTTATACTTTATATGATAGCTTTGAATGTATAAACATTTTTATAACCATTTTGCATTAATATTTCTTTTTACAATCCTGCTTCTCTTTCCTGATTTACAATAAAGCAATATAATCTCGTCCCTATCTTGTATTTCAGTTATTATATTTTCGGCTTCATAAATTGGTATATTAATAGCTCCAGTCAAATGTCTTTCACGATATTCTTCAGGAGAACGCACATCTATTATTACAGCCTTCTCCCTATTATATATTTCAATAGCCTCATCGTAGGTTAAATCTGTTTTATCTATTCTTGAGAGAACCTTATTGCAAAGTCTTTTATATATATTTCTGAATTGCATACTATCACACTCCATAAAAAAAGTTATTGATAATATATTCTATTATCAATAACCTCTTTTTGTTAATTTTATGTTAATTTTGTGCTAATTATTTATTATTAATTTCATTACTTTATTTTGTTTCAATATTTTATTTTTTGTTATTTTATTTTCAAATTCTCCATTTCATTTGACTTTTCAAACTATGCTTCTTTTGAGTTCTTCTTTTTTCCAAAATAGATCATTGTAATTGTTATTGATGCTATATAAACAACAACTGCAATTATTGAGGTTAGTCTATTAATTGGTATTCTTGTAACAGCATATAAACTTGATAATATTGCTTGTGGTGCGACTATTGCCATTGCTGTAGTATATAAAACATATAATATTCCTTGCTTTCTATATACAATCATTGCATATAAAATTGTAACAATACTTAATATTGATATTGGTAATATGTATGGCTTTATTAATGTACGCAATCTTACATTTGCATTTTGAACTACTTCAACATCATCTATTGAATTTTCTAGTTCATACTTTTCATTTATCTTTGTATTTAGTTCATTTATTTGTCCTTCAGATGCTTCTTTTACTGTTATTTGAACCATATCTTCATATAACTCTACTTTTTTGTATAATTACTCTCTGTCCCTTGAATACCTCTGATGTAATTTGCTTAATGTCATTTATCTCAAAAGTTTTTCCTATATTAATTGCAATTTGAGTATTCTCTGAATATTTTAATCCAACATTAAAACCTTTTACTGCTATCACAATTATTCCTGCAATTAGTAAACATATTAATAAAATTGAAACTACCCTTTTCATTACCTTCATTATTTTTTTCCTTTCTATTTCAAATAATTGTATTGCAAAGATTATTGCGTTATATATAACCATTGTTAACTCTGCCCAGAATAAAATCATTCCAACACTTGAAATTTCTTGCCAACTTATCAAAGCGAATGCAACAGCAAGAATTGTTACTGGAACTAAGGCAATTACAATTTTAAATATTGCTTTATTTACATTTTTCTTTGTATGTTCTAAGTCTTGTCCTTTGCTATATTCTTTTAATACTGACCATAATATAAAATATTCAATTATATAAGAAACTGCTATTGCAAATATACCAGCTAAAGTTAATTCTACATTTCCAAATCTTACTGCAAGTAGTAAAAGTGCTATAAATCCTAGACTTGTAAATACACCCATAACACCATTTTTCTTAAATCTAACTATCATTGCTACTCCTGCTAACACAGCTATTACAGCAAAAGTAATGGTCATTATTTTTATTTCATATTCTGTTATATCAGAATATACAAATCTATTTACATCTATTTTGTATGTTATAGGCATTGGATCTGTGTTTAAGAATACTGCAATATTTTGAGCTTGTTTATAATAACTTTCTAATTCAGAAGTTGATGAAGTTGTGCCTAGTGATAATTCTATAATTCCGTCAGAAATTTCTTCATCAAAATACGTTGTTATTATAGTTTCATCATCTAACATCATCTTTATTTTTTTAGTTGTATCATTTCCTTCACTGTCTTTTGAGCTTATGTATTGTTGAGATATCTCTTTTAATTTTTCTGTGCCTTCTTTGTTAAATTGTATTGTTAAGTATGCTGTGTATGAACTTGCAGAAGCTTGTACTCTTGTTGCAGATGCTTTTTCTACATCTTTATTCGATAATAACACTTCTGACGTATCATTATCAACTACTTTAAACTCACCTTTTGTAGCAACATATTGAGCAATATAATCTGTATCATTATTTTCAGTAACCTCTAAACTTATATCTCCATTAGCTTCGTTTTCTCTAATTAGATAATTCTCTACTTTCATATAAGCTAATCTTTGTTCAGCTATCTCTTTTGACTTTTGATAATTGTCCAAAGTTAATACATCTTCTGTATTAGATTCATTGCTTTCATCAACTTTTATTATAATATTTCTTGCTCCATAAAGATCCATTCCCAATTTGTATTCTGGAATTATGTTTTTCATAGAATTTTTGTCTTGTACAAAAATTCCAACAAAAAAATAACAGCTATCAATATTATTACAACTACTGTTAATATTCTTCCTAGTAACTTTAGTGATAATTTGCTTTTTACTTTTTTTTCAATTTATTTTCCTCCAAATTTTATAATAATTTTGTTCCATTTATATAAAGTTCATACCATATATTTAAATACTTCGCTGCATATTTGCTCATCATGGTTCTATCCATAAATATCTCAAAGTAATCAAGCACAGGACAGATTTTTGTATCTATTGTTAAACTTAAACTTACTTTTCTGTTTACAGCATCAATTGTAAATTCAGAATCCGTTACAGCATAATTTACTTTATCGTGTTTGTCAAATGAAGAAATATTAGGATTTCTTACTCTATCTCTATGAACATCTGACTTGTCCGCAAATATTAGTGCAGCTGATATGTCACTAACAGCTGTACTCGTTGCTTCATCGTGGTTTCCAATAGCCATCATTATTTCAGTTCTATCTTTTATGTCCATTCCAATTTCTTTTAATATGTTGTAAGCAAGAATTGCTCCAGAATGAGCATGATCCACTCTGTTTACACAATTTCCTATGTCATGCATATAGCCTGCAATCTTTGCAAGTTCAATTCTGTGTTCATTATATCCAAGTTCTTTTAAAACATAACCCGCTCTATTTGAAACAATTGATATATGTCTTGTTGCATGCTCTGTATAACCTAGTGCATCGAGTTGTTTTTGTGCACCTATAATCAAGCTATTTACTTCTTCATTATTCTTTACATCTTCAAATGTAATCATGCTTTTCCCCCGCTTTTTTAGATTCTACTCTATTTAATTAAAAATATCAACCATTTTACTGCATTTTTAACTAATTTTGTAACAAATTTTTACTTATAAATAGCTTTTAATTGGTAAATAAAATTGCTTTTTTATTATTCAGTTTTACTATAAATTTAATTTTTATTGGTATATATAATTTATCTTTTCAAGTTAACTCCAATTATTCCTCCAAACATTCCAGCAATTATTGCAGATATTATTATAATTAAGCTATTAAAATCAAATGAAAAATTTCCATTTACCATACTTGATAATAGATATATTATAGCTATATAAATCAATCCTACCAAAGCACCATTTAAAAGTCCTTTTTTGATATTTTTGATACACTAATTATGCTTCCTATTAGAATGCTTATTGCTGTAACAGCTATTATAACTGGTATTATAGTGTTCTCATTTATGTTAGTATTTGCAAGAACCGTTGAAAATATAACAAGTGAGATTAAAGTTATAACTATTGCTGTAATACTTCCTTTTAATACGTCTATAAATTTACTCTTTTCCTTAATGTTATTATCCAATGATGTTATTTTAGTAATTTCTTTAATATTCATTTAAAATCCTCCAAATATAATTTTTGTTATTTAAATATATTATATCTAAAGGATTTTTATGTTTTATTTATTACTTTATTTTTTTTTACTTTGCTTTTACAATTATTTTTTTTTCTTGAGATTCAATTTTTATCATTATTTTTCTTGCTCTTTTGTTTTATTATCTGCTTTATTATTTTTATCATTACCGGTTTCAGTAGTTCTATCGTCAAGTCCTGCAATAGCCCATTTCTCTATTGATAGTTCAATTTTGTTTGGATTTGTTTCTAGAATTACTCTATCTTCTAATACTTCAGATACAGTTCCAGAAAGTCCAGTATATGTTACAATTTTATCTCCAACTTTTATATCATTCTGCATCTTTTTTGTTTCTTTTTTCTTGGCTTTTTTCCTTTGCCACTCAGCAAAATAATATATAGCTAATATTATTAGTACGGTTATTAAAATTCTTACATATTGCATTCTATTATTATCTCCTCTCCGCATTTGTACCTGAGTTTGCTATTTCTCCATTATTTGAAGCATTAGAATTTACACTAGTATTTGCGTTTATATTGTTATTGCTGGAATTACTGTTATTATTTGAATTATTGTTATTATTAGAATTGTTTGCAGTATTATTACTGCTACTGTTAGTTTTGTTTACTGGTTCTATCTTTCCAACATTTAATAGATAATCTAATATATCAATTTTCATTCCTTGATATGTTAGATAATATTTCTTCTCTCCGCCTGATGTTATTGTATACATATCTGTTACAAGTGCTTGTATTAGCTCTTTACCAGATGTATTGTATAATCCGTACATTTTATCTTTGCATACAACTATTGCTTCATATTCTGGTACAATTAATAAGTTTTGAGCTAAAGAATCATTTGATGTATTTTGAGTGCATCCCAAAGAGTCAAATTCAATTGGAATTACAGTATTTCCATTTAAATCAAGAACTCCCCACTTGCCATCTTTTTTTCACAGGCACATATTTATTATACAATAGATATGGATTTTCTATATCATCTCCAGGAAATTGAGTTTGGTCAATTCCTATTTGCTCATACTCTGAAAATATAACTCTCTTTCCATTGTTATTAATTACTCCATATTTTTTATTATTTGATACAACGTATAATCCACGTTCTTTATCCATTCTTCTTATCGAATCGTATTCAGGTTCAATCTTGGTTGTTCCTTCATCAGTAATTATTCCAAATTTACCATCTGTTGTTTCAACTATAAACTCTTGCGAACTTTCTTTGAATTTTATAGATTTGTATTTTTCACCAATTATGGCTTCGTTTTTTAAATTATTTACACCATATCTTCCATTAGCGTCCTTCACTATCATTAAGCCATATAAAATTGCCTTCTTATTTGTATAACTTGCATTTTTTTTTTCATTCAAAGCTGATTCTGTTATTCTTCCTGAATAGAAATTCGTAAGATATGAAAGTGTATACAATTTTATTGTATTATTATTCTCTGTATACGCAAAACTTATATTACAGCCTTTTTCAAGTCCTTCAGCCGAAACATATAATTTGTTATTTATTAGTTTTACAGGTTCATCTATCGTATAATATTCATATTCCGGTTTTTCATTTTTTTTGATCTTCTATTAATACCTTATATATCGAATCTGAGTCTTGAGTATATGATACTGTTTCGTATCCATTATCCAGATAACATTTACTTGTATCTTCAGAATAAGGATTTTTGTACTCTCCATTGTTAATACTATATCCTATTTTTCCAGCAATATCTTTTATAGAAACATAGATTTTACCGTTTTCAAATATAAACAAATCATCTTGAAATGAGGTTTTACTTCCATCCATATAAAATTTTAATTCTTTATTTTTTAAATAAAATATTGCTCCTAGAACTCCCATAGATAACAAGAAAACTAAAATTAATGCAATTATAATTATTTTCATTAATTTTTTGCTTTTTATCTTCTCTTGGTTAAAATTAGTATTACTACTCCCAAAAAAGTCCATTTCTTTTTTCCCCCTTATTCTCCTGTATAACCATATTTTTTATAAAATTCATTTCTGAAATTTAAAAGATTGTCATTTTCAATTTCAATTCTAACTCTTTCCATTAATTTAGTCAAGAAATATAAATTATGTATTGATAAAAGTCTTACACCTAATATTTCATTTGCCTTGATAAGATGCCTAATATAAGCTCTTGTGTAGTTTTTACAAGCATAACAGTCGCATTCTGAATCAAGTGGTGTGAAATCTCTTTCATAAGTTGCATTTCTAACCACAAGTTTTCCATTCCATGTCATTGCAGTTCCATTTCTTGCAATTCTTGTTGGTAATACACAATCACACATATCGATACCTGAAATTGCTGCTTCTATTAAATAATCCGGAGTTCCAACACCCATTAGATATCTTGGTTTATTTTCTGGCATAAGTGGTGCTGTATATCTTAGCATTTTTAAATACTCTTCTTTAGGTTCTCCTACACTAATTCCTCCTATAGCATATCCAGGAAAATCTAATTTTATAAGGTCTTCTGCTGATTTTTTTTCTTAAATCTTCATAAAATCCACCTTGTATTATTCCAAATAAGCCTTGTTTTTCTTCGTGTCCTTCATGAGCCTTTTTTACATCTTTGAGCCCATCTTGTTGTTCTTTCCATCGAATTTTTGGTATATTCATAGGTAGATGGATATGGACAACATTCGTCAAATGACATTATTATATCTGCCCCAAGGTCTTCTTCAATTTGCATAACTTTTTCTGGTGAAAAGAAATGTTTACTTCCATCTAAGTGAGATTTGAACTCTACACCATCTTCTGTTATTGTTCTTAAATCACTTAAGCTAAATACTTGAAATCCACCACAATCTGTTAATATTGGTCTATCCCAATTCATGAAACCATGTAAATCTCCAGCTTCTTTTACAATTTTTTCTCCTGGTCTTAAATACAAATGATATGTATTAGATAATATTATTTGTGCACCGATTTCTTTTTAATTCTTCTGGCGTTAGTGATTTTACAGTTGCTTGAGTTCCAACTGGCATAAATACTGGAGTTTGTATATCTCCATGTGGTGTATGAACAATTCCTCTTCTTGCACCCGTTTTTGCATCTTTGTGTAATAGTTCATAAGTTATTGCTGGTTTGTTTTCCATTTTATTTCTTGCACTATATATTTAATAATCTGTTATAAATTAAATATATTTTCTCCTTCCCTTCTACGTTAGTATTGATTTTTATATTAATCAATAAATTTCAATATTTTATTTTAATTAATTTTTTATTTCACATTTATTGTATTACCGGGGATACTATCTACATATGTTTACTGGCATCTTGTTTTATTTTATGAACATTGCATCTCCAAAAGAAAAAGAATTTATACTTTTTTTTTACAGCTTCATTATACGCATTTAGTATGTTTTCTCTTCCTGCAAGAGCAGAAACAAGCATTACAAGAGTTGACTCTGGTAAGTGGAAATTGGTGATTAGTGCATCCAAGCATTTAAATTTGTAACCTGGATAAATGTAGATTCCTGTATCACCCTCACAAGCTTTAACGAGACCTTTCTCGTCTGCGATTGTTTCAATAGTTCTACATGAAGTTGTTCCTACTGCTATAACTCTATGTCCCGATAGTTTTGCTTTATTTATCTTATCTGCATCTTCTTGTTTTATGTAATAATGTTCAGTATGCATTTGATGGTCTTCTATATTCTTTTCTTTTACTGGTCTAAAAGTTCCTATTCCAACATGCAATGTTACATTTGCAATACTTATTCCTTTTTCTTCGATTTTTTTTTAATAATTCATCGGTAAAATGTAATCCTGCCGTTGGTGCAGCAGCTGAACCTTCATATTTTGCATATACAGTCTGGTATCTATCATTATCCTTTAAACTTTCATGTATATATGGTGGTAAAGGCATAAGTCCTATTTTATCTAGAATTTCATTAAAGATTCCATCATATTCAAATTTTACTTTTCTTGTTCCGTCTTGCAATGTTTCTAATATTTCAGCCCTTAATAATCCATCGCCAAATATAACTTTTGCACCAGAATGTAACTTGTTTCCGGGTCTAACCATCGCCTCCCAGATGTCACCTTCTAGATTTTTAGTAGAACAAATTCAACATTTGCTCCAGTTTCTTTCTTTCCATAAAGTCTAGCTGGGATAACCTTTGTGTTGTTTCTAACTAAACAATCTCCAGGTTGTAAATAGTCTATTATGTCTCTGAATATCTTGTGTTCAATCTCGCCAGTATTTTTATCCAATACCATCAATCTTGATTCATCTCTTTTTTCAATTGGTGTTTGTGCTATTAACTCTTCTGGTAAGTAGTAATTGAAATCTGATAGTTCCATTTTTAGCTTTTCCTTTCTATGATTCAACATTTAAATTTTGTTGTATTTTCTGCATTTCTTGTGCTTTAAATACTTCTTTGATTTTATAAATTATGCTCTCAATCTTTTTTAGAAATACTCCTTGGTTCATCAAGCTTGTCTAACTTGTATGCATACTCAAAATCACTATTCTGAGCTGGTCTAAAACTATATACTTCAGATGGTAAGCCAATATATTTTCCATTGTTAATTATATTTTCATTCATATAATCATAATACCATTTTCTTAGTCCATCTTTTTTTATCTTCCTTATAACCATATTTTTCATAGTCATGTAAAGCTGGAATTGTATATCCATATGCCTTTGCATCACGCTCTAATGTGTGTAGGAATTCATGTAAAAATACCTCTTCAGGGAATGTATTGTTAGTTGAATAAGCATAATCATTTTTTGTTATTCTTATATTTGAAAATCCTTTTCCTAGGTACATCATATTTCCTAGTCCAACCCATTCCTTTACATTATCGTTGTTGGTAATTTCAATCTCCAAAGGTAGGTCTGTACATACAAATATATGGTTATAGTCATTATTTTTCACATAGTCATTTATAAGTTTATACACATCTTTTTCACTTATATAGTATCCATTGTCATCTTCATAAGTAAGTGTTGTGAGAGGTTGTTCTATTTCAATAATATCATAATTTATATTAATTTTATTTTGAGACATTTCTTTTATTGTATTTTGAAATTTTGGCATATCTTGGTAGATGTAGCTTTTACTCTGATTAGTCATGGTCTGTTTTATGTTTCTTCCATCATTTAAAATTACATCTGTATTATTCAAAAATAAAACAACCGAATTTCCATTCATTTTGATTACCTGTTGAACCTTTTTCTATGTTCAAGTTTGAAAACCACGCATCTCCACTTGCATTTAAAAGATTTCCTCCTAGTCTAAAACCTATTTCAACATTTTTTCATTATTTTTAGAATTAAATAAAAATTCAACTTTTGTCCAATCATTGTTTCCTGTTAAAACATCCGAATGTTCTTCTGTTCCAACTAGACAAATCTGTGCACCAGCCATGATATTGTTGTCTTTATTTGTGACATTTTGAGTCTTTATCATGCAAGTTACTCTATATGGAGTATTTGGAGTTACAGATATAGATTTATAAAACATTGCATCATTTGATTCTCTGTTTTCTATCTTGTAACTTCTCTCTTTTCCATACTTTATATCTGCATCTCTTGAAAACGTTGTTTTATCTCTTTCCTGTATTCCCTTTGTATAGAAATTAAAATCGTATTTTCTATATATAACAATAGCTATAATAATTATTACTATCGCAAAAATATTTGAAATTGTATTTCTAGTTTTTCTTCCTCTATTGCTATTCTGTTCTACATTATAATATTCATCCATAGTTTTATTCCCTTTATCTTCTTATCTTCACATTGTTGTATGTTTAATTATGTTATTACGCAGTTCCAGTTTTCTTAGAAGTTGCTGTTCTTTGTGGTTTTGACTTTTTTGGAGCTTCTCTATTATTGTTTATTATAATCTTAGGAGCCTCTCCATTTTCTATTGTGTTTTTTGTAATTATACATTTTTCTATCTTAGGATTTGATGGGATTTCAAACATTATATCTCTCATCACATCTTCTAAGATTGCTCTAAGTCCTCTTGCACCAGTTTTTCTTTCGATAGCTTTATCGACAATAGCACCTATTGCATCTTGTTCAAATTCTAATTCTACTTTGTCATACTTGAATAATTTCTTATATTGTTTTATCAAAGAGTTCTTTGGTTCTACCAAAATCTTCATTAATGCTTCTCTATCTAATTCCCTTAATGTTGTAATTATTGGTAATCTTCCAACAAATTCAGGAATCAAACCAAATTTCAATAAGTCCTGTGGTAACAATTTATCAAATACTTCATATTTGTCAAATTGTGTATTGCTAGAAATAGTTGCTCCAAATCCAATAGTCTTCTTTTCAACTCTTTCTTTTATAATTTTTTCAAGACCATCAAAAGCTCCACCACATATAAATAGAATATTTTGAGTATTTATCTGAATAAATTCTTGATGAGGATGCTTTCTGCCTCCTTGAGGTGGAACAGATGCAACTGTTCCTTCGATTATTTTTAACAAAGCTTGTTGTACTCCCTCACCGCTTACATCTCTTGTTATAGATGGATTTTCAGATTTTCTAGAAATCTTATCTATTTCATCAATATATATAATTCCTTTTTTGAGCTTTTTTCAACATCATAATCTGCAGCCTGAATTAGTTTTAAAAGAATATTTTCAACATCTTCACCAACGTAACCAGCTTCTGTTAATGTTGTTGCATCAGCAATTGCAAATGGAACTTTTAAAATTCTAGCAAGAGTTTGAGCAAGAAGAGTTTTTCCACAACCCGTTGGTCCTAATAAAAAGAATATTACTTTTTTGTATTTCTACATCATCTTTGTCTTTTTCAGTTTCACTGTTAATTCTTTTATAGTGATTATACACCGCAACTGATAATGCCTTTTTGGCCTCGTCCTGTCCAATTACATATTCATCTAATATGCTCTTTATTTCTTCAGGTTTTGGAAGATCTGTGTCAATTTCCTTTTCATAACTAAGTTCACTGTCTTCGTACAAATCATTTTCAATTATATTTGTACAAACTTTTATACATTCGTCACATATATAAACTCCTGGACCTGCAATTATTCTTTCAACTTCATCTTGAGGTTTTCCGCAAAAAAGAACATCTAATATCTTTTTTTTTTTCTAGTTTTGCCATACATTAACTCCTTCTCATCTATATTTCTTCTGTTTATTTTCTCTTTTCCATAATTCCATCTATTAAGCCATATTCTAATGCTTGTTGTGCAGTCATATAGTTATCTCTTTCTGTATCTCTGTTTATTACTTCGATTGGTTGGCCTGTTCTATCGCTTAATATCTTGTTTAATTTTTCTCTTGTCTTTACCATGTGATCTGCATGTATTTTTATTTCTGTTGTTTGACCTGAAAGTCCACCTCCACCAATTAGTGGTTGATGTATTAAGATTTCTGAATTAGGAGTTGCAAATCTCTTTCCTTTTTCTCCAGAAGCAAGTAACACAGAACCCATGCTTGCAGCCATACCAACACATATTGTTGAAACTGGACATTTTATATAATTCATTGTGTCTACTATTGCCATTCCATCTGTAATTGAACCACCTGGTGTGTTTATATACAAATCTATTTCCTTATCAGGATCTTCTGATTCCAAGAATAATAATTGAGCTACAACAAGTCCTGCTGATGTTGCATTAACTTCTTCTCCCAAAAATATTATTCTATCTTTTAATAATCTTGAGAATATATCATAAGATCTTTCTCCTCTAGCTGATTGTTCTATAACATAAGGTACTAAACTGTCTCTTTCTAACATAATTAAATTCCTCCATTTTTTATTTATCAATTTAATTTGATATTATTAATTTTATATATCGGCTTTTTATTTATACTATATTAATCTCCGATTATAATCTATATAGGTATAAAGTTTTATATAAATATAAATAGTTAGTGAGCATAAAAGTATTTATATATTATATAAATAATCCCCCCTAACTATTTTAATAGATATATATTTTTATTTATTCTGCTAATTTTGGCTTTTCAATTAAATAATAACTTCTTTTATTTTATTTTTGCATTTTTTATTATTAATTCTATAGCTTTTTCTGTTTTTATAGTATTAGCAATATATTCTTTTAAAGCTTCATTTTTGCTTAGCTCTTCTTCTTTTCTGCCATAGTTTGTTGCCATTTCTTTTATTTTAGCATTTATTTCTTCGTCTGTTGATTCTATTTTTTTTCTTCTTTTATTATTGCTTCAAGTATTAATCTTGATTTTACATTTTTTTTCTGCTTGCTCTTTGTAGTTTTCTTCAATTTCTTTTCTAGTCTTATTCATTATTTTTAAGTATTTGTCAAGGTTGATTCCTTGATATGCTAATTGTTGTTCTAAGTCTCTTATCATTGCATCTACTTCTGTTTCAATCATTCCTGATGGGATATCAATTTTTGTTTCATTTGATACAGCTTCAATAGCTAAATTTTCTGTTTCATGCTTTGCTTTGTCATCATTTTGAGCTTGTTTCTTTTCTTTTATACTTGTTTTGTAATCTTTTAATGTATCAAATTCTGAAACATCTTTTGCAAATTCATCATCTAAAGCTGGTAATTGTTTTTCTTTGATTTCATGTAATTTTACTTTGAATGTAGCATCTTTTCCAGCTAAATCCTTTGAGAAGTAATCTTCTGGGAATTTAACGTTTATATCTTTTTTTCTTCTCCTACTTTCATTCCTATTACTTGATCTTCAAATCCAGGTATGAATGTTTTGCTTCCAATTTCTAATTCATGATTTTCTGCTTTTCCACCTTCAAATGCTTTTCCATCAACAAATCCTTGGAAATCTATTACTGCTATGTCTTTATCTTTTACAGCTCTATCTTCTACTGTTATTATTCTTGCATTATGTTCTTGAACGTGTGCTAATTCATGTTCAACATCTTCGTCTGTTACAGGGTATTCTACTTTTTTAAGTTCTATTCCCTTATATTTTCCTAATTTAACTTCTGGTTTTGTTTGAACTAATGCTGTAAATACTAAATCTTCACCTTTTTTTTTTCATTTTTACGATGTTTATTTCAGGCTTACTAACAGCTTCTATTTTATTTTCTTCTATTTCTTTTTCGTATATTGGTGGAACTAATTCATTGAATGCATCTTCATAGAATATTTGATCCCCATACATTCTTTCAACTATATTGAATGGTGCTTTTCCTTTTCTGAATCCTGGTATATTAAAATATCTTGCTACTTTTTTGGTATACTTTCATTATTGCTTCATCAAACTTTTTTGCTTCGATTGTAAATTCTAATTTTACCTCATTTTTATTTTCTGTTTTTTCTATTTTTGTACTCATTTAATTCAAATCCTTTCTTGTTTTATAAATGCTAGTCTATTATACCACAAATTCCACATATTGCAAGCTTTTTTTGAATTTGCAGTGTGTTTTTTATCATATTTTTAAATTTTTATCAAAGTGAATTTTGTATAATCACAACTTGTCATTATGTACTCCACTCCATTGTGAATTCCTTCTATTGCATTTTCATGTGCTTTTACCATGCAAATGTCCATATATGCATTTTTTTTTTACATTGTACTTTTCAAGTATATCTGTAAATTCATTTCTAGTGTTTTCAGTAGTAATTGGTGGATAATGCATACATACAATTATTTCCTTTGAATTATTCTCGTCTTGAAAATTCTCTATTCCATCTCTTATTGATAATTCTAGTCTTGTAGCTTCCCTTTTTACTATTTTCTTATCTTTTTTTCTTCCTCTGATAATATGTTCCAACCTCTTGTACCAGCTATAATTTTGTTTTCAAAAGAATAACTGTTGTTATATAAAAAGTCTATGTTTTCTAGATTGTTTTTTTGTAAAATTCTCTCATGCTTTTAAGCGTAGTCCACCAAAAATCATGATTACCTTTTAGTAGTAATTTTTTTCCTGGTAATTCAGCAATAAAATTAAAGTCTTTATATGTATTCTCAAGTTTCATCTCCCATGAAAAATCACCTGGCAATAAAACTAAGTCTTCTTCTTTAACTTTCTTTATCCAGTCTTCTTTTATTTTATTTTCATAATCATCCCAACCAAATATATTCATTGGCTTGTTTGTGTTAAATGATAGATGTAAATCTGAAATTGCATATATTGACATTGTCTTTATTCACCTCCAAGAGTCAAGTTTGGTATTGCATTTAGGTCAAGAGAACTTCTCTTACCTGCCATAAATTCATAGTATCCTGCTGAAGCAATCATAGCTCCATTATCAGTACAAAGTTTTAATTCTGGATAGTAAATTTGTATGTTTTCACTCTTTGCGAAAATATCAAATTTATTTCTTATGTATGTATTAGCAGAAACTCCTCCTGCAAGTACTATTTTCTTTATTTCTGTTTCTTCAACAGCCTTTTTAATATTCGATACAAGCATTTCAGATACCGTTTCTTCAAAGCTTGCAGCCAGGTTTGCTTTACTCACATCGGGTTCTTTATGATGCAAATTTATGACTGCTGTTTTTATTCCACTAAAGCTAAAATCTAACATTTCAGTATGTGTTTTTGGTAATTTTATATTTGGTTCTCCTTCTTGAGCCAGTTTATCTATTTTAGGTCCTCCTGGATAACCAAGTCCTATTACTCTTGCAACTTTATCAAAAGCTTCTCCTACAGCGTCATCTTTGGTCTTTCCAAGTACCTCAAAAGTTGTGTAATCTTTTACATGTATTATTTGAGTATTTCCTCCAGACATCATCATACATAAAAATGGTGGTTTTAACTCTGGGTGTGTTATGTAGTTAGCTGCTATATGTCCTTTTATATGGTTCACACCTACTAAAGGTTTATTTATTGCATAGCTTAAAGCTTTCGCATAAGACACTCCTACTAATAGTGCTCCAACTAATCCTGGTCCATAAGTACATGCGATTGCATCTATATTTTCAAGTTTTATTCCCGCTTCTTTTATTGCAAGTTTCATTACATTTGAGATTGCTTCTACATGATTTCTTGATGCAATTTCTGGCACAACCCCTCCAAATTTTTCATGAATACTTATTTGTGTATCTATCACATTTGATAGAACTTCTCTCCCATTTTTTACAACAGATATAGATGTTTCATCACAACTTGATTCTATTCCCATTATATAAATATCTTTCATTTTTCTACCTTCTACTTCTTTAAAATAATCCGAATATTGCTGAAACTAGTAAATATATTCCTTTAGATACCACAGATATTACTGGTGAAATTATATAGCTTACTAAATTTGTAACCCATAAAACAATAAACACCATGTAAAATATTTGCTTATTCTCTGTAAACCACATTCTTGCTTTGTAAGGCAAAAAGTGTATTAATATCTTTGAACCATCTAGTGGTGGTAAAGGAACTAAATTGAATACCCCTAGTCCGATATTTACGCTAATTGCCATTTGAATTGCTATTACAACTAGCGAGCCTGCTGTAGTTAAGCAAAATGCCGGAGCAAATGTTACTACCGCAAATAAAATTATTGTTAATATAATTGCAACAATAATATTCATTAATGGTCCCGCAAAAGCAACGATTGCTTCTTGTGCAGTCATAGATCTTTTTCTGTTAAAATTTGTCGGATTAATTTCTACAGGTTTTCCCCATCCAAAGTGTACAAATACAAGCATTAGAAATCCTACTGGATCAATATGTGCAAGTGGATTTAGAGTAAGTCTTCCTTGTCTTCTTGGAGTATCATCTCCCAATTTATCTGCTGCAAAAGCATGTGCAAATTCATGGAATGTTATTGCTATAATTACTCCTGGCAAAGTTAATAATAATGCCACAAGCTCTTCAGGATTTTGTGCATATCCAGCAATTGTCGTAATCGCAAATATTCCTATAATTACATATAGAATTCTTTTATCAAAATTAAACATTTAATCACCTCTTAATGTTCAATATTATATAATATATTTCTAAATATGTAAATATTTTTGACAGAAGATACCTTTACTCTATGCACATTTATTTCTTAATTCTCTTGCATGAGACATTGCAATTTCAGTTACTTCCCCTGATGAAATTCTAGCTATTTCTTTTAATGTTTCTTCTTCATTAAGCAGTTTTATTTTTGTGTTAGTCTTTTCATTTTTTACTTCTTTATAGATGTAATAATTATATTCTCCTTTTGCAGCAATTGGTGCCAAATGTGTTACGATTAATACTTGATGACTTTGTGCTATTCTTTTTAGTTTTATGCCAACAGAATTTGCTGCTTTTCCACTTATACCTGTATCAATTTCGTCAAATATTAGGACTGGTACTTCATCAATATCTGAAAGAACTGTTTTTATTGCAAGCATTACTCTAGACATTTCTCCTCCTGATGCAATTTTATCCAGTTTCTTTGCTTCTTCTCCTAGATTTGTTGCTATCATAAATTCTGTATGGCTCTTTCCATTCATTGAAAATTCCTCATCTTCTATAACACTTGCCATAAATCTTGCATTTTTCATTTCTAGTTCTTTTAGCTCATTATTTATTTTTTCATTAAGTATAATTGATTTTTCTTTTCTTTCTTTTGTAATCTTTTCACAAATTTCATTCATTTCTTGTGTAAGATTTTGAATTTTTTCTTTTGTCTTTTGATTTTCTTCATCAAGATTTTCTATTCTATTAATTTCACTTTCAAGTTCATCTTGGTATTTCAATATTTCTTCTATTGTGTTTCCATATTTTCTTTTTAATGAATATATTTCATCCAATCTTTCTTCGACTTGGTTTCTTTCATTTTCGTCAAAATATGTGTCTTCATTCATACTACATACGTCTCTAGAAAGCTCTTGTACTTCATAATAAATGTTTTTCAATTCACTTAATTTTTGACTATATCTTTCATCTACATTTTCTATTTTTTCAAAGGCCCTTATTGATTCATTTACAACGTCTATAACCGTCCCTTCTAGGTTTGAACTAACTAAATTTAGAGCTTCTGCAACTTTTTCAGAATTCATCATTATTTTTCTTTTTTCTTCTAGCTGTTCATCTTCTCCATTTTTCAACTTTGCCCCTTTTATTTCTTTGTATTGATATTTTAGAAGGTCTAATTTTCTTCTTTTCTCCATGTCATCACCATAATTATTTTTTAGCATGGCATTCAGTTTTTTATATTCATTATAAAGGTCTTGATACTCCTTCAATTTATTAGACATGGTTGTCCCTATAAATTTATCTAAATATTTTGTATGAAATTCAGAATCCATAAGTGTTTGATTATCATATTGACCGTGTATGTCTATTATGTTTTTCATAAAATTTCTAAGTTCAGTTACAGTTACAAGTCTTCCATTGATTTTGCATAAATTTTTTCCTGAGGTATTTATTTCTCTTGAAACTATTACATTTCCATCAATTGTGTTTTCGTAATTAGGCAAGTTTAGAGAAAGTTCTACAAATGATACGTTTTGTCCCCTTCTAATCATATCTTTAGAGAATCTTCCCCCTGCAGTAATTCCCAAAGAATCAACTATTAATGTTTTTCCGGCACCTGTCTCTCCAGTTAAGACGTTTAAGCCTTTGTTTAAATCTATTGTTAAATCATCAATTATTCCAATATTTTTTATATGAAGTGATGTAATCATTTTTTACCTCCTAACGCAACGCAATTACAAATCTTTGTTCGTTAATATAATACTCTTATTTTTTTGTCTTGTCAATACTTTTTGCAAATTTTTGTTCGTTAAGTTTTCGACAAAAAAAGAGGACACCCTATTGGTGGCGTCCTCCAAAAAGCTTTGTTTGTGATTTGTAATTTGGCTGATATGAAGAGTTTTATTAACTTAAAGTTTTACTTCATTTTATACCTCAAGCGTTCACATTCAATTCTTCTAATTTCGGTGTTTGTATTCCTGATTTTTTTCGCATCAGGTCCTTCCTTGTGTCCTTTGCAACTTATATTGTGAGCAAAAACCTTCCTTGCAAAATCAATCTGTTTCTTTCGCATTACAATCACCTTTTTCTGTTTCTACATCTTCAGAAGTAGGCTCGCTGGCCTCTCCCTCTGCATCGGCAGAATTCAACTCGCTGGTCGTTTCCTCTTCCTTGCCAGAATCCGACTTGCTTCCCTTTTTCAGGTTGCCCAAGCCGGCCAGTGTCGCATCGGAAAGTTCCCTGATCTCATCAGTAATAGGCTTACCGTTGAGAGCCTGGTTCTGGACGTTGACGCTCTTCATGAGCATTGGAATCTGGCTGAGGGTATCCAGCAAAATGTTTCCAGTTTTGCTGGCACCACTTCCCATAAGGGTACTCTCTCCGCCAATGTGAACAAACTCAGCATTCTGGCCAACGTTCGCCATGATTTGTGCCGTAGCAGTGGCAATCTTGATGTTGGCTTCCGCCTCGATCTTGAGCTTCTCAATCTCGAAGTTCACCTTGCCACTGGAAGCACGTGCATCAGCAATGGCTTTTTCGCCTTCGGCTTCAGCAAGCTTTTGAGCCTTGATACCTTCAGCTTCAGCCAACTTCTGGGCTTTCAAGCCTTCAGCATCTGCAAGCATTGCTGCTTTCTTGCCTTCAGCCTCGGCCACAGCCTTTGCCTTAGCAACTTCTGCACTTGCCAAACCTTCGGTTTTTGCTTTTTGTGCTTCTGCCTCAGCCTGAAGCTTAATCGCTTGAGCGTTGCTCTCTGCGACCTTAACTTTCGCCTCTGCCTGGGTCTTCTGCACTTCAGCCTCTGCCTCTGCTTCAACGCGTTTTCTCTCTTTTTCGGCTTGTGCTCGAGTAACAATGACTTCACTCTGTTTTTGAGCAGCCAGATTCTCCTGTTCAGCCTTCATGACTGCAACAGCACCTCTTTGCTCCTCAACTTCACGCATGCGGATAGTCTTCTGAAGCTCGCCAGCAACATCCGCATTCGCATTTGCGGTTTCAGTTGCAGTTCTAAATTCTGCAAGCTTCATGTCCGTTTCCTTGCGCTTCTCCTTTTCAGCAAGCTCTGCATCCATTCGAGCAATGCTTGCCTCTTGGCGGGCCCTGGCCTCAGCAATTTCTGCTGCTTTTCCAGCCTCAGCGGTCTTTTCGCGTGTAATCTGGTCAACCTCGGCATGCTTAATCTGTGCAGCTTTTGCCTTTTCAGCGGAGTCAAGGGCCGCGATGTTGTCGTAATATTGGTTATTATCACAAATATCCTGAATATTCAACGACACAAGCTCAAGGCCCATGTTATCCATTTCGTCGGCAACGCTTTTTTGAACCATCTGTTTGAACGCTTCCTTGTCCGTAAGGAGTTGTTCAGGAGTCATAGATGCTACAACATCACGAACAGCACCCATAAGAGTCAATTTAACGTCCGAAATGATACCGTCATTACCACGTTCCTTGAAAGAGACAATCGCAGTCCGAAGTTTTTCCTGCTCCGATACGCAAGGGCGAATCTGGGCAGTCCAATCTGCAACAATGGGCACTGCAGTCGCCGTTTTGATTTCGTCTTTGTCGGCCGTAACTGTCATCATGCAAAGGTCGAAGTAATCCGCCTTTCGGAAGATGGGAATCACAAAGGCACCTCCCGATACCTTTATGATGGGTTCCTTTCCGCCGGTAATAATCAGCGCCTTGTCAATGCTTGCAACCTTGTAGATGGACGCAAGAAAGATGAGGGCGACAATCACAGCAATAACAGCAATGATGATTCCGATGTTGGCAATAATAAATTCCATACTTAAGTCCTCCCTTAAGTGTACTAAAAGGTTTACAACTTACTTACCACAAATCAGCTTTTTTAAACAAGTAATAAAACTCAAAAGCTATTATACCACATTTTTACAATTATGTAAAGTTGCAACTTGTAAAAATTTATAGAAAAAATATTTTACATTTCGGTTGACTAATCTAAAAAAAAATGGTATATTAGATAAGTACTTAATCGGCCCCTTGGTCAAGCGGTTAAGACGCGGCCCTCTCAAGGCCGAATCATGGGTTCGATTCCCGTAGGGGTCACCAAATTATTAGAGCTATTTTTTAATAGCTCTTTCTTTTTTTATTTTAGAATTATTCCATCGGGAATCGAAAAGGAGGGCTAGAAAAGCGTCCTGTGGACGGTTTTCCCGACGCGGGTAGATTCCCGTAGGGGTCACCAAATTATTAGAGCTATTTTAATAGCTCTCTTTTTTTATTTTATAACTATTTCAATTGGGAATCGAAAAGGAGGATTAGCTATTTGCTATCCTCCTTAATTATTTGTTTTATATCACTAATTCCATCTTTCCATTTTTTCTTTTCTTTTACATACGCAACTATAATTTTTATCAAATAATATATTGCCCCGGCTCCGATTATCGAGATAATCATAATTGGAATTTTCTCTTGATATAAAATATTTATATATGTGATTACTAGTGTTAAAATCGCTATAACAAGTATCTCTACTCCAATTAGCGCTGTCTTTCCATTTTCCTTATTATAAGAATATTCAAACATTATTATTGCAATAATAACGGTCGCCATGCTAAATATCTTCATGTCCTCAATAAAAGTTTTACTAGCAACATTCTTAAAGCCAAAATATATACAAGCAAAATATGCTAATACAAGTATTGCTATTCCAATGTTATCTAAAACAGTTTTATGTATGTTCTTTTTTTCTTTTTTCGGCATCTTTATTGCATTTTCAATCTCTGCCGATATTTTTTCTTTATCAAAAGGCTTTTTACTCTTTTCTTTTGCTTTTTTTGGCTCTTCTTTAATTTCTGGAATCTGTTCAATCTTGTCTATGTTTTCAATTTGTTCTTTTATTATTTGTTTTATTTTTTCGTCTTTCTTTTTTGACCTTTTAATTTGTTCTGATTTTTCTATTTTTTTTGTTTCTTTTTTCTGTGTTTTAGTTGTTTTTCCAGCTGATTTATTGTTCTTTACACCTTGTGATGTTTTCGTATTTTTTGTTGTTCTCTTTTTCGATACTACCTCTTCAACCGCTTTTTCTTCATTTGCTTTTTTTGAAGTAGATTTAGATTTGCGAGTTCTATTAGTTGCAGTAGTAGATTTTTTTGAAGACTTTTCTGATTTCTCAATTTTGGCTGGCTTATCATTTATTTTTTCTTCTTTAAGACTAGAAGTTCTTTTTTTAGTAGTTGTTTTTCTAGTTGGTTTTGAAGATTCTTCATTCTCTATGGTATCATCAACCTTTTTGGCATTCTTTCTACCTCTTTTCTCCTTTATTTTAGTTTTCTAATTCATACATTATGTCGCCAGACATGATAATTCCCGCAGTTTCAGTCCTTAGAATTCTTCTGCCTAGAGATACGCATTTTGCTCCTAAATTATTTAATTGTTCTATCTCTCTTTCAGATATTCCTCCTTCAGGACCAATTATTATTGCAATCTTGTATTTTTTATCTTTCAAGTTTTCTAACTTTTTCAATTCTTTTTTTAGCATTGTTTTTTCTTCATTTTCATACGCCACTAATATTGTATCGAATTTTTCATTTTTTAAGCTATCTGATATTTTATTTATTTTTATTATATTTTTTATTTCTGGAATCTTATCTCTCATGGATTGTTTTGCTGCAATTTCAGCAATTTTCTGCCATCTTTCAAGTTTTTTTGAAACTTGTTTTTCATCAAGTTTTACAACTGTTCTTTCCATTATAACTGGAACGATTGCGTTTACTCCAACCTCTGTATTTTTTTGTATTATTAGTTCCATTTTTTCAAATTTAGGTAACCCCTGATATAAAGTTATATCAACATTTGATTCCGCAGTTTCTTCTAATTTTTCTTGTATTTCACAAGTAACAGAATTTTTTGAGCATTAATTATTTCAACTATGTAGTTTTCCCCTGTTTCTTGATTACAAACTTTTAGTATTTCTCCCTGTTTCATTCTTAAAACATTTGCAATGTGATTCACGTCATCACCTAGTATATCTATTTTATTATTACTTATTTGATTTTCTTTTACAAAAAATTTAGGCATTTCTTTCCTCTAATCTTATTTTTTTCATTCAAAATTATATCAAAAAAAAACTTATAGTGCAACACCATAAGTTTTTATTTTTATAATTTTAGTTGCAAATATTTTTAAGTATTATTAGTGACTATTTTTAATATACAAATTTCATCTACTTTACAGAATTGCATTTGATTTCACTTGACGTAATTTTTATTTACTAATATTTTATCCAAATATTCCTTTTTTTTTTTGATTGGAGGTTGCTCATTCATTGTTTTTTGCAAGCTGTACAAGTAAATCTCTTTGCTCTTTTGATAAACGTTTTGGCACTTGTACTTGTACTGTGAATATTAAATTTCCCCTGTTTCCAGAATTGATACGAGTAAATCCTTTGTCTCTTATTGTAAATTGTGTGCCTGTTTGTGTTCCTTCTGGAATTCTGTAAGTTGTTTTTGTTCCATCTAATAGAGGAATCTCTATCTCAGCACCAAGTGTAGCTTGTGTGAAAGTTATTGGTATATCACAGTATACATTCTCATCTTTTCTTGTAAAGATGCTATGCTTTTTCAAGTTTATTGTGATATAAATGTCTCCATTTCTTCCACCGTTTTTTCCTGGTTCTCCTTCTCCTCTTAATACAATTGTCTGTCCATCATCAATTCCTGCAGGAATTTTTACATTTATTTTTGCTTGTTTTCTAACTGTTCCCTTACCTAAACATGTATCGCAAATGTCTTTTATTATTTTTCCTGTTCCATGGCAGTTGCTACATGTTGTTTGAACTCTCATTTGTCCTAATAGTGTTGTTTGAATTCTTGTGTTACTGTACCTTTTCCACCACATACAGAACATGTTTCAGGATGTGTTCCTGGTTTTGCACCTGTTCCAGAACAAGTAGGACATTTTTCATTTCTTGTAATATTTATTTCTTTTGCTTATTCCACTATATGATTCTTCAAAAGTCAAGTTTACGCTATATTTTAAATCAGCTCCTTTTGAAGGTGCATTAGGATTTCTTGAAGATGATCTTCCGTTTCCAAATCCAAACAAATCACCCAAATCGCCAAATATATCGCCAAATCCATCGAATCCCGATGTTGTATATGTGTATGTTCCACCTCCGAATGGGCCTCCAGCTCCTCCAAATCCTTGGCTAGGATCTGCAGTTCCAAATTGGTCATACATTTTTCTCTTTTGAGGATTTGACAATACTTCATAAGCTTCATTTACTTCTTTGAATTTTGCTTCTGCTTCTTCTTTATTATCTGGATTAGCATCAGGGTGATATTTTTTTGCCAGACGTCTATATGCTTTTTTTAGTTCGTCATCTGTTGCAGTTTTTTTCAACACCTAAGACTTCATAATAATCCTTCTTTTCAGCCATTGCTTTCTCCTTTTCTTACTCTTCTCCAAATAGTGATTTTCACTTGTAATACAAAAATCACTCTATTTTAGAAATTTCTATTTTTACAATTCAGTTAATCCATGTTCTTCGAGAAACTTTTTTAGTTCAATCAAGAGCAATACAATATATCAAATTTTCTAAATAGAAATATATTCTAAAATAATGATGTAAATCGCCCAAAAAGGGGCGTCCCTATTGGGCGATTTTTTATTATTTGTTTTCGTCTTTTTTGTCGTCTTCTACTTTATAATCTGCATTGTATACATTTCCGTTTGCATCTGTTTGTGGTCCAGCACCTGCAGCTCCGTTTGATTTGCTTGCTTGCATATAATTTTTCAGACATTGCATAGAAAGCTTGTTTTAATTTTTCTGTTGCTTCTTTTATTTTATCAATATCAGAACCTTCAAGAGCTTTCTTTACATTCTCTATTTCTGCTGTAGCTTTTGCTTTTTCTTCTCCACTTATCTTGTCGCCTAATTCATCTACTGTCTTTTTGGCAGTTATACATTAAAGCTTTCAGCTTCGTTTCTAGCTTCGATTTCGTCTTTCTTCTTCTTATCTTCTGCAGCATGTGCTTCTGCATCTTTAACAGCTCTATCAATATCTTCATCTGTTAAATTTGTTGAAGCTGTAATAGAAACTTTTTGCTCATTTCCTGTTGCCATATCTTTTGCAGATACGTGAACTATACCATTAGCATCTATATCAAATGTAACTTCAATTTGTGGTACTCCTCTTGGTGCTGCTGGAATTCCTGTTAATTGGAATCTTCCTAATGTTTTGTTGTATGCAGCCATTTCACGTTCACCTTGTAATACATGTACTTCAACTGATGTTTGACCATCTGCTGCTGTTGAGAATATTTGTGATTTCTTTGTTGGTATTGTTGTGTTTCTTTCTATTAATTTTGTGAATACTCCACCATAAGTTTCAATACCTAATGATAATGGTGTTACATCTAGTAATACTAAGTCTTTAACATCTCCTGATAATACACCACCTTGAATTGATGCACCTATTGCAACACATTCATCTGGGTTGATTCCTTTATCTGGTTCTTTTCCTGTTATTTTCTTAACTTCTTCTTGTACACAAGGTACTCTTGTTGAACCACCAACTAGTAATACTTTATGAATATCTGCTGCAGTTACTCCTGCATCTTTCATAGCTTGCTCAACTGGTCCACGAGTAGCATCAACTAAGTCTCTTATTAATTCTTCGAATTTAGCTCTTGTTAATGTTATATCTAAGTGTTTTGGTCCTTGAGCATCTGCTGTGATAAATGGTAAATTAATTTGTGTTTGTTGCATTCCTGAAAGCTCTATTTTAGCTTTTTCTGCAGCTTCTTTTAAACGTTGCATAGCCATTTTATCAGTTGATAAATCAATTCCATTCGATTTTTTAAATTCTGATACTAAGTAATCTATAATTCTTTGGTCAAAGTCATCTCCACCTAAATGTGTGTTACCATTTGTTGCAAGAACTTCAAATACACCATCACCAATATCAAGTATAGATACATCGAATGTTCCTCCACCTAAATCATATACCATTATTTTTTGGTCTTGATCTTCTTTATCCATACCAAATGCTAAAGCTGCTGCTGTTGGCTCGTTTATAATTCTTAATACTTCGAGTCCTGCAATTTTACCTGCATCTTTTGTAGCCTGTCTTTGGCTATCAGAGAAGTATGCTGGAACTGTTATAACAGCTTGCGTAATTTTTTGTCCTAAATAGTTTTCTGCATCTGTCTTTAATTTTTGTAATATCATTGCAGAAATCTCTTGTGGAGAGAATTCTTCTCCTTCTATTTTAACTTTTTCAGCTGTACCCATTTTTCTTTTTATTGATATAACTGTGTTATCTGGATTTGTAACAGCTTGACGTTTTGCTATTTGTCCAACTAATCTTTCACCATTTTTAGAAAATGCAACAACTGATGGAGTTGTTCTATTTCCTTCTGCGTTAGGAATAACAACTGGCTCGCCACCTTCCATAACTGCAACACATGAATTTGTTGTACCTAAATCAATACCTATAATTTTTCCCATAATAAATTTCCTCCCTATTCTTTCTATCTATTAACTGGCTCTTCGCCAATCTATTTTCTTAAGTTTATATATATAAATTTAAAAATTAATAACATATATTTTTTTAAATTAATTAAAAGCAAGTATTACTAGGCAAATTTACCTTAATAACTAGAAGCATACTTTATTATGTACGTCAAAGATTATTAATGGCAAATTTAACAATGTAAGACGACGCTTAGAATTAATTTAGTTTGCTACGACAACCATAGAATGACGTATAACCTTATTTCCAATCATATAGCCTTTTCTATATTCTTGTGCAACTATTTTTTCTCCAAGGTTTTCATCTTGAATCATACTAACTGCTTCGTGAAGTTCTGGGTCAAAAGGTTGACCAACCGCTTCTATTTCTTTTACTCCATTTGCTGAAAGCACGTCTTTAAATTGTTTTTAATACTAGTTCAATTCCTTTCTTGTATTCTTCATCTTTTGTCTCAGCCATAACAGCTTTTTCAAGATTATCAAGTACTGGCAATAATGATGATATAACATCTCCCATTATTGAGCCATATAGATTCTCTCTTTCTTTAGCACTTACGTTTTTTCAAGTTGTCGAATTCTGCAATTAATCTTGTATGTCTGTCTTTTACATCTTCAAGTTCATCTTTTACCTTTGATAATTTTTCATTCAATTCTTTTTTCTTTGTTGTGCTCTTGAGTATGTTTTTCTTCGTGTTCTTTTTTCATTTCATTGTTTTCTTTTTTCTCTTTCTTTATTTTCCATGCTTTTCACCCTCTCCTTCATTTAACATTTTTCTTTTGGTTTTATTATCTATTTGCTTATCTTCATCTAATTTCTTGCTTATATACCTCATTGCAGATATTACTTTTGAATAATCCATTCTTGTAGGTCCAATTATAGCAATCGTTCCTAAGTCTTTACCTTGATTTTTTCTCTTAAAAGTAATTATGCTGAAATCTTTTAATGCTTTATCAATGCTTTCGTCTCCGATGTAGACATTAATTTCATCTTCACTATCTTTATTGTTTAGAACATCTATCATTTCCTTTGTTTTATCCGTATCTAGGATGTTTACAAAGTTCTTTGCAATGTCTAGACTCTTGAATTCCGGAAGTTCAAACGATTTGTCCGCTCCTTCCATGTATACTGGAATGTCTTCATTTATTGCTTTATTAATCTGTTCTAATACTGGTTTTATTACTTTTAATATATTGCTCATTTCTGCGTAAATATATTCCTCTAGTGGCTTATCTATTTGAGCAATTGGTCTACCTTTTAGTTTATTATTAAACAAATATGTTAATGTGTCGACCTGATCTTGCGTAATATCTTCATCAAATTTTATTATTGTTTCTTTTATAAGTCCATTCTCTGTTAAGATTATGGCCATTAAGAGTCTTGAACCAAGAAGTACAAATTTTACTTCTTCAATGTTTTGAGATGAAACTCTTGGAGCAATTCCCACTGAGGTGTAGTGTGTAACTTCCGAAAGAGTAGTTGTTGCAATTTTAGTTAAATCTTCTATTTGATTAACTTTAGTTTCAAGTTGACTTTGTATATATTTTATCTCCTGAAGGCTTATATCATTATAATTTAAAAGCTCATCAACATAGTATCTATACCCCTGTGCTGATGGAACTCTACCACTTGAAGTGTGTGGTTTATCAAGTAATCCAGCCTTTTCAAGCTCTGCCATTTCGTTTCTAATTGTTGCACTGCTATAATCAATTCCATGTTTTTCTACTAGTGCCTTAGAACTTACAGGCTCAGCTGTTTCAATATATTCTTCTACAATTGCTTGTAGTATTTTTTTCTTTCTGTCATCCAATTTTATTCACCTCTTTTTTTAGCACTCATTCGTTTTGATTGCTAAACTGTGTATATAATACAACTCATTTTAGCAAATGTCAATAGAGATTGCTAATTTATTTGTGAAAATTTTGTGAATTTTTCGCCCATTGGTGACGGGGAATTTTGGGCGAAATTACTAAAATTAATATTTCAATACAAGATAAAAATCGCCAAAAAAGGGCGTCCCTCTTGGGCGAAGGACGTCTCTTAATTTATACATTAAATTTAAATAATACTATATCTCCATCTTGCATTACATATTCTTTGCCTTCTGAACGAACTAAGCCTTTTTTCTTTAGCAGCAACCATTGAGCCCTCTCTCATTAAATCATCGTAAGAAACTATTTCTGCTCTAATAAATCCTCTCTCGATGTCCGAGTGAATTTTTCCTGCTGCCTGTGGTGCTTTTGTTCCTTTTTTATAGTCCAAGCTCTTACTTCTGGCTCACCAGCTGTTAAGAAAGACATCAATCCAAGCAAGTCATAGCTTGATTTTATTACTTTATCTAGTCCAGATTCTTCTAATCCAAGTGCTTCAAGCATTTCTTTTTTATCATCACCATCTAAGCTTGATAATTCTTCTTCTATTTTTACACAAAGTTTGATAACTTCTGCTTTATCTTGTTTTGCATACTCTTCAACCGCTTTTACATTTGCATCATTATCATCTGAAAGTTGTTCCTCAGAAACATTCGCTACATATAAAATAGGCTTCATTGTAAGTAAAAATGCATCTTTTATTACTTCTTGCTCTTCCTCAGAATAATCTAAGCTTCTTGCCATTTTTCCATTTTGAAGTGCCTCTCTAACCTTTTTCCATGTATCCAATTCGAATTGATATTTTTTTGTCTGCCTTTATCATTTTGCTACTTCTGTCTATTCTTTTTTCAACAGTCTCTAAGTCTGCAAATATTAATTCAAGGTTAATTGTTTCAATATCTCTTACCGGATTTATGCTTCCGTCAACATGTATTATGTTTGAATCTTCGAAACATCTTACAACCTCACAGATTGCATCTGTTTCTCTTATATGTGACAAGAATTTATTTCCTAATCCCTCACCTTTGCTGGCACCTTTAACCAAACCTGCTATATCAACAAATTCAATTACTGCATGTGTAACCTTTTGAGGGTTGTACATTTTTGCTAAATTGTCCAATCTTTCATCTGGCACTGGAACAACTCCAACATTTGGTTCTATTGTACAGAATGGATAGTTTGCACATTCTGCTCCTGCATTTGTTATTGCATTAAATAAAGTACTCTTTCCTACGTTTGGAAGTCCTACGATTCCTATTTTCATTATATCTTCGACCTTTCTTTTTCTTATAGCTACTATAATATAACACAAATTGTTTGTTTTTGCAATCAGTTAATCTATCTATAATTGATATATAATATTTTTTCTAAATAGATTTTACTTTTTTGATGGACTAAAAAGAATAAAAAATAATTTTTTGAAAAGCTATTGACATACGTATTTATACGTAGTATAATAAAATTGTCGAAAGACAATAATATATTTTGTAGTAGCTTTTAGCGAAGCACTTAAGAAAAGAGGTATACATATATGTATCCAAAAGAACTAGTGAAGCTACTAGAAAAAAATGGTTGGATAAAAGTTTCCCAATCTGGATCGCATTTAAAGATGAGGAAACGGAAACAAAACTGAAATTATCCCTATTCATAATAGAGATATGCCAAAAGGTCTAGTAGCAACCATTTTGAAGAGAACAGGGCTACAAGATTAGCCCTAGTTCTAAAAATATATTATTGCATACAAAAGAAATATATTATAAGGAAGGGATTTTTATGAATAACTATTTTTATCCAGCTGTATTTACTTATGACGAAGAAAGTAAGTGTTATATAGTTGATTTTATCGACTTAAAAGGTTGCTCAACTTATGGAAACAGTATAGATGAAGCTTATATAATGGCTAAAGATGCACTAGGCTTATATTTATCAGACTTAGATACATTTCCAAAACCTACTATTCCATACAATCATATAAAATTAAAAGATAATCAATTTATATCCATTATCGAAATAGACTTACAAGAATATAGAAAAAAAAATATAGTAATATAGCGGTCAAGAAGACATTATCTATTCCAACTTGGTTAAATACATTAGCTGAAAAGAAAGAAATTAATTTTTCACAATTATTACAAAAAGCTTTAAAAGCAGAACTAAATATTCCCAATTAAGCATTGACTTATTGTAATTTTGGGTTTATTATAATAAATAAATATATTATTGTCCACTAAAGAGATGGAGAAACTAGTTCTATACAGAATAGTTATCTCCTATTTTTTTTATTTTATTATACTTATCCTTGCTTATTTGAATTATTCAAAATATTTTATTTTGCATTTTAAAGGACGCTCCACTCGTGGAACGTCCCTTGTCGCTTTTAATTTGCTGGTTCAAACATAATGAGTAACAGTTGTTCAAATCCGGTGCAGTAATGTGTATAGCAAACGCCCTGTGAATTAAATTGCACAAGTTGTTTGTAGCCTTCACAGTTGGTAATAAAACTTGCCATTGCCACGGTTTCCGCATGAGCATTTCCTTTGGTAAGCTTTAGCCATGTTTCGCTGTCGAAGCTATCGTTGTAATGAAAGCTCTTTTGACAATGTGTCTGGTAAACATGCATCTCCCAACCAAAGAATAATTTTTGAAATATATCCTCCTCAATAAAAACTTGCGTGTTCGGCTGTTTTATCAACTCCTCTTTAAGTAGCTTAAAGATTTTCTCCGGATTTTTCCGTGTTACATACATTTGTTTAATTTTCATAGAATTTAGTCCTCCTAACAGTTGTTTTCTGAGAATTTCTACTTGATATACTTAATATAATTCACTCTCGCGAATGTTTTTATTATAGCATCGTTAACATAATTTTTCAATAGTTTTTACTATTTTTAAGTTTTTCTATTTTAATCTTTTTGCTATTTTTAAGTTTTCGAACATGCTCGTTTTTATAAAAAGTATTATCTAGTAATTTTTGCATGTTATCCAAACAATACAAGAGGTAGGATTTCTTCTACCATATTTTTATTTGAACAATTTATTAAACGTATTTTTTCCAACAATACCATCTACTGATAGTCCATTTCTTGATTGAAAATCTCTCACTGCCCTTTCAGTTGCAGGTCCGAATATTCCGTCTGCATTAATATTAAATGAATGACAAATCAACATTGACTGGATTAACCAAGTGATGTTTCCTTCAGCTCCTCTTCGAACATTTATGCAAGCATTGTAGGTGTTAGTTCCAAATATTCCATCAACAACTAAGTTTCTTTCAAATTGTTTATTTAACTCAGTTTGTAATCCCTTTACAAGTGCCTTTTTAGTTTCATTTCCATAGATATTATCAGCATCAATATCTAATCCATACTTTTCATTTAATGCATTTTGTATCTGTGCAATTTTTCCTGTTTCTTCACTTGGCTTTGGAGTGATTATTTCGGTTGCATTCACAATTTGATTGAATGGGAAATTATCCCCCGGACAGCTAGTTGCGTTTACTCTCTTGTGCACTTCAACTTCTGATATTCCATATTTGTTCTTTAAATAAGCTACAAGTTCTTGCCCTGCTTTAGTCTCTTCTTCTGGCATATTTTCAACCATATAATCCCCCTCAAAACACACTCCTATGGAGTTATAGTTTGAGCCATAAGCATGTGCACCAACTTTATCTTCCGGACGTAACCTATATATCTTTCCGTCTTTTCTAACTAAAAAGTGGTATCCAGCCCCACTCCAGCCCTTGTTCAAGTGCCATCTATGAATATCTTCTGCTGAGCATGTTTTTGCAGCAGCATGGTGCAGAATTATTCTTTGAGTTGATTTTCTTGTATCCATTTGCTTAAATTTTAAATTTGTATCAATTATAGTCATATTACTTCTTCTCCCTATTATTAATAGCTTTTTGTCCAAGTAAATATGTGCTTATTACACCTTGAACAACGGCTATTATTTGTATTATTTGAATCGCGTATGGTATTGTTATTCCTTCTACTGCATTAATGCCAGTAACTAATGCACTTATAATTGCCAGAATATTTATTGTATATTTTGCTATCGTCTTAATCTTTTCCATATTGAATCCTCCTAATATATTTTATTCGGGAAATTATTTATTGAGACAGAATTAAAGTAAAAGATGTAAAATATTGACCACTTTTTGACCACTTTTTTTGGAAATATTGTATAAAATAGACAAAATAGAATACAAATTCTAATAAATTTAAATCCGGTATATTGCTTGTAATCGCTGATATACCGGATTTTCTATTGAGCTAACAACGGAATCTACCCGCGTCGGGAAAACCGTCCACCGGACGCTTTTCTAATCCTCCTTTTCGATTCCCGTCTCAAAATAGCAAAAAAACTAGAATTCTCTAAAAATTCTAGTTTTCTATAAATTTTGGAGCTAACAACGGGAATCGAACCCGTGACCTCAGCCTTACCAAGGCTGCACTCTACCGACTGAGCTATGTTAGCATTTATTTGCTTCCGTCTATTCGGAAGCATTTTTATTTAATGTATTATTTGCAATCTGATTTTTCATATTCAATGTTTGTTTTATATTTTCTGTAATTTCTATGCTCTATTTTTAATTTTTTTCTATATTCAATCCTTTAGCTGTTTTCTTCCTAATTCTTTGAATTGCATTATCTACCGATTTCACAGGAGCATCAAGTTTTTCCGCAATGGTAATATACGAATCACCTTGAATGTATCTTCCAAGCACCTTTTTTTCAAAGTTGCTAAGATGAGTATCTATAACATTTTCCACATTCGTCATGTATTCTTTTTTTTTGTTATTGTATCAAGTGGATCTTCAACAACATTGGCATCAAATACATCCATAACTTCTGTGTCATTGTTTCCGTCCTCATTTTCATAAGCATTCATATTTAAAGACAAATATGAATTTAATGGAATGTGTTTTTGTCTGTTTGAAGATTTTATTGCCGTAATTAGTTGCCTTTCGATACATAAGTTTGCAAATGATTTGAAAGTGTTTTGCTTTGTTGCATTAAAATCTTTTATTGCTTTGTATAATCCAATTAGTCCTTCTTGTATGATGTCTTCTTTTTCTGCACCTATTATGAAGTATTTGTTTACTTTTGAATTAACAACATCTTTGTATTTGCAAATTAAATATTCTAGGGCTTCTTCGTCTTTTGATTTTATTAATTCTAATATTTCCTCATCAGTCATATTATCGTATTTGTTGTTCATGTTTTAGATTGTCCTCCTAGAGAAGTGCTCTACTAGCCTGTATTATATTCTAGTTGAAACATTAATGTCAATAGTTTTGCATTATTTTTCCTTGATTTCTTCGTATTTTTGGGCTATAATTTTATATATTGAAAGGAGAACGACTATGGCTTTTGATGGAGTTGTTACAAAATCGATTGTAAATGAATTGCAATGCTTAATTAATGGAAAAATAAACAAGATTTTTGAACCCAATAAGAACGAACTTTTACTGGGAATTTATTGTGGTGGAAAGAATTTTGCTTTGAATATTTCTATTGATTCTGTAAATTATAGAATTAATTTAACAACGAATTCTAAGGCTAATCCTCAGAACGCTCTTAATTTTTGCATGGTTTTAAGGAAGCATCTTGTTGGCGGAATAATAAAAAAGATTTATTCCAACGTACTTGAAAGAATCGTTTTTATCGATATAGAGTGCCATAACGAGCTTAATGATTTGATTACAAAAACTCTTGTAGTAGAACTTATGGGAAAGCATAGCAATGTAATTCTTCTTTCCGACAAAGAAATTGTTATTGATAGTTTAAGACATTTGAACAAGTTTGACAATTCTAATCGTGACATATTCCCTGGTAGCAAGTATGTTAGTATTGTAAGTGATAAGCCCGATTTTTCTTGTATAAAAACTTTTGATAATTTTTATAAACTTTTTTTCAACTGAATCTTCTTCAGGTACTTCAATCAGTTCTACTCTTAGCAAGAAGATTAATGGTTTTGGAAAAAATAATATTTTTTATTTATTAAATGAACTAAAAATCAATGATTCGGTTTACACTTTATATGATTTAAAGAAACTATTTGAATATTTAAACAATATGGTTAAATTACTTGAAGCTGAACAACTAAAAAGTACTACTTCTTGTATCACTGTTAAAGCTAATTCTAAATTTTTTAGTTCTTCTACAGATTCTAAGCACAAAGCTGATTATTTCATTTGTATTGATGATGTTTCAGCCTATGATAATTTATCTATTAATTTTTTTATAGATGATTTTTATTTTTCAAAAGAGCAAAAGGAGGAGTTTAAGTCTTATAGGGATTCTGTTTCCAGATTGGTTCTTGGTCAAATAAAAAAAGTTAAGGATAGAATTAACAATATTAATTTAAAGATTAATGAATGTGATAAAACTGATTCGTATAAATTATATGGTGAATTGATAACTTCAAATTTATATAAAATAAAAGATTTTCCTCAAGATTCTATTGTTTTGGAAAATTATTATGATAATAATAATCCTATTGAAATTCCGCTAGATAAGAGTATTTCACCTTCAAAGAATGCGAAGAATTTCTTTAAGAAGTACAGAAAACTACAAAATACGATTGCCATTGTTAGTAAGCAAAAGGAGCTTGCTGAACAGGAATTGAATTACTTGGAAAGTATTATATATGAATTAGAAAATGCAACAACAACAGAAGATCTTGAGAATATTTATTCTGAGATTTGCGATAATTTTATATTTAGCAAAAATTCGAATACTGTAAATAATCATATTTCTTCTGAAGCTCAGAAAATTGCTACAAAATCAAAGAAACTTTCTGCAAAGAAAAAAAATAAAGCTCAAAAAGAAGAATCTTCTCTTATGCCCACAAAATATGAAATTGATGGATTTACGGTTTGGGTTGGGAAAAATAATAAACAGAATGATTACTTGACTTGTAGACTTGCTCAAAATTCTGATATATGGTTTCACACAAAAGACATTCACGGAAGCCATGTTGTAATAAGACCTAGCAGTTTTGCTGAAAAATCTAATTTATCTGCTAATTTTAATAAAGATATTTCAGACAAACTAGCTATATCACCTTCATTTGCTTCCTCAGGCAAAAAACTTGATCTTTCAAATTCTGGAGTTCCAGACAGTGTTTTATATAAATGTGCTTGTTTAGCAGCATATTACAGCAAAGCTAGAATGTCTCAAAACGTTCCAGTTGATTATACTTTTATAAAATATGTAAAAAAGCCAAACGGAGCAAAGCCTGGAATGGTAATATATACAGACAATAAAACAATATACGCAAATCCACAACTTGCTCAATAATCTCAATAATAAAGCTTTTTTCGCCCAATAGGGACGTCCCTTTTTGGGCGAAGTTTGTTATTTATTCTGGTGGATTTATTATTGCTTGTATTTCCGAATCTTGTCTTAGTTCTGGCACTATAAAATCATAAGCTCTCTTATCTTGTTTTACCGCCGACAAAGCAATTGTTTTATCTGAACGTAGACGCTTGCTAGCATATTTTACAATAAGACCTTTTTGCGTTACCGCTTCTAATACAATATCATAATCATCTCTTAATTCTTTGCTAACATAATATAAGATTTGTCCATCTGTTTTTGCAGCTTTTAATGCTAGTTCCTTGTCAGCCTTTAATTCATCAGACGCATAACAAAGAACCCACCCCTTTTTTTCTACAGCTTGCATTAATATTTCTTTGTCTCCTTTTAACCTTTTTGAGGCAAATTCCAATGCACCGCCGTCTTTTGTAACAGCCTTCATTACAAGCTCCTTATCATCTTGAAATTCCGGATCTGCAGCATCTAATAAAAGTCCATCTTCTTCTATTGCTTTTTCTACGTATTCTCTGTCTTTACTATGTTCTTTTACATCGTCATAAGTGTACATCTTTTCAGCCTCCTTGTATCGGTACAACTTTTTCGTCCTCCAACCATACTCATTTTGAACATTTGTACTTTGGTACAATTTTTCCTCTTTCACCAAAATTTTCCTTAATTATATTTTGGCATTGGCACATCAGGAAATTTTTTTCCACGTAACCAAATTGTACCGTCCTCAAATTGTACCACTTAAATTGCACTTGTTTTGTATTCTATTGCTTCCATATATGGATAAATTTCTTTTAATCTTTTTTATGTGTTATTATTGCGAGTCTTGGTAATGGATTTTTTAAGTCTTCTGTAAGGAGTTGCTGTGTATAACAGTTCTCCGATGTTTTAAATAGCTGGTATCTATTTCTTACATAAGTATAAAAATTATATATCCATTGTCCAGTTCCTCATCCATTCTTTCAAAAGAATATTTACCGTCCATCTTTTTTTCCTTCCTACTTTTTAGTTTTGTTTCATGAATTTTCTTAAATGTTTCTATATAAATTCCTATTAGTAAAATTTGATTTTCATTATTTTATCATGTTATTAAATTCTTCTTCTGATATTATTCTAATTCCTAATTCTTGTGCTTTTGTTAACTTTGATCCAGCCTCTTCTCCTGCCAAAACATAGCTTGTTTTCTTTGATACAGAGCCAGAAACTTTTCCTCCAAATTTTTCGATTATATCGCTTGCTTCTTGTCTTGTGAAGCCTGTTAGACTTCCAGTTAATACAAATGTTTCTCCATAGAATCTATCGTCTGAATTTGAATCATCTTCGAGTACTTCCGTATTTACTCCAGCCTCTTTTAACTTTTCTATTAAATCCATTGTTTGAGGTTGTCTGAAAAACTCATAAATGCTTTTTGCTGTAATCATTCAACATCGTCAATCATGCTTAATTCTTCAAAACTTGCATTTGCAATTTCATCTATAGATTTATATTTTTTGCAAAGTCCTTTTGCAGATTTTGTTCCAATATGTCTTATTCCAAGCGCTGTAAGCAATTTAAATAAATCATTATTCTTACTTTCGTTTATTGCATCAATTAAGTTTTGTGCAAATTTCTTGCCATTCTTTTTAAGTGAAGCTATTTCATCAATAGTTATAGTATAGATGTCTGTTATATTTTTTAATAGTCCTTTATCAACTAACTGTTCAATTATTTTTATTCCAAGTCCATCTATGTCCATTCCTTCTTTTGAAGCAAAGTGTGCTAAGTTTCTAAGCAATTTTGCACTACACTCTATTCAATACATCGAGCTACTGCTTCGCCCTCTTCTCTTACAACTGGAGCTCCGCAAACTGGGCATACTGTTGGCATTACAAAGTCTCTTTCGGTTCCGTTTTCTTTTTCTTTTAAGAACATCAACAACTTCCGGAATTACGTCTCCCTGTTTTTGAATTACGACGGTGTCTCCAATTTTTAATCCTTTTTGCTTTATGAAATCTTCATTATGAAGTGTTGTTTTTGATATTGTAGATCCTGCAACTTTAACTGGCTCTAGTATTGCAGTTGGTGTTATAGCTCCAGTTCTTCCTACTTGGCATACAATATCCAATAATTTTGTTTCTTTCTTTTCTGGTGGGTACTTGTATGCAATCGCCCACTTTGGAACTTTATATGTTGTTCCTAGAATCTCTCTAAGTCTAAGATTATCAACCTTTATAACGGCTCCATCTATTCCAAAAGATAATTTTTCTCTATCTTCACCTATCTTCTGTATTGCCTCTATTGCTTCGTCTATTGTACTACAAAGAGTTCTTACTGGAACTACATTAAATCCTAATTTTTCAAGCTTGTTCAATTCTGTAAAATGTGAATTTTCTGAATCGAATGTTTCTGCCTCGTACTTTTGAACATTGAATATAAATATGTCTAAAGGTCTCATTGCAGTAACTCTAGAATCCAACTGACGAAGCGAGCCTGCTGCTGCATTTCTTGCGTTAGCAAATAGAGGCTCGTCCATAATTTCTCTTTCAGCATTCATCTTTTCAAACTCTTTTGTACCAATGAAAACCTCTCCACGAACAGTAATGTTTATGTCTTCATTAAGTTTCTTTGGAATATGTGCAATAGTTTTCAAGTTATCTGTAACATCTTCGCCTATTAGACCATTTCCTCTTGTTGCTCCTTGAACAAAAATACCATTTTCATATTTTAGAGCAGTTGATAAACCGTCAATTTTTGTCTCAACAACATATTTTAATTCTTCATTATTTTCCTCTGCAACTTTTCTAATCCTATTGTCAAATTCTCTAAGTTCATCAAAAGAGAAAATATCTTGAAGACTTTGAAGAGGAACTTCATGAGTCACCTGCTTAAAACCTTCTTTAACATGTCCTCCAACCTTTTGAGTTAGTGAATCCTTTGTATAAGCTCTGGAAACTCCTTTTCCAAAGCCTTTAATTTATTCATCATCATATCATACTCGTAATCCGTGATAGCTGGATTATCCATATCATAATAAAGTTTAGCATAATACTCTAGTTTTTCTCTTAATTCCTTAACCTGTTTTCTAGCTTCTTCAAGCTCCATTGTTCATTCCTTCCTCTCTTCGCAAAAAGATTATCGCCCAATAGGGATGTCCTTTTTTTAACAATCTTTTAGTAAGTCTTTTCCACCTTTTAAATATTCATATCCTGAGAAAATTGTTGCAATTACAGAAATTGTCATGAATACGCTTGCAAGTATATTTATGATAAAATCACCTGTAGACATATATGTAAGTGCACTATTTACCATTGCCTCCTGTTCTGTTTTTGCTCTAAGCACAAATGCAAAATAAGGGTGTGTTGTTAAGAACATTAAAATAATAGCAATCATCTGTGTTACAGTTTTTAATTTTCCCCATACATTTGCCGCAATGACTTTTCCACTATTTTGAACAGCAATTAATCTATATCCAGAAACAGCAAACTCTCTAAATATTACTATAATTGGAATCCATGCAGGTAGTCTTCCTATTTCTACAAATAAAATCATAGCTGCGACTACTAAAATTTTATCAGCAATCGGATCAAGAAACTTTCCAAAGTTTGTTACTTGATTATTTTTTCTAGCTAAGTATCCATCTAATTTATCTGTTATTGATGCAATGACGAAAATAAGCTCCATTATCCACATTGTTGTTGGTATTCCTAAACCTAAGAAATTGCCTGGTATATCAAAAAAAGATACTATAACCATTACTGGCACTAATATTATTCTAAATAAAGTTAATTTGTTTGGTAAATTCATATTTTTATAATCAATTATGCAGATTTATTCATCTATTTAATTGACTTATCCCTCCTTATTCTGTTTTATTTTACATGCACATTATACAATACTATTTTTCATTTATCAACCATTTTTAGAATAGAATATGAAGCAAAAAATTTTTTATTTTTTTAACACACATTTTTCAATACAATTTTATTAAAATCTTTATCTTGTAAAATTTCTAACATTTGACTAAAATTCATTTTCTCACCACTCCTAAAATTAATTTGTAGCAACTTTTTCCGTATTTACTTTACATAACTGAATCTGCAAACACAGAAAAAGCGCCACTTGCGTGGCGCCACGCAAAAGTGGAAAATTTTAGATGTGTGGCCCATTTTCAATGGGTACCACACATCTAAAATTTTCCACATAGCGTATTCCATTCGCTATGCGTTGGCATAGCCTTCTTTTTTGTTTTCTCTTTGTCATAGAAGTTTTAAGTTCTTCTTTATAACTCTTCGCCTCTATATCTCATGGTATCAAATATAAAGTAGGGCGAGAACCATAGTTGCTGAAGATGAGGGTAGGATTGCCGCTGCTACGACTAGAAACCGGAGTGCTAGAACCATCGTTGCCACAGTAGCCTCCTCTGATAACTCTGCTGACGGTGCGGTACGCTTCTTGGGTAAATTCAAACAGTTTCCAGCGAAATCATAGATATTATTTGCCTTCCAACTTTCACTAAAGCCTGTATTTTGCTCTGTTCCATGTCCATCTGCAGTATTATTACTATAATTTCCCCATTTACTTGAATCTGTTATGTCAAATTTAGAAGTAGCTAACCATTTACATGTTGCATCCCACTGCAATCCCCATATCATTCTTGTCTTTACTTTTGAACCTACTGCTAATGTTGTACAATTTTTATATAATGTATACCAATTTACACCATTTTTTCCACATGTTTGAGTTGCTCCTGTCTTCTCTCCATTTGCTGTTAACTCATATCTTCCTATATAAAATCCTTTATACTTCTCTAAACTTGCTATCATTTCTTCATATTCACTTACCATTGTCTCTGCCATATTCGCTAAACTACTAAATCCTGCTGTTTTTGCATTTGTATCATTATCATCATTAGTTAATATATCTGGCTCTCTAAAATCTGTACTTCCAGGTAATCCTCTTGTTTTTCCACTTATTATTTCTGAATTTGTATATTTTGTAGTTTTTACTCCTGTACTTCCTGCAAGTTTTTGTCCTGCTGCTACAGTTGTATATAAACTACTTGGTGTTTCAACAGGAACCCACACCCATTGGTTTCCAGCTAAATCTCTTCTTACATCTTCTTTGCTTTTATCTAATTCCTTATCTGCTACATTATCTGAAATAACAAGTCCTTTTGCTTTTGTACCTCCAACATAATAATATCCATCTGGAATTGGCACTCCATCTATTTTTGTTACAGAATCTCCTCCTGTTGTGTCTCCAACTTTTGTATCTATCCAATCTGATACTTCATTTAATTGTTTTTCATCATTTGTTTGTGCTTCTGCATATTGATTTTTTGCGTCTTTTGCCTTACTTATTACTCCATTATTGTTTAGCACTAAACTTATACTTACTCCTGCAAGTATTAGCAAAACAACTATCGTTACAACCAAAGCAATAAGTGTGATTCCTTTTTCTTGTTTGATTTTTAATTTTTTGTTCATCTTCTTTTTTCCTCCTTCGTATTTTTCTTTGTTTATTCTGCCATTACCATTTTTTATTTTCAACTGTTTTTCAATTTATTTTTTTACTTGGCGCACTTTTTACGTCTTATGCTCTCAGTACCACATTTTATGTTACTTTGACTTTTTCTTTTATCTATGGTATAATTATGTTTGCTCAATTTTTTAACCTTTGAGAAAAATCAAAGGTTAATTGTTTCCTTTGATTTTTTAAATAAAATTTTGGAGGTATTAGCAATGAAAAGTTCTTCAATACGTTTCACTTATGTGAAAGACAATCAGGTTCCATATAAGTTGCAAATTTCTCGGCGAGATTTCTTCGATTTTATGAATCTTCTCGCCAAGAAGTTTCCCGACTGCAATAGCACCTCGAAGGCTCTTTGTGGGATAATCCCTGATATGGAGACTCTCACAATTCATCAGGTGGCCCTTGATACTGTGGACGTACCGTACATTATTTACACTGTGGACGGTAGTGATGTTCAAAACATTCTAAAAATCCGTCGTACCAACCGCATCATATGGTCCTACTTCATGTTCTTCTGTGATAAGGCTATGACAGTCAATCACAGAAAATAACAAAGTCCTATCACAAAACTTGAAGAAGCAAGCCCGTGCACTTTACAGTTAAGGCAACAACTCATTAGCATATTTTTCACGAGCAAAACGCACAGAACTTGGCCCTTTCCGTTATTCGGAAGGGCCTCTTTTTTTACTTTAAATTTTCCTTTTATTTTTTTGAAGCTGACCAGTAAATAATCAAATCTGTATTTTTATCTTGTTTTTTGCACTATTTCTATTATGTCTGATATATACTGGCTTATGACTGGTATGTTTAATTTTATTATTTTCTGCAAAAGATATATTATTAATGCTGTTATTATTGAAAACCCAATTCCAGCTCCAATTCCCTTTGTTATTCCCGACAAAAATTTCTGATAAAGTATTTCTTGGTATTGCCTGCAAGTTCTATTAAATCTAAGACTCTATTTTTATTCAACGTATAGTTTAAGGATTCTAGTTTTTCCAAAAGTTGCTCTTCAATATCTTTTTTCTTTTTTTATCATTAACCATAATATTTCTCCTATATTATGGTTGCCATAATTTTAAATTTTATTACATACAAAATAAAATAGAGATTCCTCATTCAAAAATGAACCTTCCTTGCCATACTTTTCGTCTAACAATTCGGGTTCACTTCATTTATAAAAAATCTCTATTTTTTACTTGTCAATTTAAAATTTGCTAGTCACTTACATTCTATCTTATTGTATTTGCTATTTCATTCTCTGTTTCATTTTCTACAAATTCTTCGTTTGTAGTCAAACTAGCTTTACTTTCTTCTTTTTTTCTTGTCTAGTTCTTTCTTTACTTCTTCCAGTCTATCAACCAAGCTTTGTAACTTCTTTGTATCTTTACCAATTTGCTCCCAATCATTGCTTTGAGTTGATGCTTTTAGATTGTTATTTGCTTTTATTATTAATTCAGCAAGTTCTTCTATGCTGTCTGTGTTTTCTACTTCAATGTTTACAGCATATTGTGAAACTAGATTATTAAGTGCTTCTGTGAAGGTATTTCCGATTGCAACTTTATTTCCTGATGCAACTACTACTTTCTTTAGAATTGGTAAAGAATCTGTTTCATTTACATATTGCTGATATATTGGTTCAACATATAGCAAGTTATTATCTATTGGAACTATGATAATGTCTTTCGTAATCTTTGTTCCTGAAACATTTAGACTGTCTATTTCTTTTGAAATTGTTTCGTCTTGTCCTAATTGAGTATCTAATTGCATTGGACCTACAACATTGCTTCCTGTTGGGAAGTTGTATAGTTTTAGCACATTATTTCCGTTTTCATCACAGGATCCCACTAAATAAGCTGTTATATTTTGTTTTCCATAAGGTGTGTATGGCAATACCAATCCTAGTCTTGAAGTACTGCTATCTGTTGTTTTTACCATTGTGTAATATGGCTCTATTGCAGTTCCTTTTGTAGATGTAACTTTGCTACTTGTGTTGTGAGTTGCTACATCCCAAACATCATCACTTCTATATAATACATCTGCTTGAATGTTGTGATATCTTTCTAATATTTCTGATTGAATTTTATATAAGTATTTTGGATATACGAAGTGACATGATATGTCTTCTGGTATCTCTTCATCAGAAAATAAGTCAGGATACATATTCTTATAAGAATTTGCTATTGGATCTGTTTTGTCTGTTCTATAGAATGTTACATCTCCTGAATAAGCATCTATTATTACCTTTACAGAATTTCTTATATAGTTTATTTCTTTTTTTATTATTCCGTTATTTTCAAGGATTGTTCTTTGAGAATAAGGATATTCGTTGCTTGTTGTATATGCGTCTAGCACCCATACCAATTTTCCTTCATTTGTAATAACCATGTAAGGGTCATTATCATAAGTTAAATATGGCATTATTGTCTTTGCTCTTTGTATAATGTTTCTATTTGGTATGATTCTGCTTTCGCTTGTTACATTTCCTGAAAATGCAAGTTTTGCGTCCTTTTCCTTTATTGCAATTATAATTCTATCTAGTAAATTAACTTTTAATCCAGCATCTCCATCATAAGTATTTTCTGTATTATTTACTGCATCGTCTGTTGGATAGTCGAATTCTTTTTTGCTGTTGCTATTTGTTACAACTGTGTCGTTTGTTTCAAGTCCAAAATATATTCTTGGCTCGTCTATGTTTACTACTTCGTCAGTTTGCTCAAATGATTTTTGTAGATGATTTACATTTCCAGATTCATTTACTGATGATGCAGATGTAATTATTGTTCCGAATCCATGTGTGTATTCATAAGTTTTGTTATTATATGTTCCTTTTGAACTCGCAATTTCTCTTGGAGTTACATATACTAAAGATTCTTTGCCACTTACATTGTATAATCCAATTTGTGTATTTCTGTAATTGTAGTATCCTTTGCTTGTTTGAGAACCTTCCAAATCTTTTAGAACTATTTCTGGTCCAACTAAAGCAATATTTTTTATTGTTTCAGAATTATCAGTTATTGTTCTTTGTGTGATTGTTCCGGCATCTTCAACTATAACTTCGTCTATGTCTACTCCGTAGGCTTTCTTTGTATTGCTTATATTGCTTTCAATGTATTTCTTTTCTTTATCAAGTTCGTTTGTATTTACAAAAATTAAGTTGAATCCTATCATTACAATCAATAAAGATACTAAATATCCTGGTACTATTAATACAGATTTTATTACTTTTTTTAGTATTACCTTTTTTGAATTCTTTTATTGCCTTGAATACTGAAATTAGTATTATAAATGCAAGTACAATATAACCCCAGAATCTGATTGTTGTTTCTGTGATTCCTGCACCAAATAATGAATAATTTTCTGATTCATCACTATTTAATATTATGAATTTTTGTACACCAATATTAAGTGTTTCTAGTAACACCCAAACAGAGAAAAAATACTGCTAATACTTTTATTCTTGAAAGAGCTTGGTTTAAGATTTTGCTCTTTTTTACAGATTCTCTGCTTATTCCGTCAAAACAAATATTAAATACAATTAAATAATACAACGCAGCATACACTGTTGATGCAATAACTGCAACCATCGCGTACATTGTTATAAATTCCAAGAATGGCCAAATGAATACGAAAAATCCAATGTCTATTCCAAGTGCTGGATCTGTTGTAACAAATTGTGTATTAAAGAAACATGGTAATGCTTTTTCTACAATTAAACCTGTTGTACAAATTGTTACAATAGTTGCAACTATGAAAGATATTGATTTTTGAGGAAGTTTTGGCATTGCCTTTTTTTCATCTTCAAAGAATGTTTTTAATCCTGCTTTTTAATTTTTTTCGTTGTAGAATACATTACTGCAAATACAGTCATAAAGTTTAATATTGCAGTAATTCCTGCATATTTAAAATTCTGCCAGAATATAGAGATGTAATTTTCTCCAATTTCTTTTATTTCTAGATATCTACCTCTTTCAATTACATATATTACAATAAGTGCAATCGCAAGAACTGCTAAAACAATTTTTTTTTTTCTTTTCTTGGATTTTTTTTACTGCATTATTTTCTACCTGTGTATTGTTATCAGTACTGTTTTGTTTCTGTGTGCGAGCATTACTTCTCTCTGCAGTTTTTTCAGCACCATCTTCAACATTAGGTTGATTCTTTTCTTTTTCACTTGCTTGTGCTTTTGCTTTTTCATTATCATTATTCTTTACTTTATTTTTACTTTCCTCTTTTTTTGCGTTTTTTACTTCGTTTTTTGACTTTGTTTGTTCTTTTATATTATCTTCTGCTTGTGTTTGATTTTTTTTCATTATTTTCTTTCAAACTTATTCCCTCCGATTCTATATTATTGCTTTAACAAAATCCCTACTATTAAATTTTTTCCATGTCATCGATTTGCTCGCCAACACCAATAAATTTAACTCCAACATTATTTTCATTTACTATTCCAATTACGGCTCCACCTTTTGCAGTGCCATCTAACTTTGTTAATATAATTCCTGTTATATCAACAGTTTCCTTGAAGGCTTGAACCTGTGAAATTGCATTTTGTCCTGTAGTACTATCTAACACCATTAAAACTTCTTCATCTGCATCAGGTAATTCTTTATCTATTACCTTTTTTATTTTAGCGAGCTCGTCCATCAAATACTTTTTATTGTGTAATCTTCCTGCAGTATCACAAATTAGAACATCTGCATTTTTTCTCTCTTGTAACCTTAATTGCGTCATATACAACAGAAGCTGGGTCTGTACCTTCATTTCTTTTTACTAAATCACAGCCTGCTCTGTTAGCCCAAATTTCCAGTTGTTCAACTGCAGCTGCTCTAAATGTATCCGCAGCAGCAATTACAACTTTCTTTCCATCTTTCTTTAATCTGTTAGCAATCTTTCCGATTGATGTTGTTTTTCCAACTCCATTTACACCCACAACCAATATTACAGATGGCTTTGTGTTTAAATGAAGTTCAGAATCAGTCTTTGCAAATATATCCTGAATCTCTTGTCTTAGAGCTTCTCTAACGCCTTCCTCATCTTTAATGTTTTCTTTCTTAATTCTTTGTCTTAGATTCTCTATTATCATTGAAGAAGTATTAGCCCCTACATCAGACATAATTAATGCTTCCTCAAGCTCATCTAGTAAGTCTTCGTCAACTTTTCTAAAATTGCTAAATATATCATTCATCTTTTCGTCAAAAGATGTTTTTGTTTTGTTCAATCCATTTTTTAGTTTATCAAAAAATCCCATAAAAAAATCCTTTCGCTTAAGTATATTAGATTTTGTATTACTACCAGTCTATTATACCCTAAATTGGAAAGAATTTCAATGGTTATCAGTTTATTCGTTTATTTATCGTAAATTTCTTCTAAAAGCTAGCATTTTAAAAAGATATGTGTTACAATACCAAATGTAATTCAAATGCCAATATAGCTCAGTTGGTAGAGCAACGGATTCGTAACCCGTAGGTCAGCAGTTCGATTCTGCTTATTGGCTCCAAAAAAACTTACAAACTTAATTGTTCGTAAGTTTTTTTATAAATAAACTTAAATATGGCAAATTCGCCATATTTAAATTTTTCAAAAATATTCTTAATTTTTCATTTCTCTAAAATCTTACAAATCCCACATCTGCATTTTTGCATTCTTTCAACACTTTTTTCCAATGTAGGTACATCCCAGTTTTTCTCTATATTTATTCTTTCAGCATGTCCTCCGCTAGTAAGCTTATGGTATGCTCCTTCTATTTCAATTTTCTTTTGAAGCATTCTCTGGTTAAATTCATGGCTTCCATTTGACACATAGAATGAATTTGTGTATTCTTCTTTGTCGGTTATTCCTGGAATTGTTCCATAAATTGCTTTGTCCATTGCCATAAATTCTGTTGCAAGTTTTTGGTCATCTGTTCCCATCAAGCAAAGTTTAAATTGTATTTTTCACAATATTCTTGTATTTTGTTCTGCATGAATGTGACTATCTGTAATCCTAGTTTTTCTATTTCCTTGTTTTCCATTCTGCTCTTTTTTGTAAGTGCATATATGCATTCTTCAAGGCCCATGAATCCAATGTTTAGTGTTCCTTGTTTTATTACTTTACGAATTTTGTCTTCGTCTCTTACTTTTTCTCCATCTAGCCAGACTCCCTGCTTTATGAAGAACGGGAATTCAAATGCTTTTTTGTTTCCCTGCATTTCGAATCTATCTATTAACTGGTCTTTTACGAAGTTCATACTTTCTTCCAATGCATTATAGAATTCTTCGTATTTACCTTTTTTTGTTCCATCGTTTTCATTTAATATTGAACTGGTTTTTATTCCTATTCTTGCAAGATTTATTGTTGTAAATGATATATTTCCTCTTTGTGATGCAATTTGCTTGTCGCTGTCTATTACGTTTTCCATTACTCTTATGTTGCTTGCATTGTATGCCGCTTCGCTATCTGGATTTCCTGCTTGGTATATTTTTTTTTATTGTACGATGCATCTAAGAACGAAAAAAGATGGATAATGTCTTCTTGTTGCAATTTCTATAGCTCTTCTGTATAAGTCGTAGTTTTTATCTTTTTTTTGTTTAAGTTTACTCCGTCTTTCACTTTGAATATTACAAATGGTGATAGAGTGTCTTTTTCGTTTTCTATTCCGAAGTCTATTGAGTCCAGTATTTTGCTTATAACCATTCTTCCTTCAGGGCTTGTGTCTGTTCCCAAATTTATTGTTGGGTATATTTTTTCATTGCCATAAGAGTTTATAACGTTTGTGTCGTGAACAAATGCCTCCATTGCTTGTGCAACTATTTTTTCTGTTTTTTTCATTGCTATATCATAAGCAACTCTAAATATTCTTTGAACTTGTTTCGATTCTCTGCTATATTTGTCAAATATAGAAATATCAAAATCTATTGTTTCTATTTTTTCTATTTCTCTTTCTATCCCATTTGTAGCAGCAAATTTGTCGAAATCCGTATATATCAAAATGTCGTCCATGGTTTGTTTTAATTGTTTTTTGAATGTTATTACAACTCCTGGAGCCATGTAATAATCAAACGCAGGTATAGACTGACAGCCATGTTGTTCTTTTTGATTTAGATTTATTACCAATACTGCAAGAGCCGTGTATGACATTATGTCTTTTTGGCTCTCTTATGTGTAGATTTCTAGAGTTAAATCCTTCATCATAAATTTTAGGTAGATTTATTTGTGATGATGTAGTAGTTCCAGGTGGCATGTAGTTTAGATCGTGTATATGTATTTCTCCTGTTTCTTGGGCATTTGCAACTTTCTTTTTCATCATGTAAGATTTTGCAAATTCCTTCGATATAGTGCTACCATAGTCAACCATCATTTCCATCGGACTTATAACACTTCCATCTTGTTTCTCTTTTTTTTTTAAACTAAGACTCTCTAATGCTTTCAAGAATTTGTGCTGTTTCTTTTCGTCCCAGAACAGTTTTCTAGATTGAGCCCTTCTTTCTCTGTATTCTGCAAAAGAATAAAATACATCTATATATCCTTCCTGCTTTAGATGTTTTTCAATTAAATCTTGAATATCTTCGATTTTTATTTTCTGCGAATCCATTTTTTGAATTTCTTCAATTACCAGATTATACACTTTGTTTATGTCTTGTTCTGAATATTTGGGAATTTCTTCTTCTTGATTAACACTATCAAACCCTTTTTTTTATTGCAAAGAGCAATTTTGCTTCCATCAAAGTCTACTTTTTTTCCATCTCTTTTTATTACTTTAATATTTTCAAACATATTCTTCATCTACCTCTTTATTTAGGCATATTCTATAACAAAAAGTCCCCAAAATCAAGTAATATTTCTTCTTTCTATATTTGACTATTATTTTGTAATTATTCTAGTTAGAATTATCCAACCTTATGCTACATAAATTAACCAATATTCTTGATTTTTCAAAGTTTGTACTGTATAATTTTGCTTATGAAAGAGTTAATTATTGAAAATAAAGATGATAATAAAAAATTAAATACTGTTATATTAAATGCATTTCCAAACTTGAATGTAAATGCCCTTTTTATAAAGCATTGCGTAAAAAAGATATTAGAATTAATGGTGCAAGGGTTAATGAAAATGTTTTAGTACATTCTGGAGATAATGTTAAGATTTTCATTGCTGATGACATTTTATTTGGTTCTTCTAATGCAGGTATTTCTGATGTAAAGGTAAATATTGAAAAAGTATTTGAAGATGAAAATATTCTTGTAATAGATAAACCTTCTGGAATTGAAGCCTGTGGAGAAAGCTCAGTAACAGAACTGCTAGAAAAAGAGTATGGTACATTTATCAGTCCATGCCATAGACTGGACAGAAACACTTCTGGCTTGATGTTATTTGCTAAGAATCAAGCATCACTTGATATTCTTTTTGATAAATTCAAAAATCATGAAATAGAAAAACATTATTTGTGTAGAGTTTATGGTGTTCCTCGTGAAAAACATAAAATTTTAAAAAGCTATCTATTTAAAGATAATAAAAAATCTATGGTTTATATTAGTGATTTACCAAAGAAAGGCTATGTTGAAATTAATACAGAATACTTTGTAAAATCGTTCAATTCGAAAGAAAACACTAGTATTTTAGAAGTAATTCTTCACACAGGCAAAACTCATCAAATAAGAGCACATCTAGCACATATTGGCTACCCTATAATTGGTGATGGTAAATATGGAAAAAATGATATAAATAAAAAGTTCAATCAAAAAACGCAAAATCTTTGTAGCTATATTTTAAAATTTAATTTTAGCAGTGAGTCTGGACACTTGAGTTATCTAAATAAAAAAGAAATAAAGCTAGAGAAACTTCCTAAATATTTGAAGTAAAAACACTTAATTAATACAAAAAATTCAAAATATAAATGTAATAAGTATCACTCTTCAAATATACGTATTATTTTTAGACTTTTAAAATTCATAATAAAAAAGATTTAATATCTGATTTTATAATTCAAATATTAAATCTTTTTTTCATTGTCTCATTTTTACTTTATAACATGAGTGTTTCTCTATTTTAATCTAACATATTCTTTGTAATTTATATCCTTTTTTTCTGTACTCTTCTGGCTTTAGTCCTACCCTATTTTTCATATAGTATAATACCAAAGACATTATTACTAAGAAAGTTATTCCAAATATTATAACTGCATATTTAATATTCAAGCCAGATACAATACCTGCTCCAAATGCACATATCAGTGCGTTTCCTATTCCATCTACTAAGCTTTGTGCCGAATAAACCTTGTTTGCAACTTCCTCATTTGTAAAGTTTGTTACATATTTTTTTATAAGCACATAATACAATCCAGTAGAACAATATCTAACTATATAAGTTGCTACAATCAAAGTTGCTATTATTATATATGGAATGGTTGTAACAGATATAGTTCCTGCAACTAAACAAGCTATGCATATGAAATTCCTATTATAGTTAAAGTTTTATTCTTGTATTTTTCATGGAATTTTTTCTTGATGTTTTGACGCGAATCCGGCAATTAATTGTAGACCCGCATAAACAAATCCGGTAATACTTGCCGACATTTCAATCTCTTTTAAAAGGTTCATTTCGTAAGTGTTCATAACCATTATCATTCCATACATCAATCCAGAGAATAGCATCAAAGCCTTCAATCTTCTCGAAGTAAAAATGAAAGAAAATGCAAGTTTCAAATCTTTGAAATAATCTTTATATTTCTTCATTATATTTTTTGAATCTGTTGTCTTTTTAACTTTCTGTTCATCAACATCATAAAACATACTTGCTACCCTAATTGCAATTATTAAAACAGTAGCACATATACACATTGGAATATAAGGATTTACCTCAAACAAAAATCCAGATAAAATTGCCGAAACAGCCGAAAAATAATAGTAATTTCCAATTCCTCTTCCATTCAATTTCGAGTAAATCTGTGTTCTTTCCGGTACATCTGGAATCGATTTATTCAAAAGATCCGACTCTGCAACATCTCTTAAGTCATACGAGATAGCTCCAAAAAGTTTGCAATCAAAAGCATTGCCATATTTTGAGATAGCATTATAATTGTTACAGATGCAAGCTGAAATAAATCTCCTAAAATCAAACTTTTTTTGCTTCCGACTTTATCTATTATTACAGAAATAGGAATTTGCATTATAACCCTAATAATTCCCCAGAAGGCACTCGCAATAATTACATCTTTTGCTGTGAATGATTTTACTGTTGTTAAGAATAAAAATTTTATTGCATAATAGAAAAGCAAATCTTGTGTTAAAGTCTTGTGTATTGTATAGATTTTCATATTTGTTTTCTTTTAAACGATGCATTTTTTTGATTTTCTTCCATAAATATTGCTCCTTTTCATTAGTTTCTTTTCTCCTTATATCTTATCGAATAACAGAAATAATGTCAAGAAAAATCGAATAGAAATCCAGAAATTGCAAATTACTCAAAAATTCAAAAGAAAGAACCTGGACTTATAATTTTTTTTACATTCCAGGCTCTTCCTTTTTACTTACTATTCTTCTCGTATCAAATGCAATTATATTATTTCTACAACTGCAAATCTCATAAAATTTTTTCTTATTTCAAATATATATTAGGGTCTATATTTTCTCCATTTTGCTTCATTTCGAAGTGTAAATGTGTGTTATCTGCTATTTCAAATGTTGCTGTGTTTCCTACAGTTGCAATTGTTTGTCCTTGTTTTACTTCTTCTCCAACAGTTACAAATTCTGCTGTTAGAAGGCTTGAGTATATTGTTTCAAATCCGTTTTCATGTTCTATTACAACTGTTAATCCATATCTTGGGTCATTTTTTATCGATTTGATTTTTCCATCTGCTGAGGCTTTTACAACATCTGTTTTTTCTGCTAAAAAGTCTATTCCATTATGAACTGTCCACTCTTGTAATGTAGAAGAATATACTAGATTATCTTTTGAATAATCTTTTTTGTTTTTCTCCTTCTACTGGCTTTGCAAAACTTGGATCTTTAGTTTCTTTTGTTTCTGTATTTCCAGCACTTTCTTGGTTTTGGCCATCTTTTTCACTATTTTCATTTTTACTATTTTTTTCTTCTGCCTTGCTTGTGTTTATTGCAACTTTTGTATCAGTGCTTGTATTATTCTGTTTTGATTCATTGTTAGTTTTATTTTCTTTGTTTTCATTTGCTTTTGAATCTGTTGTTTCATTTTTGCTTATATCGTTTACGCTTTTTCCAATTTGACTTGTTACTTCTTGTGTATTAGATATTATGTTTATCATGCTACTTTCATTTGATTGTGCAATTTTTTGTGTATTGTTTATTTTTATTCCAGACCTTTTTGCAATAATCTGGCTATATACAATATAAGATATTATAAATGCCGCAATTACGGCTACAATTCCTCCTACTATTATAAATTTACTAACATCACTACCGTTCTCTACACTTCTTCTTGGTCTTCTACTCATAAAATAATTCCTCCTTAAAAAATTGTTATTATGAGTATTTCCAATTTTGTTATTTATATACAATTCATTCTCTAAAAATTCGTTACTTCTACACCTGTATAAAAATGTTTTACTATCTCTTCATAATTTTTGCCTTGTTTTGCTAGACTATCTGCTCCTGTTTGACTCATTCCAACTCCGTGACCGTATCCTTTCACTATGAATTTTATATTGCTTTCTCCTATTTCAACATTGAAGTTTGCTGACCTTAGTCCTAAAATTGTTCTTACTTCAACCCCTGAAAGTTCTTGATTTCCTATCTTTATTGTTTTTACTCTGTTTCCCGAAGTGTATTCTAAAAATTTTTATACATTCTGCATCGTTATAATCTATTGCAAAATCAGGATAACGAAATTTCATTTTGCTTTCAAACTCATTTTTTTCGAGAGTTAACTCTGATTCGTATTGGGTATACCCTTCTTCTCCAGCAGTTTCAACGCTTTCTAAATATGGCAAATCTGCTCCGCCCCATACGGTAGAAACATTTTCTGTTTTTCCTCCACTGTTTGAATGGAAGAAGGCATCTATTACTTCTCCGTTATATTTAATTACTTTTCCTTTTGTTGAATATACTGCTTGCTCAATTTTTTTCCAGTTTTCTTCTCTCTTTGCTTCGTCCCAGCGTGCAAGTCTATCTTCTTTCGAAATCCATGCCTGACAGCACTTGGAGTCGTCGCAAATGTCCGCTCCTTCGTGTTTTCCGTGTGCTATGTTCAAGACAATAAATCGTATAACTTCTTGCGACTAATGCTTGAGCTTTTAATGCCTCTTGCTCAAAATCTGCAGGCATTTCTGCAGATACTACTCCAAGCATATATTCATCTAAATTTATTTCTTCAACACTTCCATCTTTTTGATGTAAAAGTTTTACCTTTGTATAATTTCCATAATTGTATTCTGGGTCTTTCACTGCCTCTTGATTAACTTCTTCAGGATTCATCGACTCTTGATTTGTTACTCCCTGCTCGCTTGTTTTACTGTCCTCTCCTGTTTCTGTAACGCCTGAATTTACAACATTATTTACATCATCTATTACATTTGTTGCAACTACAACCTGAAATCTTTTCGTAAAAATTATTGGAAGGCAGAATGTAATTAGTACTATTGATATTAATAATAAAATTATTTTTTTTCATGCTGAAATACATTCCTTTCCAATTATTTTTTATGTCCTTTGTATGCATTATCCTACAGCTTATGCCAGTTTGCTTTTCATCGATATTAGTATTTTCTTTTCTATCCTTGAAACCTGAACCTGACTTATCCCAAGTTTTTTCGCAACTTCTGATTGAGTTTGTTCTTTAAAATATCTTAAAATCACAATCTTCTTTTCTTGTTCTCCAAGCTCTTCAATCAGCTTATTTAAGGTTAATCTTTCTGCAAGTTTTGCCTCTTGAGATTGATTATCAGGAATTAACTCTTCTAAGCTTGCTGTTTTGCTAGATGAACCGTTTTGTATTGGTTCATTTATAGACATCACAAGATTTGATGAATTTGCATCTAATGCAAGTGCTATTTCTTCTTTTGAAACATTCAAAATTTCGGCAATTTTCTCTATTTTTATTTCTTCTCCGTTCTTTCTTAAATATTCTTTTTGTACTTCATTTATTTTTGCTCCCAGTTCTTTTATACTTCTACTTACTTTTATGCTACCGTCATCTCTTATATACCTTTTTATTTCTCCAATTATGTATGGCACAGAGAATGTGGAAAGCTGAACATTATAGCTTGTGTCAAATTTCTTTATTGATTTTACGAGCCCCATTGCCCCTATCTGGTTTAAATCATCTTGCTCGTAACCTCTACCCGCAAATCTTTTTTGCTATGTTGTACACTAGTCCAAGATTATTTTTTACTAGGCTTTCCATCGCCTCTTTGTTTCCCTGTTTTGCCTCCAGTATCTTTTCATAAGTATTTTCAATCATATTAGTTTAGGCTCTCCTCTTTTTTCTGGAACTTTTATGTATTTTTTCATTGTTACTTTAGTGCCCATTCCTTCGATTGATTCCACTTTAAAGTCGTCCATGAAGCTTTCCATTATTGTAAATCCCATGCCAGACCTTTCTAAGTTTGCCTTGGTTGTATATAAAAGGTTTTCTTGCAAGTTCTATATCACTAATTCCTTTTCCGTTATCCGATATTTCTATTTCTATGCAATTATCTTTTAATTTGCATTCTACTTTTACTATTCCTGATGTACCTTCGTATCCGTGGATTATGCAATTTGTTACAGCCTCTGATACTGCCGTTTTTATGTCTGCCAACTCTTCTATTGTTGGGTCTAATTGTGAAGCAAACGCTGCAACAGTTATTCGTGCAAACGCCTCGTTTGATGATTTTGATACAAACTCCAATTTCATTTCATTATCATAAATTCCTACCATTTTATCCCCCTCTACCGCTAAATAGCTTTATCTTCATTATCAAATTTTTGTTGTTCTTCTAATCCTTCTTCATTTTCATCATTTATTATTGGTATGATTTTTAATATTCCACTTATTTCAAAAACTTTTTTATTTGATTATTTACATGGCAGATTGCCAAATTGCCACCAAGCATTCTTATAACTTTATACCTGCCTAAAAGCATTCCTATTCCTGCGCTATCCATGAAAGAAACATTACTAAAATCAAATATAACTTTTCTAGGCAAAAATCTCGTAATCTCATTATCAATCTTCCTCCTTAGCTTATCTGTGCTGTTTTCATCAATTTCTTCTGCAATTTTTAATGTTAACTGCTTGTCCTTTGGTACATAAATACACTCCACAATTTCTTCCTCCTTTGATTTATTGGGTTTATTTTATCTTCCACTAGTATAATCTTTTTTACATTAATTTCCAATAGCAAATCTTGACTAGTTTTAGCGAAAAAAGAGAAGTTTTCGACAAATTTTTATTTTTTCAAACTTCAAAAAAAATAACGAACAATCCATTTTCAGGACTATTCGTTATCTTTTATTTAATATTCTATTTTATTTTTTTCTTGTATTACTTCTTTTGCTTTAAGTAATTGTGCGTCTTTATCCTCGCTAGTTTCATAGTTTCCGTTTGAATCCTTTGTTAGTTCAACTTCTACATCTGGTTTTATTCCAACTTTATTGATTCTGTTATGGTTTGGTGTGTAATATTCTTCTGTTGTAATTTTTAATCCTCCACCATTTGATAATGAGTATAGTGTTTGAATTACACCTTTACCATAAGTATTTGTTCCAACTATTGTTGCCCCATATTTGTCTTTTAATGCACCTGCTAGAATTTCTGATGCGCTTGCAGAGCCACCATTTACTAAAACAACTACTGGCATATCTTGAATTATAGGATCTTTAGAAGATTTTGTTTCTTTTTCTCCTTTTTCTTTTCCCTCTGTAATAAGGATTGTGTCATCTTTCTTTAAGAATAATTCTGCAATTCCAGTAGCCTCATCTACGATTCCACCACCATTGCTTCTTAAGTCTATAATTATTCCTTTTGCACCTTGTTCTTTTAATTTCTTTAATTGCTCTTCTGATACCTTTGCAACACCATCATCAAATGAATCTATCTGAATATAGCCGATATTGTTATCTAACATTTTTGATGCTACATGGTCTACAGTTATTTTCTTTCTTGTTACATTTAGCTCTATTTCTTTTTCGTCTCTTAATACTGTAACTTTTACTGTTGTTCCTTCTGAACCCTTTAGGACTTTTTGTTGCATCACTTAATTGTTCTCCAGTATATTCAACTCCATCTACTTTTTCTATTATATCGCCTGCTTGCATTCCAGCTTCTAATGCAGGTGAGCCTTTCATAACACCAACGACTAGAATTGTATTGTCTACATTATAATTTGTTACATATACACCAATTCCAACATATTCTCCACTAGTCTCTTCTTTGAATTCTTGCATTTCATCTTTTGTAAGATATTGTGTGTAAGGATCTCCTAATGCTTCAACATATCCTTTTATTGCACCTTCTATAAGTTGCTCTTCGTCTATTTCTCCAATGTATTTTTGTTCAAGCATTGCCTTGAAAGTTTCAAGAGTTTTTACAAGAGATACATCTTTTTTGTTTCCTGAAGTTGTAGTTGTGCTTTCTCCAATACTTGTTCCTGTGTCATACGCATCAGCAAATTTTTTGTACATTAATAATGTTGTAGTCATAAAAGTAATTAATACTGCTAATACAAACAGCATTATGACTTTGTAGACATTTTGTCTTTTTGTTTCCTTATCATCCATAGTAAATATAAACTTCCTTTCAATTTATTATACTTATTTTAAATTATTTTATTACATTTCTGTATTATTATTAGTATTTTCATTGTCTGTCGTTGTATTGTCTTCACCTTTCAAGAAAGGTATTGGGCTTGTTGCAACTCCATCTTTTCTAACTTCAAAATGCAAATGTGGTCCTGTTGAATTTCCTGTAGATAACTGCCATTATTACATCTCCCTGTTTAACAGTTTGACCAAGTGTAGCATAAATCGTTTGACCGTGTCCATAAAGTGTAACTATTCCACTACCATGATTTATCATAACACAATTTCCATATCCGCTCATTACTCCTGCATAAGTTACAACTCCATCTGCTGCTGCAAGAACTGGAGCACCATATCCTGCATTTCCTATATCTATTCCAGCGTGGTATTTGTATACACCTTGGATTGGGTGAAGTCTGTTTCCAAAAGGAGAGGTTATATATGTTCCATTTACTCCAACTGGCCATATCATTACTCCACCTTTATACTGAATTGCTAAATCTCCACTCCAATTTATTGCAGCTTGAATTTGTCTCTCTATTTCCTCTTGTTCTTGTTTGTATTGTAATATTTGCTCATTCAAAGTTGCCTCTTCTGTAGTTAATTTAGCAGAATAGTTTTCTTGAAGCATTTTGTTGTTTTCCATTAAAATTTGCATTTGACCTGCTTTTGCCTTTGCAACTTTCAAATCGGCTTTTTTCTTTTCTTGTTCTTGTTTCTTGTTTTCTATTGAATTTTTTTTCAACCTCTAGTTCTTTCATTAAATCTGTATCATAATCAATTATTTTTTCCAACATATAATATTTCGATAAAAAGTCAACAATGCTTGATGAAGAAAGTAAAACATCTAAATAAGTTGCATCTCCAGCTTTGTAAAGTGCAACCATTCTCTTTTTAATAGATTTTCTTTTCTATCATATTCTGCTTGTACTTTGTTTATGTCCGCATCGATTACCGCAATATTTGCTTCCATTTCTGCAACTTGATTTTTTAAATCATTATATTGATTTTCGTACTCGGTAATCTTGTCTCCTAACTCTTGAATCTGTTGCAATGATGTGCTTAATTCACTTTGCACATACTCTAATCTTGTGCTAGATTCTTCAAGCTTTTGTCTAACTTCATTGCTTTGTTCTAGAAGTGTTTTATTAGATACTTCATTGTTTTCCGTATTTTGTGTTTCTGTGTTTGTTGCTTCTGTATTAGAAAAAACATTTATGGAGAAGCAAAATAACACAACTATCATAATAATAAATGTTAAAATTCTTCTTCTCATAAATGTTTTCTCCCTTCTCTTAAGATTCTGTTGTTGCACCTGAGGCAAGTGTGTATCCTCCTGGTAGATAATCTAATGGATTTAATGGACTCTTACTAAAGAATTGTGAAATTGATGTTGCCTGTCTTAGCTCAAAATGTAAGTGAGGTCCTGTACTTCCACCAGAATTTCCTGATGTTGCTATAACTTGTCCTTGTGAAACATATTGTCCATTAGATACATGGCTTGATGATAAGTGACCATATAAACTTACATATCCACTTCCATGGAATACCATTATGTATGTGCCATAACCATTTCTATCATAAGCATTGTATGCATATCCAGATGCAGAAGCATATACGCTTTCATAACGAGCTCCTATATCTATTCCTTTATGTGTTCTTCCATCTATTTTTTACAGTAGATGTTACTATTTTGTTATTGCAAGGCCATATAAAACTTCCGTCAAATTTTAGTCCACTTGACCCGTTTGATGAGCCTCCGTTATTCTTTTTTATCTCTTCTTGGGCTTTTTCCCATGCTCTTTGTAACTCTTCGTTTACTTTTACCATGGCAGCATTGTAAGAATCTATGTCTTCCTGTTTTTTTTTTCTTCATCAGATAAGCTGTCTACTTCTTTTTTGTTTTTTATTTTTTAGTTCTGTAAGTTCAATGCTCTTCTTTTCTTGTTCAGCCTTTACGGTTTCAACTTCTTGCTTATCAGCCTCAAGCTCAGCCTTATCATTTTCTAAAGCTTCTTTCTTCTTTTCAAGCTCATTTATTGCATTTGTGTCATATTTTGCAATGCTTTGTATCATAGAATATCTAGACAAAAAGTCAAATAAGTTTTCAGAAGCTAAAAGCACATCTAAGTAAGAGGTGTCCCCCAGTTTATACATTGCACCATTCTTTTTTTCTTAGAAGTTCTTCCTTCTCTTTTATTTCCTCTTCACCCTTTGTAATTTCGTCTTGTTTTTCTTGAATTGAATCGTTCAATTCGTTTACCCTTGCTTTTAATGAAGCAAGTTCATTTTCTGCTTCTTGAACTTGAATTGTTAAACTCTCAAGTTCAGATTGAGCATCAGATTTGCTATCTTGTATATCACTTAGCTCATCTTTTGCCTGATTAATTTTGTCTTGTAAGTTCTTTTTTTATCACTCTCTGTTACAGCAAGTGAATTAAATGTAAGTGACATACAAAATACAAGAGTTACTGCAATACTAAGTATTGCAAACATTTTTCTTTTCATGAGTTTCTCTCCTTTTCTCATTTTTTATGTTTATATTAAACTTGTAAGTATTTTCTCATTGAAATTGTACTTCCTAATGCACCAATTCCAATTCCCAATCCTAAGTAAACAACAATTAATAATGTAATCATATCCGAGAAAGACAATAAGCTCATTCCCATTCTGTTTAATACTGTATTTCCTGCTAGTAAATGTACAATTAAGTTATATGCAAGTCCAAGTACTACTATTGAAATAATTGCAGCTATTACGCCTATTATAATACCTTCGACTACGAATGGCCATCTTATAAAACTATCTGTAGCTCCAACATATTTCATTATTGATATTTCTTTTCTTCTTGCATGTACTGTTAGCTTTATTGTATTTGAAATAATGAATATTGATATTAATATTAGCAATGTTAGAATTACAGAAGAAACAATTTTTACTCCATTAGCAATAGTTACTAATCCATCTATTGTTTCATTGCTGTTTGTGATGTCATCAACAAAATCTAATTTATTTATTTCTTCTTGAACTTGTTTATTCAATTTCAAATCTGTTAATGTAACTATATATGAATTGGGTAAAGGGTTATCCTCATCATAAGTTGCAAAAAGTGCTTGTTGTGATTTTAATTTTTCTTTCCAATCATTCAGAGCCTCTGTTTTAGATACAAATCTAACAGTATTTACTCCATCAATTTGTTTAATTTGTTCTCCTAATTTTGTCATTTGAGCATCTGTTGTATCTTCCTTTATGAATACCTGCATTCCTTGTTGCGATTCAATAGTTGCAACCGCATTGTTCAGATTCTCTATTATCATAAAGAAAAGTCCAAATATAAGCATTGTGGCACACATAATAGCAAGTGATGCACCAGATGATTTTTTGTTATGAAATACGTTTCTAAATCCTTCTCCTAATAAATAACCAAATATACTATGCTTCACTATCATACCCACCTTTTTTATCACTTATAATATTTCCGTTTTCTATACGAATAACTCTTTTTTTGTTCATTCTGTCTACTATGTCTTTAGCATGTGTTGCTACAACCAAAGTTGTGCCTCTTAAATTGATTTCATTTAAAAGTCTCATAATATCCCAAGCTGTGTCTGGATCTAGGTTTCCTGTAGGCTCGTCTGCAATTAGCATTGATGGATTGTTTACTAATGCTCTTGCTAGTGCAACTCTTTGTTGCTCTCCACCAGAAAGCTCGTTAGGATATACATTTGCCTTATCCGAAAGCCCAACCATTGCTAAAACCATTGGTACTTGTCTTCTTATATGTTTTGGTGTTGCTCTTACTATATACATAGCAAAAGCAACATTTTCATATACTGTTTTATCTGGTAACAATCTAAAGTCTTGGAACACAACTCCCATACTTCTTCTAAGATATGGAACTCTTTTAGGTTTTAAAAATGTAGTATCTTTTCCATTTATTATTATGTGTCCAGAAGTAGGCTCTTCCTCTTTTAGAATAAGCTTAATAAGTGTTGATTTTCCTGAACCAGAGCTTCCTACTAAGAATGCAAAATCTCCTTTATTTATAACAAAATTTGCATTATGAACCGCTTCTGTTCCTGTATCGTATTTCTTAGAAACATTTCTAAATTCTATCATTTGAAATTCATTCCTTTCATCCAGCTTTTATTTATATATTTTTCTGACAATATTCTTTATTTTATTCTCTATTATCATAACAATAAAAGACATTAATTGCAATACTATTTTGCAAAAAAAAATATAGCAATTTTATCTAATTCGTTCGACAAAACTGCTATAAATCTTTTATTTTATCGGTTTTACTGTTATGACATTATCAACCAAAATTTCACAAAAAATTCACAAATTATTTTACACATTCTATAATAGCATTGCTATCAATTTGATATTTTTTCATAAGATCTTCTGCTTTTCCAGATTCTCCGAAAGTATCTTTTATTCCCATTCTTGTAACATTTTCAACCTTGTATTCACTATTTCCAATACAATTCTCAGCAATTATTTCACATACGGCACTTCCAAGACCGCCAATTATACTATGGTCTTCTATTGTAATTATTTTCTTGGTTTCTTTTGCACATTTCAAAACCATTTCTTTATCAATAGGTTTAACGCTAAAGCAATCGATTACTCTAACATTTATTCCTTGCTCTTTCAAACTTTTTTGTGCTTTCAAAGCTTCTGCGACGCATACTCCTGTAGCAATTAAACTTGCATCTGTTCCATCTCCAATTTGTATAGCCTTTCCAAGTTCAAATTTAACTTTATTTTCTTCCATAAATTCTTCATCATATATAACAGGAGTATCAAGTCTAGAAAGTCTTACATAATCTGGTCCATTCGTTTTAGCTATTTCCTTTATAAGCCATCTTGTTTGAACATCATCAGATGGACTAAATACTTTCATATTTGGAATAGTTCTCATTAGAGATATATCTTCTAACATTTGATGAGTTGCCCCATCTTCTCCTACTGTAATTCCTGCATGAGTTGCACATATTTTTACATTTGAATTTGTATGTGCAACAGTGTTTCTTATTTGATCATAAGCTCTACCTGCCGCAAAAACAGCAAAAGTACTAATATATGAAATTTTTCCAAATGTGCTAAGTCCTGTTGCTGTTCCAACCATATCTTGTTCCGCAATTCCAACATCAAAAAATCTTTCTGGAAACTTCTTTGCAAAGATCGATGTTTTTGTTGCACCTGATAAATCAGCATCAAGTACTACTACATTTTTATTTTCTTCTCCTAGCTCAGCCAATGCTTCTCCATAACTTTGGCGAGTCGCAATTTTATTATCTAAAGCCATATAGTTTCCTCCTTTCCAGGTAATTCTGATATATTGTGTTCTAGTTTATCTTGTTCAAGTTGCAGGTCTTTCATAGCTTTTTCATATTCTTTTTCGTTTGGTGCCTTTCCGTGCCATTCAGCTTTATTCTCCATGAAAGAAACTCCCTTTCCCTTTACAGTATGTGCAATTATTATACTTGGCTTTCCTTTTGTAAGTTTTGCCTCCTCAAAAGCCGAAATAAGCATCTCAATATTATTTCCATCACAACTAATAACATTGAAGCCAAAAGACTCCCACTTACTTTGAATACAATCAAGTGCCTTTACTTCTTCAACAGTACCATCAATTTGCAATCCATTATAATCAAGTATTACACACAAATTATCCAATTCATATTTATTTGAATTCATTGCTGCTTCCCAAATTTGTCCTTCTTCAATCTCTCCATCTCCTAATATGCAATAAACTCTGCATCCCAAATCATCCATTTTAGATGCAATAGCCATTCCATTACTAATAGAAAGTCCCTGTCCTAATGAACCTGTAGACATATCTATTCCAGGAATTTTTTCCATATCTGGGTGTCCTTGCAATCTGCTTTCTAACTTTCTAAAAGTTTTTAGCTCCTCTTTTGGAAAAAATCCTCTTTCTGCAAGAGTAGCATACAAACAAGCAGACGCGTGTCCCTTAGACAAAACTAGTCTATCTCTTAAATTTGAATTTGGTTCTTCTGGATTAATATTCATTTGGTTAAAATATAAAACCGTCATTATATCTGCTATAGATAAGGCTCCTCCTGGATGTCCAGAATTTGCACTATATACTTCTTCTATTATGTCTTTTCTAATATCGTTTGCAATAAGCTTTAATTCTTTAATATCAGTAACCTTCAAAATTTTCACTCTCCTATAATTTATTTTTCTTTTTGCAAGGTTATTATACCATACTTTTTTCTTTTTAAATAGTAATTCGTTTAAATTGTACAATAACATAAAAAATAGAAGATAGAAATTCTATCCTCTATTTCGGTCCTGTACCTTAACTTACGCTAGGTTCAAACTGTTTCCTACCTACTCTATTTATTTTATGTTAATCACTCTGTCTTTTTATTTTTCCCCCATATCTACTATGGATTATGATTTCTCCTAAATTCTGGCTCAGAGTAACCAGGGCTCAGGATCTACAAGAATAAAGTGGCCCTGAACCCAATGTTACCGTAAGCATAGTCCGAACTGCTGTAACTACGGTCACCTGCCGAAGCAGCAAAGCTGTCATTGTACTTGCTTCCACGAGGTGTGTAAGGATAATCGCGCGGGCGAGAATGAGACTCTGTAGTCCACTCCGTTACATTTCCTCCCCCATATCATATATATTACATACCCCTGTGGTTTGTCCTGTTGGAACTAAAGTGCCTCTATTTTTTTGCTTTTGTTTTACTTGCTCCTGTTGTTATATCTGTATAATCAAATGTTGTATCACTATAATTTCCTTGTGGTGAACTACTTCCATAATTACTTACTGTTTTTTGTATAAATGCTATTGCTGTATCCCACGCATAACTACTTACCAATTTTGTTTTTACATTTTTATAATTTTGCTTTGTTCCAAATCCTTCTGCTAATGTTTTTGCTTGATCTCTTGTTACATAATTATATGGTGCCTGATTTGCTTTTATTGTTATTGTATTACTTGTACTTGCTCCTGAACTTCTTAATGTCTTTGCCTCTGTACTCTCTTTATCTCCTGCTTCATATCTTCCTATATAATATCCTTTATTTTGCTCTACACTTGTTTTTTCATCACTTGGCATTGCTTCAGTATAATAATAGCTACTTGGACTACTATTATAATTTATCTTTGTTGAGTTTGTACTTGTATCTATTATTCCTGTATCAACACTTTCGCCATAAGCTGTTCTTTTATAATCTGCTATGTTTTCTACTGGTATCCATACAAATTGATTTCCTTGTAATTCTGTTCCAACCGTTGTTTGTCCCTTATATTTTTCTTTATCTGCACTATTATCTGAAATTACTAATCCACTATCCTTTGTTCCTCCTACATAATAAAATCCTTCTGGGATTGGAACTCCATCATCTGCGGGATTATAATTAGAATTGCCTCCTCCTGTTGTTTCTCCAACTTTTGTGCTTATCCAATCTGCTACTTCGTTTAACTGCTTCTCTTCATTTGTTTGTGCTTCTGCATATTGATTTTTTGCGTCTTTTGCCTTACTTATTACTCCATTATTGTTTAGCACTAAACTTATACTTACTCCCGCTAGTATTAACAATACTACTATCGTTACAACTAAAGCAATAAGTGTTATTCCTTTTTCTTGTTTATTCTTCATTTTCTTTCTTCCTCCTGTGTTTTTAATTTTTGAAAAGTTTTATTGAATGTTTTTCATTCTTTTTTCTCTTTTCTTTTTTAGTCTTCTTTAATTTTTTTGTTTTTTATTCATCTTTTTTTCCTTTTCATGTATGTATATCTACTTGGTATATATACTCATTTTCTTATTGCTTTGTTGTACTTACTTTCTATATACTTTATAGATATAAATACAACACACTTATTCTACCATTACTATTTTTTATTTTCAACTGTTTTTTTATAAATGTTACTTTAAAAAATGTTTAAATACAGTTTCTTCTGGTGGAGATGAGGGGAGTTGCCGAGCCGCGTCGGGAAAATTGTCCACTGGACAATTTTCTATTCCTCCTTTTCAACTCCCATCATATTTTTCTAAAATAAAAAATAGCAATTCATTTTGAATTACTACTTTAATCTGGTGGAGATGAGGGGAGTTGAACCCCTGTCCAATATTCTTTCCACACACATTTCTCCGAGTGCAGTTTGTTATTGTTTTTCCCTTTAAAATATATTAACAAACAAACATATTTTTAAGGTAGCTATTTGTTTACCCACTATTCTAATAGCAAGAATAGCTTTGTTTTCCTACTAATTGACGCCTTATCTAAGACCGTAGGCCTTCCTAGTAAGACGGGCTACCTAAACTTAGGCAGCGTAAGCTAACTCTGTATTATCAGCGTTTAAATTTAGTTCTGCTTTTTTATAGTGGCCGAAGCAGCCATCCACTACTCGCTTTGCGTGCTTCTGGGATACTGTCGAAAGCCAAATACATCCCCGAATAATTTTATTATACAATATTTTCTCTATAAAGTCTAGAATTTTTTCATTATCATTTACATTTTTTCAAATTTCACTTGCACTTTAATATTTTTTATGATATTATAATTAAGTCATGCATAGGGGTGTCGTCCAACGGCTAAGATAGAAGTCTCCAAAACTTTTGATGAGGGTTCGATTCCTTCCACCCCTGCCAAGCTTGGAGCATATCTTTTAGATATGCTCTATATTTTTACTAAGATTATCATTTTATATCATATCTATTATTGTAGCATGAAAGGAATTATATTTATGGAAAAAATTAAAGGATTAATTAAAAAGTTTTGTACTAAGGAAGTTATTTTATATGGTATTTTCGGATTACTTACTACTATTATAAACTGGGGTGCTTTTGCTTTTTACTTAAGAAGTTTGTTCCTTCAATGAATCTTAATGTTGCAAATGCTATTGCAATTATTCTTGCCGTATTGGTTGCAGACATTACAAACAAAGATTGGGTTTTCCATTCTGAAGCAAAAGGTTTTAAAGAGAAGTTTATTGAATTTTGGAAGTTCATCGCTGGTAGAGCTTTTACTATGGTTCTTGAATTTGGACTTGACGCTTTATTATTCTTAATTCCAGCAGTAAGTGCTAGTAGCACTCTTCAAATGGTTGTTAAGATGTTTATTACTGTAATTGTTGTTGTTCTAAATTTCTTTATTATTAAGTTCTTCTCTTTTAAGAAAGTTAGTAAATAATAAATAAAATTTAATTTTTATTACCCGACACATAAGCATTTATCTTTTAGGAGGTGTTTTGTGTTGGGTAATTTTTTCAAATATATTTGTTATTATTTTTTTATGTATTATGGTGGTTACTATTTTTGTTATCTTTACGTTTTTGCAAGTAAATCTTGCAACTGAAGATTATCCTTATGGAATAATTGATTCTTCCGATTATGTTTGGCCACTCCCTGACTATTCTTATATTAGTTCTTATTTTGGATATAGAAATTCGCCTACCGCTGGTGCTTCTAGTTATCATTCTGGAATTGATATTCCTGCTCCAGAAGGCACTAAAATTTATTCTATTTGTGATGGTATTGTTACTTTTTGCAAGTTGGGGTGCTGGTGGTGGATACACTATTGTTGTAGAAAGCAATGGAATTAAAGTTTCTTATTGTCATGTTTCTCCTAATTTTCTTGTGTTTAGAAATCAAGAAGTTAAGAAAGGCGAGTTTATTTCTAATGTTGGTCCTAAAAACGTTTATGGAATCGAAAATAATCCTTATCATGATTCTTTTGGTAATCCTACAAATGGAGCTACCACTGGTTGCCACTTGCATCTTGCTATAAAAGTCAATAATAAATCTGCAGACCCGCTTAGCTTTGTTACGCCTCCAAACTAATCTCTTTAATTACATTTGGTAAATTTTTATCAATGTTCTAGTTCACTACATTTTGATTTTCTCTACTAATTTTAAATTTTTTCAATAACCAATTTGAACCAAAAAGATTCAAGTTTAAGTATTACTTAAATCTTGAATCCTTTTTTGAATTTTATTTATTAGGAATTTTCCATTCCTTTCTCATTATTAAATTCTTACATTAGTTTTTTTGTATTTATAATATATTATCTATGAATTACATGTCGTCTTCGTTGTCTGAGCCGTCTTGGCTTTCTGCATTATTCTCATCTTCTACATCTTCATCATCTAAAATTTCTTCGTCGTCCATTTCGCCATGACAATGTGAACCGCAAGAATGGCAGTGTCCTGAGCAACAGTCGTCTTCTTCATCGTCGTCCCAGTCTAATTCTATTATATTATGACATTCAGGACATTCAATTTCTTCCTTTAGCTCATCTTCAACACTTGCAACAAATTCATGATTGCAATAAGGGCATACGATTTCAAAATCATAATCTTCGTCCTCATATATATCCTTTTTTATAAGATTTAGAGTTTCTGACATTTTACTAATTTTTTTGTTTAGTTCGTCTTGTTCTTCCTCTAAATCGTCTATTCTTTTTTCACTTATGTCTGTAACTCTATCTATTAATTCTAAATATAAAGATGAAAGTTCTGCAATTTTTTTCTTTATATAATCTTTTTCTTCTTCGTTAGATATATGTGTTTCTATATCTTTCATTATTTTAAGATATTCATCACTTATTTTTGACATAAATTCTTCCTATACCCTTTCCATATATTCACCAGTTCTTGTGTCTATTCTAACAACGTCACCAATATTTACGAACATTGGAACTGTTAATTCATAGCCATTTTCAAGTGTTGCAGGTTTTCCAGATGTTGTTGTTGTGTTTCCAGCAAATCCTGGTTCTGTATATGTAACTTCTAACTCAACAAACATTGGTGGTTCTACTGCAAATACGCTTCCTTTGTATGAAAGCATTGTTACACTCATGTTTTCCTTTATGAATTTTAATGCATCTCCTATTTGTTCTTTGTTTAATGGAATTTGCTCATAAGTATCGTTATCCATGAAATAGTATAGATTTTCATCATTGTATAAATATTGCATTTCTTTCTTCTCTATTTGAGCTGCTGGATATTTTTCTGATGGGTTAAATGTTTTTTCTATAACTGCTCCTGATATTACATTCTTTAATTTTGTTCTTACGAATGCTGATCCCTTTCCTGGTTTTACATGTTGGAATTCAACTACTCTGAATACGTTTCCGTCCATTTCAAAAGTTGTTCCATTTCTAAAATCTCCTGCCATATATACACTTGCCATTATTATTACCCCTTTCAAATTTATTATTTATTTATTTTTTTATATTTTTTATTAATATTATCGCAATGACTATATGATTATACTACAGTTATGGCTAAAAATCAAGCTTTTTATCTTATTTCATCAACCACAACATAATCTTTCTGTGATTTTGTTAAACTTGTTGCCATTCCTTGGCTTATTAATACTGTGTCTTCTATTCTTACTCCAAACTTATCTGGAATGTATATTCCTGGTTCGTCTGTTACTACCATCTTATTTTTTAATATAAAGTCAACTCGTGTGCTTGCATAAGGAAGCTCATGAATTTCTAATCCAACTCCATGACCTAATGCATGTATTAAATCATATCCGTGTAGCTTGAAGTCGTTCTGTACCATTCTGCTAACTATTTTTAGGTTTACTCCCTCTTTCATTTCGTTTATGGCTTGTTTTTGATTTTTTAGTACCAATTCATATACTGGTTTTACTTCTTCTGGTACATATCCTGCAAATATTGTTCTTGTCATATCTGAGCAATATCCTTTGTATTTACACCCCATATCTATTGTAATTGGGTCGCCCGCCTCTATTTTTTTATCACTTGGTACTGCATGTGGCATAGACGAATTTTTCCTGACGCAACTATTGTGCAAAATGCAACATCGTCTGCTCCATGGCCTATAAAGAATTCATCTATTTCCTTTGCAATTTGTTTTTCGGTTAATCCAATTTTTATAAAGCTCTTCAAATGATTAAAGCAATCGTCCGTAATCCTACAAGCTTTCTATAAGCTCTATTTCTTCTGGATCTTTTATCATTCTTTGCTTTTCGATTATTCCCTCTGTTTCTTCCAAATTGTTTATTTTGTATCTGTGCATAAAGTCCTTGTATTTTGCATAAGTAACATATTCCTCTTCGAAGCCAACATTTTCACAAAATAAGAAGAAATTCTCATAGTCATCTCTTGATATGTCTTGCATATCATACACAACTATTTCATCATTTAATGTAAGTGTATTGTTTACATCTTCCACATATCTTCCATCTGTTATGTAAATATTTTCTTAGGAGTAATTAAGAACACTCCATCAGCTTCAATTCCAGTTAGGTACTTTATATTTATCGGATTAGAAATTATTATGCCTTGCATATCTAACATTTTTATTTTATCTCTTAGCCAGCGAATATTATTGTTCATAGATACCACCATTCTATTTTCATTTATTATATTATTTTCTATTAGTTTTACTACTTATTTGTTATTCTCATTGTTGCTATTCTTGTTGTTATTGTTATTCATGTTATTTTGCAAAAATGTTGTTGTTTATTTTTTTTTGTATGGGCAATCTTTTAACAAGCTGTATGTTCCGTAATTGCTGTCATTTTTCTTATTAGGGCAAGTCTCAATTACAAGCTATATGTTCCAAGTGTGAATATGTTAAGCATTATTATTAAAAAGTGTCGAGAATGGAACAAACATTGCAATCAGTGTTGCAATTACTATAAAAGGTCCAAAAGGTATGTATTCTCCCCCTGTTTTTCTTTTTGCTATTATTAGTGCTACTCCAATTATTGCTCCTAGCAAGAACGAAATTAGGGATATTATTATTGTTGTACGCCACCCGAAGAATAGTCCTAAAGCTCCCATAAATTTAACATCGCCAAAACCCATTGCTTCTTTGCCTGCTATCAAGCTTCCTACCCAAGTTATAAATAGGAAAAGTCCTGCACCAACTACCATTCCAAGTAGCATATCGACCGCAATATTTATGTTTATAATTCCTTCTACAAATGTGTAAACAAGTCCAACTTCAAATATTGTTAAGTTTAATCTGTTCGGAATTATTTTAAATTTGTAATCTATTACTAGTGCAATTATTAGCATTGGTATCAGTAATAAGTCTGCGAGCGTTTTTATACTCATTCCATACATGAACAGAACTGCAACATAGAGTATTGCTGTAACCACCATATACAAATATCTTGGTTTCTCATTTTTTAGATATATTGTAAAAAATTCTCTTACAAAAACTTTTTTATAGTCTGGCATTCTTAGCACACACCATGAAGAAAATTGTCCCACAGCAAGTCCTATTAGTCCAACCAGCAAATAGTATAATATATTAATATTATTTATATACATTTCATTACCTCTTCTTTTGTCTTTTTATTATTCAAATATTCTTTTAATTATTCTTCAAGTATTTTTTCAAAATTTTTCTTTCAAACATTCTGTTTATTTTTGTGACCCAAATATCATTTTCGTTTATTGGTTCTACTAGTATGGAATACATTCCGCTTCTGTTTGCTCCCCATACATCTGTCATAACTTGATCGCCTATAACAGCTATTTCTTTGCTGTCTTCAATTTTCAATATTGCTTTTGCCTTGTTGAATCCAAATTTTAATGGTTTCTTTGCAAAATACACATAAGGAATGTCTAGCAATTTTGACATTTTTTCAGCCTTCTTTTTGCTGTTCGTGTTTGATAAAATGCAAAATTTTATGTTTTTGCTCTTTGCTTCTTCTACCCACTTTTCTAAACCTTGAACAATGTTGTTCTTATGGTCAAGTAACGTGTTGTCAATGTCTAGAAGCACTCCTTTTATATTATTTTTTAATAAAAAATCTATATTTATATCAATTATACTTTTAAAGTAGCTCTTAGGATAAAATTTCATTTTGACCTCCTAGTATTAGCTACTTTATATTATCAATAAGAGTGGTAAATGTCAAGATTATTTGCAGAATCTGTGCTTACCAATTGTAATTACATGTGGTCTTGACCAAATCCATTTATTGGTTGCAGTGGCAGGATTAAAATAGTAAATGGCTCCATAGCATGGGTCCCAGCCGTTTAGAGCATCTCTTGCAGCATTATATGCTGTTTGGTTTGGTGTTAAATTTATCTGTCCATCTGAAACCGCCGTGAATGCACCAGGCTGATAAATTACACCTGCTATTGTATTTGGAAATGAACTGCTCTTTACTCTATTTAATATAACTGCAGCAACTGCTACTTGCCCTGCGTAAGGTTCTCCCCTTGCCTCACTATACACTGCTCTTGCAAGTAAATTTAAATCACTAGAATTGGTGCTATTACTTGAACTTGAGTTTCCACTAGAATTAAATATTCCCATTGCTTCCAATGTTTTTTTACCCGCTATTCCGTCAACAGTTAGTCCATTTTTTCTTTGAAAATATTTTACTGCAGAAAGTGTTTCAGAACCATAAATTCCATCTATACTTCCATTGTAATATCCCCATCTTTTTAATTTTGTTTGAATTTGTGTTACTTCTGATCCTCTTGAGCCATATTTTGATAAAGCAAATATGTCGTTATTGCTAAAGAATATGTTGTATACAATAAAAATAATGAATAGTACTGCTATTATTGCAATATGCTTTTTTTCTATTTTTCTTCTAATATTATTTTTTATTTTTAAAATTTTATCTTTGTTTTTCTTTTTGCACAATTGATTCTTTTTTTCTCTTTTTTCAATTCTATTTCTTTATTTTGAATTTTTGAAATCTTTTCTTTCCAATTTTTAAACATAGAAAAATTCACCTCTTAAAGTTATTATTCCTTTAATTGGTGAATTTATGCATTTAGAATATTCCCATTATGTTTCCGTCTTCGTCTATATCTATTTTTTCTGCAGATGGAATTCTTGGAAGTCCTGGCATTGTCATTATTTTTCCTGTTTTTACAACAATGAATTCGGCTCCTGTTTTTAGTTCTACATCACTTACATGTATTGAAAAAGGTTCTTTGCATTCCAGATTCTTTGGATCATCTGAAAATGAATATTGTGTTTTTGCAATGCAGACTGGTAATTTTGAATATTCCGATTTTTCTATTTTCTTTATTTTTTCCATGGCTTCGTCTGTATATTCAACTTTTTCTGCACCATATATTTTTGTTGCAATCTTTTCAATTTTTTCTGTAAGAGTATTTTCATCTTCATAAGCATACTTGAAATTTTCTGTCCTTGATGCACATTTTACAATTTTTTCTGCTATTTCTACTGCTCCGATACTTCCTTTTTCATGACTTTCAACAAGACTCATCTCTACATCTTGATTTTTCAAGTTTTTTTGCAATTCTTCTATTTCTGCTTCAGTATCTGTATCAAATCTATTAATTGCAACGATTACATTCAACCCATAAACATTTTTTATATTTTCTATGTGTCTGTTTAAATTTCTAATTCCACTTTTTAAAGCTTCTATGTTTTCATTTTTTATATCTTCTTTTGGCTGGCCACCATGATATTTTAAGGCTCTTATTGTTGCAACAATAACAACTGCATCAGGCTTTAATCCTGCTTTTCTGCATTTTATGTCTAGGAATTTTTCTGCTCCTAAGTCAGAGCCAAAACCAGCTTCAGTTATTGTATAATCTGCTAATTTCATTGCTGTTTTTGTTGCTATAACACTATTGCAACCATGCGCTATATTTGCAAATGGTCCGCCATGAATTATAGCAGGAGTATGTTCAAGTGTTTGAACAAGATTTGGTTTTATCGCATCTTTTAAAAGCACTGTTAATGCTCCTTCGGCATGCAAATCTTTTGCATAAATCGGTTCATCACTATTATTATATCCAACCGTAATGTTGCCAATTCTTCTTTTTAAATCTTGTAGATTTTCTGCTAAACATAGAATAGCCATTATTTCTGATGCAACCGATATGTCGAATCCATCTTCTCTTGGAACTATGTTCTTCTCTCCTGAAAGTCCAGTTTGAATTTTTCTAAGTTGTCTATCGTTTAAATCCACACATCTCTTCCAAGTAACTTTTTTGAATCCTAATTCATTTCCGAAGTATATGTGATTGTCTATCATCGCTGAAAGCAAGTCATTTGCTGATGTTATTGCATGAATGTCTCCTGTAAAGTGCAAATTTATATCTTCCATCGGTGCAACTTGAGCATGTCCTCCACCAGTTGCACCCCCTTTAATTCCAAAAACGGGTCCAAGAGATGGTTCTCTTAATGCAAGTATTGATTTTTCTCCAATTCTTTTCAAACCATCAGCTATTGCTATTGCCATGGTTGTCTTTCCTTCTCCTAATGGAGTTGGATTTATTGAGGTTACTAATATAAGTTTTCCATTTTCCTTATCTTTTAGTCTTTCAAGAAGAGCCTTATTATCAATCTTGGCTTTATATCTACCATAAATCTCTATCTCGTCTTCTTTTATTCCTATATTTTCTGCAATTTTATCTATTTTTTCTAATTCGGTATTTCTTGCAATTTCTATATCTTCCATCTTAGCGACCTCCTTTATAATATTAAGCAATCAAGCCTACAATAAATCCTATTAATGCTCCAACTAAAACTTGTGTTGGTGTATGTCCCAAAAGTTCTTCAAGCTTTTCATTTACCTGCAAAGTTGTAAGACCTTTTGTATTTACAATTTCATTTAAAATATGAGCTTGCTTTCCGGCAGCACGTCTAACACCGCACGCGTCATACATTACAACAAATGCAAAGAAAAATGCTAATGCAAATATCGGTGAACTTATTCCTTCACTCTTCCCAATCATTGTTGCAACAACCACCACAACTCCTGAATGAGCACTTGGCATTCCTCCAGCACCCACTATTCTTTTAAAGTTGAATTGCTTTATTGTTACTAGGTCCCAAATTACTTTAAAAGCTTGTATGCAAAACCATAAAACAAATGGTACTATTAAAAATTTATATTGTGTATAAAAATTCATAATTCTCCTCTATTCATCCTTTGGAATAAAATCTTCCTCTGCCAAATCGTTTCCATTATTAATTAGTATTGTTATTTTCTTTTCAGCAGATTCCAAGAAGTCGTTGCATTTCTTAGATAATTTCATTCCTTCTTCAAATTTATTTACAGATTCATCTAAGCTTAAATTTCCTTTTTCAAGCTCATTTGCTATTGTTTCTAACTTTTGCATTGATTCTTCAAAATTCAAATTTTCTTCCATCTCTATATTCGCACAATTTTTATTGTGCATTCCTTTCTATTTAATTTTTTTGCTTGTTTTTCACCGTCTATCAGTCTTATTTTTACTTCATCATCTTTTTTTCAAGTCCTCGACCGATTTTGCAATATTTCCATTTTGTGTTGTTACTATACTATATCCTCTAGATAATGTTTTTAATGGGCTTAATGAGTCGAGCCTTGCAACCTCTTTCACAAACTTTGTTCTTTCTTCTTTTAATTTTAAATTGATACTAGTTTGTAAAGATTTCACTTTCATATCAACTACTATAAGTTTTTCGTTTATCTTTTGAGTTGGATTCTTGAAAGCTGGTCTAGCCATACACTTTTCATATAAAAGCCTCATTACTTCTATTTTTTTCTTTAGAGCATTTTTGTATCTGTTGTTATACTGCTCTAGAGTATATTTTACATCAGAAATATTTGCGACTGCAAGTTCAGCTGCAGCAGATGGTGTTGGAGCCCTTAAGTCTGCCACAAAGTCTGATATTGAAAAGTCTGTTTCATGACCTACTGCTGAAATAATTGGAATCTCGGAATCATATATTGCTCTTGCAACAATCTCCTCGTTAAATGGCCAAAGGTCTTCCAAAGAACCTCCACCTCTTCCAATTATTAATACATCAGCAAGATGATTTTCATTCATAAATTTTATTCCATTAGCTATTTTTTCGGCTGCGCCAGGTCCTTGAACCGGAACCGGGTATAATCTAATATGCACATTTGGATTTCTTCTAGTACTTACGTTTATTATATCTCTTATAACCGCACCAGTATTTGAAGTAAGAACTCCTATGGTATTGGGCATGAATGGGATTTTCTTTTTATGCGCCTCGTCGAATAATCCTTCTTTTTCTAAGTCTGCCTTTAATTTTTCATAAGCTTCATATAGGCTTCCTAGTCCATCTTGCCTCATTGCCTTGGCATAAATTTGATATACTCCATCTCTTTCAAATACAGAAACTGATCCCAGAATCATTACTTTCATTCCATCTTTTGGAACAAAATTCAAATGCATTGCATAACTTTTAAACATTACACATTTGATTAAAGAATTTTCATCTTTTAGAGTAAAATACTTATGACCTGTATAGTGATCTTTGAAATTTGAAATTTCACCTTTTACCAAAACATTATTCAAGAATTCATCCCCATCAACCTTGTCTTTGATGTATTTATTTAAATCTGTTACAGATATAGGATTATATTCCATTTTTTGTTTCCTTTCTTTTTTTGCAAAAATTTTCGCCCAAAAAGGGGCGTCCCTATTGGGCGAAATATTTATTCTACTACTTTTGCAAGTATTCCATTTACAAATGATGAAGATTGCTCTTCTCCATATTTCTTTGCAAGATTAACTGCTTCGTTAATAGCAATCTTGTATGGAATCTCTCCGTATTTTATTTCATATATAGCTAATTTTAATAAAGACAAATCTACTGTAGATATTCTATCTATAGTCCAGCCTGTTTTTAGATTTTTAGAGATAAGCTCTGTGATTTCCTCATCTTTTTTTTCTTTTATTCCCTTTGCTATATCTTTTTACATATTCTCTTATCTTTACCATTTTCAACTTCTGTTGAATCTAAAAATAATTTAACTTGTGATTTACTATTTTGATGTTGCAATTCTTGGCTATAAATATAGCAGAAAGCAAGCTCTCTTTTTGACATTTCTTCCATTTATTTTCCCCTACTAACATTGTGTTTTATTAAGACGTAAGCCAAGTAAGAAACTTGCAAAAGCTTCTATCTTGGCATTTTATTTACAATCTATCTATAAAATTCTTTAATTTTTCTTTTACACTAGATTTATTATGTTGTATATAATTTCCTAAGTATAATCCAAAACAGATAAATACAATCCAAATTATAAGGTCATATAAGCGAGTACATAATATTATAATAGCAATTATTGCTCCTATTAAAGCTCCACCGTAAGTTCTTAGAAATTTCTTTAATTCTTCCATAATTTCTACACATTCCTTCCGTATTTATTTTAATAATATCTTAGTTTGCTTTATTTTCTTCCGGTTTTATCACATTTTTTACTCTTATATCAAGATTCTTTATATCAACATCTAAAGATTTTTTTATAGCATCTTTTACTTTTACTTGTATGTTATTGCTTAGTTCTTTTATAACAGCATTATTAGACACTTCAAGTGTAAGTATTATTGAAACATCATTATTAGAATCTAATATGATTTTAGATTGTTGGCTTTCAACTCCTTCAAAACTTGATACAACCGAATTTACCATGCTTGTTAATGTGTCTTTTGTTATTAATAGCTTGCCATCTTCATTTTCAAGCAAAATTCCGTCTCTAAAGTTTTCTTCCTTTTCGTTAGATTCAAAAAATATTCCCTTTATAGCACCTAAAATTAGTACTACATTTATGCCTATTAAAACATTGCAAACCTTAGCATTACTTAGTGCATTAGTAACAATTACAAATACTGTTGTGCTATCTATCCAGCCAACTATTGTAAAAATCGAAAGTACTGAAAATATTAAGATTAATGTTGAGAATAGGAATAAAATTAATTTATCTAAAAACTTCATTTTTTCGTACCGTTCCTTCCTAATTATTGCCTCTATTATTAGTATAATTATTTATCTTCTTCTGTTGTTTCTGTTTCCTTTGAATCTGAGCTTTCAGTATTTACACCTTGAACGTGTACATTAACGGCAACAACTTTTAATCCAGTCATTCCTTCTACTGCTGTTTTTACTCTGTTTTGAATATCAAATGCTATATCAGGTATTCTTGAACCATATTCAACAATTATGTTTACGTCTATTTTTGTTTCTTTCTCTCCAACGTCAACTTTTATTCCTTTAGATAGATTTTTCTTTCCGCTTAGAACTTCTGATATTCCACCGGCAAATCCTCCTGCCATTGCAAATACTCCAGGAGCCTCTGAAACAGCTTTACCCGCTATAATAGCAACAACATCGTCTGCTATTTGTATATTACTTGTTTCCCCTTCTGAATTTTCAACTGTTATTTCACTTTCGTTTTCTTGTAGTTTTTTTCTTCTTTATCCATAATGATACCTCCGTTTAAATTATTTTAAATAGTTTAATCTATTTAATTAGTATACATTTATAGTATATCAATTTATAACAAATTTTACAAGACTTTTTTCTAATTTCTAATAAAACTAGTCGTCTCATACAAATTGCATTTAATTTTAACTTTATAAAATTAGGATTCTTTAATTAACAGCTACTTTTGTATAAAGTTATTTGCAAGTTCACTTGTGTTTTTGCATAAATTTCATATTTAGCTTTTCATTTGACATCACTTGTGTTTTACCTCTAAAAATGCTATAATTTAGTATAGTTTATTTAATTTTAGAGGTTAATTATGGTAAAGAAATTTTTAAATATCTTAGAATATAATAAAATTATAAATTTAATAGGAGCCTATTGTAACACCTTTATTGGCAGAAATTTGCTAAAAAATCTTCTTCCTAGTAATGACAAAGAAACAGTAAAGTCTATGTTAGAAGAGACTTTCGAAGCAACCACTTTGCTATATAGAAAAGGTGGTGTTCCAATTTCAGAAATAAATTCGAAGCCGATGTTGAAGTAAAATACATTGAAAGTAATAATTTTCTAAGTTCAAAAGCATTGCTTGATATTGCAAATATATTAAAAACCTCAAGAGAGCTTTCTTTGTATTTATATTCTGATGAATCTTTTGCTTTAGACGAATTTTCAAAGATGACAGATTTATTTTCATTACTTTACTCTAATGAAAATGTAGAAAAAAAGATTTTTTCATCTATTATAGATGAAGATACTATTGCTGACGACGCTTCCAAAGCACTTTCTTCTTTAAGAAGAACTCGTAAAAACTTAGAGCAAGGCGTTAGAGAGAAATTATCTAACATGATTCACTCTTCTTCTTACTCAAAATATTTAATGGAGCCAATTGTTACAATTAGAAACGATAGATTCGTTGTTCCAGTAAAAAAGAAGAATATAAAGATAATATTAGCGGTGCCATCTTAGATGTTTCGGCAAGTGGTTCAACAGTTTACATAGAGCCAAGTTCTGTTTTTGAGCTAAATAACAAGATAAACAGAATCAAAGCTGATGAGGCAGTTGAAATTGAAAAAATTCTAAAAAATCTTTCTTTAATGTTATTCCCTATTGCCAGAAATATCCGCATTAGCCTGAACACTATTGGAAAAATTGATTTGATATTTGCAAAGGCTCAATACTCAAAAAATATAAACGGTATTTGTCCTAAAATAAACGATGAAAAGCAAATATTTTTATATGGCGCAAGACACCCTCTTATAGACAAAAATGTTGTTGTACCAATAGATGTTTCTATCGGAAAAGACTATTCTGTATTACTTATAACAGGTCCTAATACAGGCGGAAAAACCGTTTGTTTAAAAACTGTTGGACTTTTTCTGCCTTATGGCTTCATCAGGAATACTAATTCCTGCAAATGAAGGAAGTTCAATTCATGTTTTCGACAATGTTTTTGCAGATATTGGAGATGAACAAAGTATTCAAGAATCCTTAAGTACCTTCTCTGCACACATCTTAAACATAAAAGACATTCTAGACTTAGCAACTAGCGAGAGTTTAATTCTAGTTGACGAATTAGGTTCTGGAACTGATCCTTCAGAAGGTGCAGGCCTTGCAATTAGTATTTTAGAGAAATTCTATAAAAGGGGAGCCACAGTAATTTGTACTACCCACTACCCTGAACTAAAAAAATACGCTCTAACACATGATGGATTTGAAAACGCAAGCTCTGATTTTGATGTTGAAAATCTAAGACCAACTTATAAATTGTTACTTGGCATTCCCGGCAAGAGTAACGCATTTTCAATAAGTAAAAAAACTTGGAATTTCTTCAGACATTTTAGACAGAGCCCAGTCATTCATAAAACAAGATGACCAAAACATTGAAACTCTTCTAAAAATATTTATGATGATAAACTAGAAATAGAGAAAGAAAAAAGAAAATATCAGAAAAAATTCTAACCAAATAGAATTACTTAGAAAATCGTTAGAAAGAGACAATAGTAAAAAGAACAAGAAGCAAATAACATCATCTCAGACGCCAAAATTAAGGCTCGTAACATTTTGTTAGGTGCTAAAGATGAGGCAAACGAAATAATTAAAGAATTAAATTCTATGACAGAAAAAGATAATCTTGCAAACGCAAACGAAGCTAGAAACAAGCTAAATTCTTCAATTAATAAATTATCACAATTAGAAAAACAAAACACAAAAAAGAATTTGTCTCCAGAAGAAATACAAATAGGAATGGAAGTTTTCTATACAAAATTCAACTCTAAGGCAACAGTTATTGAACTTCCAAACTCTTCAAACGAAGTAACCATTCAAGTTGGAAGTCTTACAATGAAAGCAAAAAGTAAACGATTTATTAGCCTGCACTCAATCAGCTGGTTCAGCAAATTCATCTACTTCCTCATATTCTTTAGGTACTTTAAACTCGAAAAATTCAAAATGGAATAATAACAGTGGAAATAATTCAAATATGAGAAAAGGAAGTTCTGTTTCATTCTCAAACTCAAAAGCACAAAGTGTTTCATCTGAAATAAATGTTATAGGGTTAAATGTTGATGAAGCCATTCCTTTAGTAGACAAATATCTTGACGATTGCTACATGGCAAACTTAGAAAACGCAAGAATCGTTCATGGAAAGGGAACAGGAAAACTTCGTGACGGAATCCATAGATTCTTGAAGAAAAATCCAAGAGTAAAATCCTTCAGAATGGGAACTTATGGCGAAGGCGAAATGGGCGTAACAGTTGTAACTTTAAAGTAACTGTATGTAGTTTTCATTAATAAATATAATAGATTTAGAAAAAATAATGAAGTATTTTAACCTGCTTCATTATTTTTATTTTATCTTTTTATTATTCTTCTTTCACCTATTTACACCTATGTTTCATTATTCAAATATCCACCATTCATCTTTCTTCATATTATCTTTTTTTGTACTTTTTTCGGATTATCTTTCTTCGCCGATATCTCTCTTTTTTATGTTATTATGAATATTCGCCTTTAAAAATTCTTTTTTTAATTCTTCTGCCTGCTTTTCTTTCAGTTCTTTTTCATACCTTTTTCAAACTCCTTTGCAAATCCAAATGAAAGCCATCTGACATCTCTTTCATTTGCAAAAAAACACATAATCAGTATCTATTACAACTAATTGTCCTCTTTCCAAAGGGCTTCCATTATTTTTTTCCAATTAGCCCAGCAGATTTTGGTTCAACATAAATCTCTTCTCCATTCAATGTCGGCACATTTCTACTTAAAAGTCTACCAACATTTTCAATAGTAGCATCTGTCCAAATAATGCCTGCGTCTCTAAGCTCTTTCCACACTTCATACACATCTTCTTTGCTTATACTCCTTTGAATATCTGTATCAACCATTTGTGTTATTTCTACACAAGCAAGAGAATCTCCATTCTCATCTTTAAATGATTTACGGACTATTGGTTGTAATATTCTCCTGTGATTTGGAATTTTAAACTCGCCTCTTGGAGCTCCAACTTTAAGAATCTTATTGCCAATTTTATAGATATTGCTAAAATCTCCTGTTCCAACTGCAATTCTCTCTATATCAGAATAATCTTTTTCCTCACTTTCTAATGTTTCTGCAGTCATAATCTCAAGAGTCTTCACATAATCCTCTATTCTAGGATCATCAGATACTTCTTGAAGCATAACTCTAGCAATTCCATTCGCATGGCTTTTCAAAACATCGTTCAATTTCATATTCAGCTCTAGATTTCTTCCCTTTATATATCCTAAAAAGTCAATAATCGTTTCTGGATATTTTTGCTCCAATATAAAATCAATATTATCAGAAAAAACTTTATCTCCATTTGTTCTGGTTAGTATCCAAGCATAAAAATCTCTTAAATCTCCGAGATTTTTCTTTTCTTTCCAAAGCAGATACAATCTTTCTAAAGTTTTCAAACACAACACTGCAATCCGGATAATACATATTTATTACATTTGCAAAAGAAATAACATCATCCTTTTCTATAACCTTTGTAAGAATCCAATCAAAATTTTCACAAATAATTTGTTCAGCTGTAGCATCACTTTCAAGAATTTCCTGTTCTATGATGTATTGTTCATCATCCATATTCTGATTAGCTGGAAGCCTCAAGTTTTGCTGTTTCATAAATTTCAACGTATTTTCCAATTTAAAATATGTATGTATTATCGAGGATACATCTGAATATTGTTCAATATCCTCTAAAATTTTTTCTCTTAAACTCATGAAATTTTCTCCTTACTTTTTTACGAGTATTATAACATAAAACATTAAAAAAATATAATTTTTTATGATTTTAAATTTTTATGTTTCCATTTACATGTTTCGACAGACTTTTTCATTCCTTATGTATTATAATTATGTCATCTTCTTGTAAAGGAGGTGATACACTTGAATAAAAAAAAGAAACACAAGAGACAAGATGGCTCAAAGAAATATCTTAAAGTATTACATATTATTTTTATAACTTTTAAATACGCTTTTAAGATTTTAAAAGAGCTGAAGGCTATTATTGATTTATTCAATAAATAGTAACAAAAAATCAGGTATGCTAGAACATACCTGATTTTTTTGGTAATCTTTGATTACCCATCTTCTCGTAAATTTAGTTTACTTGAATAAAAAGAATTCATTTATTATTATACTATATTTAATAAAATTTGCAATATATTTTTCAAATTTTATTAAATAATCGTTCGACAAAATTTGCATCACTTACGAGTTTAAGTCTTCTTTTATGTTATTAATTTTTTACTTTTACACTCTATTCTTTGTAAATCATTAAAATTACTTTTCAAATGTTGCATTTCCTATTCCAACTATATCTTGTATTTCTTCTAATATTTCTGGTGTTACAAATAGTCCTCCTGCTGGAGCTTTTTTTTCTCCGTTTATTATCTCTATTTGAGTGTTGTTTCTATCCCCATTGAAGAATTTTAATGCTCCTCTAAGTCTATCTTTTTTTGCTTCATCTAGATTAGTTATGTTTATGTTTAGCTTTTTTCTTGGAATTTGAACTGTTTGTTTTACTCCATTTACACCATTTTTGCCTGTTCCGTTTTGCTTTTTACACCATTAACAGTAGATGCTTTTGGATTATTTGCTACATCTTCTAAGTTTCTTATTGTTCTTGCAATTATGCTTGGTGCTTCGTCCTCTCTTATGCTTAAACGTCCTTCTACAAGTACTATATTCTCATCTATTAATTCGTTTGAACATTGATTATAGCAGTTTTCGAATACGATTACATCTACACTTCCATACAAATCTTCTATTGTAACGAATGCCATTAGCTTGTTGTTTTTTGTGTATTTTTTCTTTATTCCAGTTATTATTCCAGCATATTTTATAAATTGTCCATCTTTTAATTGTTGTACTCTTCCAGCTAATTTTTCTTGTGGCACCTCTTCTTCGTTTTCAGTTCCAGCTAATTCGCTTGCGTCTCTCATTTGAAGTGTGTTTACATCTGCAAATTTTTCTATCAGCTCTCTATATTTTTCAAGTGGATGTCCAGATACATAGATTCCGAGCATCTCTTTTTCCATTGATAATAATTCTTGATCTGAATATTCTCTTAAAGTTGTATATTTGTATTTTAACTTTTCCATATCATCTTTGCTTGAGTCTGATTGTGGCATTGCCATATCAAACATTGAAACTTGACCTTGTATGTTCTTTTTTGATGCTCCAGAAATTGTATCTATTATGTCTTCAAATGAAGCCATTAATGTACTTCTAGTTTCTGCAAAGTTGTCAAATGCCCCTGCCTTTATTAAGCTCTCTATACATTTTTTATTTACGGCTTCACCTTCCATTCTTTCGCAGAAGTCTGTAAAACTTATGTATTCTCCATTCTTTTCTCTATTTACGACAATCGTGTCTACTGCAGCAAGTCCAACATTTTTAATACTTCCTAATCCGAATCTTATTTTACCATCATCTACTGTAAATTTCGTATAACTCCTATTAATGTCTGGCTTTAGAATTTCTATGTTCATTCTTTTACATTCATCAATGTACTCTGGAATTTTATCTAAATTTCCTAAAAAACTGTTTAACATTGCTGCCATAAATTCTGTTGGATAATATGCTTTTAAATAAGCTGTTCTGTATGATACTACTGCATAGCACGCAGCGTGTGATTTATTAAACGCATATTTTGCAAATTCAGACATCTCATCAAATATCTTGTTGGCAGATTTTTCGTCTATTCCATTTCTTACACATCCAGGTACAATTATGTTCCCATTTTCGTCTACTTGGCCATGTATAAATATTTCTCTTTCTTTTGCCATTACTTCTAGCTTTTTCTTACCCATGGCACGACGAACCAAATCTGCACGTCCTAGCGAATATCCAGCTAAGTCCCTAACTATCTGCATAACCTGCTCTTGGTAAACCATACAGCCATAAGTTACTTTTAATATTGGCTTTAGGCTGTCATGTGTGTATACAGCATGATCTGGGTCTTTTTTATTCGATATATACCTTGGAATTTGGTCCATTGGTCCAGGACGGTACAATGAAACTCCGGCAATTAAATCTTCCAAACAATCTGGCTTAAGTTCCTTCATGAAGTTTGTCATTCCCTGACTCTCAAATTGGAATATTCCCATCGTGTTTCCGTCTTGCCATAATTTAAATACCTTTGGATCATTCATTCCTTGGTCAAATTTTACATCTATCCCTCTATTTTTCTTAACCAGATTTATAGTATCTTGTATAACTGTTAAAGTTCTAAGTCCTAAAAAGTCCATCTTTAATAGACCTAATTCTTCAAGAGTAGTCATTATGTATTGTGTTGAAATCATTCCATCTCTTACATATAGTGGAACATAGGTTACAACTGGGTCTTTTGTAATAACTATACCACAGGCATGTGTAGAAGCCTGTCTTGGCATTCCTTCCAATGCCATTGCAATATCCAGTAACTTCTTTGTTTCCGGATTATTTTCATACTCATCTTTAAATTCCTTGTTTTGCTCCAGTGCCTTTTTTATTGTTATGTGTAGCTCATTTGGAACCATTTTTGCTAGCTTATCGGCTGTCGCATAAGGAACATCTAAAACTCTTCCTACATCTCTTATAACCATTCTGGCAGACATAGTTCCAAAGGTAATAATCTGCGAAACGTGGTCTGGACCATACTTTCTAGAAACATAGTCTATTACCTCTTGCCTTCTTTCGTAACAAAAGTCAACGTCAAAATCAGGCATACTTATTCTCTCTGGATTTAAAAATCTTTCGAAAAGCAAAGCATATTTCATTGGATCTATATCTGTAATTTCTATCGCATACGCAACAATAGAACCAGCTCCAGAACCTCTTCCTGGTCCAACGGGTATTCCTTGAGTTTTAGCATAATGTATGTAATCCCATACAATCAAGAAATAGTCAACGTAGCCCATTTTCTTGATTACACCTAGCTCGTAATTTTTTCTATCTATAATTTCTTGTGAAGGATTGTCTCCGTATCTATTTTTAATTCCATCATTACATAGCTTTTCTAGATAATCATAGTGTGTAGCAAATTCTTCTGGCACATCATAATTTGGAAGTATTGTGTGTCCAAACTCGAAAGTTACATTACACTTATCTGCAATCTTTACAGTGTTTTCTATTGCTTCAGGCACACCAGAGAAAAAGTCTGCCATCTCTTCTGGCGACTTAATATATAGTTCGTCTGTTTCAAACTTCATTCTATCTTCGTCGGTAATCTTCTTGCCTGTCTGAATACAAAGCAAAAAATCTCATGGTTGTAAGCATCTTCTCTTCTTAAATAGTGCGAATCATTTGTTGCAACAAGCTCTATGTTCAACTTTCTTGAAAGTTCAATTAGCTTTTGATTTACTAAAACTTGCTCTTTAATTCCATTATTTTGTATTTCTAGATAATAATCTTCTCCAAATACATTCTTAAACCATGTAGCAACTCTCTCAGCCTCTTCCATATCTCCTTTTAGAATTGCCTGAGAAACCTCTCCAGCCAAACAAGCACTACAACAAACCAATCCTTCATGGTACTTTTCTAGCACTTCTTTATCAATTCTTGGCTTGTAATAGAATCCTTCCGTAAATCCTATAGAAACAAGTTTTGTAAGGTTTTTGTAGCCTTCATTATCTTTAGCTAGCAAGATTAAATGGTTATATCTTGCATCAATATTAGGGTCTTTATCTGCTCTTCCTCTTGGGGCAACATACACCTCGCAACCAATTATAGGTTTAATTCCATTTGCCAAACATGCCTTATAAAAATCGATTGCGCCAAACATAACGCCATGGTCTGTAATAGCCATAGCCTTCATTCCAAGCTCTTTCGCTCTAACTGGTAAATCTTTAATTCTGTTTGCTCCATCTAGTAAACTAAACTCACTATGCACGTGTAAATGTACAAAATCTGGCATTGTTTTTCCCCCATTAATATAATTAATTTTTTCTACATTTATTTCCAATAAATAATTTGTATTAGATAATTTTTATTATTAAAATTTATATTATTGAAATTATGTTTTTTGAAAATGTAATCGTCTTTCAAAAGCTGTAATTCTTATTATAACTGGCCCCATTCTATCATTGTTTTGCTATTTTTTCAATATTATGGTATAATATAGGTATAAATTTAATTTTTTTGAAAGGGGCTTTTGCCATGACTCGCAAATATGCTACAACTTACTCGGAGACTTTTGTATCTCCCTTCGAACGCGAAACTCCTGAAGCCGCAAAACGCGACATCGACGACATCAACGAAAACTTCGCTGGCTGGACAGTGGATAAAGCTTTTGTTGAAAAGGTTTACCACTGGGGTTGCACGACTCCCTTCTATCGGGCAGTTGTTAAGCACCACAAGAACTAGTTTTTGTAATGTCAAACCCAAAGTACCAGTAGATACAATTAAGTCAACTGGTACTTTGGGTTTTATTTTTTATTCCACTTCTTCCACCATTTACTTTTGTTTTTATTAGCTATTCCACTTCTTCTACCATCTGTGGCATATTTTTTCCTTGAACTGTTGGTATTGCAACAATTTTGAATTTTGATGTTTTGTCTCCAAATTTTATTTCCACAATATCCCCAACTTTTACTTCATAACTTGGTTTCACAACTCTTCCATTTACAGAAATTCTACCACCATCGGCAGCTTCATTTGCAACAGTTCTTCTTTTTATTATTCTTGAAACTTTTAAAAATTTGTCTAATCTCATGTTTTGCATCCCCTTCTTTGAATTTTATTTCATCTCTATTAGTTTGTTTAGGTATAAGCTATATATCGCCATTTTGTCGACTTTTCTTTTTAAGGATTGTTCCAATGCAACCTTATAAAGTTCTAGTTGTTTCTTGTATTTTTCTACGAGTGTAAACTCCTGTCCTTCTGGTACATAATCAGTCTTGTAGTCTATCAAAACAAGTTCATCGTTCTTATTTATAAAATATAAGTCGATTACACCTTGAACCAATATTTTTTCATCTGTTTCTTTACTTATGTTTTCGTAAATTGCACTTGCTTTTACATTTATGTAAAAAGGATGTTCTTTTTGTATTTCTTTTGCCTCTTTTAATTCTTGCCATAACTCAGATTTCGTATATTCTAATAGTTTAGATTTATTGATGTTCTCCGCTTCTAGTCCCGTAATTATTTCCTTTGTTTCTAAAGCTAGAAGCATTTCATCAATTTTCTGTAAATCATATTCTTGTTTTTCGTCCATCTTTTGAACACATAAATGCATTAGAGTTCCTTTTTCGGCATTTGAAATCTTGGTTCTAGCTTCTTCATTAAGGAATTTAGGCTTTGCAGTAATACTTGTACTATCCTTGCCTTCTTTTTCTTCATCACTATTTGGCATTTCTTCAAAGGCTTGATTAATCTTCAATTTCGTTTTTTCTTCTTCATTCCATAAGTCCTGTTCCTTAATTTTCGTAACAGATGTTTTGGTTGGAATTTGTTCCAGGCCCTCAAATTTATATTTCCAAGATAGTATTTGTTTTATTTTGTGTTCTTCGCTTGATTCAATCTTTGTTTTTCTTGCAATTGCATCAATCTTGCTTACTATCTTTTCTTCTTCGATTTCTTCCTGCGTTATTTCTTTCATTAGAGTTTTCTTCTTAATTATATCCATAGAGAAGTTTTCCTTTGTTTTCCTTGCTCCTTCTTTCACATATATTAGCTCGAACCAATCCAAATATGTTTTATACTTCTCAATAATGTATGAATCATATTTTTTCTTCTCTATATCCCTCTAGCAATTTTTGTTTTCTAGATATACTCTTATTGGCGTCTTTTTGCCTTCCAACTATTATAAGTTTTTCCTTTGGTCTTGTAAGCGCAACATACAGAACTCTCATTTCTTCAGAAACCGCTTCGTTCCTTGCTTTTTATTGCTAAGGCTTTCTTTGCAAGTGTTTTGTATTCAATATGTTTTTCAGAATTTATATATTGAGGTCCGAATCCTAAGTCTTGATCAATCAGGATTTTTTCATTTAAATCTCTAAAATTAAATTGCTTTCCTGTTCCTGCAAGTATAACAACTGGGAACTCTAGTCCCTTACTCTTATGAATAGTCATTATTCTAACAACATCTTCGTTTTCGCCAATTATTTTTGCAGATTTTAAGTCTTCACTGTTGAAGTTTATTTTATCTATGAAATTGATGAAGTTATATAATCCTTTGAAGCTTGCTGATTCATATTGCTTTGCTCTTTCAAACAGCATCTTTAAATTTGAAATTCTTAAATTTCCATTTGGCATCAAGCTTACATAGTCCATGTAGCCTGTTTTGTTGTAAATGTTCCAAATCCATTCATCAAGAGCCATGTATTGTTCATCTTTTCTAAGTTCGTCTAATAAATTTAAGAATTGATTGATTTTATTCTTTAGTTTTTCGTTATCCGATTTTTTAATTGCTATTTCATTCTTGTTTTCTTCTAATTCTTCTGATTCCTCATTTTTATTTTCATTTATTAAGTTCTCTTCTAGTCTTTCTTTTTGATGCTGTTCTTGGCCGGCTTCTATTATTTTACCTTCTTTTTTTTGATGATAATTCCTTGCTTGCCCTTGTTAATGCTTGATAAAAGTTTCCTCTCTGGTTATACATTCTAATTTCTATTAATTCATTATCTGTGAAGTTTCCTATTGGAGAACGCATAACAGTTACAAGTGGAATGTCTTGCATAGGATTGTTTATAATTCTAAGAAGAGACATAATTGTATCAATTTCTACAGATTGCAAATATTCTCCTGAACTGTCGCTATATACAGGAATTCCAAGCTCAGAAATTTCTTTTTCGTACACACTTGCAACTCCACTAACGCTTCTTAAAAGTATTGAAATATCCCTGTATTTTATAGGTCTTTCACACTTTTGCTTTTTGTCGAAAACCATATACTTGCTTTCTATTAAAGCTTTTATTTTATTGGCTACAAATCTTGCCTCTAGAACAACATCTTCAACTCTCTCATTTTGAGGTTCTTCTTCTGTGCTATCTTTCCAGGTTTCCTCTTCTTCTGCTAAATCAATTATATTGATTTCTGTTTTAAAATTCTGCCCTTCAACTGGCTCATAAGAGGCTCCTAAGTTCAGGTATTCATCTTCATTGTAATCTATGTCGCCTAGTGATTTACTCATTATATTTTTGAATACTAAATTTGTAAAATCCAGTATGCTCTGCCTGCTTCTAAAGTTCTTGAACAGCTGAATTTTTCTATCTTCTCCATCTACCGGCTCTAGTTTATATGTATTGTATTTGTCTAAGAATAGCTGTGGACGTGCCTGTCTAAACTTGTATATACTCTGCTTAACATCTCCAACCATAAATACATTTTTACCATTAGAAACACTGGTTAGAATATACTCCTGTGCCAGGTTGCTGTCCTGATACTCGTCAATTGCAATCTCTTCGAATTTTTCCATGTATCTTTTTGCAATTTCTGTCTTTTGAGGATTTCCATGCTCATCTTTCTTTACTAGAAGATTCAAAGCTAGATGTTCCATATCGTTGAAGTCCATTAAATTCTTCTCACGTTTTTTCTTATAGAATCTTTCCGAAAACTCAATTATTAGATTCTTCAATTTTGTAAGAATTTCATGCATAAAATTAAGGTCATTTATTGCATCTTCTGAAGAACATTCCATAAGTTCCTTAACTTCTTTTTATATTGTCTTTCACTTCATCTCTTACTTCTTTTGCCTCATCTTTTAGGTCATTTACCACCTTTTTATCTACCGGCCAATTCTTGGTATTTAGCATTTGTACAGATACCTGAGCCTTGTCCCAGTCAGATAAATTCTCCTGTATTGCCGAATACTGGATAATATCATCGCTTATCACATTTGCAAACTTATCAAGCTCTTGATAAAGGTCCATCTTTTTCTTCATATTTTTCAGTGAATTTATTCCGTCCTCAAGAATTTGATTAACTCTTTTTGTGATAATTTCTCCCCATACAGTTTTAGAAAAATTCTCTGTTTCAACATTCAACATCTCTACACTTTGCTCAAGCCAATCTTCTGGAAAAGGAGCTGATTGAATATAAGAATAAATTCTTAAAATCAAGTCTTTCAATTCTTCATCTTTATTATAACTCGTGTATGTATCAATAAGGCTTATAAAATCCTTATCATCTGAAATATATTTTTCTTCAAAAAAATATCATCAAGAGTTTCCTGCTTCAAAAGTAAAACTTCAGTACTATCGGCAATTCTGGTATTAGCCGAAACATCCAGTTCATAAAAATTATTTTTTATAACGTCCAAGCAGAAAGAGTCTATCGTGCAGATGCTAGCCTTGTTAAGAAGAATAATTTGCCTTTGCAGATTTGTATCGTCAGGGTTCAGTTCAATCTTTTTGTAAATAGCATCTAAAATTCTTTCCCTCATTTCGGCAGCAGCAGCATTTGTAAATGTTACGACCAAAATTTTATCTATATCAACTTTATCATCAATAATCTTTTTTATAATACGTTCAACCAAAACCGCAGTTTTACCACTTCCGTGCGGCAGCAGCAACTAGAATATTAGATCCTTTTTTATCTATTGCCGACTGTTGTTCGTCAGTCCATTTCACACTTGCCATAATCCTTTCGTATAATCAATCTTATAACAAATCAAATTTGCCACTCGATTCATTAATTCCTTTCCTATAAACTCTTGCATAAGTATATATTAAATTTTTAGATTTCACAAGAATATTTTTTTGTTTTTTGCTAATACTATTAATAAATTTTGAAAGGACTGGAATTTTTTATGGAAGAAAATTTTAATAATGGAAAAGATGAAAATGTTAATCTAACTATTCTGAACGAAATTAATAAGGCTGCTAAAATGGGAATGGATTCTATTTCTTTTGTTTTGAAAAAAGTTAGTGACGAAAATATGAAAGAAAATCTAACTTTTCAATATTCCGAATATGGAAAAATTGTTGATAGAGTAAACACAGAATTTGATAAATACGGAGAAATTCCTGACGCGGCACCCGTTTCAGATAAGATGATGGCATGGATGGGTACTCAAATGAACACTATGACAGATAAAAGTAATTCTAAGATTGCTGAATTAATGATTCAAGGTGGAGACATGGGAATTATAAAATGTCAAAAACTTTTGAATCATAATCCAAGAGCAGCTGAACCTGTAAAAAATATATTAAATGATTTTGTAACCTTACAGAAAAATGATATTGAACAAATGAAAAAGTTTCTTTAATTTTTCCCCGTTTTGTTTTTACAATTATAGCCACGGTATAATCCGTGGCTATAGTTGTGTTTTATTTATTAATAATTGTTAGTGTGTCTGGCAATTTTGAATGGCTGTATAATATTTTTCTTGATGTTTTCTTATTATACTTTCTAATAGTATAAAATCAAATCTAAGTGATTTTTTTATTTTATACTACTTTCACAAGCATAATTGGAGCGTCCACCTTTTGCAGTGAACGCTCCAATCATTGGGCAGTACATCTTTCTTTTTTACCTTTTCAAGTTGTAGTCCCTGTTGTATTTTTCGATTTTGCCTTTTTCTCCAGTTGCGTCGAAAATGGCAGGTTCGCCAGCGTTGTTCTCAACCTCGCACAGCTCGTCTTCACCATAGTATTTCCATACCGGGACAATGTTGTAGAGCTTGCCTTTGCCGTCCGAACCGTCTCCTACAAAAGTTTCATTTCCTTCCAAGAAAAAACGGGTATACCCCTTTTCATCTTTGTAGAAGATGTCGTACTCTTGCATAGTGCAGGTGGAAAACTTCCCCAGGAGATCTTTTATCATCTTGGGATATTCCGAAAGATCAATTCCTCTTTTCTTGAGAATAGCATCAGCTTCTTCTTTTTCCAGAGGACGATCTACTGTTGCTAGAAAGATATTTTCTTTCTTGAATGAAGTTCCAATTGGATTTTTCACCATTTTTTATACCCCCAGTAAACTCGGTGTATCATTGCCTATGTTATTAAAATTCATAATAGCTGCCCATCTACAATGAAAGATAATAACGCCTACATATATACTGTAGCAGATGGCTACCTGCAATATAGTATCATAGTTTTATGTAAATGTCAATTATTGCCTTTGTCTGATAAAAAAAATAAAGACACTAACCGTTATAGTTAATCTCTTCATTTTGGTGCCTCGAACGGGAATCGCCGAGCCGCGTCAGGAAAATAGTCCACCGGACTATTTTCTAATCCTCCTTTCGATTCCCTTCTGATTTCCAAAAAAAGAAAAGAAACTAACTGTTAAAGTTAATCTCCTTACTTTGGTGCCTCGAACGGGAATCGCCGAGCCGCGTCAGGAAAATAGTCCACCGGACTATTTTCTAATCCTCCTTTTCGATTCCCTTCTGATTTCCAAAAAAAAGAAAAGAAACTAGCTGTTAAAGTTAATCTCCTTACTTTGGTGCCTCGAACGGGAATCGAACCAGTGACACAGGGATTTTCAGTCCCTTGCTCTACCAACTGAGCTATCGAGGCATTGCTTTTATATAAAAAAAATGGCGACCTGGAACGGGCTCGAACCGTCGACCTCTAGCGTGACAGGCTAGCGTTCTAACCAACTGAACTACCAGGCCGTAAATAAAAAAATTTAGAATACTCTAAATTTCCTTATAAAGAATAGTGGTCGCTATAGGGCTCGAACCTATGACCCCCTGCTTGTAAGGCAGATGCTCTCCCAGCTGAGCTAAGCGACCATTTCTTTCGACTTTCTTAGTATACTAGAATTTATTTGTTTTGTCAATACTTATTTTAATTTTTTTTATTTTTTTTGCATTTTTTTGTTTAGCATTCTTTGGAAGCCTTGATTTTCCTAGCTTTGTGTCATTCTTTATTTTTAATTTTCATGTTTTTATTTTATACTTTTATATTTTTTATTCATTAGCCTATTTGTGTTTTTATTGTTCAAAAGTACCTGCAAAAAGTAAGATAAATTTTCTGTTAAAAATATGATATTTGCTTGACTTACTTTTTCTGTAATGTTATTCTTATTGTGTATAAAATATTATTTTAAGGAGGATTTTTTATGTTAAAAAACAATACAAAAAAAGTTATTGCATTAGTAACTTTATTACTTATTTTAATTGTTCCAACGGTTTCTAATGCTTTTTCTTTTACTCAAGCATCTTCGTCATCAAGTTATATGACGTCTATTCTTAACAAAAGATATACTGGAATTAATCAGTATAAGAGTTTTTTACAGGATTTGTTTCTTTTCAACAAGGGAATTAATACATCTTCTGATGTAAATACTGTAAAAATACAAATATTAGATAAAATTGCAAAATTGCAATCTAAGTATAATGATTCTGCTGCAATTTCTAATATTTCAAGTAAAATTGCCAATACGGTAATTAATGATTCTTCATCAAGTTCTTCTACCTTGATTTCAAGCATCACTACTCTTATTTCTTCATTGTCTAACAGGCTTAACATATCAATAGAAAGTTTAACTCCGGATGTGGTAGTTGACGATATGTATGCTACAACTGCTGGAAGACTTTGTGGAGATAAATATAATGTTCAATTATCTGGTAAGATTTATTATGCTAATACCGATAGTAACGGAAAGCCTACATCTAATAAATGGGTTGTTTTGGTTCATGGTTTCCAAATGAATGGACAAGCAATGGCTGACGCTGTTGGGCAAATGTATCTAGACCAAGGTATTAATGTTTTAGCACCGGATTTGAGAGGTTTTGGAAATAGCAAGGGCAGCGTTGGAATGGGTTACTTAGAAAGCTTAGACATTTGGGATTGGCTAACTTATTTAAATAACCAATATTCAACAAAGTGTAATGAAGTATTTGTTCATGGCGTTTCTTTAGGTGGTGCCACAACAGTGTTCTTATCTGGATTAGAAGTTGATGGAAAAACATTATCTGATAAACACGTTATTGGTTTAATAGAAGATTGCGGTTACACTTCTATGACTGGTATAGTTTCTGACATGTTAGACCAATATTCTGATAATGCGTTAGTTGAAAAAATCTTGGGCATATTTGGAAAAGCTAGTTTAAAGGATGTTGTTGATGAAGCAACTATAAAGAAACTTATAATGGAAAAAAGTCGATGTAGGCTTGACTGCTAAAAATTATGATACTTTGTCAAATAACCTAAATAGTTTAGCTAAGTGTACACTTCCTTTAATGATTGTTCATGGAACTAAAGATACAACTGTTCCATACAAAAATAGTACCGAAATATACAATGCTGCAATGCAAAACTCTAATATCCCTTATGTACAAAGATTTTCTGCAGAAGGTGAAAATCACGCATTTATAGTATTGGGATCTCAAGAAAAAGCTTATACATCTTATGTTAAGAACTTTATTGTTCAATCTGAGCAAATTGCTTCTGGTAAAAAAGTAGATAAAGAATCAGCTTTTAAACCTGCTGCTCAAGAAGAAAAAACATCTGCTATTACTCAATTAGTAAAAGCTTTGAAATTAATAAAGAACATGATTAAAAAATAAGGAGGATAATAATTATGAATTCAAATATTACAAAGTTTATATTTACACTAGTTATTCTTTCTTTTTGTCTTGTTGTGTTGCACCATGTAAAGTAAATGCTGCAACACAACAAGACAAAGATGAACTAATAAGTTTGTTAAATGAATTTGAGAATGACTTAGGTAATTTAAAGCAATTAAAAGTTATTGTTGATAATATTTACAATGAATTGAATTCTTCTACTACTGTTGACCAAACCTTGAAAGATACACTAAATGCTGAGGTTGACAAATTGAATACTGTTGAGGGAATGAATCCTCTTGTATTAAATGTATTGGAAATTGAAATTAAGTCACAAATTTCAGAAGCAGATAGCACAAATATTGGAGATTTAAAAGAAGAAATATCTGTTATAAAGGAATGGGTTGATTCTAAAGTTCCTACTGATAACACACCTTCCAAAGACAATAATGATACTAATAAACCAAGTAATGTTATAGATAATACAGTTGTTGGAGATAAAACTCTACCTCAAACAGGTGGGGCCGTTATAACAGTAATTTCTTTATTCGCTGTTATAGCTTTTGCAGTATTTTGTATAATAAAATATAAGCAATACAAGTCATTTTAAAAAACTCATAACAAATAATACAATAAAAAATGAGATTTAAGTTAATATTTAACCTAAATCTCATTTTTTATTATTTACTTACATATTTTTATCTACATTTTTTCTTAAAACTATATAACTTGCTACAATTAATGCAAGAGTCATAATACATATTACTCCAATTACCTTTATCATGTGTTCTTGCGTAAATAGGAAGTAATCTTCTGCTTCTACTTGTATTAGTGGATTAATTGTTTGTACAAGATGAGTTAGCGAGTTTAAGTCTACGCTTGTTCCCAATCCTTCAACAGTCCATCTACATAGTATAAAATTTGAAATAAAATCTGTTATTCCCTCTAGCTTAAATAGCATACCTGAAAACAATAATTGTGGTACTAATAGTAGTGGGCACATTGACATTGCTAAGTTTGAATTTTTTACGAGTGTGGATATAAATAGTCCTAGCGTTGCAGCGGATAATATTGATAAGAAACATATTATCTGCATATCCCAAAATGGATTAATTAATATGCTTGTTTCAGCTTGCCCTGACATTTTTTGAAATATAAATACTAAACAAGTTGCCTGTAAAAAAGCAAGTATTCCTTGTACAATAATTTTAGAGAAGAGATACGCAGATAACTTCAAATCAGCCATGTGTTCTTTTTTGAAGTATAACTTTTTCTTTGCAAATCTCTTGAATTGCATTCAATAATCCTAGCCATATTGAGCTACATCCTAAAAGAAAACAGTATAGCTTTTTTGTATCATCATAGCCTTTATACAGCTGGTCTGTTGTGACAAGGGATAGCAGTATTGCAATTAAAGGCGCCTGTGCAAATAGCAACATCATTTGCTGTATATCATTTGATATAAGTTTTATGTACCTTGCTATTAAAATGCTCAATTGTTTAAAGAAAGATTTTTTCTTATTTATAACTTTATTTGTGCTGGGTTTAGCTTCAATTTCCGTCATGTTTTGTGCATATACTGAATTGTCAAATTTCGTTTTCCATGCGTCTACATCTTCATTAATTATATTATAAATATCAACAAAGTCAGTCACATTAAAAAATTCTAGTGCATCATTCGGTGAGCCAAAAAGCATAGTTTTCCACCTTCTCCGAAAAAGGCAATTTTATCACACAAATGTAAATTTAATGTATTGTGAGTAACCAATATTATTGTTTTCCCCATTTCAGACATTGTTTTTAGAGTTTTCATTATGCTTCTTTCAGTTCCAGGATCTAGTCCACTGGTAGGTTCATCTAAGAAAAATAAGCTTGGATCAGCTATTAGCTCTACTGCTATACTTGCTCTTTTTTTCTTTGCCCTCCACTTAATTGCCTTATATACGAATTTTCGAAATCGCTCAAACCGTACAATGTTTAAAACTTCTTTAATTCTTTCCATTCTTTCTTTTTTTATTAGTATTATCAGGCATTCTCAATTTAGCTGAATAATTTAACATATCATGAAGTGTTAAGTTAGAATATACAATATCATCTTGTGGAACATACCCTATGTTATATTTTAGGCTCTCATAATTTTCGTATAAATTTTCTCCATTTATTAAAACTGTTCCCGATGTAGGCCTATTAACTCCACTTATACATTTTAAAAAGGTAGACTTGCCTGCTCCTGATCCTCCAACGAAAGCTACAAATTCGGATGGCTTTATTTGCATATTTACGTGTGATGATATTTCCTTAACTTTAAATTTAATTCTTACCTTTTTTACTATATCAATAGCATCGAGTCTGACCCCTCTCGCCTTTATTTGATAGTAAACCTTATTATCTGAAACAATCATTTTGGAATTTCCAATTATAATCACATCTAAATCAATAAGGTCAGCTTTTTTCCATCTGTGGAACTGAATACCCATTTACATATGTTTCATTCACACTGTAATCATTGTAAATATTCATTCTGTTTCCACTTTTATTTATTGTGGCATGCCTTTTAGCTACACCTTTGGGCGGAAGCACTATATCGCATTCTCCACTGCTTCCAAGAGTATTAGCGCCCTGGTGAAGAGTATATTTTTTCCATTCATCCATTCCATTTCCAATAGACAATAAAAAATACTACACCTTTTATTTCTGGGTGTTCCTGATTAATAAATTTTAAAAAATTTCCTCCTGTTAAATATGAATCCTCTAATAATTTATTATTATTACCAAACATTTGAGAAGTGTTACTTGTGTTTATAACTTTTATTCCAAATTCATTAACTTCTAAATAACCCTGTTCAGAATCCAGTGCTTTAGAATTTATTTTTATATCGTTATTTTCTCCACTTCCAAATGTAATCAAATTCTTATCCATTTTTGAAATGTTTATAGTACTTATGCCGATTATCGTCCAAAATACTTAAAAAATAATTATCTTCTTTCCCTGCTTTTATATTAAAATGATCAAAGCTTTCATATTCCCTTTCACTTGTCCCCATTATTTTCTCCTTCTTTAGTTAATATTTATTTTACTGGTGCGAACAATGAGAGTCGAACTCATACGCCGTAAGGCACACGCTTCTGAGACGTGCCTGTCTACCAATCCCAGCATGCTAAAATTTAAGCAAAAATATAGAATAAGCAATCTTATTATATCTCTATTTTTCCTTCAAATACTGTTTCTGCAGTTCCTGTCATATATACATGATTATTTTCTTTATTCCATTCTATATATAGTTCTCCACCTAATAGATGTACTTTTACCTTATTTAATGTTTTGTTGTTTAGAATGCAAGCAACTACAGATGCAGATGCTCCGGTTCCACATGCCATGGTTTCTCCCGAACCTCTTTCCCATACTCTCATATTTATGTTTTCTTTGTCTATTATTTCTACAAATTCAATGTTTGACTTATTTGGAAACGATTTTGCAGATTCAAATATACTTCCAAATTTTTTACATCAAATTTTTCTACATTTTCTATAAATGTTATTGCATGAGGATTTCCCATTGATACGCATGTGAATGTAAAGTTTTTGTTATATGCTTCCAATTTCAAATTTTTTATGACTGATGTTGGCGTTATGCCTTCTGCTTTCATTTTTTCATCAATATATACTGGTATTTTTTCCGCTTCTAATATAGGTTCTCCCATGTCTACTTTTACAGTTTTTACTTTGCTATTTTCAACATTTAATTCTAGTTCTTTTATTCCAGCTAGTGTTTCTATTTTTAGTTTTTTTTTTCTGTTAGTCCTTTGTCATACACAAATTTTGCGACGCATCTTATTCCATTTCCGCACATTTCTGCTTGGCTTCCATCTGCATTGTATATTTCCATTTTGAAATCTGCAATTTTACTATTTTTAATTAATATTAATCCATCTGAGCCTATTCCAAAATGTCTATCGCTTACTATCTTTGAGATTTTTTCTGGATTTTTTAGTTCTTTTTTTGTGCAATCTATATATACGTAATCGTTTCCGATTCCCTGCATTTTCGTAAATTCTAACATATTTATTCTCCTAGTTCATTTTCGTAATCTTCTGATTTTCTTTAAATTTTGGTGCGAACAATGAGATTTGAACTCATACGCCATAGGGCACACGCTTCTGAGACGTGCCTGTCTACCAGTTCCAGCATGCTCGCATTTTGAATTACTTTAATAAATATTGTGATTGCTTTTTTTATACTCTAACCTCTATAATAATTTATCCCATGTTTTCTAATCGTTTATTAATATAATAAAAAGCATAATTAGATAATTCCAATATCTTTTTATGCTTTCATTATATCATTAATTTAATTTGCTATCAATTAATTTTGTGATTTTTTTATTGATTTCTTAAAACACTCGTCTAGTAACCTATTTATATTAGGCTTACCTTTCTCAAATGTTTTCATTTTTATCTTACAACAAAATTTAACTCATATCGGTATGGTTTATGTTTTAATACATTCCACCCATGTCTGCAGCGCCATCGTTATGGTCTCCACAACCACAAGCTTTTGGTTCTTTCTTGTCTGTTACTATGCTTTCTGTTGTTAATATCATAGAAGCTACTGATGCAGCATTTTGAAGTGCGCTTCTTGAAACCTTTGTAGGGTCTACAATTCCAGCTTTTTTCATATCTACATATTCTTCTTTTCCAGCATCGAATCCAACACCTGCTGGTGAAGCTTTTACTTTTTCTAGAATAACTGCTGGCTCAAGTCCTGCATTTATTGCAATTTGTCTTACTGGCTCTTGTAGAGCTCTTGTTACTATTTTACCACCTAATTTTTTTTCTTCTTGTGGTAGGCTTTCTACAAATTTTTTCTACTTCTGGTAAAATGTTTATAAATGCTGTTCCACCACCTGCAACTATCTTCTTCAACTGCTGCTCTTGTTGCTGATAAAGCGTCTTCAATTCTTAATTTTTTGTCTTTCATTTCAACTTCTGTTGCAGCACCAACACCAATTACAGCAACTCCTCCAGCAAGTTTTGCTAAACGTTCTTGTAATTGTTCTTTTTCATAAGAGCTCTTTTCTTCTTCTATTTGGGCTCTTAATTGTGCAACTCTTTTTCTGCTATTGCGTTCTTGTCTCCGCTTCCATCAACTATAATTGTACGCTCTTTGTCTGCTTTTATTTGTTTTGCTCTACCTAATTGAGCAACTGTTGTGTCTTTTAATTCTGACCCTAAATCTGATGTTATAACTTCTCCACCTGTTAATGTTGCAATGTCTTGTAACATAGCTTTTCTCTTGTCTCCATATCCAGGAGCTTTAACAGCTAAAACATTTATTACACCTCTTAATTTGTTTAAGATTAATGTTGACAATGCTTCTTGCTCTATATCATCACAGATTATTACCAGTTTTCCAGATTGTTGCATTAATGTTTCTAGTAATGGTAATATTTCTTGAATATTGCTTATTTTCTTATCTGTAATTAATATATATGGGTTATCTACAACTGCCTCCATCTTTTCTGTATCTGTTACCATGTATGGAGAAACATATCCTTTGTCGAATTCCATTCCTTCTACTATGTTAAGCTCTGTATTTGATGTTTTAGATTCTTCTATTGTTATAACACCATCTTTTGTAACTTTTTCCATAGCTTCTGAAATTAATTCACCAATTTCTCTATCATTTGCAGATATACTTGCAACTCTTGCTATATCTTCTTTTCCAGCAACTTTTGAGCTTACTTTTTTAAGTTCATCTACAGCTTTATCAACTGTTTTAGAAATACCTCTTTTTATTGCCATTGGATCTCCACCGGCAGCTACATTTTTAACACCTTCTTTAATCATGCTTTGTGCTAAAACTGTTGCTGTTGTAGTACCATCACCTGCAACATCATTTGTTTTTGTAGATACTTCTTTAACAAGTCTTGCTCCCATGTTTTCAAATGGGTCATCTAATTCAATTTCTTTAGCTATTGTAACGCCATCGTTTGTAATAAGTGGTGCACCAAATTTTTTATCTAATACAACATTTCTTCCTTTTGGTCCAAGTGTTACCTTAACTGTATCTGCTAATTTATTTACACCATCTAATAAAGATTTTCTTGCATCTTCTCCAAATTTAATTTCTTTTGACATTTTAAATTCCTCCTCAAAATCAATTTAATTTTATTCTGCTATTGCTAGAATATCGTTTTGTTTTACAATTATGTAGTCTTCACCTTCATATTTTATTTCGGTTCCTGCATATTTTGTTATAACAACTTTATCTCCTGCTTTTACATACATTTTTATTTCTTTTCCATCTACATTTCCGCCAGGTCCTACTGCAATTACCTCTGCAATTTGTGGTTTTTCCTTGCTTCCTTCTGAAAGAATTATTCCACTTTTAGTAGTTTCTTCAGCCTTTGTCATTTTTAATACAACTCTGTCTGCTAATGGTTTTAACATATTAAATTACCTCCTTGTTTTATTACCAAAGTTTATAATAAATTTTAGTAATTCCTAGTCTTATAGAATTCTAATCACATTAGTAATTTCTAATAAAGTTTAATCTTACAAATCAATTTTTATTAGCTAATATGCTATCAGCATTTCACTAATGTTCTTAGCACTCTTTCTTAACGACTGCTAATAATTTATACCTTTTATTAGCAAATGTCAATAGAGATTGCTAATTTTCACAAAACTTTCACATTCTTTAAATTTTAATAACTAGATTCTACTTTTTTCAAGTAAAATCTAGTTTTTTATTAGCTAATTTTCATATATATCACATAAAAAAAACTATTGTATTTTTATGCTACTTCTCTTAATAATATTCTTTGCTTTGTTTTCTTTTTCAGAAAATTCAAATACAAGTTCAACCAATATTCTTTCTTAAAGATATTTCTACATCCTGGTCTTTTTTTATTAAAACTCGTATGAGCTGTCTAAATACTTTTACATCTTTTGCTTTTTTGCAGAAAATATTAAGCCAACAAATAAAGGTTGTGGTCTATCTGGTCTAGATTTGAATTCAGGGTGGAATTGTCCTGCAATAAAGAATGGGTGCAATTTTTATCAAGCTCCACAATTTCAACCAAATTTCCATCTGGAGATGTTCCAGAAATTTTTAATCCTTTTTTTTCCATTGCTTCTCTGTACTTATTGTTGTATTCAAATCTATGTCTGTGTCTTTCTGATATTTCTTTCTTACCATATAATCCACTTGCTAGACTTCCGTCTTTTTATTACACAAGGATAAGCTCCTAATCTCATGGTTCCACCTTTTTTTTTATTTACATTTTTCTGAGTTTCCATTATGTGTATAACAGGATTCTTGCAATCTGGTTCAAACTCTTCTGAATTTACGTCCTCTAGTTTTAGCACATCTCTTGCAAATTCTACAACAGCCATCTGCATTCCCAAACATATTCCTAAGAATGGAATTTTATTTTCTCTTGCATATTTTATAGCTGTAATTTTTCCCTCGATTCCTCTATTTCCAAATCCTCCAGGAACTATAATTCCATCAAATTTTTCTAATTTTTCCTTCACATTTTCTTCATTTATTGTCTCAGAGTCCACAAGCTTTACTTTTACTCCAACGTTGTTAGCATATCCAGCATGTTTAATACTTTCTATAACAGACAAATACGAGTCTTCTAATTTTATGTATTTTCCAACAATAGCAATGTAGACTTTTTTCTTATCATCTTTAAATTGATTATCTACCTCTTTAAAGTTCTCTATCATTTTCTCCCATTTTTCATTCTTAGGAAGATTATTTTCTAATTGCAAATGTTTACAAACTTCTACTGCCAAGCCTTCTTTTTCAATCATTAGAGGAACTTCATATAAATTACTTGCTGTCATATTAGCTATTACATTTTGCGGTCTAACATTACAGAATAATGCAATTTTTTCTCTTATCGATTTTGTAATCGGAATCTCTGTTCTGCACACTAATATATCTGGTTTTATTCCAAGTGATTGAAGCTCTTTTACTGAGTGTTGTGTCGGCTTAGATTTTAATTCTTTTGAACCTGATATGTATGGCAATAAAGTTACATGAATATATAAAACATTTTCCGGATCATTTTCTAATCCAACCTGTCTAATTGCTTCCAGAAAAGGTAAGCTTTCAATGTCTCCAACAGTTCCACCTATTTCTGTAATAACAATATCCACACCAGATTTTCCTAAAGAATATACTTTATCTTTAATTGCATTTGTTATATGTGGAATTACCTGAACAGTTTTTCCCAAGTAATCTCCTCTTCTTTTCTTTTTCTATTACTTCACTATATATTCTTCCTGTTGTTATACTAGAATTCTTCGTTAAAGACTCATCTGTAAATCTCTCATAATGTCCCAAATCCAAGTCGGTCTCGGCTCCATCATCTGTAACAAAAACCTCTCCATGCTCATAAGGGCTCATCGTACCTGGATCTATATTTATATAAGGATCAAACTTTTGATTTGCAACCTTATATCCTCTATTTTTAAGAAGCCTTCCTAGCGATGCCGCTGTAATTCCCTTTCCAAGCCCTGATACAACTCCTCCTGTAACAAAAATATATTTAGTTTCCATTTATAAAATCCTCCTCTTATTATATTTTAATTAATTTTAGTATTTTGAATCATTATTATATTTTTATTATTAAGCAAATCATTAACCTTTCAAAATTTATTCATGTATAAAATTAAGTGCAAACAAATTATGCAAAATTGTTTTAAAAACAAAAATAGACTAAATTTACACCGAAAAAAGGTGTTTTTTTTAGTCTACTTTTTGTATACAAACTTTATTATTGTTATCAAATTAATATTGCCATGCAAAACTATCCAATATACTGTCTAATGTATTTTCTAGCTCTGCATCATCCTTTGTATTGAATGTATATCCTGTAAGATATGCAAGTTTTCCATCCTTATAAATATAGTAATAATAATCTATTTCTTCTGGATCACTATCATATTGCATTTTTGCTTTTTACTGTTTGGTAACCATTCTTTGAAGTTACAACATTAATATCATATTGTTCTGGTTGGATACTTTCTTTGATATAAGATTCTACAACAGTCTTTACCTCATCAATAGATGCAAAGTTATCTGTTGTTGAATCAATTGTATTTTCTCCATCAGCATTTGCATGATCATAGTTAACATTTATTATTGCAGGTTGTGCAGAATAGTCTATTGTATTTGTTTCTTGATTTTCATAGCTTGGTACAGAATTTATATATCTGTAATATGACCATCCCTCTTCAGCACTGTATTCATTATATACATTCCAATTACTTGGGATTTCAAATTTTATATCACTATTTTGTATAAGATTTGTTCCTGTTCCTCCTGTGAATATAGCAACAATAGCAAAAATTATAACAAGAATCCCAATTGTAATACCAACAATTTTTCCTGTAGAAGGCTTTTTCTTTATTGAGCTCTCTTCAGATTCTTGATAGAAGTATTTTCCCTTATATTTCTTTATAATTCCATAGCTTGTTAATTCTTTAAAATAAATATTCTTATTTTTGTCTTCAACCTCTGCAAACACCTCTTCTTTAGTCATTGAATTTTCTTGAGATTTTGCATTATATTTTTCAAATATTGGTTTTATAACCTTTATTGCACTTTCCTTAATTTTGATTTGTTCTTCAGTATTTGAAACAGTCAAATTTATATCTTCAACATTATTTGCTAATTGCTTTTTTTATTGAACTTGTTACAACGCTTGCTCCAAGTACAGTAAATATAACTGTAATTAAATAATCTTTTATTATTGCAGTGGAAAAATCACTAAATGAATATAAATTCTTAATAGACTGTAGTGTTACTGGCAGACCTTCTTTTTTTGCAAGTAACCATGCAGGTATTATTATCAATGTTGTTACTGATACAATTATTATTGCAAGTATCATTATTATTACAGGTAGTTTTTGTCTATTTTTCCTTTGCATAGTTTATAACCATAAAATTCTCCAGCTGCTATAAGTACAGCCAATAATGATAGCATCATGTTTCCATATACATACGCTAGCACCCAAGGAATAGTAGCAATAAATCCACCAATTATAGCTCCTATTATTCCAGTTAAATAGTTTCCCTGTTTCTTTGTTTCGTTTTCCATTTTTGCTCGTCCTTCCTTTTTATTTTTACTTCATCATTTTACCACACTAAAAATAAAAATACTAGACAAATTTTGATTTTTTATAAAATTATTTTACTGCTTTTTAATCTTTGGTTTTGCAATTAATGATGCCAAGTATCCAAAGAATACTGCTGCAGCTATTCCTCCTGCATTCGCCTTTACGCCTCCAATAAAGGCTCCTACTAATCCATTTTCTTTAACCGCTTCTAACGCTCCTTTTGATAAGTTTGCTCCAAATCCTGTTAAAGGTACTGTTGCTCCTGCTCCTGCAAAATCAATTAAATATTTGTAGATTCCTAATCCTCCTAAAATTCCTCCAACTGTTACGAAAGTTACTAATATTCTTGCTGGTGTAAGCTTTGTTTTATCTAATAAAATTTGACCTATTATACATATTGCTCCTCCGGTTACGAAACATCTGAGCATTTGAAGCCAGTCTATACTCTGTATAAATTCCATAAAAAATTCCTCTTTAATGTGTTTTCCACATTCTTTCTTTTAATTTTCCTTTACCTCTATAGATATAGCATGTGCTATTCCTGGTATGCTTTCTCCTTGTTGCATACTGGTTGAATTCATTAGTGCACCTGTTGCCATCAACAATAATCTTTTTATTTTCTTTTCTTGTAATTGCTTGAAAAAGTATCCAGAAAATACTGTTGCGATGCAGGCACATCCGCTTCCTCCGGAGTGGGTATCTTGCTTTTCTTTATCAAACATTAATACTCCACAGTCGTTGTAATTTTCATTTATGTTATATCCTTTGCTTTGGGCCATTTCTCCTAATATTTCTTTTCCTATATAACCTAAATCTCCTGTTATTATTGCATCATAGTAACTTGGTTTTCTTCCTGTATCTTGAAAGTGTGTTATTAATGTGTCTAGTGCCGCTGGTGCCATTGCCGCTCCCATGTTATTTGCATCTTTTATTCCCATGTCTATAATTTTTCCTGGTGTGATGTTTGTAATTACTGGGCCATCTCCTGAATCAGATAATACTACTGCCCCTGCTCCTGTTACAGTCCATTGAGCTGTTGGTGGTCTTTGAGTTCCTAATTCTAGTGGAAATCTGAATTGCTTTTTCTGCACTACAGAAGTGGCTAGATGTCGCACATAGCACGTTTTTTGCTGCTTTTCCTTCTATAAATACAGCTCCTAAACACATACTTTCCACAAATGTTGAACATGCTCCAAATACTCCAAAGTAAGGAATGTTTGAATCTCTTAATCCAAAGTCACTTGAAATACACTGATTTAATAAATCTCCTGCGAAGCAATAATCTATATCGGTTGCTCCCAAATTTGCCTTTGCTATTGCTAGATTTGTTGTTTCTTTTATTATCTTGCTTTCAGCCTTTTCCCAAGATTTTTCTCCCCAGAATTCATCTTCCAAACATTTATCAAAATACTTTGCCATTGGGCCATCGGCTTCTTTTGGCCCAACAATAGATGCTGTTTGAACTATTGTTGGCGGATTATCAAAACTTATAGTTTGTTTTCCGACTCTTTTCATAAAATTCATCCTTTCTTTTTTTTAGATTAAAATCTTTCTAATTATGCTTTAAATTTTTTTTCATAATTTTATTTCTACAGATTACACTCATTTAATTAAATTTTGTTAATCTCAATATGAAACTTTCTTATTTCATCATTTTCTTATGCAAATAATGTTGCAATAATTCCCACTATTACAGAAGCAGAAATACCAAATACAAGTACTGGTCCTGCAACAGTAAACATTTTTCCTCCAACACCCATAACATAACCTTCAGATTTATACTCTATGGCTGGAGATACTATTGAATTTGCAAATCCCGTAATTGGTACTAATGAACCTGCTCCAGCAAATTTTCCAATTCTGTTAAACACATTTAAAGCTGTTAGAATAGCTGAAATTGCAATTAATGAAATAGAAACTACTGTTGATGCTATTGTGTTATCCATTCCCTTATACAAACAAAAATCTAAAATTAATTGTCCAATAGAACAAATCAACCCGCCAACCCAAAATGCATTAAAACAATCTTTTAATATTGGGGAATTTGGCGACTTTTTATCAACATAATCATTATATTCTTTCGGTGTATTAATCTTTTTCCATACAAACTCCCTCCTTTTATTTTCTGTCTCTATCTAATAAAAATGTTATATCTAAATCCACATAATATTCCGTTATTTTGCTTCCATTTATTTTTGCTTTTTGATTTAATATTGTCACTCCTGATAAATAATCTATTGTTTTTGAAGCCTCTGCAATCGTTCTAACTATTGCGTCTTTCCATGAGACAGTTGAGGTTCCTGTTATCATCAAATGTTTTTCCATTTGAATCTCCTTTCTTATTTCTTTTATAAATAACTTTTAATCTTTTTTATCTTTACCTTTTTTTATAGAATTATGCAAATTTTGAAAAAAAAATAAATCATATCTTGTCATTTACAAAATATGATTTACTTTTCTATAATTTTATGAAGTTTTATTTTATATTTCTATAAATTATTCTGCTTTTGGAGCTTCTGTTTCAGTTGCTTCTGTAGCAGGTGCTTCTACTGCTGGTTCTTCAGCTGGAGCAACTGTTTCTTCAACTGCAGGAACTTCTTCTGCTGTTGCTTTTACATCTATATATTTAGATTCAATTTTAGCACCAACATTTTCCTTTGTCTTAGCAGCCTTTCCTACTCTATCTCTTAAGTAGTATAATTTAGCTCTTCTTGCTTTACCAACTCTTACTACTTCTACTTTTCTACTAATGGTGAATGAATTAAGAATGTTTTCTCAACTCCTACTCCATAAGCGATTCTTCTAACTGTGAATGTAGCGTTAACTCCGCCACCTTGCTTCTTTATAATTATTCCTTCGAATACTTGGATTCTTTCTCTGTTTCCTTCCTTAATTCTTTGATGTACTCTTACAGTATCACCAACTTTAAGGTCTGGAATCTTATTTTTCAATTGTTCATGTTCTATTGATTTTATAATATCCATCGATATTCTCCTTTCTTTAATTTTCTAAATTTAATCAATTTCATTCATGATTTTTTAGCCTTTTCAATATCTTCTTTTGAAAGAAGATCTGGCCTTTTTTATAGGTATTTACTAAAGAACTTTCATTTCTCCATTTTTCTATGTTCTGGTGGTTTCCAGATTGTAACACTTCTGGAACTTTTCTTCCTAAGAATTCTTCTGGTCTTGTATATTGATTATATTCCAAATATCCCTGTGAGAAAGATTCTTCTTTTGTAGAGTCCTTTGAAAGAACTCCATCTACATATCTGCTAACCGCATCTATTAGCACCATTGCTGGTAGCTCTCCACCTGTTAGCACATAATCTCCAATAGATATTTCTTCATCAACAATTTCATCTAAAACTCTTTGGTCTATTCCTTCATAATGACCACATAGAAGAATTAAATTACTCTCTTTAGCTAAACTTTGGACTTTTTTCTGGTTTAATTTTTTTCCTTGAGGTGATAGAAAAATTACTTTTGAATTTTCTGTTTTTACCGATTCGTATGCATCATACACAACGTCAGGTCTTACAACCATTCCTGCCCCACCACCATAAGGTGTATCATCTACTTTTTTGTGCTTGTCTTTTGAAAAATCTCTTATATTAACCAAATTAATATTTATAAGATCTTGTTTTGAAGCTCTTTCAATAATACTATGTTTAAGTGGTTCAAACATTTCTGGAAATAATGTTAGTACATCAAATCTCATTTTTCTTCTCCTACTAATTTCATTATAAAAGTCCTTCGATAATATGAACTATTATTTTCTTCTTCTAAGTCTACTTGCTTTATTACATCTTTTATTGCTGGAAGTAAAATTTTCTTTTCCTTCCTCATTCTTTACAGAGTAAATATCGCTACTTCCTCTGTTGAAGATGTCGTCTACTTTTCCAAGCAAATTTCCTTCGTCGGTATATACATCTAATCCAATCAAGTCTGCTATAAAGTATGTTCCTTCTGGAAGTTTTCTTGCATCTTTTTCTATCTATTTTTAGATAGCAACCTTTAAATTTTTGTGCATCTTCCGGATTTTCAATTCCTTTTAGCTTTAGAATTACCATGTTTTTGCTATATTTTACATGTTCAATTTCGTATAAAATAAGCTCTTTTTTCTTTTCAACATAAACAGTTTTAAGTTCTTCAAATCTTTCTAAATCATCTGTAAAAGGATTTACTTTAACTTCTCTCTTTATTCCAAATGTATTTACAATTTGACCAACTTCTAAATATTTCTGCATTCAATAACCTCTCAATTATTCTTCAAATATAATTCCAACTTTTTTTGTTTTCCTTAGATGTAATAGCTTTCATAACAGTTCTTATTGCTTTTTGCAACTCTTCCTTGTTTACCAATAACCTTGCCCATGTCTTCCTTTGCGACTTTTACTTTAAGTAAAACTCCTCTTTCATCGTCAACTCTAGTAACTTGAACTTGATCTTTTTTGGTCAACTAAATTTTCGAGTATAGTTTTTAAAATTTCTTCCATAGCTTTGCCTTTCTGCACTAAAATTATTGTGCTTTTTTTTCAATTAAAGCTTTAACTGTGTCTGTTGGTTTTGCACCATTTTTAATCCATGTAGCAACCTTCTCTTTGTCAAGTTTGATTGTAGCTGGATTTGTCATTGGATCGTATGTTCCAATTTGCTCTACTATTCTTCCATCTCTTGGTGATCTAGAATCTGCAACAACAATGTGATAGAATGGAGCTTTTTTAGCACCTGCTCTTTGTAATCTGATTTTTACCATTTTTAATTCACCTCCAAAAAATTTTATAGAATTTATATTAATTTTTTCCATGAAGTTTCAAGAGATTTTTCTCTTTATCTAGGAAAAATATTAAAAACACTTTTATTTCATTGAATTTTGTAATTTTTTCAATTCTTCTGGGTCCATGTTTTTCATCTGTCCCATCATCTTTTTAATAGACTTTCTATCTTTCATTTGTTTCATCATTTTTTGAGTCATTTCAAATGATTTCATGAATCTATTAATTTCTGCAGCTGTTGTTCCACTGCCTTTAGCAATTCTTAGTCTTCTTTGTCCATTAAGTAGCTTTTGGATTTCTTCTTTCTTTATCTGTCATTGAACAAATAATTGCTTCAATTTTTGTGAATTCTTTATCATCAACCTTCAAATCCTTTATGTCTGCCATTCCTGGTACCATCTTCAATAAAGATGAGAAAGAACCCATTTTCTTAACTTGCCTTAACTGTGCTAGATAATCGTTTAAATCGAACTTTTTTGTTAAGCTGATTTGCAAGCTTTTCAGCTTCTTCTTGGCTAAAAGATTCTTCAGCCTTTTCTATTATTGATAGCACATCTCCCATTCCAAGAATTCTAGATGCCATTCTATCTGGGTGGAATACTTCAAGTTCACTTAATTTTTCACCAGTTCCTATAAATTTAATAGGCTTGCCTGTTGTTTTCTTTACAGATAGTGCAGCACCACCACGAGTGTCGCCATCTAATTTTGTAAGAATAACTCCATCAATTCCTAGTGCATCATTAAAGCCTTGCGCAACATTTACCGCTTCCTTCCTGTCCTGTCATACTATCTACTACAAGAAGTATTTCGTGTGGATGAACTTTAGCTTTTACATTCTTAAGTTCATTCATAAGGTCTTCGTCTATTTGAAGACGTCCTGCTGTATCTAATATGATTACATCATTCATCTTTGAATAAGCAACATCTATTGCCTGTTTTGCAATGTAAACAACATCTTTTGTTGATTCATTTGCAAATACTGGTATGTTAAGTTGACTTCCTACTACTTGTAACTGCTTAATAGCAGCTGGCCTATAAACATCACATGCAACTAATAAAGGTTTTTTTCCTTCTTTTCTAAGAAGATTTGCAAGCTTTCCTGCGGTTGTAGTTTTTCCTGAACCTTGTAATCCAACAAGCATTATAATTGTTGGTGGATTTGGACTAAAGTTAATTCTGCTTTCCGTTCCTCCTAGCAATTCTATAAGCTCATCTTTTACGATTTTTACAACCTGTTGTCCTGGAGTTAAAGATTTTAATACATCTTGGCCAAGGCTTTTTTTCTTGTATGCTTGCTGTAAACTCTTTTACTATTTTATAGTTTACATCTGCATCTAACAATGCAAGTTTTACTTCTCTAAGCATTTCCTTTAAATCTGATTCTGTAATTCTTGTTTTTCCTCTTAATTTTTTTGTAAATTCTTGCAATTTAGAAGATAGTCCTTCAAAAGCCATATTCTGTATCCTCCCCTTAATTTATCTTTTAGTTATATTTGCTTTTAGCAACAATATAATTATGCATTTAAACTTGTTAATTCTTTTCTAACACTATTCAAAATTTTTTCTCTACTTTTTTATCTGATGAAGTATCTGTAATTTTGCTTAATTCAGAAAGAATATTTTGAATTTGTTTTTCTTGGTTTATTGTTTTCTTCATAATGCCCAGCTTTTGTTCATATTCCAAAAGCTTATTTTCCCCTTTCTTAACAATATCGTTTACTGCTTGCCTTGTTATATTGTTATTTTCTGCAATTTCTGTTAAAGACAAGTCCTCATTTGCATAGTCATTCAAAATAGAATACTGCTTTTTTGTTAAAAGCTTGCCATATATTTCGCATAACATACCAATTTGAACTTTCTTCTCCATACACCTTTATCCTCTCATAACATTAATTATAATACATTTATAATTTTTGTAATTTCGTTTAATTTGTAATGCTATTATACTTTACAACATTTTTACGTATTTGTCAAGGGTTTTAAGTGATTTTGGCTTGCAATTTTTTTATTTAAATGCAAAAAAACAAACCACGGTTTTCCCGTGGTTATAACTTTATTATTGATTCCGTATTTGCTCTTGAACTTAGCAGCTCTACCGCCAGTTGTTTCTCTCTTTAAGTTACCTGTCCAGAATGGATGGCATTTTGAGCAAACATCAACTTTAAGGTCCTTCTTTGTAGAACCTACTTTTATAACGTTACCACATGCACATGTGATTGTTGTTTCTGCATAATTTGGATGTATTCCTTCTTTCATTGCTTTCACCTCTTCTTTATTTTTAAAAACTGCTAAATACTATGATAACATAAATTTGTAATCATTTCAAGTGTTAATTAACTTTTTTTACTATTTTTTTATTTTTGTTGATTTTCATTTCTTTCTTCTAAATATTGTGCTGAACTCTCTAGCTCCTGTTTTAATGTAATTCTTTTTACTAGTTTGTTCATTATATTAAATAAGCATGCAATTATTAAAATAGCCATCAACCTTTTTTCCATATTTTTGACATATTTTAATTTTCCACCAGATGTTTCTGGCACTCTCCTTCTTTAAAACTACATATTTATTATACTTTTAAAAGATTAATTTGTCAACCATTTTCGAGGTAAGGTTTAAAGATGCGCTTTTTCTTTTTCATATTTTATTATTTTTTGTACATAATATTCTTAGTAATTTTTTTAGCATTGTTATCTTATTTACTCAATTTTTGTATTCATTATTTCAAATTTTCATATTAATAAATAATCTGTTACATATAAAATAAAAACAGAAAGGATTTTATTTATGGATTCTAATTCTAAGAAAAAAAATGGTTTTATTTATATTATAATCATTATTGTAATAATTATTATTGCTGTTGGCATATTTTTTAGTTGTAAAAGCAAATAATTCTAACAACGGCAATACTCAAAACAATAACGATTCTGCTAATGTTTCAAGGCTTGCTACTTCTTCTAATGATGAGTCTAATAGTGATGAAAATAATTCTGTTAGTAATCACTCTGTAGATGATGTAAATAATAGAATTGAAAATGTTCTTTCAAATCCAAATATAAAAGGAGCCTCTTCTAGTGAAGAGGAGCTCGCATCGTATTCTACTAATTTAGGTTCTAGTACCGAAAACAGATTAACGAATATTCGTATTACTTGTGGTAAGTTGAATGAAACAATTGTGGAAAATGGTGAAACTTTTTTTCTTTTTGTGATAAAACAGGACCTTCAACTGCAGAGGAAGGCTACAAAAAGGCTACTGTTTTTCAAAATGGCAAGAAAGTTCAGGCTTTAGGCGGAGGAAATTGTCAAATTAGTAGCACTTTGTATAATGCTGTACTTGATGTTCCAGATTTAAAAGTTACAGAACGTCATGAACATGGCAAGAAAGTTTCTTATGTTCCAGACGGCAAAGATGCCGCAGTTGCTTATGGATCTATTGATTTCAAGTTTACCAATAACACTGGCAGTAGAATAAAATTGTATTTTTCTACTGATGATAAAGAAGTTTCTGTAAAAATCGTAAAGTTATTTTCTTAATAGATTAAACCAGCTTTTTAATATATTTGCCGTGATGTTGCTGAATTTTTGTTTTTCAATTTCTTCTTCTGCAACTATATTAACTGTTCTTACAACTTTACCATTCAAACTATACTGTATTTCTCCCAATTTCTGTCCTTTTTAAAATAGGGGCATTTATTGTGTTTTCGAGCTGAATTTCTTTTTGTTATTTCTCCTGCATTTTTCTTACTGCTTATTATATTTACATCTTCTTCTAATATTGCATTCATGGTTTGCTTGCTTCCCTTATTTACATTTATTTGTTGTACTACTTCTCCCTGTTTGCCAAGGTTTGTTGCACTATAATTACTGAAACCATAATCCAATAATTTTTGTGCATCAGCAAATCTTTCTTTTGCTGTTGGTGCTCTCATTACTACTCCTATTAAAGATAAATTATCTCTTGTTGCTGATGCAGATAAGTTGTAAAGTGCTAATGAAGTTGAGCCTGTTTTCAATCCTGTACAACCATTATAATTTCTAACTAATTTATTTGTATTTACAAGACTAGATTTGCCATCTCTTAAGGAATCCATCCATATAGTTGTATATTTGGTTATTAGGGGGTGCTTCGTTAATAGTTCTCTAGACATTATTGCGATGTCATAGCTTGATGTAACATGCCCATCTTCGTCAATTCCATGGCAATTCTTAAATGTGGTATCATTCATGCCCAGCTCTTTTGCCTTTTGATTCATCTTTTTTACAAAAGCATCTTGGCTTCCTTCAAGATAGTCGGCCATCGCAACTACGCAATCGTTTGCAGACACAACAGATATTGCTTTCAACATTTCATCAACAGTTAAGGTTTCTCTTACATCAAGCCAAATTTGCGAACCGCCCATTTTGCTTGCATCTTCTGTGCATGGAATTTTATCTTGCAAACTTATTCTTCCAGAGTCCAAAGCTTCCATTATCAATAAAAGACTCATTACCTTTGTAACACTTGCTGGACGTAATTTCTCATGCATATTTAAATCATAAATTACCGTTCCAGAACTTTGCTCTATTAAACATGCCGAACCACAGGTTAATCCCAGAGGATTATCTGTAACAGTTTCGGAACTTGATACCAGCCCGCTACTGGTTTGCTTTGTTTCGCTTTTATCTATAGTTGCCCATTCATAATATTCTGCATTTGCTTTCACACACATTGTTAATGCAGTGTACATTATCAGAAGCATTGCTATTGTTTTTATTATAAATTTTTTATTTATACATTTTTTACTTATATATTTAAAAAGCATACATTATACCTCTCTTTCATTTTGTATAATATATGCTTTTTTTATTTTTTATATTCTTCTACACTTTTAATTTAATTACAATTTTTATATATAGCAATAATTTATTTTACTGTTAATAAATTTGTAGCAATTTAAAAACTTTTGTTCCTTATTTCAATCTAAATTTATTACTTATTTTAAAATAATATGGTTGAATTTCTGGCAATAAATCCTTTATCCAGATAATATCTCCCTGAGTATTTTGAAATTTTATGTTTGGAAATGTTTTTAATATTCTTTCATCTGTAAAACAATTTTTCGATAAAAATTGTACCACTTGGCTTTGCATTATTTCCTCACTAAGTGTCATTGCTTTTCGCCTTTTATTTCTATGTTATTGTTTTTGGCAAGTCTTGTGAAAAATACTTGTAGTCCAAATGCAGTAAATAACAAGTCTGCGAAAATAAGAACAGATAGTATTACTACACTTATCTTAAAGGTTTTTTCTGGGATTTTATTTATGAATTTTTCTACATAAGGGTTTATGAATCTTATTAGTCCTATTGCAAGTAATCCCCAAAATACACTAAATAGAAGTGTTATTCTACCATTTATGTTGAATGGCATGTTTGAGTAATCCCACCATTTAATTTTGAATATCAGCTCTCCAATTACACTTAGTACATATTCTATTATTGAGCCTTCTACTGCTCCTGCTAAGAATAGTGTCCAATTGCTTTTTTTAAATGGTTTTAGACCTGGTATCATCAAAGCTGCACCTAGACCATATATGCAACAATATGGTCCAAATAAGCAACTTCTTCTGCTTTCTATTACTCCTTTTGTTACCATTCCAAATAGTGTTTCTATTACAAACCCTAGAAAACTGTATACTATAAAATATGCTAACATTCTTCTGAATGTAATTTTTACAACAGGGTCCTCTATTACTATCTTTCCTTCTTCTTTTTTGGAATTTCCTTTTATTTTTTCTTTTTTTTCTGCATCATTTTTTATTTCGTCTTGTATTGATGGTATAGCATTTTTTGATAAACATTCATTTTCCATATATTACTCCATTTTTTTATTGTTTGTTTTATTAATATCCAAAGTAACCATTTGTTACATATAAATCTTGTCTACATCTTGATAATGCTCTAAGATATGTTGTTCTTAAGTTTTCTCCACTCATTGATGGTGTATCTCCAATGTTGTCTACATTTTTTAATATGTCATCTGAGCTATATGCGTCTGAAGCATTTACTATACAGTTGTAACATCCTGTTGCAGCCTTTACGGTACCTCCGTTTCTTTCTGAATATTGTGGATAGTAATATGCTTTGCTTGTGTCTTCTTCATCGTTTAATTGTGTATGTGCATTCGCATCTGCTCCTGTAAGTGAGATTGCAATTCTTTCAAAATCACTGTTTTGATATGCTCCAACTACGGTTGCTCCATTTTTCAATTGTTCTATCATTACTTTACAGCCTGGTTCATGATATTCATAGTTTCCTGAAGCATTTCTTACAATAAAGTATATTGAATCATTTCCAACTGTTTCTTCATTCGAATTACTTGATATTATGCAATAGTTGTTAAATACTTTAGCTCCTATCGGTAATCCTTGCAAGAATGCTGTTACGCATACATAGTTCTCTATCTTTTCCCATTCATCTTCTTGTATTTTAGGCATTGCAAATTCATATCCAACAGATGAATGTGCATTATAATTTGCTATTGAAGATATTAGGTTTGTTTCTATTGATTTTCTTATTACTTCTTTTCTATGTGAATTGAAAAGAGAGTCTGTTTGTAGTGGATTATTGTTTGCACTTGTATTGAAAATTTTATTGTTACCGTTTATTTCTTTGTTATCATAAGTTATTGGATTGTTCTCACTGTCACGAGCATCATCTACAGTTATTTTGTCAGCTATTCCACTCGTTTTTAGCCATTCTACAAATTCTTTTCCATTGTTATAATAATTTTGTGCACTGTCACTAAATAAATGTCCATTGTTCGTATGGTTTAACAAATATTGCATTGTACTATTATTGGGATTTGATATTCTGTCGTCCTGTACATAATCTTTTTTTGTATTGACTACTAAACATAAAATATCTCTGGTAATAAGGTGTTGCTCCATTTTCATCTCCAAGCGTTATATTGTTTTCCTTATATATCTTTTTGGCTGTTGTAACTACATATTCATAATTTGCAATCGTTTGGTTTCCTGCATCATCCAATGTAAGCAATGTTTCTGTAAGTACTTCTCCAGTCATCGTTGTTCCATCATCATATATTAGGTGACCTGTTTTTGTGACATATTCTCCGTCTACTTTTCCTACTATTGTGATGGTGTTGTCTAAAGTGTAATTAACAACGAAATCATAATCATTTCCTTTCACATATCTACAAGAATATGCTACTAGAGGTTTTATTCCATATTTGTAATCGCTTATTTCTGTATCATAGTAGTTAGTATATATATAATACCCATCGTATAGGTTAAACAATATTGCTGGTGTATAATCTTTCATATCGTAAGTAGAATATCCCTGTATTTTCATACTTGTTCCAAGTGTATTGTAAAATACATTTATTGAAGCTTCTATGTCTCTAATTTTAGAGTTATTTAAAGTTGAATATCTATTATTTACAGTATTAACTTTGAATGCCTTCATTGCGTCATAGGTTGCATTTATTACTCTTGTATTATACTGTGTTTGACGTTCGATAGTTTTTTATATGTGTACTAGTATATTGTGATAATACCATTGATATCGGTATTATAATAATTACAAAGATAACAGCTAAGTGTTGTAATTTCATTGTTTATTTTACCTTTCCTTTAGTTTTAAATAGCCCAGCCAAGTTATACATTAGTGCATAAAAACATGGCTAGGCTTTTTATAATTAATTATTAAAATTACTTTGTACCATTTACAGTTACCATTCCAGCATGCTGTGCTGCAACTTGATATGTGTCGTGTCCAGCTATTCTATAGAAGAAATTTCTTAAGGTTTGAGCTATTGTAGTGTTAGTATTTTTTACAGTAACAGAAACCATATCGCCCTCTTTTAATGTTATTTGATGTTTATTAGTAGTATTATCTGTTGAGTCGATACCTAATCTTTCTTTTATCTGAGAATCATATAAAGTATAGTATACGTTCTCTCCTATTTTTGTTGTTTCTGCTTGTGTTGTTTTTTTTACTCCTGGGTTTTCGTCTAATACTTGTATTTCCATTTCGACATCATAAGAATTTCCTGTAGCAGTAATTTCATCTATAAATTTTGAATAATTATCAAGTGTTAATTTTCCTGTGTTTCTTACATTGTCTACAAATTCTGTAGTAGATGTTTCTACAGCAAGTTGAGATATATCGTCGGTTCTTTCTGATACAGCCATTAATGGAAATACAAACATTAGTATAGCTGCTAAAAATATTGCAATGATTGTAATTAAAGAGTCTCCCATTTTTATTTCCTTTCTAACATTTTATATAGCTCTTTTGTTTATTAAATTTTAATATATTTTATAACTGTTTTGGTAGTCGTTTTGTTTTTATTACTTGTATCTTCGTTTTGGTATTTTCCAACAAGTTCAAGATATTTATTCTGAGTTTTTGTAAGTGGATTATTTGAATAACTCAGATTTCCACTATCTTGTGTGTTTCCTTCAAGTATGTAATTCAAATTTTAATTATAACCTGTTGGTTTCTAAGCCAAGATTCGTTTCTAAGAATTTCTTCTGAAAAGTCGAAAGCATATATTTTTTTTACTATTTCCTTGTTGTTCATAAGTTCTAGTACTCTTATATCCATCCGACCAAAGTTTTTCATTTGAAACCGTAGTATAAATCGTAAGAGGTGTAGTCATGGTATATTCCCCAGTTTCAGCATTGTATGTACCATTCCAAAACTCTATTCTGTAATTTTCTTTATTATATTTATAAAGTGTTGGTATTATTGTTTCAAGACCAACAATTCTATTTTCGTATACTCTATCTTTTTTCGTATAATCTTGATAATCATAATATGAAGTTACATCAGAGGATTGTAAAACAAGCTCTGATGTTTCTCTAGCTTGTGAAAACAAAGCTATTGTAACAGTTATTGCCATTACAAATACCAGCACTGAAGCTGCTAGCTTTAAAGCCTCTGATGCATTTTCCATAATATTCTCCTAATTTATTTTGTCCATTTCTTGCTATTGTTATTGCATTTATGTATCCGCTACCAGCATCTGTTGCACTTGTAACAGTATAAGTATAACCTGTTGGAACCTTTAGTGTTGTTGTTGGAGCTTTTCCTGCTGGATCTGTTCCTGCTGTTACAGTAACGCCTGTAAGAGTAACAGTAACTTGTTTTGATGTATCACTTCCACTGTATGTTCTGTTGTTGTTTACTATTGTTGTAAGTAGTGCATTTACTGATGCTCCAGATACGTTTGTTCCTTCATAATCAGAAAATTTACTATTAAATGTTTGAACTGCAACATCATCGATTCCTGTGTCGTCTAATGTTCCCTTAGCTTTGCTGTATACCATCATTCCTAATCCTATAAGTAGTATTGATAGTAAGATAGCTCCTGCGATAATTAATGCTTTACTTGCATTTTCCATAAAAAAATTCCTCCTTTTGTATTTTTAAAATTTTATCTTTTCTTTATATTGATTTTACAATATAAAATGTTAAAACTTAAACTTGCTCAAAATACATATATTTTACATTTTTTGTATTTTGATGATATTCAATTTTTGTACATTTAAAATTCATTGCAGCAAAGTTATGTACAAATTGTTCAATTCCATTTTTTTGAATTGCTTCAGCAGATATTACCTTGTCCATTTCTAAAAATTTTATATCTATTTTTATAGAATTTGTTCCATTATCTATGTAATATCCTTTTTCATCCTTTTCAACATTGTTCTTTATATTGCTGTTTTCCACCTTGTTTATCAATGTAGCCAAATCAGTTCCAAGAACTTGAACATTGTAAAAACTTTGATAAGATTTATTGTTGTTTTGCACATCTAATTGATTTTTTCTATAGTTAGAAAAATTATAGATTATGGTTACAATTATTACCAATACAATCGTAATAATTAATAAGATATTTCTTTTCATAATTCCTCTTTATTATAACATTTGAAAAATAATAATTCAATATATTTTTTTTATTTTACATTTATTTTACAATTTTTTTAATTTTGTTCGAATGATATTTTAGAAACACGGCCTGTCATGCTGTTTACTATGACTTCACTACATGTAAAAAATTGTTTTTTATTGTCAGTTGTTAGTGAATATTTGCTCATGAAAGTTTGATATTTTTCTTCAGATAAAGCCTCAAAATTTTTTAAGCTGTTTATTGGAAGTTCTGTATCTCTTAAATCCATTTTTATTGATACCTGAATATAATATGCACCATTGTCTGTTACAGGGGTGGTAAATCCATTTTCCGTGTTGTACTGTTTTGCAAGATTTGCTATGCTTACTATATCATGTGCTGAACACGTTGTAACTCCTTCATACTTTGTAAATTGTACGTTTATTTGGTCAATTTGTGCCTGTTCCATTCTATCGTTTATTTCTTTTGTACTCTCTCCAAAATGATTGAATAAATAAACTCCAGTTGATATTATAAGAACTCCTATTAGTATGGTTGCCGCCATTATTAGTGCTGTACTTGCATTTTCCATAATTTAAGCCCCCTTACTACTTTGATGTATCTTCAAAAGTCATTTTTGTAATTCTTCCATTACTCTTGTCATATTCAACATTTGTACAATTAAATGTTTTTCTTGCGACTCCAGTCTGTTCATCTACCAAGTCCCTATAAGCATTTATCTTTTCTATATCACTCGATGATAATTTTGCATTTATTGTTCTACTATTTAATTTTGACCATTCTGCAATGGTTTTCTTTTCATTTGTTTCTCTTGAAGTAAGAATTGTTTTACCAGTTTTATTTATATCTTTTGTAAGACTTGCATATCTAGATGTTAAATCACTGCTACTTAATCCGGAACCTGCTGTAAAATATTTTATATTTCCAACCATAGCTTTTTAAGGCTTACCGTCATCTCTATCCTTTGGTATCCTTCTGACTCCTTATTTTTTTATTGTAATTTTCCATCTTATTTGCTAGTGATAAAAGTTCTGTTCCATACAATCCCTGCTTATTATAATATTCATATTCAACGTTAAAGTTGGTTGCTTGTTCTATTGCTGTAGCCTCATACTCTTCCCTTTTTTCATTTGCAAGTCTGCTGTAAGCTATAACAACTAGACCAAGCACCATTAACGCTATTAATACACCTGATGCTATTTCTAATGCTTTGGTTGCATTTTCCACAATTTATATCCTCCTGATTTTATTATGTCATAGAAGCCATTGTATTAAATGATGAAGACATACTCGTTAATCCTATAACAACTAGTGGGATAATTAAATATCCTACAAATAAACATACCATTGGTGCAAATCCTATTACTTTTCCTATCATGCCCTTCTTTGAAATTAATCTTGCATTAGATTCCTTTCTTCTTTCTTGATAGTAATCTCTTTCAGAATCAAGTTCGTCGAATGCTTCTGCAATAGGAATTCTTTCAACTGCAGCTTGTAAGCTTTCAATTATACGAATGAATTCTTTGTAGTTTACTTCATCTTTCATTGCTTCTAGGGCTTCCCAAGGTCCAGATTCATAGTTGTTTACACATCTTGAGATTGGTTCTCTAAATATATTTGAATATCTTTCAAGCCACTCAAGAATCATCTCAACATTTACTCTCTCTATTCTCATTAGCATTAAGATAATTGTTTGGAATTGCATTACCTCATCTTCCATTTCAATTTGTCTCATTTTTGCTTGGAAGAATAGTAGCCAAATTGGAAGATTATATCCAATTACTGCAAATAGCATTGCAAGAAGCATTTCAAACCAGCTTAAATATTCACTATTTATCTGTCTTAATTTTTTTAAGTACTCTCTCTCTGCTGCTGTTTTTATTTCGTCATCAGTACTATTTGCATAATCTTTTGATTTCTTCATTGCCTTTTCGATTTCAGCTTGAGTAACATCTGTTTTTCCTTTAAATTGATCTATAAATTTATTATCTAATTTGGTTACTTCTTCTGCTGCCTTTAGGTCTTTTCCTGACATTTCACCAACTATATCATAAGTTGATGTTGGTTGAGTGTAAATGTAATTTATTTGAATTCTGTGTAATTGTGTGAATATAAATAATGATGCAACAAATGTTACTATTGCAAGAAGTAATCTTTTAACATATATCCACTCAATTTTATCTTTTGCTGCTGAGTCTTTTATAAGATTCTTTATTCTTCTTCTTTCCTTTGTTCCTTCTTTTTGGAATAAACATATCAACTATGTTTTTTATGAAAGGAACGTTATATACTTTTTCTTGCCAAGGATGTTCTGGTGTTGTATCTATTTTAGTTGAACCATTATCTTTTAATTTTCTAGTAAGTATGTAACAAATAAATGTTAATATTACTATTAAAATTTGTGCAATCATACCATTTTTTCCATAATAGAATGATTTCGTAAAGTTAAACTGTGATACAGACCAACTTTTTATTGGTTCTAGTGCAAGAAGTGGAACTATTGAAATTACTGATAAACTTTGGAATACATAGTTTAATTTATCTCTTTTAATATTTCCAACTGCATTTCTTGGCTTATATTATTTAAGTTCTTTAAGTATAATGATGTTTTATCTACTGTTCTATCACCAAATTCTTTTGTTAAATATGAAATTCCTGCAAATTCTTTTAAGTAGCTATTTGGTGCTATATCATAATACTTTTCAAGTTCACTCTCTGGATCATCTGAAATAAGTATTTCATATATTTTTTCTGCTTGTCTAGACATTTCAGGTGCAGTATCTCCTTGAGCTACCTGATATATTGCTTCTTCAACCATGTTGAATTCGTGATAAGCGTGTCTTATTTCGGCAAAGAAGTCAACCTGTTGAACTAGTAATTGGTTATCTATTTTATCAACCATTCCATCCACAAGTGTGTCTATCATAAATAGCTCGAATATTAACAAGATGCACATCAACAACCAGTTAGCTTTTGTAATAAAAAATTATAATAAGTGTTACTGGAATTATTATTGCAAGAGCCTTTGTTAATATAGCAGAAGTCTGTTTCCTTGTTAAATATTCATCATCTATATTTATGATTTCTAGTCTTCTTCTAATTTTAAATACATATCTCTTTAAGAAAGCTAGTTTTATATAAATTACATATAATTTCTGGTATAATATTTCTAAAGAGAATTTACTTTCCTGTGTGCCCTTTCTCAATTGCTTTATTTGCATTGCATCAGAGCTTTTCATTTTTTTGCTAAGCATTATATATGCCATTACAATTATTACAAATAGTCCTCCGACACCTGCTAGTAAATATACCATTAAGTTGCTATTCATGTACTTTTCTTGGCACCTCCTTCTTTTTAGACTATATTAATCTTCTAATACATCTGAGTCTCTACGTGCATCTATGTTCCAATGTGATTTAACAAATTTCTTGAAATCTGCTGAATCATTGTCATCCATGTTGTTTATCATTTCTTTTATATTCTTTTCAGATATTGGGTTTGTTACAACATATTGTCCATCATGATATTCTAATATGTTTCTATATTGATAAAGTTCTTTATTAGTTGTTTTTGTGAAATACATTGTTGCATTGTCCATGAATTTTTCAAGTTTACCTTCCATTGTTTTTTTCTTTTCTATAATCGAAAGTATACTCGTTCTTTTTTTTCCTCTACTGGAATACATTCTGTAATTCTTTCAACATATCTTTTTCCTCTAAAGTCTTTTGCTAAGTGAACGTCAAAGTTAAGAACTTGAACAACCTGTTGTTCTGCTATTCTTTCGTTTGAGAATACACCTGCACGAAGCATTGAGTTACGAAGTGCTGTTACTAAGTCTGGAAATGTTTTAGCGTGGTGAGTGAATAATGTAAATTTAGATGCAACCTGTGCTGATTGAATCATCCAAGATGCTACGGGATCAGTTGCAACCTCACCGATGATGTTAACAGAACCGTCAGTTTTTTTCTGAACGTCCAAACATTGTTGTCCAGAAATCGTTTCTGTTTCACGCATTGATAATATGTTTCTTGTTGGATATATTTTTCTTAGGTGAAGCTCGAATGCAGTTTCAGTAATACGAAGGTTCATTGTTTCGTATATGTTCTCTATCATACCCATAAGCAATGTTGTTTTACCACAACCCTGCTCACCAGTAACTGATGTAATTCTTGCTCCTTTTACTAAGTATTTTAATAATTCTATTGAGTCATCTGCTCCAGGTTCATGTTTAAACCATTGTTCAAGTGTTGAACGCTTAACGTCGAACTTTCTTACAAAGAATGCCCATGTTTCAGACATGCTAGGTCTAACAACAACGACACGAGAACCGTCTTTCATTTCATTGATCTTGTAACCATTCGTATCTGATAATTGTCCTGGGTTATTATATTTGTAAATGTTTTGGCAAACTCTTTTTTAGTTCTGCCTCTGTTCCAAATGAAAGGAAAGCTAAACGAATAGATTTACCTTGGAACATTATCCAAATACTATCACAAGCACGTGGAACTTTATGTTCTGAAATTTGTCCTAAATAATCTTGACTGATTTGAGATACCTGGTTTAAGAAGCTCTCTGGAAGTCCAGAAACACCTCCTGAGATACCATCAACGTTCATATCTCTTATTTCATCGATTGAACTGTATCCTTTATAATGTTGATAAATTCTTTGAACAACTACATTTAATTTGTCTTGGAATGTTAATGCAAAATTTTCTTGCTCATAAATTTTATCAATTTCCTCAGGTGTTATAACATAAGATGGTTTTGAATCACCTTCAACATATTTTTAGCTCTGCTAAGTCATATTTCTTTATAATCTCACCTAAAGCCTCATAACCAAATTCAGATTTATACATATATAAAATTATATCAAATTTGTCTTGAGCTGTTAAAAGTGATGGAACATCAAAAGGAATAGCTTTTGATACGTTTGTTTCATCTACCCCATATTCATTATAAAGCAAGTCATATATTAATTCCTTAACATATTTTTTGTCATTTATATCACCATAAGTACAACCTTTTAAAGCCTTTTTCAATTCGTATTTCTTATTTTTTCTCTTTTTAGTTCTTCCTCTGAAAGTCCTATATCATAAAGGTTAATTTTTGTAATTTCATCTAATCTTTTTTTTTACAAATTCTTTCATAACCTCTAGTGTGTAGGTTCTATCGTCAACTTTCATTTGTTCGTCGGCTTCTTCATTTTGTCTTTTCTGAATAAATCTACGAACTATTGCAAAAGCTACAGCTAAAACAACTACTGTTAATATTAGGTTAGCTATATTCATTTTTTAAGTTACCTCCTTAATTTAATGCTTTTACATTTTCATTCTCATTTCTTGAAGTTTGTCTATTATACTTTGGCAAGTACTGTTTGCCTCTGCCATGTATCTCATATTTCTGTCAGTTGGATCTGTTACACTTCTGTACTTTTAAGAAGAAGTCTGCCACTTTTCCTTCAGTTGCTGCTTCACCAAATAATGTGTTATATGATATAGCAGAAACTGTTTCTTTTTTCTCTTAGTTCTCTTGTTACATTTTTTGTATTGTATTTAGAAATTTGTCGTATTTTCCAATTAAATAAACTATATTCTTTCTTTTTTAATACTTCATCTTTTTCTCTTAATTCTTGCACTCTTTCAAGCTCATCCAATCCCTGTTTAAATGTAAATACTATTGCATTTGATTTATTTAATATCTCCATTTGAGTTTGTTTACTCATTCTCTTATCAATATCTATAATTACTAAATCATACTCCTTATCAGCTATATCTAGTAATTGAGGATAATATTGAGTAGTTGCATTGTAATCTTCAATATTATCAGCTATTGGTGCTGGAAGTATATCAAGTCTGTTATCTCTAAATACAACCTTTACATAGTCAGATACTATATTGCTTGATGTCCTATTACTCTGCATTATTTTAATAAGTCCTTCTATTCCATTGTTCATTCCCATTCCATTTGAGCTTTTTACTCCTAAAATAGAAGCAACTTCTTCTTGTCTAGAATCTTCCCAAAAACATCTTTCGACTGTTTTTTCGCCAAATCCTGTTGATATTAAAAGTATTTTATAATTATGCTCGATTGCCATGTTTGTTGCAACTGCAACAGATGCAAGTGTTTGTCCCGTTTCTTTTTTTTCATTGAAATCATTCCAAAAAGATACTACAGCCATTTTATACTCCTTTTTCTAGTTGTTTGAATGCTTTTTTTACGTTAGATGGGCTTTCTCCCTTAGCAATTTCCTGTACTAATCCAACTAGAGCATCCTTATACTCTGAACTAATTCCTTTAAACTTAATTTTAGATAATCTTTGGTTTTGAACTATTATATCCATATCACTAGATTGCATTGGGAAGTAAATAATTTCATCATTCCACTTTATCTTGTATCCTAATGATAAAAAGTTCAAATAGTCATCCTCTTCCTTAGACATATTATTTGAAAAAATATATCTTTGTAAGATTAAGTGGAAGTCTTATTCCACTTATAATCTCAAGTCCTTTTTTTCAAACAAAACAAATCTGGAGATGTTACAAAGTAACAACTTTGGAATGCATATATATCAAAACTCTCTAATAGATTAGGGTTGTCCATATCTAGCAAAATGTAATCATAAGTAAAAACTGCAGATTCAGGCATTCCCAAATATTGCTTTATTCCATTATAATCTTTAAATCCAACAGCAACATCAATTCCTTCATATTCAGTTACATAAGATACTGTAGGATTTATAGCTGGAACAACATATTTCGCTTTTTGATTAACAGTACTATCTATAACAAGAACCTTTTTTCCAAGCTCAACTAATACTCTAGCTACATATATTATAAAATCTGTTTTGTCATAAGTTCCAATAAAGCCTATTCTTTCCATTGTGTGTTACTTTCCTCTCTATTTTTTATTTTAATAACCAGCTAATGCATCAAGATATGATTTTCTTTGATCTTGTGCTGTTGTTACTTCTGTTGTTGTTCCTGTTGTTACTTTGCTCTTTGCTTCGTCTTCATCTACAGCACCTAATTGTGAATTTATATTATTTCTATTTGATGTAAATTGTTGATATCTGTTATACATTGCAGTTTTTGCTTCTTGAACAACATTTGGATTTTGTGTTACTAAGTTTACAACTTCAGCACTTGGTATATAAGTTGGTGTTGCTTTTTCTTGTGTTCCTGGTTCAACATATTTTGCTGTATATAATACTGCTCCCTCCAATTTATAAGCTTCAACAATTGCGTTGCTCATTGCTAAAGTTTCATCTTCAGTTAATTTTATCCATATTGTATTTTCAGAATCGACTCCATTTATTTGTGGAATTTCTACTCTCTTTTTTAGATACAACGATATAGTCAAGTCCGTTAGGTAATCTTAATCTTACATCTATGTAATCATCTTGAGCTATTTGACTTTCAAGTCTTAACATATTGTACTCTTGAATTCTTAAATCTGAAGTTGTTGGATTGTCAGATTCTGCCACCATTGAAGCAGTAAGAATCATTCCTTTTGATAAATCTATTTTAGCAATAGAATTTTCTGTTAAAGCTGTTCCTTTTATTGCATCTGTTGGTGCAGCATTTTTATCTGTTTCAACTTGAACAAGCATGCTTGCATCAAGTGTATCACCTGATTTTACATCAGTATTTAAAGCATAAACTTTAATTAAATTTGCAAGTCTATCATCCTCTTTAGCTTGCATATTTTTTATTTTTAGAAGTAGTACAGCAACGATTGCACCCATTACTAATACAGCGATTAGCACTCCTAATATAAATGAATTTCTTGATTTTCTTTGCATTGGATTTGAAGCCATAATTTATTCCTCCCTAACATTTGTCAATTTTATGACATTTTATATTACTTATTTCATTTTACAACAAAACATATTGAAATACAATAACATTTTTATCTTGTAATTTAACTTTAATTTTTTTGTAACATTTTCGTAATATTTGTGTATTTTTTAATTTTGAATATACAAAAAAAAGGAAAAACAATGATATAAAATCACTATCTTTCCTTTATATTTTTGATTTATATTTATTCTTTCGTCTATCTTCTATAATACATTCTTCCATTATATCCTCTATTGTTTGTGCATGTATAATATGTTCCTCTTGAATTGCAACAACATCCTGTCGAATTATCATTTCCATCATCATTATTGTTATTTCTTATAAATCTATTAGCCGATACTGTATTTGCTTCTACATTTCTTGTATCTATGTTTCTTGCCTCTAATTGTCTTGATGCAAGTTGGTTAGATGTCATGTTTTCCGCATTAACATTTCTTGCATTAATTGTATTAAAAACCAGTCCGTTTCCACATCTAATTCTACACAATAAGCACACAATTGATGCAGTAATAAATGCAAGTAAAGCATAAATTATTCCATATACAATAAGATTTAAATTCGAAATCAAAAATGCGACTAATAAAAATATTGCAAAAAATACCAAAGCAACAAGCCATGGACATTTTAATATCTTTTGAAGAGCAATAGAAAATATTATTACAGCAATTGGAATTACAACTAAATAAAGTAATAAGTTCATATCATATACTTGTATGATGTATTTAATATTTAAATAATCATACCCTCCTCCTTTTATGTTATTCTTTTTTATATAATATGAATTTATAAACTAATTAGTTACTTGCTTTTACTCCAATTTAGAAGGAATCGAGGTGCTATTTTCCAAATTCAGATGTGTACGGGTCGCCGTCGCAAGTTTGCTTAGCTCTTGTCATTTTTAATGACTTAGAGATAAGCAAAGCTTAAGCCAAGACTAGCGTCTGAATTTGGAAAATAGCACCCCGATTCCTTTTTATTTTTTCAACCTGTTCTTATTCTTCATATTTGACATTAACTAAATACAGTCCATGTGCTGTAAGCGTCTTTCCTGCCTTCGTTCTATCTTTTTCTTCAATTATATGAGATATATCCTCTGGCTTTATTTTTTTCTAATCCTACATCTAGTAGAGTTCCTGAAATAATTCTAACCATGTTATACAAGAATCCATTTCCTGTTAGTTCAATTATTATTCTTTCTCCTTCTTTTTTTTTACTTCTGCATTATAAATTGTTCTAACACTATTTTTTCCACTCGTTCCACTTGATTTAAAAGCTTTGAAGTCGTGTTCTCCAACGAAATATTTTGCCGCTTCTTTCATTTTTTGATAATTTAATTGAATTGGAAAACAGTATTCCAAATTTCTATAAATTGCCGTACCTGTTTTTGAATTGTTTATTATGTATCTATAAGTTTTTTGTTTTGCAGTATATCTACTATGGAATCTCTCGTCTACTTCTTCAGCTTTTTTTTATTACGATGCTACTCTTTAGCTGTGAGTTTATTGCAAGAGCAAGTTTGTCTATTGGAAGTGTTGAGTTAGTTTTGAAGTTGGCAACTTGTCCAAGTGCATGAACTCCTGCGTCTGTTCTGCCAGAACCAATTAAATCGACTTCTTCTCTTGTTATGTTGTATATTGCCTTTTCGATTTCTCCTTGAATGTTTAATTTGTCTGGTTGTTTTTTGCCAGCCATTGTAACACTTTCCATCATATTCGATAGTTAATTTTATATTTCTCATATATTACTCTCCGTTCAATTACAACTTTTTATTTTCCTTATAAAATATAAATTTCTGCCTTTTATATTTTATAAATGCAGAAATCTATATATCATTATTTATTTTCGTTTGTTGTATTTTCTTCTTTATTATTTTTTGTCTCTTTTATTTCTTTTATCTTTTTTATTCCTTTAAGTTTACTCTTTTTATTGTCTTCTAATCTGTTGGTAATAATATTTTTTATAAGAATGTTCTTTAAAGCTTCTTCCTTTACATCTGCAATCAAAGTTCCGTCTTTTGCAATAGATATTTTTCCTGATTCTTCTGAAACGACTATTGCTATTGCATCTGATTCTTTAGAAATTCCAACTGCTGCTCTGTGTCTTGTACCTAGTTCTTTTGAGATGTCTGCATTGTTCGCTAGTGGAAGTATACATGCACCTGCTGCAATCTTGTTATTTCTTATTACTATTGCACCGTCATGTAATGGTGTTTTTGGAACAAATATGTTTACAATAAGTTGTGGAGATATTTCAGAATCTATCTCTATTCCTGTAGCAATTATATCACTAAGGCTGATGTCTCTTTGAATTACAATTAAGGCTCCTGTTTTTGTTTTTGCCATTTCACAAACAGCAATTACTATTTTATAAATATCTTCTCTGGTCTTTGTTTCTATACTCTTTTCCATTCCAAAGAAATTGGTTAGCTTGTTGGTTCCAAGTTGTTCAAGTGCTCTTCTTATTTCTGGTTGGAATATTACGATTAACGCAACAACTCCAGATGGCAATATCGATGTAAGTACTGAATGTACTATTCTTAGATTTAATATTCCACTTAACCAGGTAATTATTATAAAGAATAGAATTCCTTTTATAAGTTGCATTCCTCTTGAGTCTTTGGCAAATTTGATTATTTTTACTATTACATATATTACTATTGCAATATCTAAAATCACCGGTATTAGTTTTAGCGGATTTTCTTGTAATGATAAAAAGTAATTTACTACATTTTCACCAGAGTTCTCAAAAAATCCCGACACATAATTTTCTTTCATCTTTTAGGTTAGTTCCTTTCATATTTACGAAATATATTTTCATTTATTAATGCATTAGGTAAAATATTAATGTAGCAGATACTGCTCCCACCATTAGAATAGCAAGTAATAAAGCCATTATCCTTACAAAAAGTTGACTTGCATCACGTTTTATATTTCTAGTTTTTTTTCTGTTTTTTCATATCTTTTTTCTTTTTTCATAAATTCCTCCAAGTTGTATTTTTTATTTTATATTGAATCAGCTTTTATTTTAACACTTTTTCGTTATTTTTTTTCAACATTTTTGCAAGAGTAATTATATACATCGCATGTGACCAGCCCAGTCAATTATCCATGCAGGCTTCATTTTAGAATTGTCAACCTGTTCTGCTAAGAAGCCTAATTCTGAAGAACTGTTTGTTACGAAATCAAATATTTCTTTTGCCATTTTCTTGTTTCCTATTTCTAAATAGTACAAAGCCATCCATAAAAAGCTACAGGCCATGGATTTTTTCCTTCCATATAAGAATCCTGTTCAAATCTTAAATATCCACCTGTATATGTACGAAGTGTAAGATTTATTTTTTCAACAGTATTATTAATTTTTTTATCTTTTGGAGTTATTAGATTAAATGGATAAACAGCCCCCATAATACTTACGTCCATCTTGTTATCATTCAAGTTTCTTTTTAACACTTTTGTATTTTCGTCATACAAATTTTCTTCAACATATTTTTTGATATTTTCGATTTCCTTGTTTATTTTCTGAGTATTTTTTGATATTTGCTCGAGTTTTAATCTGTTGTTTTCATATTTAGGTTTTACCAATTCATATATTTCAAGCATTGCATTTAGTGCACCGTAGATACTTGAAATTGAATATAAATGAACTCCTTCGTTCATCTCCCATAAATCATAGCTTGCATGTTTATAAATTTTATCTTTTCCCTGCCTTCTTCTTTTATCTTTTCTTCTATTTCCTTTTTAACAAGGTCATTTTCTTCTTTTTCATCAAATATATTTTCTAAGTATTTTATCAAGAAGTGTACTGCATTTTCACACATCTTGAAACTATTTTCTATGAACTTTGTATCTTTTGTTACTTTGTAATGTTCATATATTCCATATATTACGCCTGCGGTTTCGTCTATTTGGTACCCCCAGCATGGAGCCAATGTTCCATCTGTGTAAAATCTTTGTTCCCACATTCCATTCTTGCTTTGAGTCTTTTTGCAGAATGAATTATAAAATTTTTCTGTTTCTTTCGTCATATTTAAGTAGTCATAAGCTTTTGTAATAAACACAGCATCTCTTGGCCAACAATAAGAATATCTACCGCTCTTTTCTCTGTTTTCATCTATTTCAGCTGTAGCAGAAACTCCTCCTGTTTCTTCGTTTTGAAGTAGTGGGAATAGCAAAATTGTTCTATTATATATATCAAGAATTTTCTTTCCAATGTCTTTGTTTTTCACTTGTGTTTAGTTTCAATCCATCATGTTTATTTAAATATGAAAGCCAGAATCTTCTAACTTGGTTGTACTCTTTCTTTACATCTGTTTTCTTTAATTTTTCTATTTTTTCTTCCAAATCTTCAACAATTTTCGTCTCTTTGTTGTTCTGAATAAATATGAACACATTGAATTCAATCTGGTCACCAGGTTTTAAAATCCCCAAATCATAGCTAATTGCAGAATCATTGCTCATTCCAATATAGTCTTTATCTTCAAGAACAGCCTCTCTTATGTAATTTTCTACATCATTTATTCTGTGTCCAGAAATTTCTTTATTAGCAAATGTGCATATAGAAAAGTCGTGGTTATATTGTATAATTCCATTGTCTATTGCCTTTCCAGAAACCATATTGTTTTGGTCCGATAAAAGCTTTGAACGAATTAAAAATCGTAGATTCAAGTCAACTTTGTTGCTGTTTACTATTGTGTATTTTTACAAGCATGTTTTCTTTCAAGCAGGCGAAATCGGTTTGTCTAATATTTAAATTGAAATATGTATTTTCTATTTCTGTATTTAAAATGTTCGTATTTTCCGAATAATACTGATCATATCTATTGTTTATATCATCATGTAGGTATATTATTGCAGAATCGTTTATTTTTACACCTACATGGAAGAAATCTATAAATTGCTTGAAATCAACATTTGGATAGTATGCTCTTAAAAGTTCTCCTCTTTTACTAAATGTTGCTCTTATATTTTTATTTCCAACAATTGCATCATTTAAAAACTTATTATTCATTGGTAACTCCTTCATTTTATAATTCATTTTGTTTATTATTAAGATTCTATTATTTCAACAATCTTCTTCTCAAGTTCTTTTACTTTTTCGTTTAATGCTTCTATCTCTTTGTCGCTTCTTTCTTTGCCAAGCATATCTTCTTTTACGATATTCTTCATATCTTCAATTTCTTCTTGAAGAGTTTCCATTCTGTCTATTATTTGTAATCTCATATATCTCTTGTCTATCTTCTCTTCAAATTCTTTCTTAACTGTTAGTTCATCATTTAATGTGTATTTTTCTCCAAAGGAAGGTATTGTAACAGGAATTTGTGTACTTTCGACAATTTTATTTTTTTTTAATACCAACTGAGCCTCTGGCTCTCCATGCACTAAGAATATATGCTTTGGTTTTTTTATGAAAGAATATACAAAGTTCAATAACCATTCTTGATCTGCATGTCCTGAATATCCTTCGATGTATTCAATTCTAGCTTTTACAGAAAATTCTTCACCAAATATCTTTACAGTTTTTGCACCATCTACGATTGTTCTTCCAAGTGTTCCTGGTGCTTGGTATCCAACAAATAAAATAGTACTCTTTGGATTCCATATATTATGTTTCAAGTGATGTTTTATTCTTCCGACTTCACACATACCACTTGCAGAAATTATGATTGAAGGTTCATCCATTTCATTTAAAGCCTTATTCATCTGCGGTTTGTGTAAACTTAAGTCCTGGGAATTCTAGTGGATTATCTCCCCTTTCCATTAAAGCTTTTGTATCATCATCGAATAAATCTTCATTTTCTTTAAAAATTTGAGTAGCTGAAATTGCCAATGGGCTATCAACGTAAACTGGTGCTTTCATCAATTTCTGATACTCTTCCTGGAATTTTTTCATTCTTTGCATCTTGCTCTTTTATCTTATCTAGCTCGAATAATATCTCCTGAGTCCTACCAACTGCAAAAGATGGAATTACAACAGTTCCTCCATTATCCAATGTTTCTGATACGATGTCTAAGAAAACTTTTGCCTTGTCATTTGTTCCAACATGAAGTCTATCTCCATAAGTAGATTCCATTACAAGATAATCTGCATCTTCTATCATAGTTGGTTCAGATAATAGCGGAATATCATTGTTTCCAATATCTCCAGAGAAAACAGTTTTTGTTTCCTTTCCGTCTTCGTTTACCCATACCTCGATTATACTAGAGCCTAGCATGTGTCCTGCGTCATTAAATCTTACATGTATATTTTCGTCTATATCAATTATTTCATCATATTTTACGGGCTTAAAGATTTCCAAACATCTAGTAGCCTCTTCAGCAGTGTATAATGGTGGAATTGTCTTTTGACCTTTTCTCTTTCTCTTCTTATTTTTCCATTCGTTCTCTTGTTCTTGAATATGACCACTATCAGGAAGCATTATGCCACACAAGTCGCAAGTTGCTTTTGTAGCATAAATCGGACCTCTGAATCCTTCATTATATAATTTTGGAATTCTTCCAGAGTGATCGATATGAGCATGAGTAAGAAGCATAAAATCGATGTCACTTGGATTGTACACAAAGGGAGCCTCGTTTTCTAGTTCAAGTGTTGCTTTTTCCTTGATACATTCCACAGTCAACTAAAAACTTTTTTGCCAGCAGCTTCTACTAAGAAGTTAGAACCTGTTACGGTTTTTGTTGCTCCTAAAAAAATAATATTCATTCGTATATCTCCTTTACAATTAATCTTTTCATCATCTTCTTTTGGATTGTCAATATGTGTTTTTTCAAAATGAACGCTTGCTTAAGTACGGGCGCGGGGGCCCTCTGCGCATTCATTTTGAAAAAAATACATATTGACAATCTCCATTATAGTTCCAGCAGGATTGTTTTTCAAAATGAACACTTGCTTAAGTACAGGCGCAAAGTTATTTCAAAATAAGATTTATTTTCTTATTAGGTTTTACATTTAGCAACTTCAAATTGTCTACTTGTTCTTCAAATATACCCTCTGCCTCTTTGCTATCATATATGCCAACTGTGATATAATATTCCGTGTTTGTAGCAAATTTTTCTTCTTTTTGTTTGTTTATTTTTATTGAGATTTCTTTAAAGTCAATTATTTTGCTTGCAAATACGTATTTTAATATTGTGTAGCAAAGGCTTATGCTGTTTGAGTAGTTGGTTATTATTTGTTTGTCTATGCAGTTGTCTATTATTACATTAATTGTTTTTTCTATTTGTCTTTTTAGTTCTTTTACATCATATATGTTTTTTTCTTTACTTATTGGTATTAAGCAGTAGTATCTAAATTGGTATAGTACTTTTTCCCAATCTTCTTTTGATGTGTAACTTTCAATGTTTTTTTTCATAGATTTTTAGGAATTCTTTTTGCGTGTTTATTAGTCCTTCTTCTATTTTTTCTTTGCTTTCTGTATTTTCTATTATTTTATTTAAAACATTGTATTCTCTTTCTAGTTTTTCTTGTAATTTTACATATTCAAGTGGTTCGATTAGTTTATTCTTTTGCTTTATTAGTTCTAGCTTTTCGTTTCTTTCTTTTTCTAGTCTTGTAGCTAAGTGACTAATGCTAAATATTTTTTCTTTGTTTGGAAGTTTAGAATTTCTAATTTTATATTCTTCTTTTAATTTGTTTTGGTCATTTAGGATTTCGTCTATCTTTTTTATTTCCAAATTTATCTGCTTTTTTTCTTCTGTTATTGTGTCAAGGAATTTTTTTCTGTTTTCCATTGCTTTCATTAGCTTTAATTTCTCATCAGTCTGAGCAATTATATGTTTTCTTAATTCTTCATTTTCTAATGCCTGTAAGCTTAGTATTGAAATAAAAATACTTTTTTCAAATTCATTTCCACTATTTATGCTTTGTTCAAATTTTTTCTTCATAAAATACTGGACTTTCAGTATTTAATTTTGCCATTATTATATTTTGGTAGATTAAGTTTTTCTTTATGTCTATATCTGTTTTTAAGTTATTGTTCCATGACCAACCATCGAAGTCTCTTATTACTTCTATGTCGTTTATGCATTTAGCTTTTATAATAAAGTCCTTTATTGCATTTTTATAATAGCTATCCTTATCCATGTTCTCGTTATTTAATTTGTATATAATTTCTTTTTGCAATATTCTCATTAATATTATTGAATACAATATGTCTTCTTCATTTGCATAGACAAGAATTTTTCCATCGTCTGGCTCAATAATGCAAACGGTTTTACTTTCAGCAAGTGGCAGTGCCTCCTCTGTTTCAGGAGTCACTACCTTTATTTCAAAGCAATCTTTTTCTATGGTTTTTAAAATGTTATTCATAAATTCATCTTTAGATTGTGCATCTACTTTAGCCTTTGAATAATCGTTATAACCATTTTCAATTTTATAAAGCATGCTTAATAAAAGATTTTTTACATCTTCGTCAAAAGTTTTATTTTCAAGTATTTTTTCTAATCTATTATTATATTCGTTTTGATTAAATTTTGAAAAAATATTCATTCTAATTCCCCTCAGTAATTAAAATTGCCCATTTTCTTGTGTTTTATGAATTAAGTTCTGCCCAACGTTCTTTTGTCATTAGAACTTCTCTAGGTTTACTTCCTTGGTATCCAGATATGATACCTCTTTCTTCCATTTGGTCTATTATTCTTCCTGCTCTAGCATATCCTACTTTAAATCTTCTTTGTATGAAAGATGTTGAAGCTTGGCCTGTTTCTATTACAGTTTCTATCGCATCATTTAACAATGGATCTGTTTCATCGTCGTCGTTTAATGCTCCCTCATCTATCTCTTTATCAGTTGTATTTGCCTTTTCAATGTATTCTGTGATGTCGTCTCTGTACACTGTTTCTCCACCATTTGATTTAACAAAGTCTACTATTTTTTCTACTTCTTTGTCTGAAATGAATGCTCCCTGAATTCTTACTGGTTTTGGTGCACCAGTTGGGAAGAATAACATATCTCCTTTTCCTAGTAATTTTTCTGCACCAACTTGGTCTAATATTGTTCTTGAGTCTACTTGCGAAGAAACTGCAAAAGCAATTCTTGATGGAATGTTTGCTTTTATTAATCCTGTGATTACGTCTACAGATGGACGTTGTGTTGCTATTACTAAATGCATTCCAGCAGCTCTTGCTTTTTTTGTGCTAATCTACAAATTGCATCTTCTACATCTCCCTTTGCAACCATCATTAAATCTGCAAGCTCGTCTATGATGATTACTATATGTGGAAGTTTTCCAATTCCATCTTCGTTTTCTACTGCTTCATTGTATCCTTTTAAATCTCTAACACCTTTTGATGCAAACATTGTATATCTGTTTTCCATTTCTTGAACTGCCCATGCTAAAGCTCCTGCAGCCTTTTTAGGGTCTGTTACAACTGGAATTAATAAATGTGGAATTCCATTATAAACTGATAATTCAACTATTTTTGGATCTACCATTACAAGTTTTACTTCACTTGGTTTAGCCTTGTATATTATACTTGCAATTAATGTGTTTATACAAACACTCTTTCCTGAACCTGTTGCACCTGCAATCATAACGTGTGGCATCTTTGCAATGTCTGTTACGATTTCCGTTCCAGATACATCTTTACCCAGTGCAAAAGCAAGTTTTGATTTGCTATCTTTGAAAGTATCTGTGTCTAAAATATCTCTTATATGTACTATTTCACTTTCTTCATTTGGCACCTCAATTCCAACAGCCTGTTTTCCTGGAATTGGAGCCTCTATTCTTATAGTTTTAGCTGCTAAATTTAGTGCTATATCATCTGCTAAATTTGCTATTTTACTTACACGAACTCCCTCTGCAGGTTTTAATTCATATCTTGTTATTGCAGGTCCTACAGACACATTTTCAACCTTTGCTGATACTCCAAAGCTATAAAGCGTTTTTTGTAGTTTTGATGCTGTATCTGCAAGTGCTCTCTTTCCTCCTTTAACTCCCTTGCTAGCGCCTTGGCTTAATAGAGTTAATGGTGGGAATTCATAGTTTTCGTCTTCCACTGTAAGAGTATGTTCAAGTTGAAGTACTTCTTTTGTCTTCTCTTCCTTTGTTTCTTCTTGTTTCTTGAATAAAGGATCTTCTATGAAATCTGGAGCTTGTCCTGAAGGTGTTTTTTTCGTTATTTTTTCTGCCTTCTGTTGTTTTAAGTTTAGAAGCTTTGTCAAAGTTAAATAATTTTGATTTAGATGTTTCTTCGCCATTTAATTTTATTTGTAATTGTTCAACATCGAGAGCTTCTTTTTCTTTCTCAAGCTTTTCTCTTCTTCTTCTTTCTTGTTTTGTTTCTTTTCTATTTTCTATTCCTATTATTTTTTCTTCTTCAGGTTCTTCGTCTTTTGCAGTCTTATATTGTTCTTTTTTCATTCTTCTTTTCGGCAGCATCATCTATCATCTCTGAAATCTTGTTTACTAAGTCTATTCCAAACATTGCAATTACTAACGCAATAATTGCTCCAAAGCAGAATATTACTGTTCCAATTTCACCAAATAATTCTCTAAGTGGAAGTGTGAATACTGCTCCTATAGAGCCTCCTCCAACTCCTTCTGTTCCTAAATCAAAAAATTGATCTAGTACATTTTGAAAAGATCTTCCTTCTACAACTACCTTCCCTTGGCTTATTTCAAATATGTTCATTATTACAGAGATACATACTAGCATAAGTGAAAATTCTATAATTTTTCTAGACCATGATGTTTCTCCTTGATAAGCAATGTAGATTGCGAGTATAAACACTCCTATTGGCAATATGTATTTTACATATCCCATTATTCCACCCAAGAACGGACTTAGGTTCTCACCTATAAATCCTGATTTTGAATATATTAAAACAGCAAGTAGTATACTTGCAGCAATCATTATTGCAACAATTATACTCTGACTTACATGTTTGTTTTGTTGTTTCTTTTTCTTTCTTCCTCTTTTTTGCCATAACATTGTGTACAAAATATTTATAATTTTAAATATTTCATACTCTCCTTTCTCCATTAGTTTTATATTAAATTATCATCATTATTTTTCACATTAATTCTATATCAAAAAAAAAAAAAAAAAGTACATAGAATTTAGAAAAAAAATAGACTATATATTTTATTTTCGCACTAAAATATAATAGCCTATTTTGAGAATTTATTTTACTTCTTTCCTATTGTTTTGTATTACCTTTAAAGCATCTTCTAGTGTTACTTGAACTCCTGCTAGAATGTTGTCTGCATAAGCTTTTGTACCATTTGAAATTTCACGAGCCATGTCATTTGCATTTTCTATAATCTTGTTCTTTTGCTCGTAAGCTTTTTCTTGGTTATTTCATGTTCATCAATCATAGAAATTATTCTGTTTTCTGCTTCTTTTACAATATCTTGTGCTTCTTCATTTGCCTTTTCTATAATTCTATCATGTTCTTCTTTTATTACCTTAGCCTGTTTCAATTCCTCTGGTAATTTAAGTCTTATTTCTTTTATTATGTCTAATAATTCTTCCTTGTCTAATACAGCCTTGTTTGTAAAAGGCAATGTTTTGCTATTTTCTAACATATCTTCAATTGTTTCTAATAAATTGAATATTTCCATTTGATTTTCCTTTCTAAAGGTAAAGCTTTCTTGTTAAAGCTTTTAATGTTTTATGCTTCAAAGTTCACCTTATTTAAGAAATATTAAAGATGCTCTTCCATATTTTCTTAAGTCATACATTTTATATTTTAAATTTTCATCGTAAAGTTCGTTTATATCTCTTTCAGGTTCATCTGTTTCAATTATAATTATTCCATCTTCATTAAGCAGTTGCATTTCATCTATAACCTTTATTGCTTTTATAGATAAATCCTCTTTATAAGGTGGATCCAAAAATATTATATCAAATTTCATATTTTTTTGTTTTATTGTTTTTAGGCAATCCATATAATCCTTATTAAATACAATTGCTTTATTTTCAAGCCTTGTTTTCTGTAAGTTTTTGTGTATCATCTCCGTTGCATCAGATGCATTCTCGCATAGGACCGCAAGCTTTGCTCCTCTGCTTAAAAACTCTATAGCAATGGCACCACTACCAGAAAACAAGTCTAAAACAGTTGTGTCTTCAATATCATTTTGAATTATATTAAAAAGTGATTCTTTTACTCTGTCAAGAGTTGGTCTTGTACTTATTCTTTCTATTGAATGAAGTATAGTTCCTCTTGCACTTCCGCTTATTACTCTCATAAATGTTTCTCTTTCTTTTACGTATTAAGAATATTATAGACACTAACACAACTTTATTAATTATATATATTTTATATGTTTTTTTCTAGATGTCAATATTTATAACTCAAATGTAATATACATTTAATAGTGCTGTAACATTTTAGTATCATTGTAATATTTTTCAATATTTCATATATTAGTATTTTTAAGAACAATTTAAAAAATTTTCAGTAAATTTGTTCATGAACAAAAATTTATTTACATATTTTCTGCACATATTTATATAATTAAAAATTCAGTATTATTCTTTATTATATAAAACCTCAAAAAGATTTGGCAATCTCTAGCCAAATCTTTTATCTCGCGTTGTTCATTAATCATTATCTTTATTTACTTCTTTTTATTAGCTCTAATTGAGAAATTAGAAGTGATTCCATTTTTGCTTTATAAACATCAAATTGTTTTTGTAAATCTTCTAAGCTTTTTTTGTTTTATAAGAATTTGTTGTTCTAAATTTGTTAGTGATTGTTTAGCATCAGATTCAGCGTCTTTTATAATCTGATCTGCTTGTTGTTTTGCAACATTTTTTATATCTTCAGCTGTAGATTGTGCCATTATTAGAGTATTGTTTAATGTTCCTTCTATTTGTTTATAGTGTTCTAATTTTCCCTCTAATTCAGCAATTTTATCTCCATTTTCATTGCTTGTTTTATAAAGTTTTTCATAGCTTGCTGTTAATTCATCAAGAAAATCATCAACCTCTTCTACGCTATAGCCATTCATCATTTGTTTTGAGAATTTCTTATTTTCAATTTCTAATGGTGTAATCATTTTTTTCTCCTCCCAGCTTTTTTATTCTCTTAGTCTTTCAGTATTTGCAGTTCTATTTTATGCAATTATTCTTATGTTCTAAAAAGCTATTAGTTGTTTCCTGTATTTTTTTAAGCCAAGATACTGACAATTTGTTTTTTATTTCTTCTCTTGCCATTTCGTTTGTAATTTCATAGTTATAAGGGGCAATTAAAAATATAGAGTTTGAAACTTTTTGGATATGTCCATCTAATGCATGAACTGCTCCACTAACAACATCAATAATTCTTCTTGCAATATCTTTATTTACATATTCCAAGTTTACAATTACAGATTGTTTTTCTTTTAATAAATCACATATATCTTCTGCTTGATCAAAAGTTGTTGGTTGTGAAATTACCATTCTAATTTGTTGTTGTTGAGGCAAAGTAACAACCTTTGAGCTCTTTCTATCCCATAATTTATTCTTTTTATTATCTTCTTCTTCAACTTCTACTTCTTGATTTTCGTCTTCGTATTCTTCTTCCTCTTCATTTGCATCCATTCCGAATGCTCCCCATATTTTATTCATTATTGCTCCTGACATCATAAACCTCCTAATTTTTATCGTCATTTGTAAAATTCTAGCTATAGTATTTATCTTTTTTTAAGTCATTGTCAATAGTTTTTTAATATTGTAATATTAATTTAATCTGATTGTAATATTTTTGTAATATTTTTGATTTATTTTTATATTCTATAAAATTCTTATTAATATTAGATTTTCCTTTATTTTATTACTGTTCCAGCTGTTCATCTGTTGGATTTAATACAATTTCATCATATAGAGCAAATATTTTTCATATTATAAATTTCACTAGTTTTATATCCTAGCTCTGTTCATTCTTCTGTTTTATACGCTCTTACTATACAATATTCATCATTTTGTTTTAAAATTTTCACTAGCATTTTGTTGTAATAACCATTAACCATTTCTATTTCTTACAACATAAGAAAGTCCATCTTTCTCCTTTATTGCTGAGTTTGGAATTCTATATCCCTCGGCACTCCACCAAATAATATCAACAGATATTTTTCTATATGATATTAATTTTTCAACATCACTGGTTACCTTTATTGTAATTGTTCTGCTTCCATCGCTCTCTTCAATTATATTTTCAATACTTGCTTTAGTCGTATCAGAATTTTGAAGTCTTATTTTTATTGAATCGCCAACTTTTGCAGATTTAGCTTCATTAGTATCCGAGTTAAAAATTATATAACATTCATAATTATTTATAATTTTTCCCATCTCTTCACTACTTGCAACAGTTTGTCCCGTTTTTATGTTCAATTTTTCTAGGAACTCCTTATTCAAATTAGAAAAATCATAAGGCTTAAGAACTTCCTCAAGTCCATCTACTCTGTAAGAAACAACTCCACTGATGGTTGCATCTATATACTCAGAATTTTCATTTAATTTCTGCTCGTACTCGCTCTTTTGTGCCAAAAGCTGTTTCAAATATGAACCTGAAGGGCTATATTCTCCTGAAATCTTTGCCTTTCTAGATATGTAACTACTAATGTTTTTCTTTGCATCTTGTATTTTTTGAATACTATTTGCTCCGTAAACATTGTCTAATTCCTTCTCTATTTGGCTCTCCAAAAGTTTAATATCCGAATTAAAAACTCCATCCTGATTTTGCATAATTTGTTGTATTTCAACATCTAGTTTCTTTATTTTGTCTTTTATGTCTTCCTCGCCAGAAGAATAGTATCTGAATATAGAGTCTCCCTTGGCAACTCTTTCGCCTTCACTCTTTATCTTAACCATTCCATTTTTATAATTTTTTCCTTTAACAACTGTTTCATCTCTTACAATATATCCATTAACATTTTTTCTTCTTGCGAAAGTACCCCATTTGTTACAACAGCTACATTTGATTGATTTTGCACAAGATGTATAATGGTGTATATAGCAATAACAAGAATGAACAGTATTACAACAGATACAATTATAACTTTTCTTTTATCAAGTGTACCTTTATTCTCCATCTTAATCCTTTCTGTCGGAATCTAAATTCGACTCAAGTATTATTTTTTTCACATTATTTTGTATATCATCTAAACCATCTATCCATACTATATTTTCAATTTTTCTAAACCATGTGAGTTGTCTTTTTGCGTATCTTCTGGTTTCCATTTTTATTTTCTCTATTGCTTCTTCTTTTGAATATTCTCCATTTAAAAACGCAATAATTTCTTTATATCCAATAGCTTGGAAGGATGTTGCAAGACTTTCTCCATACTTTTCATAGATATTCTGTACTTCTTCGAACAATCCCTTTTCAACCATTATATCTACTCTTCTGTTTATTCTGTCGTAAAGAATATCTCTTGGCATATCTATTGCAAATACTTTGTAATCGTATTGGGCTCCATTTTTTCTGGACTCTTTCTCAATTTCGGTCTTTGTTTTCCCAGTTTCCTTATAAATTTCAAGAACCCTTAGAATTCTCTTCTGGTCATTAATGCTTATATTTTTCATTGCTTCTTCATCAATTTTTTTGGCTTCTTCATATAAGTTAGCTAGCCCCTCTTTTTTCGGCTCTTTCCTCTAATAATTTTCTATATTCTAAGTCAGTTTCAATTTCTGGGTAATCAATTCCATATATCAAAGAATTAACATACAATCCCGTTCCACCAACTATAATAGGCATTTTATTATCAGATATTATTTGCTTTATTGCATCAGTCGCTTCAAGCTTATAATCAGACACACTATATCTTCTAGTTGGCTCAACAGAATCGATGAGATAATGTTTTATCCCATCCATTTCTTCTGCGTCTGGCTTAGCTGTTCCAATGCTTAATTCCTTATATATTTGCATAGAATCAGCGGATACAATTTCACCATTTATTTTTTTTTGCAAGTTCAATAGACAACGCCGTTTTTCCGCTGGCAGTTGGTCCACATATAACAATTACTTTATGCTTATGCATTTGCAAATTCCTTCCTTGTATATTTATTATTACTTATTAATTTACTGTGTTATTTGCTACTCTAACATTATTTGATACAGAATTTGTAGAGCTTGTTTCATTTGTTGCAGTTACTGAATTACTTCTTTCAGAATTATTTGCAGTATTTCCTCTTTCTGTGTTACTTGTAGTATTGCTTCTTTCTGTGCTATTTACCGAATTATCTTTTGTAGAGCTATCAATAGTTGCATTTACCATGTTTTCTTCTATATTTTGATAAGTATTACTTGTGTTTTGATTCTCAGTATTTTGTGAATCTTGATCAGCTTGGCTACTATTTTGACTTTCCAAGTTTTGTTTTTGGTTATATATATCGATTATTCCTTGTTGAATTTTTTCTAAAATAGAAGAATTCACTTACAAGAATTGCAATAGTAATTATTAGTACTATTGTAGCTCTCATATTGAGTTGGCTAGTTGTTATTTCATTTTCCTTTCTCTTGTTAAAAGATCTAATCATGAATGGCAAAACTAAAATTGTATTTACTGGCACAAAAGTATATGTAATCATATCTTTTGCAGCAGATGAAGCTTTCTTTGCAATTCCGATTGAGCTAAATGAATAAACAATTAAAATTAATATGTACATTACGCCAACAGAAATCATTGTATATAAAAGTCTTTTCGTTTTTTCTATTGATTTATTAAAAGAATAGTATGTAAGTAGTATTGCAATTAAATTTGCAACTATTATAAATCCCATTATAAAAACATTATCCATATTCTTTTCCATCCTTTTTATTATTATTTATTATTTGTTGTTCTTTTTATTCTTCAGATATTTTTTAGTTAATTTATTCCAATGTAGTGTTCTCGTTGTATTATTATATTGCATTTTCTATTGTATTGTTGTATTAAAATTTTCGTGCTTTTAGACTTTATTTTCTTTATTTTCTTCTTGAAAATTTCTTTTCTATATCTGTCTTTGACATCTTTATTGCAACATTTCTTCCATTTACATTTTTGAATGGTTCTGGAAGAACTAATAATTTGTCTAACAAATCTATTATTCTTTCTCTGTCTGTTATTATTTCAACCTTCTCAGAAGCCTTGCTTGCAACAGAAGCAATAAACTTTTCTTCAACTTCCTTGGTAGAAATTCTAGAAACTGTGTTTATCTCTTCAAGAACTTCAATAAATACATCCTTTGTTTCTAAGTCTATTAGAACTTCTGGAACTCCACTTAATTTTACTGTATTCTCTCCGAATTCATCGATTGTGAATCCAGCCTTTTTGAACATTTCTCTGTTATCTTGATAGATGCTCATTTGTTTACGAGATAAATTAATTACATCTGGAAGTAGCATAAGTTGAGAATTCTTTGCATTGTTAGAGTAATAGTTTTCTCTTATTTGCTCGAACATAATTCTTTCTTGAGCAACAGTTTGATCTATTATATATAGGTTATCTTTCATTTCTAATAATATATTTTTCTCGAAAGCCAATCCTATAAATTTATAAACAGGCTTTGTTGCAAATTTAGATTGTCCTTCAAACATAGAAACATTTTCTTCACCTAATACAGGTTTGAATTCACTTGAAACATTTAGTTCATCGTTTTCAGGCTCTTCTTCTTTCTTCTTTATTGCTACACCAAAATTTTTTTCTCATACATTTTCAAGAATCTTTGGTCATGCTCTTCTGTTTTTCCACTTTCAGTTGTATCGCTCTCGAGTTCGTTGTTTTCAACCTCAGCAGAATTTTGTTCATCTTGTGCTGTAGTTTTGATTTCAGCAAAATTATTTGAATTTGTAACAGATTGTTCTGTTTCAGGTTCTGCAACAGCTTGTTCATCTTGTTGTATTGTTTCAAATTTTTCAGAGCTTTCATTCAAGTTTTCTACTTTGTTTTCAAAATTTGTACCTACTTTTTCATCTGCATTTTGGTTTGCATTCAAATCTGTGTTTGAACTTTGATTTGCATTTAAATTTACATTTGAATCTACATCTTCATTTCGATCTGTATTTACATTTACATTCTCAATTCCATTGGTACATGTTGTTTCATTTGATGCATTATTTTGAATTGAACTCATTTCATCATTGCTCTTAAATGCTTCATTTTCTTGCATTATTCTATCAACAATGGCCTTTGCCTTAGTATCTGTTGATTCAGCATTTTTTTTTCGTTTTTGTTATCGTCATCCTCAAGAGGTTTGCCAACTCCTGCAGTAATTATAATATTCTGCATTTTTCTTAATTTTTTCATTACATCTTCAAAAGTTTCTTCAGTTTTTGCCTCTTCTGGATTTACAGTTTCAACTTTCTTTGTTGTACCGAAATCATTTGTTGGTATTTTTTCAAAACTATTAGTTGAATTCTCGCTAATTTCGTTTGAAGATTTATTTTCATAGCTATTCGAAAAGTTTTTCTCGAAGCTATTTGCTGAAGTTTTTGCAAATTCACTTGTATTTTTACTTACAGGACTACTTTCAGCATGGCTTGTAGTATTATTAAACAAGCTAATTTCTTCATTATTTTCAACTGCATTTTTTGTGCTGTTTGCAATTTCATCATTAACGATAGAATCTCTTATTGCATGATAAATTGCTTTAAATATCTTGCTTTCTTCCTGAAATCTTACTTCCAATTTTGCTGGGTGAACATTTACATCAACCTTTTGTGGGTCCATAGCAATATTAAGTACCAAGAATCCATGCTTTCCAATTGGCGTATAACCTTTAAAAGCTTGCTCTGTAGCACTTGAAAGAGTCTTATCCTTTACAAATCTTTTATTTACAAAGAATAACTGGTTACTTCTATTTGTTCTTGAAATTTGAGGCTTACCAATTACACCTTGAACCTCTATATCATCATATTTATAGTCAACATTTATTAAATTTTCGGCAACTTCTTTTCCATAAATTCCGTAAATTACATCTTTAATTTCACCATTTCCAGAAGTCTGTATAATAGTCTTGCCAGTATTTATAAGTCTTATTGAAATCTCTGGATGTACTAAGGCAATTCTTGTAACAGCATCTTCTATATAACCAGATTCAGTGAAATCTTTCTTTAAAAACTTATATCTAACAGGTGTGTTATAAAATAAATTTTCTATAGTAATGCTTGTACCATTTGAACATCCAGTTTCAGACTTACTTAAAATCTTTCCCCCTTCTATTACAACCTCATATCCATTGGTTGCATCAGCAGTTTTAGATACCAAATCTACCTTTGCAATAGCAGCAATACTTGCCAAAGCCTCTCCTCTGAATCCCATAGAAGTTATTTTTCCAAGTTCATCAGCGTTTCTTAACTTACTAGTTGCATGTCTTTCAAAGGCAATCTCCATATCGTCCTGCATTATTCCTTTTCCATTATCAGTAACTCTGATATAAGAAATTCCGCCATTTCTAATTTCAACAGTAATCTTATTTGCACCTGCATCAATGGAATTCTCCATTATTTCTTTTTACAACAGATGCCGGTCTTTCAATAACCTCTCCTGCTGCAATTTTGTTTATTGTTGCATCATCTAATAAAACTATTTTTCCCATAAATATATTGCTTCCTCCCTAAAATAAGCTTTTTAAATTATATCATTAATTTTAAATTTTTTGTATAGGGTTTTGAAAAAAAAACTTAAAATTTTGAGAAGAAATCATTTTGCGGGGTAAAAGAGTAAAAATAAGTTTTATAAAATTATACAACTTACTCATACATCATTAGTGATCTTCTTATTTTTAATTCTTAACACAATAAATCTCAAGTAAATCCTATAACTAGGAAATACTTGAGGCTTATTTGTTATCTTCATTTTTTCAATTCTTAGTAAAACATTTAATAATTCAATATTTATAATTTTCTAAATTACCTTTTATGTGTTGTTATCCTGATAGCCCCATATTATATTTGCCTTTATTTCAATATTGCCATAAGGATAATTGTAATTCCAATATTGATTCCAATTTTCTCCTGCTTTAGTTGCCTTACACTTTATTGTTTGACTTGATGTCCAGCCATTGAAAGCCCATTGTCCTATTATTTTTACACTTGCTGGTATTATAATTTCAGATAAATTCTCTGCAGAGAAAAAAGCCCTAGAACCAATTTTCTCAAGTCCGTCTGGTAAATTTATCTGTTGCAAATTTGAACAGAAGGCAAAGCATTCATCTCCAATTTCCTTAACACTTTTTGGAATTGTTATACTTTTTAGTGCATCACACGAGTAAAAAACTTCATTTCCAATTTTTTCAAGTCCGTCTGGTAAATTTATCTGTTGCAAATTTGAACAGAAGGCAAAGCATTCATCTCCAATTTCCTTAACACTTTTTGGAATTGTTATACTTTTTAGTGCATCACACGAGCCAAAAACTTCATTTCCAATTTTTTCAAGCCCATCTGGAAAATTTATCTGTTGCAAGTTTTTGCACCACAAAAAGGTCTCATCTTTAATTTCCTTAACACCTGCCGGAATTGTTATACTTTCTATTGTTTTGCACCCTAAAAAAGCACTAGAGCCAATTTTTGTTATATTGTCAGGTATTTCAATGTTCAATTTTTCACATCCTGAAAACGCATCATCACCAATTTCTGTTATATTGTCGGGTATTTCAATGTATTTTAAATTTTTGCAGCCTCCAAGACCTTCAATTTTACTTAAACTTTTTGGTAACACAACTTTCTCTAAGCTTGTCCCATTGAAAGCAAAACGTCCAATGTTCTCAAGTCCTTCTGGTAAATTTATCTGTTGTATGTTTGTACAACCAGAAAAGCTACTGTCTCCAATGTTCTTAACCCCATCTGGAATTGTTATACCTTCTAGTGCTTTACAGCCATAAAAAGCATAAGGACCAATTTCTGTTATATTGTCCGGTATTTGAATGTTTAAATTTTCACACCCTGAAAATGCACTTTCACCAATTTCCGTTATGCTGTCAGGCATTTTAACGTATTTTAGGTTTTTACAGTCCACAAATGTCCCATTTTCAATCTTACTTATATTTTTGGATAGCTCAACTCTTTCGAGGCTAGAAAAGTCAAATGCTCCACAATCACCTACTCCAAATGCATTCACTCCTAATTCCTTAACCGTATCAGGTAATTCCACCTTCAAAATATTTTTGGTATAACTTCTTATTGTTTTCTGATCATCCCCTGTGTCATGATAAATGTCTGAATAAATAACATTCCTATCGTTAGTAACCTTCGTACATCTACTTGGAAATCTTAATATTGTGTAATTATCCGCATTCTTTTTTATATCCAATAACAACTCCATAATCAGCATTATTTGGATCATCACTTTTCCATATAAATATATCCTCTGGTGCCGCTTTTTTATCCCATTCACTAGCATCAAATTTTTTTTCTGAGTCAGATATCATTTAAATCTTCATCTACAAAAAACTCATATTTTTTATGAATTATTTTAAATCCATCTCCACTAATTGAAACTGAAGAATCTGCTGAAATTTTTCTTAATTCATCTTCCAATATTTTTCTTCTTTCTTCCTGTGTTAATGTTGAAGTTGCATCTTCTATTTGCAAATAATTTATAGCCAGATTAACTTCATCTTGTGCTTGTCCTCTTTCAGTTGAATTTTAGAATCTTTTGCTTTTACTTATTACACCATTATTGTTTAGTACTAAACTTATACTTACTCCTGCTAATATTAGTAGAACTACTATTGTTACAACTAAAGCAATAAGCGTAATTCCTTCTTCTTGTTTGATTTTTAATTTTGTTTTCATTTTTTAGTTTTCCTCCCCTTTTTTCTCTTCTTTTGCGTTTCAAATACTTTTTGTTTACAGTCTTATATTAGCATAACATTGTTTTTATTTCAAGATTATTCTTTCATTTTTATTCAGCATCTATTAATTTAAAGTCTATTCTTCTTGTTGTTTTGTCTGAAGCCTTTACTTCAATTCTTACCTTGTCGCCCACTCTATATATTTTGTTTGATTTCTCTCCTCTTAATGTTTTTCTTTGGTCATCATAATCAAAGTATTCATTTCCAAGGTCTTCAAATCTAATTAATCCCTCAACTGTATTTTCTAATTCAACAAACATTCCAAATTGAGTAACTCCAGATACAACTCCATCATATTGTTCTCCGATTTTCTTCTGCATATATTCCGCCTTTTTTATCTTCTCGGCATCTCTTTCTACCTTCTGTGCGACTCTTTCTCTTTCAGAAGAACTTTCTGCGTATTTGACTGCTTCTATTCCGTATTTTTCTCTCAATTCATCGTTTATATTGTAATCATGTTTCAAATATGATGATATTACTCTGTGTATAAATAAGTCTGGGTATCTTCTTATTGGTGAGGTAAAGTGGCAATAGCATTTGCTTGCAATACCAAAGTGTCCCTTGTTTTCACTCTCGTACTTTGCGACCTTTAACGTTCTTAAGATTAAGTTTGAAACTACCTTTTCTTCTGGTTTTCCATTCACTTCATCAAGTACTTGAGCAAAAGCCTTTGGATGAACACTTGATTCGTCATCTTTCTTTATTCCTCTTATCTTGTACCCTAATCCAAATAAGAACTTATTTAGTTCATCAATCTTCTCCATCTCTGGAGTTTCATGATTTCTATATATGAATGGTGCTTGTACATAATAAAAGCTTTCAGCTACTGTTTCATTTGCGGTTAACATAAACTGCTCTATTACTTCATTTGATTCCAAATAATCATATTTTTGTACATCTACAGCTACACCATTTTTATTTAATATAATTTTGCTCTCTGGAATATTCAGATTTAAACTTCCATTCAAATCTCTTCTTTTCTTAAGAATGTCTTTTAATTCTCTCATTCTTAAGAAATGCTCAATGAATTGGCTATATTTATTTGCAGTATTTTTTATTCTTTCATATTCTTCTGCAGTAATCTTATCTTCTATTTCAAGTCTACCTTGTTTTATGTCCTCCCACAAAAATAAATCATTCACATCATGGTAGTTCATTCTTCTGGTTGTTTTTATTACAGACTTAAATATTCTAGACTCTACAACTTTTCCCTTTTCATTTATCTTCATTATTACAGATATAGTGAATCTATCTTGATTTTCGTTTAAACTGCAAATTCCGTTTGAAAGCTCTTTTGGAAGCATTGGAATAACTCTATCCATCATATAAATACTAGTTCCTCTTTTTATCGCTTCCTTATCTAGCTTCGAACCAGATTTTACATAGTAACTTACATCAGCAATATGAACTCCTAAAGTGTATGTTCCATCATCATTTTTCTTAACATTAACTGCGTCATCAAGGTCTTTTGCATCTTCACCATCAATAGTAAAAATTTCTTCATTTCTTAAATCGACTCTTTGAGCTATGTTCTTTTCATCAATAGTTTGAGATATTTGAAGAGCTTCATCAATCACAGGTTGTGGGAATTCATTAGGAAGCTTGTATTCCTTTTTATTAAAGAAAGCATGTCTACTCCAGCTTCGTCCATCTTTCCTAATATCTCGATTATTGTTCCCTCTGGTCTTTTATCTTTGTCAGATTTTTTATCTATCTTTACAACAACCACCTGATTATTCTTTGCTCCAGCACATTTCTTTTTTGGAATATAAATGTCTTCTCCTAGAGTTTTGTCATTTGGAACAACAAATCCAAAGTTTCTACTCTTTTTATAAATTCCAACTATTGAATCATTTTCTTCCTCATTGCTGATATTTCTATATTCAATTTTCTCACTTTTTCTAATTGATTTCTTTTGACTTTTTATTTTTCTGCTCATGTATAAAAAATTTCTTGAAATCATTTTTTCTTTTCTTCATATTTAGAAATACTCCTTCTGGTATTTTAATATTTTACTTTTTGCATAAATTTATACCTTATATAACTTTTCTATTATACAAACAAAAACGACAGAATAGATTTTCTGCCGCCTAATAATTTCTATTTATAATTACATCATGAAAACTATTCCAAGTACTATTGTTAATACAAGGAATAATATTCCTAATATTATTGTCCATCTCTTTATTCTACCCTCATGAGTTTTTCCCTTATTCTTCTCATAGAAACTGTTTGTTGATGAACCAACTATTGTTCCAGATGCACCGCTATTATCTTTATTTTGCATCATTGTTACAATTAATAAGGCTATACAGTTTATTACATATAAAGCTATTAAAATATATTTTACTATTTGCATTTTTACCGCTCCTTTTTGGTATTTATCTTAACTCGTTCATTTTACCATAAATTTTCACAAAAATCAATATTTTTATATTATTTTGTAAAAAAGCCTGTTGTATCTTTATTTTCCGGACTTTCTGTGATATAATGGTTGTGTTAAATTATATTTCAGGAGGAATCATTATGTGGTTTTTAATCGTATTACTAGTTATAATCTTAATTATAGCAGTAAAATCAATTAAAGTTGTAAGACAATCTGAGGTTTATATTATTGAAAGATTGGGTAAATTTCATAAGGTTGCTGATGCAGGTCTTACAATTATTATTCCATTCGTTGACCGTGTTAGAAGCGTTGTTAGTTTAAAACAACAAACTATGGACGTTCCACCACAAAACGTAATTACTAAAGATAATGTTACTATCACAATAGATACTGTTGTGTTTTATAAAGTTACAGACCCAGCAAAAGCTGTGTATGAAATTCAAAGTTTGAAGAAAGGTATTGAGTATCTTGCAATTACTACTATTCGTGATATTGTTGGTAAAATGGATTTGGATTCTACATTTAGTTCAAGAGATATGATTAACGAGCAATTAAGAGCTATTCTTGATGAAGCTACGGATTCTTGGGGATGTAAAATTGATAGAGTTGAGATAAAAGATATTACTCCACCTGCAGACATTAGAGATTCAATGGAAAAGCAAATGAATGCAGAAAGAACTAAAAGAGCTCAAATCCTCCAAGCTGAAGGTGAAAGACAGGCTGCAATTACACTTGCACAAGGTAAAAAAAGAAGCCGCAATTCTTGAAGCTGAAGCTGAGAAAGAGTCTAAGATTAGACGTGCCGATGGTGAAGCTCAAGCTATTAAGAAAGTTGCAGAAGCAAGAGCAGACGAAGTTCGTATGGTTTATGATGCAATGATGAAAGCTCACCCAGATGACAAATTAGTTCAATTAAAATCTTTAGAAGCTTTGAAAGAGATTGCTAATGGAGATGCAAATAAAGTATTTATTCCATTTGAAGCAACATCAACCCTTTCTAGTATCGGTGCTATGAAAGATATTCTTACAGATAGCAAAAAAGTAAAGAAAGATGTAAAAAGCTGAATAATTCAAATGCTAAAAAAACTTCAAGTTAGTACAAATTAACTTGAAGCTTTTTTTCTTTATGCATTTTTTAATCTGGTATGTTTTCGTCTTTTATGTAATATTTCGTTCCAACCATTTTGTCTGGCAAATATTGTTGTTCCACATAATGACCTGGATAATCGTGTGGGTATTTGTATCCTACATGGTATCCCTCTTTTTCCATTCCCTCTGCTGGTGCATTTCTAATATGCATTGGAACTTCTCCTGTATCTTTATTTGCTACATCTTCTAAAGCCTTATTTATTACAAGATAGCTTGCATTTGATTTTTTTGATGTTGCAACATAAACGGCTGCTTCAGATAAAATTATTCTTGCCTCTGGCATTCCAACCAAGTGAACGGCTTGCATTGCACTGGTTGCCAAAATTAAGGCATTAGGGTTTGCCATTCCAACATCCTCAGATGCAGCAATTACTATTCTTCTTGCTAGAAACATGGGGTCTTCTCCACCATTTAAGGCTCTTGCTAAATAGAATACTGCAGCATCAGGATCACTTCCACGCATAGACTTTATGAAAGCACTTATATTATCGTAATGGCTGTCTCCTTTTTTATCGAATATAGCTTTTCTATTTTGAACGCTCTCTTTGGCAATTTCATTTGTAATTGTAATATATCCGTCTTCTCCAATTTTCGTTGTTAAAACGGCAACCTCGAGTCCATTTAAGGCAGTTCTAACATCTCCATTTGCAGTTTCTGCAATCTTGTAAAGTGTATCATCTTCTATTTTAATATTGTAACTTCCAAGTCCCTCTGGCTTCTCCAAAGATCTTTTTTAGAATAGTATATATGTTGTCAACAGTTAGTGGCTCCAAATGAAACACCATAGACCTAGATATTAAAGCCTTGTTTACTTCAAAATATGGATTTTCAGTAGTCGCACCTATTAATATTACGGTTCCATTTTCAACGAATGGTAATAACGCATCTTGTTGCAATTTATTAAACCTATGAATCTCATCAATAAATAAAATACATCTTCCAGATGGATTTAGAAAAGGATTTTTTGCTTCCTCTATTGCATTTTTTATATCTCCAACCCCTGCCGTTACTGCATTTAACTTTGTAAACTTATATTTTGTGGTATTGCTAATAACCCTTGCCAAAGATGTTTTGCCACAGCCAGGAGGTCCCCATAAAATAATGCTAGAAAGCCTATCTGCCTGAATGGTTCTATATAAAATTTTATCTTTTCCTAATATCTTTTCTTGTCCAACGTAATCATCTAATGTTTTAGGGCTCATTCTGTACGCCAGTGGTTCATTCGCATTCATTTAATTGCTTCCTTTCTATTTTCGCCCATTAGGGACGCCCCTTTTTGGGCGAGATTTCTTCATAGCTTTTTTTATTTCAATTTTTGGGCTGTTACATAAAAAATAGTCTGCCCTTATTTTTTGAAACTTTTCCTCTAAATTCAAATTTATTTTAATGAGCTAAATATTGTAATGCCTCTTTTATTTTTTCTTCCAAACTCTCTTGTTTTATCTTTGGCAATATCTTATTAATCTCATATCTTCTGTATCCTAGCACCTGAAGAGCCTGAATTAAATCTTCTTGTTCCTCTTCATTCTTCATTTTGTTATCTATGCTATCTTCGTCAGCTTCATTATTAGAAATTGCATCTTCTGTTTTTATCTTATCTTTCAATTCGAGAATAATTCTTTGTGCTGTTTTTGGTCCAATGCCTGGTAATCTCTTTAAAGTGTTTACTTCATTTGTTATTACGGCTAAGGCAAATCTTGAAGGTGTAATATTGGAAAGTATTGTTATTGCAGATTTTGCACCTATTCCCCCAACCGAAATAAGTAACTCAAATGTATGTAGCTCTTCATTTGAATTGAATCCAAATAAGCTAATGTCGTCCTCTCTAACTTTTAAATATGTATAAACTTTTACCTCTCCATCATCTGGCAAAGAAATCGATTGCCTTCTTCGACATAAATACCTTATAGCCAATTCCTTGTACTTCTATAATTATATATTCATCAGATTTGAATTGTAATTTTCCTTTTAGATATGCTATCATCTTTTTCTCCTTTGGTGCAAACAAATTTTCTTTTTAGTATTTATATTCTATCATATTTTTTTAATTTTTCAATAGATTTCTTGTAAAAATAAATTTTCACTTGTACTTTTATGTTTCTATGTTATAATTGCATTATAAAGTTACTATACGGATATAAATTCTTATAGCGACTATCGGTTTATAGGTAAATCCATTAGCAAAAACCTAAATATATTATACAAGGAGTTGTGTTTATGACACCACACAATGAAGCTAAAAAAAGAAGACATTGCAAAAGTTGTTCTAATGCCTGGAGACCCATTAAGAGCAAAATATATTGTAGATAATTTTATGACTAATGTAAAATTAGTAAATTCAGTTAGAAACATGTTTGGTTATACTGGAGAGTATAAGGGCAAGAAAATAACTGTATTTGCATCTGGCATGGGAATGCCAAGTATGGGAATTTATTCTTATGAATTATTCAAATTTTATGACGTAGATTCAATTATAAGAATTGGTTCTTGCGGAGCTTATTCAGAGGATTTGAATCTGCTTGATACAATTTTAGTTGATAACACATACACAGAAGGAAATTATGCCTTTGAACTTAATGAAGAAGATGTTCACATTATGGAATCAAGTGCAGAATTAAATAAAATAATCGAGGATACTGCTCATGATTGTAATATTCCTTACATAAAAGGAAATACTCTTTGTACAGATTGTTTTGATTATTATGTTAAAGATGTAAATGGATTAATTGCAAGATTTCCAAAGGACTTAAACATCATCGGTGCGGAAATGGAAGCATTTGCTTTTATTTTATAATGCCCATATATTTGGAAAGAAAGCCAGCTGTTTGTTAAGTGTTGTTGACTCACACTATAAGCATCAGGAAATATCTGCTGAGTCAAGACAAACATCTTTAAACTCAATGATTGAACTTGCTCTTGAATCAGCAATTAAAATCTAAGCTTTTATATAATTTGTTTCTTATTGTTGCAAGTTTATAATAAAATTAAAGGTCGCTCACGAAATAATTTGTGAGTGATTTTTTTTGCTATACTCTGCAATTTCTGTAATAAAGTAGCAATGAAAAAATCCTTCTTATGATATTAAAATCATAAAAAGGATTTTTTATTATTTCGTTATTGCTAAGACTTTGTATTTCATTGTTCCAGCAGGAACTTTTACTTCTACAACATCATTCTTTTTCTTTCCGATTAAAGCAGCTCCTACAGGAGACTCGTTAGATATTTTGTTTTGTGCCAAATCAACTTCAGTAGAACCAACTATTGTGTATGTTACTTCCTCTTCAAATTCTTCGTCATAAACTTTTACTATATTTCCAACTTGTACTGTTTTTGTATCTATTTCAGATTCATCGATTATCTTTGCATATCTTATTTTGTTTTCTAATTCAGCTATTTTGCCTTCATTCTCTGCTTGAGCATTTTTTGCTTCATCATACTCAGAGTTTTCTGATAAATCTCCAAATCCAAGTGCAACTTTTATTTTTTCTGCTATTTCTGCTCTTTTTGTTGTTTTAAGATAATCTAATTCTTTTTCTAATTTTTCATAACCTTCTTGTGATACAAGTATTCCCTTCTCTTCCATATTGCTAACCTCCTTTTGCACATTTGCAGTATAGATCTATTTATCTAATATTAATTCACAATTAAATATATTAAACCTTTTTTGAAGATTTGTCAAGAGGTTGGAAAGATATTCCAACAGGTTTGTAGGTGTTCGGTTAAGATTATACTCTCCTATATGCTCGATTTTACACAGTTAAAATTAAACGCTCATTATGGAATTATATATAAAGTTGGTCGAGTGCCAAAGCCTTGTGTATTTGAATATAAAGAACTTTGCTTTCCAGAAGCTGGTACACCAGATCCATAAGTATAATAATAACCACCTCTGCCAACTCTATTAGCCCAATCACTTGCTTCTTGCGTAAACTCATGACAATTTCCAGCAAAGTCGTATATATTATTTGCCTTCCAACTTTCACTATATCCTGTCTCCTGTTTTGTTCCTCTTCCATTATTAGTAGTATTATTTGTATAGTTTCCCCATTTACTTGAATCATTTATATCAAAGTTAGAGCTTGCTAACCAATTACATGTTGCATCCCACTGCAAGCCCCATATCATTCTTGTTTTTACTTTTGTTCCTTCTTTCGCCCATTTAGTACAATTTTTATATAATTCATACCAATTTTTATCCGTTTGAGTGGTTCCTGTCTTTTCCCCATCGGCCGTTAACTCATATCTTCCTATAAAAAATCCCTTATACTTCTCTAGACTTCTTATCATTTCATTATAATCACTTGCCATAGTATCAGCCATATTTTTTAAGCTAGTAAATCCTGCTGTTGCATAATTTGCATAATCATAACTAGTTCCATCTTTTCCAATTACCAAATCTGGTTCCCTATAGCTACTTGTATCTCCTGGTTTAACTCTTCCTTTTATTATAGCTGAATTTGTATATTTTGTAGTCTTTACTCCTGTACTTCCTGCTAAAGCCTGTCCTGCATCTACTGTTGTATATAAACTACTTGGTGTTTCTACAGGCACCCATACCCATTGGTTTCCACTTAACTCTTCTCTAACATCCTCTTTTCCTTTATCTAATTCGTTATCTGCTACATTATCAGAAATTACTAATCCTTTTGCCTTTGTTCCACCCACATAATAATAGCCTGCAGGTATTGTCACTCCGTCAATTATCGTTTCAGAGCTTGAACTATTTCCTCCTGTTGCATCAACATTATATGATCTGTTTGAATCTGTAAATGTAATAGTAAAACCATCTCCATTTTCTGTAACAGTAAAATTGCCAGATGGAAGTTCATTTTGCATCATCTTTTGTAAATTATCTTTAGTAATCCTACCTTTTACCCCCCTACTTTTTCAGCTGCAAATGCTGCCCTTGATACAATTGATTTTTCTGTTTCAATGTCTTGTTCTTGTTTTGCTTCTTCAGAATTTTTTATCATCGGACTTACTGTAGCTATAGAAATTCCCGCTAATATAAGCATTACTATTATTGTAATTGATAAAGCTATTATTGTTATTCCGGTTTCATTATTCAATTTTCTTTTTATCCATAGTTTTCCTCTTTTCTTAATTATTCTCTATTGTATTTCATAATATCATACCATTTTTTTGATTTCAATAGATTTTTTTTATTTGTAATATTGTTGTAATATTTTAGTTAATACACTTTTTAGAATGTTATATTTTTTGTTTACTGTTTTTATTTTTTCTAATATGTTTCGTTGAATTTTTATTAAATATATAAGTTTTAGTTTTTCCAACTTAATTCTATTGCAGTTTTATTATTTCCTCTTTATTAATTTCTCCATTTTCTCCAATTAAATAATATTCCTCATTTTTTATCTTTTTATTTACTTTTTCTCTATTTTTTTCTATCTCGTATTCTATAGGAAATTTTTCATCTTTTTCACTTTTTAGTCTTATATTGTTTATAACTATTCCTTGGAATCCTTGATATATCTTTATTTTATTCTGTGCAACATTCAAAATAGTTGCAGTTCTGTTTATATTAAACTTTTCTATATTTTCTTGTCTAAAGTCATAATTGATTATATATTTTGCTTTTGACAGGCTTTTTTTTTTCTGTTATTTAATATAATAAGCATTTCTGCTTCCTCATCTGCAAATTGTTCTATTTTTCTATATTGTTTTACATTGTCTGTTATTATATACACTATTTTATATTGATTAAGCATCTCTTTTATTTTTATGTTGTTTAAATTAGAGCTTTGTTCTAATAGTATATAAACACTCTGTTCTTTTGTTTCTTTTTTCCCGTCTTTCATTATATTATTAAGTATTTCTATCAATTTTCACAATATATATTTTTGCTGTTGTTCTATTTCATTTACTAAATTGTTAATATCAAAAGTATGTATCTTTAATTTTTTTTCTCTTCAAGATTTTGCTCGCTTATTCTCTTTATTTTTTCTATTTCCTTTATTTTATCTACTTCTTTTATTTTCTTATTTTTTTTCTGTTTCTTTTATTTTCTTATTTTTTTTCTATTGCCTCTAACTTCTTTACTATTTTTATTACTTCATTTGAAGGCACTATTTTAACATTTACTCTTAGAGCACATTTTTTTATTTTTTTAATTCTTTTTTCAATTTTTCTATTTAGTTTTTTATATTCTTTTTTAAGTTTATATGTTCTTCTCTTTCTGAATTATCTTCCTTTTCTTTCTGTTTTAGTTTTGGTTTTATCTTTATCTTTCTTGATTTGCTAATATTTATAAATTGCAAAATTGTATCTGATTTTTCTTCTTTTTTTCTTGTTTTATATTATCTTTTTTATCATAGCATATGTCAACATATAAGGTTTTCTTCATCTTTCATCTTCCATTCTATAATTGCTCTAGAGCAGATTTTTCTCTTTTAATTGTATTTTTTTCTTTTTCATTTATTACATTTTATTCAAATGTTCCAATTATAAATGAATTTTATTAAAACAATTATAGGTGTGAAAAATTTTTTTTAAAATTTTTTTACTAAAATAAAAAGGGAAAAAAGGCAGATTATCTTTCATTAGATATTCTGCCTTTTTCATATATTTTTTATAATTGTTTTATTTCACATTTAATATCTGTGCTATTGTACTCCAAATACTATCTGGTTCTCTATCTTTTTTTTCCCAGTATGCTGCTCCTGCTAAATTATAAGTATTAACTAATTTTAGCTTGTATTTTAAAGATTTTTCATCTTCAATCCATACTTTATATGTCTTGCCATTTTTTTGATATTCAGCATAGTTCTGCTTTAATTCGTCATCCCATTCTATTTTTGCATCTGATGGAATTAAAGAATACACTTCTTTCATTTCAACTACTCTACTGTCTACTTCTCCGTTTGTTTCTGTCCAAATTCTTGTGTAGAATGGAACAGCAAGTATTAATTTGTCTGCTGAAACTTCTTCTTGTCCTAAGAATTTCTTGATGTTTGCTTCAACCCAGTCACAGCCTGCTGTTGTTCCTTCTTTTGGAGATGATACACCGTTTTGGTCATATCCCATATACACGATATAATCCGCAACTTTGCCAATGGTGTTTCTATCATAACATAATGACCAGTCTGGTGATCCATCTGGAGCCGTTACATCTACAGACAGTACTTTTCCCAATTCTCTTAGTCTTGGTGCAAGTTCTATAATTAATCTTGAATACATTAATTTATCGGCTTCATAAATATTTTCAAAGTCCATGTTTATTCCGTCAATATTGTATGTAACAACTGCTGTTATAATATTATCTATCAGCTTCTGTCTTAATTCGTAATCATTCAAGATTTCAGATGTTGTATCTTTTAGTGAGTTGTTTGAGAATGATGCCCATACTTTATATCCGTTATTATGAGCCCAATTTATATAGTTAGTTCCTCTGGTTCCTACATTTGCAACAATGTTACCCTTGCCAAGCTTTTTTGTAGTGTGAAGAATGTTGGTGAAACAACATTTACTCCTTCTACTTTTCCGCTTCTTTGAGGAACTTGTGCATATTCAGAAAAATAATCCCAAAACATGCTTATTTTTCCTTGTACTTGTGGCTCTATTTCAAGGTTGTCCCTTACCTTTTTCTCGTTAGCAATACTGTTTTCCTTTACATATCCAACTTTTCCATTTTCAGTTGTAACCTTTACCCAGCCAGAAGAATCTGTACTATCATCTTGTTGAACTATAGTTAAATTATCTCCTGCACTTACTCTATCAATTGTTTTTGAAAATCCAGTTGGTTTGTATTTTACGCTATTATTTTTTCTACTGTTTGCATAGGTTAGTTCTCTATCAAGAGAAACTAATACAACTGTATCTGTGTCTTCAATATATTTTGTTTCCACATTATATACACTTTTGCTTATTTCCGAAAATGGCAGATAGAACTCTTGTCCAACTTTTTTTTTGCTGGTTTCATTATTTCTTTTGAAGCTCCGTTTACAGTGATAGTATCATTGTTTATTTTTAAGCTTGCAAGCTTTGTGTCTGATGATGTAATAATCTGGTCATATTTATTATCATAAAATATATTTCCATCGAAGAAATTCGCAATGTCTTTTGTAGACACATACACAACTCCATCTTCAATTAATACATCATTTTTTAAACTCTTTGTAACATTACTATTATTTATTACTAAATTCGTTTTTCCTACTACATCATTCCTAATATAGTTTGGTGCAATATAAAGTACAAAAGCTACAGCAAGAACAAAAAATAATACAACAATTAATTTATAAAAATAAAAGGTTTTTTCCCTTTTTTTGTTCTTCCACTCTCCATTGTTCTTTTTCCAGCCATAATTTTCTCCTTATTTTTTTTTCAAATTTTTTCATATAATGTAGCTGTTTTAGTATTTTAAAATTTGATTTCTAACTACTATTTCATCTTCTTTAAATTTTTCATTTTTTTCGTTTAACATTTTATTGTTATCCTTTTTCTTGAAGAATTTTCTTTTTTGGCTTTACTTCATAAATATCATCATTTACCATTGTAAAATCCTTAGTTTCTTCATCGACTTTTATATATTCATCTTCTTTTCTATTTATATCATAACTGATATTGTTATGTTCGTGTGGTTGATAAAATGTTTCACCATATGTTTTCTTTGCATGTAATCCATGTTCTTCTTCGGCTAAATATTGCTTTATTATTTTTCTTATCTCTTTTGGAAATTTCTCCATTGGATAATCTAAATATTTATATTGCCATATTACCATTCTATCATTATTCGAATATATAGAATTAATTAAGTCATCACAATCATATTCAGCTAAGAATTCTACATTTTCTATACTAATCGTTATATTAGACCAATCTATTTTTTCATATATTTTACACTGTCTTCTTAGTTCTTTTATTAGTTCATATAATTCATTTGTTAGTTTTATAAATTCATTTTCATCAAGATTGAATTTATTTGGTATTTGATATACATTTATAGGATTTCTTTTTTATTATACTTTTAGGAAAATAGTAAAAAAACATTTCTCCTGTTTCTTCACCATTATCCCTTTGTATAACAGATGCATATAAATATATACTTTCCCAACTTTCAGGTATCATATAAAATAGACACTGTCTAATTTTTGAATAAAGTTCTTTTATTGTTGCTTTCGACTTCATCCATTCTCCCTACTTTTTTCTACTATTATATTATTTTCCTCTTGTTTTGATTCGTTTTATAGTTCTATTTTTCTACTATAATGCTTTCTCCTGTCATTTCTTCTGGCTTTGGAAGGTTCATTATATCTAGCATTGTTGGTGCTAAGTCTGCAAGTTTTCCTTCTTTTAATTTTGCATTTTCCATTCCAACTAAGATTACTGGAACAGGGTTTGTTGTATGAGCTGTATGTGGCTCTCCTGTTTTATAATCTATCATTTGCTCACAATTTCCGTGATCTGCTGTTATTATTAATCTTCCATTTTGTGCATTTACAGCTTCTACAACTTTTCCTACGCATTCGTCTATTGTTTCTACTGCCTTTATTGCAGCTTCTAGACTTCCTGTATGTCCAACCATATCTGTATTTGCATAATTTAATATTATTGCATCATATTTTTTAGAATTGATTGCATCTACAACTTTTTCAGTTACTTCTCTTGCACTCATTTCAGGTTGCATATCGTAAGTTTCAACCTTTGGAGATGGTACTAATATTCTGTCTTCTCCTGGATATTGTTTTTCTTGTCCTCCATTAAAGAAGAAGGTAACGTGTGCATATTTTTCTGTTTCTGCAATACGTAACTGTGTATATCCTAAATTACTTATATATTCTCCAAAAGTATTTTTCAAATGTTCTTTTTTTGAATGCTATTTCAACATTTGGTAAAGTTTCATCATAAGGAGTCATGCAAACAAAGCATAAATCTAAGTCTTTTCTTGTTTCAAATTCGTTGAATTCTGGATCTACTAATGTTCTTGTAATTTGTCTTGCTCTATCTGGTCTAAAATTAAAGAATATTACAGAATCATGTGGTTCTATTTTTGCAACAGGTGCATCTCCATTGCATATAACTGTTGGTTCTATAAACTCATCAAATACTTCTTTTTGGTATGATGCTTCAACTGCTTGTATTGCTGAACTTGCTTTATTTCCCTTTCCATAGACCATTGCATCATAAGCTTTTTGCTCTCTTTGCCATCTCTTGTCTCTGTCCATTGCATAGAATCTACCAGAAATTGTAGCAATTTTTCCAATTCCTTTTTCTTTCATTTTTTCTTCTAGTTTTGTTATATAGCTTTCGCCTGAAGCTGGTGGAGTATCTCTTCCGTCCATGAAGCAATGTACAAATACATTTTCAAAGTCTTTTCTCTTTGCAAGTTCTAGTAATCCATATAAATGGCGAATATGACTATGAACTCCTCCGTCAGATACTAATCCCATTATGTGTAATTTTGAGTTGTATTTTTTACAATTTTCTATTGCCTTATTGAATTCTGGAATACTGAAAAAATCTCCATCTTCTATTGATTTTGTTATTTTTGTTAATTCTTGATAAACTATTCTTCCTGCTCCAATGTTTGTGTGTCCAACTTCAGAATTTCCCATTTGTCCTTCTGGAAGTCCTACACTTAGTCCACTTGCAAATATTCTTGAATTAGGGCATGTTTTCATAAGTTTATCTAGATTTGGAGTATTGGCAAGCTTTACAGCGTTTCCTTGTTCTTTTTTCATTTATTCCAAATCCGTCTATTATCATTAGCATTGTTAATTTGTCTTTCATTTTATATAACTTCCTTCCATTTTCATTTTAGTACATACATTCTTGTTATTTTGCTTCTTCTGTTATTTATCATAGTTTACTATTTTTGCGAACTCGTCTGCTTTTAGACTTGCTCCACCAACTAATGCTCCATCTATGTCAGATGTTTCAAATAGTTCTTTGGCATTTGAAGATTTTACACTTCCACCATATTGTATTATAACACTTTCTGCAACATCTTTTCCATAGATATTTGAAATTTTATTTCTTATTGCTTTTATGCTGTTGTTTGCGTCTTCTGATGTTGCTGTTTTTCCTGTTCCAATTGCCCATATTGGTTCATAAGCAATTATTGTATTTTTAACTTGATCATCAGTAAGTCCTTCTAATGCTTTCTCAACTTGAGAAGTAATTATATCTACTGTTTTTCCTTCTTCTCTTTGTTCTAAGCTTTCACCAACACAAACTATTGGCTTTAAATCATTTGCAAATGCTGATTTAATTTTCTTATTTACAGTTTCATCTGTTTCTGCAAAATATGCTCTTCTTTCAGAGTGACCAATTATTACATACTCAACTCCCATAGATTTAAGCATTTGTGCAGATATTTCTCCTGTGTATGCTCCTTTTTTTCTTCCCAGTGCATGTTTTGAGCACCTAAATGAATATTTGTTCCTTCAAGTGTATGCCATGCATAAAATATGTCTGTATATGGAACACATAAAATAACTTCATGCTCTGTGCCTTTTACAAGAGGTGCAAATTGTTCCATAAAATTTATTGTGTCCCCAGGAAGCATGTTCATTTTCCAATTTCCTGCAATAACTTTTTTTTCTCATATAAAACTCCTTTCGCCCAATAGGAACGCCCTTTTTGGTTGAAAATTTTTCATTCTTTTTTCAAATCTAAAGTTAAAATTTTCTTTATTTAAATTTTAATCTTAATTTCTTTATCTGTCTTTTTAATCTTTATATTCTTTTTTGCCCAAAAGGGGCGTCCCTATTGGGCGAAATTCAATTCTACTATTTTATTTATCTAATAAACATTCTACTCCTGGAAGTTTCTTTCCCTCTAAGAATTCAAGAGATGCTCCTCCACCTGTAGATATATGTGTAAATTTATCTCCTATTCCAAGTTTTTCTATAGCTGCCGCTGAGTCTCCACCACCAATTATAGTTGTTACATTTTTTCATGCTTCCCAAGAATTTTGCTATGCTATTTGTTCCTATTGCAAATTGGTCAAATTCAAATAGACCAACTGGTCCATTCCAGATTACTGTTTTTGCTTTTGAAAGTTCTTCCTCATACATTTTTATTGTTTCAGCTCCGATGTCAAATCCTTCCCAGCCATCAGGAATTTCTTTATAAGAAACTGTTTTACTTTCTGTATCTTCTTTAAATTCCTTTCCAATCTTTGTATCGATTGGTAGCATTAATTTAACACCTTTAGCCTTTGCCTTTTCCATAAGTGATGTTGCAAGGTCTAGTTTATCTAATTCGCAAATAGAATTTCCAACATTATATCCCATTGCTTTGAAGAATGTATAAGCCATTCCTCCACCAATTATTAATGTATCAACTTTTTCTAATAGACTATCTATTACACCAATTTTATCAGATACTTTCTTTCCTCCTAAAATTGCCATAAATGGTCTTTCTGGATTTTCTAGAGTTGTTCCCAAGAAGTTGATTTCTTTTTCCATTAAAAATCCTGCAACTGCTGGTAAAAATTTAGCAACTCCAGCTGTAGAACTGTGTGCTCTATGGGCTGTTCCAAATGCATCATTTACATATATTTCTGCCATTGAAGCTAGTTCCTTTGCAAATTCAGGATCATTTGCTTCTTCTCTTGCATCAAATCTTACATTCTCTAATAGAACTATTTCTCCATCCTTCATATTTGATGTAAGTTCTTTTGCACTTGGTCCAATTATGTCCTCTGCAAGTTTAACTTCTTTGCCTAATAACTTAGATAATTCTTTTTTGCAACTGGTGCTAGCGAAAATTCTTTTTTTTACCTGTCCCTTTGGTCTTCCTAAATGTGAGCATAGTATTACTTTGCATTCGTTGTCTAATAAGTATTTTATTGTTGGTAATGCTCCTACTATTCTTCTATTGTCTGTAATATTAAATTTTCATCTAGTGGTACATTGAAGTCACATCTTACAAGTACTTTCTTTCCTTTAACATCAATATCTCTAACAGTTTTTTTATTCATACAAAAACCTCCTTCAGATTTTTTAATTGTTTTATTGCTTGGTTTATCTAGCTTAACTTTTAAGATAGATATTGCAAAACTATATTTATACTATAGTTCTCTAATATCTAACTTTTAGTTTGATTTCCGTGTTATTTGCATTTGATTCTATTAGGTTGCTCGTAATATTTTATAATTTAATTTCTTTCTCACATCGCCTTAAAATTTCTCATACTGTTTTTTATAATTAATTCTCTGGGGCTTGATATTCTCAAGCCCCACAAGAACTTTATAAAAATATTTTATACTTCTATTAGATTTTTAGCTAATTCAAAATAATCATCTGGCTTGCAATAAATTATATATTGCTATAACTCTAATTATTTATGATCTACTGATGACATATATGCTGCTAAATCTACTAATTTATGAGCATATCCCCATTCATTATCATACCAAGCAACTAATTTTACAAATGTGTCTGTAAGCATTATTCCTGCTTTTGCGTCAAATATTGATGTGTGTTCATCACTTAAGAAATCTGATGAAACAACATCTTCGTCACAGTACTCAACTATTCCTTTTAGTTCGCCTTCTGAAGCTTTTTTTCATAGCTGCACATATTTCTTCATAAGTTGTTGGTTTCTCAAGATTACAAGTTAAATCTACAACAGATACGTCTATTGTTGGTACTCTAAATGCCATTCCTGTTAGTTTTCCATTTAATTCTGGTATTACTTTTCCAACTGCTTTTGCAGCGCCTGTTGATGATGGTATTATATTTGCACTCGCTGCTCTACCACCTCTCCAATCTTTCTTAGAAGCTCCATCAACTGTTTTTTGTGTTGCAGTTGTTGAATGAACTGTTGTCATTAATCCTTCTTTGATTCCGAAGTTATCATTTATGACTTTAGCAAGTGGTGCTAAACAGTTTGTTGTACAAGATGCATTTGAAACTATGTTCATGCTTGGGTCATAAGATTTGTTGTTTACTCCCATTACAAACATTGGAGCATCTTTTGATGGTGCACTTATAACAACTTTTTTAGCTCCTGCGTTTAAATGTGCTTGAGCTTTTTCCATTGTTGTAAATACTCCAGAGCATTCTAGAACATACTCAACTCCTTCTTTTCCCCATGGAATATTGTTTGGGTCCATTTCGTTATAAACATTTATTGTTTTTCCGTCTACAATTAGTTTTCCTTCTTCAGATTTAATATCTCCATTAAATCTTCCATGAGCAGAATCGAACTTAACCATGTAAGCCATGTAATCTGCTGCTATAAAAGGATCATTAACTGCTACTACCTCTACTTCTTTATTTTTTAGTGCTGCTTGGAATGCTAGTTTTCCTATTCTTCCAAAACCATTAATTCCAACTTTAACTGACATAAAAATTCCTCCTCTTTTGATGTAATACATCACTATTTTTGTCTTTTTAGACATGTTTTATTCTATAACAAAAATATACAGTTTTCAAGTAGTTTTATTATTAAAATAAAAAAAACTAGAGTCTTTAGATTATAAATTAATAATATTTATATATCTAATTTCCCTAGTATAAATAAATTTTTCTAATTAAAATTGTATTTTTGGAACAAAAAACTCTTTGCTTGTGTTTCATCAATTTCTTGATGCCAAAAATCATTTATTGCTTTTAAATGTAGCTTCTTGTCTTGGTGTAAGTTCAACTGTTATGTCTTGGAATAAGAAGTTTTTTTAATTTTTGTCCAAGTGCTTATTTTGCTTGGTACAGATGCATCAAATTGATTTTTTATTTCATTTGTTCCAACATTTTCTGTAAATGCATTTTCATTTATTGGTCCTTCCATTTTCATTTCCTCCTTTGTAAGTATCATGCTCTTATATATTTATACTATAAAAAAATTTTTTTTATCAAGTACTTTTTGAAAAAAATTTATTATTTTGTGCCATTTTTATATTTCCATTTGTTTCCCTAGAAAATTTGCGGCAGATTGTGCAACTTTTTGTTCAACTTCGCTCATTTTAGTTTTTTCATCCTTGGATAGAAGTATAACACTCCCTATTGCATCTCCGTCAGATATTATTGGATATATAACCTGTGCTTTATTTATCTTATCTCTTGTCTCATTTTGAGTAATTGGAACTGCCATATCGTTATTTTCCTTACTTATATAATTTTCCTTATCTTCAAGAATTCTTTCTAGTTCTCTACTTATATTTTGTTCCAGCCACTCTTTTTTTGAAGCTCCAGAGACAGCTATTACTGTATCTTTATCAGTTATACAGGCAATGTGTCCTGTTGTTTTTGTTAATGTTTCAGCATATTCTGATGCAAATTCAGAAAGTTCCCCAATAGGAGAATATTTTTTTCAAAATTATTTCTCCTTCCTTATCTGTAAAAATTTCAAGTGGGTCTCCCTCTTTAATTCTAAGCGTTCTTCTTATCTCTTTTGGAATAACAACTCTGCCTAAGTCATCTATTCTTCTAACAACACCAGTTGCTTTCATTTTGTTCCTCCTCATTTATAATAAATAATTATTTTATATTTTTATTATTACAAATAAGGAAGAAATTATTCATTTTTATACTTTTATTTTGTAGGTTCTTATTGGTAGTTTTCAAGTATTTTTTCAAGTTCTTTAGCAAACTCTTCTATCATAAATGTTTTTTTTATTGTTGGGTGTTTTCCATCGATATAATCCATCATAATTTGTTTTAGTTTAGCAATATTCTTCATTTCAGGTTCAATCTCATTTTTATACTTTTTAGCTCTTTCAGACAACATTTCTCTGATTGTTACTATGTCTTCATTGCTTGCACAAGAAATTCTTTGGAACATTTGGAAGGAATCATAATATTTAAAAATTGGAACATTATTACATTCCTTCGCAAACTTATCATAGAACAATTCCATTTTCATTGGTATACACTTGAATAACTCATCTGCTTTTTCTTTATACATTTTGTCTTTTAACTTAGCATTTATATCATTAAATCTGTCGATCATGTTTTTCATTTCAGGGCCAGCATCTTCTGTTGCAATTTGAGATAACTCTTCTTCTGCATCATCGCAATATGAAGCCGAAACTGAAGCAATATTCATTCCCATTAAGAAAACACTTTCGATTGTTTGAATATCATAATCTATTAAATTATTCTCAATAAAATGGCTGAAATATGCAAAAAGTTTTACAATATTTATTGGTTCTATCCTACCACTTTTTACGTCTTCAATTACTCCATTTATTACAGTTGGGAATTGATCATCTGATATTTTCCAATATTCTTCTGTAAGCAGTCTCTTGTATCCTGGAAGCTTGTCTGTATCTATAGTATTTCTTATAACCTCCATGTTCTCTTTAAATACTTTCATGTCAAATATTCTTGTACGCACATACATCTCTATAAATTTAAAGAACCTATATTCAACTTTAAAATTATAATAGTAAGTATTATCAAATTCTTTAATGTAGAATTGTCTGTTATCCATAAATACTCTTGAAGAAACCAATATTGCTCTATATTCTTCGTTGTTCATAATATTTTTGAATTTATCTTTTGTAACTTTTCCTGCTTTAATTTCAAATGATATAGCTATTGTAAATATTAGCATTGTTTGCAATATTCTGTTGTTTGTATTTGGGTAATCTTTGTTTACCATATCAAATATTTTCTTAAAGTCATTTAATGCATGCTTCAAAATTCTTAAATTTCTTGTTCCACTCTTGTTAAATGTTGTGGTAATTAAATATGAATTTTCTCTTAAGAATCTAATTAATTCTGGGTATCTTTCATATCTCATTAACAGGCCATTAATTATATATGTGAATTCTGGTGCATATTCAAAAGTTTCTCCAATAAGTTTTTCCTTGATTCTCTCATAATCATTTGCTTTATCAAATACATATTCGATTGTATCTTGAATCCTTTCGACCATTGGCTCATCTGTTTTTATATTAAGTTTGTTTTGTTTATCTAACAAGTAGGTAGCAATAAATGTTTTCATTTCCAAATTACTGCTTTTTAATTTTGTAGACAATTCTTTTTTCGTTACATATAATTATTAGTTTTTATATGATCATGTTCTACGAAGTTATTTATATATCCTAATATATCTATAACATCTACATTAGCTCTCTCAAGGTCATCGAAACAAAGTACTTTGTCGTCTGTTGAGAAGAATTCCTCATAGTCTATTTTGTCTCCATTTTGTGTAACACCAAAAAAAAGTTAGCCATATCAAGTCCTGTTTTTGCGTATTCTGGTATTACCTTTTCTCCTTTGGAACCCATGAATTTTTTCAAGTTCTTATCCATAAGTTGAGTAGTTTCGATGAAGATTTTTTTTACTTATTTCTTCTAGGTTAGATATTCCATAAAGCGACATATAGATAGTAGTGTATTTCTTTCCGTTTACCTGCATTGCCTCAATCTTATTTCTTATTTTATGATTCCAAAAATAAGTTTTTCCGCTTCCCCACTCACCATTAATCATAATAGCGTAATCCGTATAATCAGATCTAATATAGTCCAAAATGCTCTCTACTAAGTCTTCCATAAATTCCTCCTTATAAATTTATATTCTTCTGTTAATCTTTTGCCATAGTTAATATTCCGATTTTATTTGGTGCCAGTTCTTCGTTTATTACTTTTGCACATTCATTCGCCGTTGCACCAGTTGTATAAATATCATCAAAAATAAGTATATTTTTATTTTTAATTTTTTCATATTCCAATATCATTCTTTTGTTTTTTCTAAGTTTATAAACATTTTTAGCATTTTCAGCTCTTTGTATTTTATTTAATGAACTCTGAGGCTTGGTATTATTTTTTCTTTATCAGAATATTTTCATATTTTAATATTTCTTGTTTTGTTTTTTTCCATAGTATTTGTATAATAGGTTATCTTTCTTGATAATTCCTTGGCTATTAATTCTGTTTGATTGTATCCTCTTTCCATTCTTCTTTTATTATGTATTGAACTGGAACTATTATATCATAAGATTTTAAAATTTCACACATTTTTTTGTCTTTTAACAAAATGTTCACAAAAGCCTTATAATAATATGATTTATCATTAAATTTATAATCAAGTATATTCTTTCTTATATTCTTATATTTAAACGTATAAATATGTTCGTCGAAAAATATTTCTTTATTTTTATAATAATCTATATGCATTTTTTCGACTTGTTGCAAGGCTTTTCGGCAATTTTTGCATAGATATTCTTGGTTGAATTTTCCACAAAATACACACTTTGGTGGATAAATTAATTCAAGAATATATTCAAGAATATTGTAAAAATCATTATAAAAAATATCTATGTATCTTATTTTGTTTCTCCAATCCTTTCCAATTTAAATTTCAAACCTGTGTTTCTTTGTCTTGTTGTGTTATTTTGTATCATGTAATTAACTGTGCTCTGTGGTCCAATTATAATTAGCAATTTCTTTGCTCTCGTCATTGCTGTATAAATTAAATTTCTTGTAAGTAACATTGGAGCCGTTTGTGCAGCAATTAAAATTACTACATCAAATTCGCTTCCTTGAGATTTATGAACAGTAATGCTGTATGCATGTTCAAGTTGGTCCAAATCTGTATTTTCATACATTGCATATTTTCCGTCATCAAATCTGACAGTTACAGTCTTCTCTTCTTTATTAATTCGCTCAATTCTTCCAAGTTCTCCATTAAAAATACCGTTTCCAAGTTCTTTTTTTAAACTCTCTATCATTGTCTTTTTGCCACATTATATTATAATTATTTTTTGTCTGCATTACTCTGTCTTGCTCTCTAAATTTTATCTCTCCAAAAGTTCTTTCATGTTTCTCACTATCTTCTGGATTCAATTCATTTTGTAGCAATACATTTAATTCTTTGGTTCCAAGTTTTCCTTTTTTGGTAGGTGTAATTACCTGTATATTATTGAAGAAATCAAAATTTCCAAACTTCTGTAACCTGCCTTTACATAAGCTTATTATTGTTTTTTGTATCTTCTCTTGGTCAGATTCATTTATATAGAAGAAATCATCTAATAAATCTATATTCTGGTCATCTATTGTAGTTTGTTTTACATTGCCTCCTATGAAACTTTCTCCCTCATTTACTCTATGTGCATTCACGATTATTTTACTTTTTGCTGCTTGTCTAAAAATCTGATTTAATGTAATCGTAGTAATTTGTTTTGATTCAATAATATCCTTTAAAACACTTCCTGGACCAACTGATGGTAGCTGGTCTATATCTCCTACTAATACAAGTTTCGTGCCCTTGTATATTGCTTTTAATAGATAATTCATTAAAAACATATCAAGCATTGATGCTTCATCAACTATTATAATATCCCCATCAATAGGAGTTACAAGTAGTTCTGTATTGAAATTGTCTACATCATCAGATATTCCTGAAAGTTCAAGAAGTCTATGTAAGGTTTTTGCATCTTCACCCGTTGTTTCTGTCATACGTTTTGCGGCTCTTCCTGTAGGAGCACATAGCACAGGCTTCATTCCATGCTTTTTATACAATTCTATAATTGCCTTTATAATTGTAGTTTTTCCTGTACCAGGTCCACCTGTTATTACACATACATTATTTTCATTTATACTTTCCACCGCTTCTTTTTTGCATATTTGATAATTCTATATCAATATCATCTTCAATTAATTTTAAATCTTTTTTTAATGTTTTTATGTATTTCATGTTATCAAAGTCTCTTAATGTAATCAACTTCTCTGCAATATTTTTTTCCGCATCATAAAAAGCTTTTGAATAAACCCATTCTATTACTTTTGTTGGATTATCAGAAATCGGTCTTTCTTCTATTACGATTTCTCCCTTTGCTTTCATATTTATAATTGCTTCTTCTATGGAATTTTCATCAACCTTCAATAAATCAATTTCATATTTTATTAAATTCTCATAGAGTACACTTGAATTTCCATTTAAGCCTATTCTTTCTAGTCCATACTTTATACCACTTCTAATTCTTTTATAATTATCAGGTTGTGCTCCCATCTCAAGTGCTATTTTATCTACCTTTTCAAAGCTAACCTTGCTTGCTACATCTATTAGAATGTATGGATTTTCACTTATTTTTTCTAAGGCACCTTCTCCTAATTTTTTGTATACTCCCTCTGCACTCTGAGGACCAATTCCAAACTTATCTAAAAAGCCTACAATCTGCCATATTTCCCAATTTGCTAAAAATTGCTCTGCAATTTCAAGAGCCTTTTCTTTAGTTATTCCCTTAATCTGAATCAACTTTTGTGGCTCGAGTTTTATAACATTAATAGTATCATCACCAAATGTATTTACAATTTTCTTTGCCGTAGCAGGTCCAATTCCTTTAAATGTTCCATTTGACAAATATCTCTCTAATGCTTCTTTTTAGTTGGCATCATCTTTTCAAAAGTTACAATTTTGAATTGTTCACCATAATCAGGTGCTTTACTATGTCACCTGTTATTTTTAAGTTATCTCCTTCATTTACAAATGGTAAATAGCCTACAATAGTAGTTTCTTCCTTCTCGTTTGTTTCAAAAGATGCTACTGTATAACTATTTATTTCATTCCTATATATAATATTTACTACTTGTCCTTCTAACTGCAAAATTAATTCCTCTATTTCTTATTATTTTAACTTTTTTATATTATCATAAGTATACATTTCTTTCAATCATTTTATTGCTATATTATATTATTGTTTTCACTCAAAAGCAATAGTTTTTGCTCATTTTATACAAACATTCGTACGACTATTTACGACATATCTCACATCACATTCCTTTCACGCTTTAATTGTTTCTCACATATAATATATAAAAAATCTTTTCTTATAAATTTGCAATTTCAAGGAGGCTCTTAAAAGTGGCTAATTTTATATTTAATTCAATATTGTGGGTCTTAGCATTATATGGATTGTTTGACATATTAAAAACTATTATCCACTTACATAAATATCCCAAAATCTCTTTTGATGGCTCATTCTTTGTAATAACTACACATAATCAAGAAAATACCATTGAATATTTTTTAAAAATTTTCATTTATAAAATGTTATACTACAATTTAGATATTTCAGAAATTTTAGTGGTTGATTTAGACTCCACCGATAATACTCTTGGCATTCTAAAAGCTTTTTTCTAAAGACTTCAATTTTGTAAAGGTTCTTACTTATGATGAATATAAGGAGCTTATGACATAACCGTCCTAAGCTCCTGTTCTCATTAATCTTTTTTATTATTTTTTTCCTTTGGTGTAAACACCATGAATTTTATTAATGACAAAAAGGACAATGCATAAAGCATTGTCCTTCAATATTATACTATATTAATTCTAATATAACTGTTTCTGCAGCGTCTCCTCTACGTTGACCTTTTCTTATTATTCTTGTATATCCACCTTTTACATCTTTGTATTTTGGTGCTAATTCATCGAATAATTTTGTTGGTATATCAACATTCTTTCCGTCTGCATCTTTTACTTTGTTAACATTTTGCATGATTTTTCTTCTTGCATTAAGTTTTGATGGCATGTCTTTCTTTCTTTTTTTCAGTAGTTGTTTCTCTTACTACTTTTAAGTATTCTCTGCCATTTTTGCTTTTTACTAATTCAGTAACTTTGTTACCTTTTTCATCAACTTTTGCTTTTTGAAACTTTTGCTTCTACTTCTTCAAAGTTTCCAGCTTCTTTTACAGCTAGAGCTATTAATGAATCAGCTATTGCTTTTTGTTTCTTTAGCTCTTGTTAAAGTTGTTTCTATTTTTCCATGCCATAAAAGATCTGTAACTTGTGTTTTAAGCATTGCTAAGCGTATGTCTGTTGTTCTTCCTAACTTTCTATTTGTTGCCACTTTTTTCACCTTCCTTTAATCATCATTGTTCGCGAAGTCTAGTCCTAATGAATGTAATTTGTTAGTTACTTCATCTAATGATTTTTTACCTAAATTTCTTACTTTCATCATTTCAGCTTCTGTCTTATTTGTTAAATCTTCTACAGTAGATATTCCTGCTCTCTTTAAGCAGTTGAATGATCTTGCAGATAATTCTAAGTCTTCTATTGAAGTTTCTAGAACTTTTTCTTTCTTAGATTCTTCTTTTTCTATCATTACTTGTGTATTTTTGCTGATTTCAGATAAATCTATAAATAGTTCTAAGTGTTCTGTCATGATTTTTGCTGCTAAGCTTAGAGCTTCGTATGGTTTAAGGCTTCCATCAGTCCATAATTCTATTGTAAGTTTGTCTAAGTCAACCATTTGTCCAACTCTAGTATTTTCTACTGTATAATTAACCTTTTTTTACTGGTGTGTAGATAGAATCAATTGGAATAACTCCTATTGGCATATCAGGTGTTTTATTCTTTTCAGCATTATTATAACCTCTGCCACGGTTAGCAGTCATTTCCATTGTTAGATGTCCACCTTCAGCAACTGTAGCAATATGTAAATCTGGGTTTAGGATTTCTACAGTTCCATCTGTTTCGATATTTGCTGCAGTAACTTCTCCTTCTCCTTCAAAATTAATTCTTAGAGTTTTTGTTTCGTCTCCATTAATTTTTACTCTTACCATTTTTAAGTTTACTATAATTTCTGGTACATCTTCAACTACATTTGGTATTGTTGTGAACTCATGAGCTGCTCCATCAATCTTTACAGATGTTATTGCTGCTCCTGGTAATGAAGAAAGTAATATTCTTCTTAGTGAGTTTCCTATTGTAATACCATAACCACGCTCCAGTGGTTCACATGTAAATTTGGCATAATTTTTACTGTTGTCCATTTCTAAGCATTTAATATTTGGCTTTTCAAATTCTATCATTTTTACCTCTAATTTTTTTAGAAGTTAGAGGTTAGAGGCCATGAAGTTAGATCATTATTCTAATTCTTATACCTTTATACTCTACTTCTCCTTTTATATACTTTACTGTAAGTGTTCTTTCCTCTGCCTACTAATTTCTAATTAACTTCTAGTTATTATTTAGAGTAAAGCTCTACTATTAAATGTTCCTCAACAGGTAGGTCAATGTCTTCTCTAGTTGCTAGTGTAACAACTTTTCCGCTTAGTTTTTCTTTATCTTTTTGTAACCAAGCTGGAACTGGTCTTGCACTATTTTCTTCTGTAGCAATTTTTATTGCTCCATTATCTTTTCTAATTTCTCTTACAGAAACTGTATCTCCTGCTTTTACTAAGTATGATGGTATATCAACTTTTTGTCCGTTTACTTCAAAAGCTCCATGTGTTACAAGCATTCTTGCTTGTGCTCTTGAACTTGCGAATCCTAATCTGTATACTACATTATCTAATCTGCTCTCTAATATTTGAAGTAAAACTTCACCTGTTTTTCCCTTGCTTGTTGAAGCCATATCAAAATATCTTCTGAATTGTTTTTCTCCAACTCCGTAGAAAGCTTTTGTTTTTTGTTTTTCTCTTAATTGAGTACCGTATTCAGAAATTTTGCTTTTCTTTTGACCATTTTGTCCTGGTGCATAATTTCTTCTTGTTATGCTACATTTGTCTGAATAGCATCTTGAACCTTTTAAGAACAATTTTTGTCCTTCTCTACGGCAAATACGGCATTGTTCGTCTTTATATCTTGCCATTTTTTATTTCACCTTCCTTAAAATTTTGTAACTTTTATTTCGTTATTGTAGCATTTTCATGCTTTAATTCTATATTTATTTTTACGAAGAAATTATACTCTTCTTCTTTTTGGTGGTCTGCATCCGTTGTGTGGTATTGGTGTAACATCTTTGATTGATGTTATTTCAAGACCTGCTGTTTGTAATGATCTGATTGCAGATTCACGACCAGAACCTGGTCCTTTTACAAATACATCAACAGTTTTTAGTCCATGTTCCATAGCAGCTTTTGCAGCTGTTTCAGCAGCTTCTCCTGCTGCAAATGGTGTGCTCTTTCTTGAACCTTTGAATCCAAGTTCTCCAGCACTAGCCCAAGATAGAACATTTCCTTGTGTATCTGTTATTGTAACTATTGTATTATTAAAGCTAGAATGAATGTGTGCCATACCTTTTTCTATGTTTTTTCTGTCTTTTTCTTCTAACTGGTTTCTTTGCTGTATTTTTTGTATTAGCCATTTTTAAAGATTTCCCTCCTTTTGGATTTTCTTTTTTTAAAATGATTTTGTAACTTTGGTTACTTTTTTATTTATTATTTTTTGCTCTTGCTAACTAATTTTCTTGGTCCTTTTCTTGTACGAGCATTTGTTTTTGTTCTTTGTCCTCTAACTGGAAGACCTCTTCTATGTCTTGTTCCTCTGTAGCATCCGATTTCAGTTAATCTTTTGATGTTAAGAGCAACTTCTCTTCTTAGGTCACCTTCTAGAGTATAACCTTCCATTGCATTTCTTATTGCTTGTACTTGTTCATCTGTTAAATCTTTTACCCTAATGTCTGGATTTACACCAGCATTTTTTAATATTTCTTGAGAACGAGTAAGTCCTATTCCATATATATATGTAAGTCCTATTTCTACTCTTTTTTTTCTCTAGGTAAATCAACTCCTGCTAAACGAGCCATTTTTGCACCTCCAAATGTTTTTTAATATTTAAATTTTGCTATTTTAGAATTAAGATTAATTCTTTTTTTATATTCAAATTAAAACTAAAGGTGAAATGTGCTAATTTAATTCTTTCAAATTTCCAAATCAATTATAAATTTAGAGGTATTTTATAATCAATCTCTGATTTGTAGTTTTTTAAACTAGTCTTTAATTTTAATTAGAACATATATATAAACACAAACCTAATTTTAATCAAATATAGAGAACTATATTCAACAGCCGCTTATACAGATTTGTGTTAATATCTAATTTTTTCAATTATCCTTGTCTTTGTTTATGCTTTGGGTTTTCGCATATTACTCTGACAACACCTTTTCTTTTTATAACTTTGCATTTGTCACATATTTTCTTTACTGATGGTCTTACCTTCATGATTTTTAGCACCTCCTAGAATATATATTGTTATATAATTAGTATTAGATATTACTTTGCTCTCCAAGTTATTCTTCCTCTGTTTAAATCGTATGGTGATAATTCAACTTTAACTTTGTCTCCAGGAAGAATTTTGATGTAATTCATTCTTAACTTTCCTGAGATGTGAGCTAATATCTGATGACCATTTTTTAACTCTACTTTAAATGTTGTATTTGGTAATGTTTCAACAACAGTACCTTCTACTTCAATAACATCCTCTTTTGACACTATTTTCCCTCCATTTTACTGCTTGTATTTTATTTTATAAATACAATATAGCTATTATATCCATAATAGCTTATATAGTATATAACATTTTTAGGCTAATGTCAATATTTCTGGCTCATTTTCTGTAATTAAAATTGTATTTTCATAGTGTGCAGCCAAACTTCCATCCTCTGATATTATTGTCCATCCATCTTCAAGTTCAAGAATCCCCCGGTTTACCCATTATAACCATTGGTTCAATGGCTAGAGTCATGCCTGGTTCAAGTCTTATTCCTCTTCCAGCCTTTCCGTAATTAGGTATTCCTGGATCTTCATGCATACTTTCTCCAATTCCATGTCCTTGGAATTCTCTTACTACGCTGTAACCATTCTTTTCAACATATTCACCTATTGCATGACAGATGTCTCCTAATCTGTTGCCTTTTTTTAGCATATTTTGTTCCTTCAAAAAATGCTTGTTTTGTAACTTCTACTAATCTTTTAGCTTCAGCACTTACATTTCCTACAAAATATGTTCTGCAACAATCTCCATTGAATCCATCTTTTTATGCAACTAAGTCTACACTTATTATATCTCCATCATGAAGAATCTCTCTTTTTTGATGGTATTCCGTGTATTACAACATCATTTACAGATGCACATATAGAACCTGGAAAAGCTGGTACTCCTTTTACTCCACTTGGATAACCTTTTTTCTGCTGGAATTGCACCATTTTTTCTCTCATAGTTCTTTCTGCAATCTTGTCTAATTCCCAAGTTGAAACTCCTGGTTTTATTGCAGCTTCTACAGCTTTTTGAGCTAAGTTTGCTACTCTGCAAGCTTCTCTCATCTTTTCAATTTCTGATTTATTTTTTATACTTACCAATTTAATTACCTTCTTTTATTTCTATATTAAATTATTTCATACTTTCTATCTTTTTTAATACATCTTCTGCTGCTTCTTTTCCAAGTCTATTGATTTTTTCGCTGACTTCTTCAGTGATTACCACATTTTTCTTTGAATAAAAATCGATTAATGGACTTGTTTTTTCATCATATATTGCAAGTCTTTGTTTAATTGCGTTTTCATCGCTGTCGTCTCCTCTTTGTACTAGTTTTGAACCACAATTATCGCAAATTCCTGGTACTTTTGAAGGATGCATTGTTAAATTATATGTTGCCTTACATTCTGGATTTGAGCAAACTCTTCTGTTTAAGATTCTTGTTATTATTTCATCTCTTGGTGTTGTTAAATTTACCACTAAATCAACTTTTTTACCTTTTTCAGCAAGAATTTCATCTAGTTTTTGTGCTTGTTCAACTGTACGTGGAAATCCATCTAATATAGCTCCATCTTTGCAATCTTCTTCGTTTAATCTATTTATAACCATTGGTACTGTAATTTCATCTGGTACTAATTGTCCTTTTGAAATATATTCATTTGCCTTTATTCCCAATTCTGTTTTGTTTGATATATTTGCTCTAAATATGTCTCCTGTAGAAATTTGAGGCCAGCCTGTTTGTTTTGTAAGTAGTCCTGCTACTGTTCCCTTTCCTGTACCTTGTGCACCTAACATTATTAAATACATAAATAAAATCTCCCTTCAAATAAAACCACAAATTTTTATGCCCCTAATAAAATATTAGAGGCTAAAATTTAATAGTTTTTCTCATTTCTATATGTTTATTTTAGCTTATTTTCCCAAATTTGTCAATTATTTAAACATAATATCTCGTTATTATTATGCCAATTTCTTGCCATTTTACACTAACAATAATTTAGCAAAAAGAAAAATGATTAATTTTTCCCTGCACAATCAAGTGCTAAATAATCATTTTATTTAAACATAAGTCATAACCACGGATGTAAACCGTAGCTTCTTTAAGTAACAAAAAAGAACGAAGGTATTTTCCCCCGTTCTATTTTTTTATTCTAAGAATCCTTTGTAATGTCTCATAACAAGTCTTGATTCTAATTGTTGTACTGTTTCTAATGCAACACCTACTACGATAAGAATTGATGTTCCTCCAAATGCTATATTTAAGCTTGTGAAATCTTGCAAGCATTGGAAGTATTGCTATTAATGCTAAGAACAATCCTCCAACTAAGGTTATTTTTAGAGATTACTGATGATAAGTAATCTGTTGTTGGTTTTCCAGCTCTTATTCCTGGTATGAATCCACCATTTCTCTTGATGTTTCCAGATATTTCAGCTGGATTGAACATTGCATAAGTATAGAATGTAAATCCTAATATTAATAGTAAGTAAACTATTGCATTTGCAATTGTGTATCCGATTCCAATGTTTGAATATGATGAAGCTATAGAGAATTTATATACTCCAGCCCAGAATCCTGTTTGTGTTGCAATATCTTTTGCAAATATTTGTATTATCATTGCAGGGAATGTTAAGAATGATGATGCAAATATTATTGGCATAACTCCAGCCATTGCAAGTTTTAATGGTATGTTTGTGTTTTGTGCACCAACCATTCTTCTTCCAACTACTTTTTTTAGCGTATTGTACAGGAATTCTTCTTTCAGCAAGTTGAACGAATATAACTCCTGCAACTAGTACTAGTGCACCTAATACAACTGCTAAAGCTTTTTATTAATCCTACTGTGCTAAATGCTCCATCTACAAATATTAACTTCCATACAGCAGTAATTCCTTTTGGTAATCCTGCGATGATACCAACAAATATTAACATTGAAATTCCGTTTCCGATTCCCTTGTTAGTAATTTGTTCTCCAAGCCATATAAGTAGTGCAGTACCTGTCATTAATGATAGGACTGTTAAGAATCCACCTAAAAAGCCTGTATCTAGGAATATTCCTGTTGATTTGTATGAGAAGAATACTCCAAGTCCTTCTATAAGTGCTAGAATGACCGTTAATATTTTTGTATATTTGTTAACTTTGGTTTTTCCTTCTTCTCCGCCTTCTTTAACTAAACGCTCTAAGCTTGGAATTACCATACCTAATAATTGAATAACAATTGATGCTGTGATGTAAGGTGTTATAGACATTGCAAATATTGAAAGTCTTGAGAAAGCACCTCCAGATATTGTATCTATAAGTCCTGTTACACCATTTGATGCAGCTTTCATTTGATCTGATACTGTTACTGAGTCAACTCCTGGTATTGTTATATAACAACCTAATCTAAAAATTACTATTAATAATAAAGTGTATAGTAATTTTTTTCTAACTTCTGGTGTTTTTAACGCATTTTTTATGGTCTTAAACAATTAGATCACCTCTGCCTTTCCACCTAAAGCTTCGATTTTTTCTCTTTGGCTGACTTTGTAAATCTTGCAGCTTTAACATTGACTTTTTTATCTAATTTACCAGTTCCAAGGATTACTATTCCATCGTTTGCTTTTCCAATTATTCCTTCTTCAAGTAAGCTTTCAGCTGTAACATTCTCATTCTTTACTTTTGATAACATTGTTAATGTTACTTCTGTATATTCTAATGCATGGATATTTGTGAATCCTCTTTTTTGGTAATCTTCTATATAATGGTGTTTGACCACCTTCGAATCCACGTCTTACTCCACCACCGCTTCTTGCTTTTTTGACCTTTATGACCTCTTCCTGAAGTTTTTCCAAGACCAGATCCAACTCCACGTCCAACTCTTGTTCTTTTTGTATTTTTTTGTGCTGGTTTTAATTCGTCTAATTTCATTATGCGACTACACCTCCTAATTTCTAGTTCATTTTAATTAATTTTTTGAGTATTTGTCAAATAGAAAAATTACATTATTTCTTCTACTTTCTTTCCTCTCTTCTTTGCAACAGATTCAACTGTTTGCATACTCTTTAATCCTTCTATTGTTGCATATACAACGTTTCTTGGATTGTTTGTTCCTATTATTTTTGTTCTTATATCTCTGTAACCTGCAAGTTCTAGAACTGGTCTAACGCTACCACCAGCTATAATTCCAGTACCTTCTTCTGCTGGTTTTAGCATAACACTTGCACTTCCGAATTTTCCTATAATTTCATGTGGTATAGTTGTATCAACTATAGAAACCTCTACAAGATTTTTCTTAGCGTCTTCAATAGCTTTCTTTATAGCATCTGGAACTTCGGCTGCTTTACCATTTCCAACACCAACGTGTCCTGCTCCGTCTCCTACAACAACTACTGCACTAAATCTAAAGTTTCTTCCACCTTTAACAACTTTAGCAACTCTGTTTATAGCTACTACTTTCTCTTTTAATTCTGTAGAATTTTTTCTTCTTGCACTTTCATTTCCCTCCTTTATATTAAAACTCTAATCCTGCTTCTCTTGCAGCTTCAGCTAAAGCTTTTACTACACCATGGTATAAGTATCCACTTCTATCAAAAACAACTGTTGTAATTTTCTTTTCTCCAGCTCTTTTTTGCAATTAGGGCTCCTAATTCTTTTTTGCTGCTTCAACATTTGCATGTTTTGTTTTTACTTCTTTGTCCAATGTAGATGCTTGAACTAATGTATTTCCATTAACATCATCAATTACTTGTACAAATAGGTTTTTATTACTTCTATATACGCATAATCTTGGACGCTCTGGAGTTCCACTTATTTTAGTACGTACACGAATATGTCTTCTCTCTCTTGTAGCTTTTCTATCTATCTTTCCAATCATTTCTTACTCCTTTCTAACTAATGTAACAGCATTAGTCATATTATTTTAGTTATTATGATTAAGATTCATCTTATTTTAAATTTTAAATATAAACAAGTATTGCTAGGCAAACAAATAAAAATTTTTGAAATTGTACGATTGGTACATTGAAAAAATTTTTATGCAGTTTAACACCGCAAGACGAAGTTTATAGTTAAAATTTTTATTTTTACCAGCTTTACCTTCCTTACGTCTAATATGCTCAGTAGCATATTTGATTCCTTTTCCTCTATAAACCTCTGGTGGACGTTTAGCTCTTACGAAGTTTGCAACTTCTCCAACTATTTCTTTGTCTATTCCTCTAACAGTGATGTGGTTAGCATCTGGAACGTCAAATTCTACTCCCTCTGGTGCAACCATTTCTACTGGGTGAGAATATCCTAAGCTTAGTACAAGTTTGTTTCCTTGTTTTTGTGCTCTGTATCCAACACCGTTTATTTCTAGTTCTAACTTTGAATTCGTTAACAACACCTTCAACCATATTATGTATTAAAGCTCTTGTTGTTCCATGTAAACTTTTTTTTTGATTTGAATCATCTGGTCTTGAAACTTTTATTTCATTTCCGTCTAATTCAACTTTTATATTTGGATGAATGTCTCTTTCAAGACTTCCTTTAGGTCCTTTTACAGTAATGTGTTGTCCGTCTATTTTAACTTCAACACCTTCTGGTACTGTAACAGGCATATTTCCTATTCTTGACATGTTTGTTCTCCCTCCTTTTTGTCATTTTATTACCAGATATATGCTAGAACTTCTCCACCTAATCCAGCTGCTCTTGCTTTGCAGCTTTGTCTGTCATTATTCCTTTAGATGTTGAAATTAAAGCTATTCCTAATCCATTTAATACTTTAGGTAATTCTGTCTTTTAGATGCGTAAACTCTTAATCCTGGTTTGCTTATTCTCTTTAATCCATCTATTACTTTTTTACCTTTTTCTGTATATTTTAATGTAATTCTTATTACACCTTGATTATTTTCTTCTTTTATCTCTTCGAAAGATTTGATATATCCTTCTTCAAATAATATTTTTGCTATTGCAAGCTTTTACGTTTGAAGAAGGTACGTCAACAGTTTTATGTTTTTGAACTGCTAGCGTTTCTTATTCTTGTTAGCATGTCTGCTATTGGATCTGTTGTAACCATATTTTCTTTTTTTCTTATCCTCCTTATCACGATTTTTCTATCATATACAATTTTAATTGAATTCTACCAACTTGCTTTCTTAATTCCTGGAATTTCGCCATCATGAGCTAATTTTCTGAAGCACTCACGGCAAACTCCATATTTTCTAATATAAGCATGTGGTCTTCCACATAATTTACATCTGTTATATTCTCTTGTCTTATATTTTTGTGGTCTTGCTTGCTTAACTTTTAAAGATTTTTTAGCCATTAGCTTTCTCCTTTCTTATATCTCTTTTCAGTAATTTACGATAATTAGTTTTTAAATGGCATTCCTAATAATTTTAGTAACTCTTTAGCTTCTTCATCAGTCTTAGCTGTTGTTACAAATATTATATCCATACCTCTTACTCTATCAACTTTTTCGTATTCTATTTCAGGGAATATTAATTGTTCCTTAATACCCATTGAATAGTTTCCTCTACCGTCAAAAAGAATCTGCTGGTATTCCTCTAAAGTCTCTAACTCTTGGAAGAGCTACATTGAATAATTTGTTTGCAAAATCATACATTTTTCCTTGTCTTAATGTTACTTTGCATCCAATTGGAACTCCTGCTCTTAATTTAAATGCAGCTATAGCCTTCTTAGATTTTGTTGTTATTGGCTTTTGTCCAGTAATTTGTTCCAAATCCTTTATTGCATTCTCTAAGTCCTTTGGATTTTCTTTTACATCTCCCTAAACCAATGTTGATAACTATTTTATCTAACTTTGGAACTTCCATCACTGATTTATAATTAAACTTTTTCATTAAAGCTGGTACTATTTCTTTCTCATATTGTTCTTTTAACTCTTGTTGCTTTTCCGCATTTTGGACAAACTAGAGCTACTTTACTGCTGAATGTATTGCTAAATTCTGAAGGAATAATTCCTCCTTGTTCACCTTGTCTTCTAGGTTTAACGCTCTTTTTTTCTAATATTTATACCTTTAACAATTATTTTTTCTGTTTTAGGTATTACTTCTAGAATTTCTCCAGTCTTTCCTTTATCATTTCCTGATAAAACTTTAACTGTATCACCTTTTCTTAATTTCATTTTATATTTTCACCTCTTTATGTTTTTATTTTGGGCTCATTTTAATCAATTTTTTTTTAAAATCGAATTATAAAACTTCTGGTGCTAATGAAAGAATTTTCATAATCCTTTTCTCTTAATTCTCTTGCAACAAGGTCAAATATACAGAGTTCCCTTTTGGTGTTCCGTCTTCTTTTATTATAACCGGCTGCGTTTCGTCAAATCTTAAATAAGATCCGTCAGCTCTTCTTATAGGTTTTCTTTGTTCTAACAACAACGGCTTTAACAACGTCACCTTTTTAACAACGCCACCTGGTGTTGCTGTTTTAACAGAAGCAACTTATTATATCACCAACAGATAGCATATTTTCTATATGATCCGCCTAAGCATCTAATACACATTATTTCTTTTGCTCCTGTATTATCAGCTACTTTTAATACTGTTTGTTGCTGTACCATTTAAACTAGTACCTCCTTTTTTCATTCTTTTTATATTATTTTATTATTGTTTTTCTAAGATTTCAACAACTCTCCATCTCTTGTCTTTTGATAAAGGTCTTGTTTAACTTTTTATCTCAACTTTAAATTCGTTTTTTCGTCCATGTGCTTTTAATTTATGTTGATTTTTTAATTTTCCATATGTTTTATCCATTTTTTTGAACTACTGCAACTACAACTGTTTTTATCCATTTTATCAGATGCTTAACAACTCAGTCTCATTGTTTTACGAAGATTTTTTTTCTTCCATAATATTCTCTCCCTTTCTACATTCTAAGAATACAACGTTTTAGTTTTTTCTGTTCCTTCTGTGGCTTCTTTTTTGCCTTACTTGCCAGTTTCTTTTCTTTTTTTTTTGGCTCTTCTGCAACTACTGGTTCTTCGCTGCTTTAATTCTCTTTCAGTTAAAACTGTACTTCAGTTTCCTTTTTTTTTTTTTTTTTTTTTTGCTAAATTTACACTTAACAGATAGTTTGTTAGCAGCAAGTCTTAATGCTTCTTTAAACGTCTTCTGAAACATCTGCAGTTCAAACAATATTCTTCCTTTGGCTTTTATAACTGGCACCCAGTATTCAACTGATCCTTTACCTTTACCCATACACGGTATCTGCTGGTTTCTTTGTTATAGGTTTATCTGGGAAGATTTTATCCAAACCTTTCCACCTTTTTTTA